>ENA-OPEC01000227-OPEC01000227.1-human-gut-metagenome-genome-assembly--contig:-NODE-227-length-50031-cov-2.924824_pt1 | contig 50031 bp, 71 predicted proteins | sample MGYA00241622_ERZ501507 | MGnify/ENA primary metagenome ERZ501507 (study PRJEB25962, sample SAMEA2042582) | human gut metagenome | biome: human gut; feature: human-associated habitat; material: faeces... | reverse complement strand
ACCTGCAGCGACTAAAGTCACAAATATGCTTTATTTATCAAAAGAGGGCGTCTCCCTTGCCTGCGGCAAATTCCTATTTAAAGCTCATGAAATATCGGTTGCATCTTCTCAAATGTACAAAACTGTGTATACCCCAGTTTGCGAAGTTCCTCCTTCGCCCAATCAATATACGCCCCAAGATGCTCTTTCTTATGGCTGTCACTTCCGATTGTAATAATTGTACCGCCAAGTTCTTTATAAAGCTTTAATATATCTCTTGATGGTGTCATATCCGAAAGACCATATCTATGATTTGAAGTATTTACTTCAATTCCCTTTCCATCTGCGATAACCGTCTTTAAAATTTCTGTGAGAAGTGGTTTTAATTTTTCAAATGGATACACACCGTAACTATCATAACGCACAATCAAATCCATATGTCCTAACACACTATAGTTGTGATAATTCTGTACAACGGAAAGTAGTTCTTTATAGTAGCCCTCGTTGTACTCCTGCTGTGTGCGTCCACTTTGATATTCATTTGTCCAAAATTCCTGGTCTCCTGCCTGATGAATGGACAAAATGATGAAGTCAAATGGATAACTGCGAAACAACTTCTCATACTCTGGAATAGTATGTGTCTGCACGCCAAATTCCATCCCAGCTTTTACTGCGATTTTGTCTTTATATTTTTCCCTCAGTTTTTCTATCATTGAAAAATATTTTCCACAATCGACATTGGTAAGAGCAACCTGCTCTGGCTCTCCCTCGTCTCCCGGACGATATTTAATTCCTCTTGGGTCATCCCAGTCGCGGTATGGACCATAGTCTACGTGGTCGGTAAAACATATATCCTTGATACCTAATGAGATGGCATCTTTTACTACTTCCTCCATCGGGTAAATGGAGTCATTGCTGAATTCTGTATGTACATGGTAATCTGCTAACATATTTCTCCTTTATCCAATCGCTTTTCTCATATCCCTTATCTCTTTTTGGATTTCCTGATATCTTCGCTGTCTTTTCGCAATATTTCCCCTCTCTTTTCCTGAAAGTTCTTCTGATTCTATCTCTTTTATGGACTGTTTCAGCTCTGCTGCTATACTTTCTTTTTTGGTGATTTCTTTTTCGAGGTATTCTTTTAATACTGGATTTTTCGTTTCAATCAGATATTTTCCATACTGTTCATAAATACTTTCCATATCTTTCTCTGAAACTGCCTGATTCACTTGTGTGTCTGATATTTCTTTTATATATTCGTGAATGGAAGGCTGCTGGTGTTTCAGTCGTTGTGGCTGTGTCCACGCTGGTTCCGCTTTAATGATTACATAGTATTTACCATCTTCTTTTAAGAACCATTCTTTTTCAATCTGATAGCGATATTCTTTTAAGAGCCGGCGGATCTTGAACCATTCGGATTGTGGCTGCAAAATAAACTCTTTTCCCTCTATTAAAAATTCTGGTTTGGCTTTTAATATTTTACAGATTAAATCTCCGCCCATGCCTGCGATGATTACGGTATCTGTTTCTCCTGGCTCTAATGGTGCAAGTCCATTTCCAAGACGGGTAGCTATTTTCCCGCCAAGTTTTTCTTCCCTGATATGTTCCTGTGCTTTTTCGAGTGGGCCTTTATTCACATCCATTGCAATACCGGCTGGGGAAAGATTATTTTTCACCAGATAAATCGGGACATATCCATGGTCAGTTCCAACATCTGCCACACGATTTCCCTTTGTTACTGCTTCTGCCACTGTTTTTAATCGTATTGAAAGTTCCATTTACTTCTGTAATTCCTCCTAAATTATACTATGTACCGGCGAAAATACGACTCATAAAAAATAGCACCCCAAAAAATTTCTCTCCCCACTGATACTGATTTGTTGCTCGCTGCCTACAGATATGGGAGTCATCTCACATCTGATATATACGGACAAATGCTTCTATTGGAGAACCATCACTTGGTCTGCTATTTTTTATTATTCTCTTCCTATATCATTCTTCTAAATGTCATTTCTCCAAAGATTACTCTTCCAAAAAATCTCTTAGTTTCCTACTTCTTGTCGGATGCCGAAGCTTTCTCAATGCCTTCGCTTCTATCTGACGAATGCGTTCTCTGGTTACCTGAAATTCTCGTCCGACTTCCTCAAGTGTATGCGGTTTGCCGTCCTCTAAGCCAAAACGGAGTGCAAGTACTTTCTGCTCTCTCTCGGATAAAGTATCCATCACCTTTTCAAGCTGTTCTCGGAGTAATGTATGCGCTGCCTCATCAGCAGGAACAGGAATGTGCTCATCCTGAATAAAGTCTCCAAGATGGCTGTCCTCTTCCTCGCCAATTGGGGTTTCTAAGGAAACAGGTTCCTGTGATATTTTCGAAATCTCAAGCACACGCTCCACGGGCAGGTTCATTGCCTCCGCTATTTCTTCTGGAGTCGGCTCTCTGCCGTATTCCTGCAACAGTCTTCTGCTTGTACGATTCACCCGGTTCATAGTTTCTACCATATGGACTGGAATCCGTATGGTTCTTGCCTGATCAGCAATCGCGCGGGTAATAGATTGACGAATCCACCAGGTTAAGGTCAGTTACCGTATAACAAAATATGATAGAAATAAAGGAGAAGTAATTATATTATACAAGAAGAAAGAGGACGTTTCAAGCGCCCTCTTTTATTTTTCGCAAAACCGAACGATATTCACGCGGATACATTGCTTCTATGGCTTTCATGTGTTCGTCAAGTACGTGTAATAAGTGCTCAAAGTCTGCGTTTCGAGCGATTTCTTTAAATTCAGAATCCGGCTCGGAACTGTAAGAGTAGTATGATGTGTTGGAAGATAGTTGGTTCGGTTGTTGATTGCTCATTAAATTGTTGCGTACATTGTATAAAATCGAAAGCCGTTCGCAAGTGGCGTAGGTTGTTTTTCCTGCCTCCAATGCCGCAATTTCGGCATTAATTTCGTCCATATTAATCATTGCGGCACCCCTTTCTCTTATCGGTCTAATTCTGCTAATGCTCTGCCTAGTGCTGCCTGATCTGTACTAGACAGATTACTGTCGTGCATCATGTCTTTGATAGTTTCTTTTACCTGCATTTTTGCATCGTTGTAAGAATAATGCCCCCTCACATAGTGCTGACCTCTACGAGCGTTGCTGTAATCGCCGTAATCCATGTCAGGATAACGCCCACGGCTATATCTTCCCGATGCGTTCCAGTCGCCGCCACGGCTGTACTCATCATCGCTCTCTAAGTACATAATTTTGTCAATATTTTTGATTGTGTCTGTCAGTTTGTGGACTGCTTCTAAATCCCCGGCGCTCATGTCGCCTTTGTTGGAAATCTCGTCTAACTCTCTGCACATCATCTTTTTTAATTTGTGTAATGATTCCATTTTTCGCCCTCCTTTACGCTACTCTCTCGGCGATTAAATTGCTATTGGCTATACTAATTGCCTGCGTAGATGTATTTTCGACTGCGATTGTTATGCAACATCCGCGCGGCACGTCAATAAATGCCGCCGTAAATACATTAAAATATTCGCCTACGGCTGCAGGTGTTACGATTGCTGTCGCACTATTTAATGGTTCTCCGGCGATTGCCAGGGCAATAGAAATAGGTGTCACAGTTCCACCGGCGGGTATGGCGATATTAGCCCCGAAGCTGACCTTATAGCGCGCCCTGCACTGGTTTGTAAGGCCTCTAAGGGTCACAATTCCTGCCCCCTCCCGGTGTGTAATACAGCTACCGCACTTTACGGCTGTCTCTGTGAGCGGTAAATTCTGCCCCGCTGCCACGGTTACAATATTGCTATTAGTAAATTCTGCCACGTTATCACTCCTTTTTTAATAATAAACGGCGGAACGATTGCCCCGCCGCTATAAGCATCATCGGCACAAGCCGAACAATCCCGTCAACGCAGGAAGCTGCTAATTATAAAATTTTAGCATCCGCAACTGGTATTGCATCCACAGTTACCGTACTGATATGGTGCGGAAACCGGAAAAGCTGGAACCGGTCTAGGGTTGTAATAAGTAAACTGACCCTGCATATATGCCTTCAATGTTTCATTCTGTGATGCCTGAGAAGCCGCTAACTGTGCCGCAAATAACTGCTGATTCTGCTCGGCAATCTTAGCGTCCTTAGCTTCGATTCTCTGCGCTGTAAGAGCATCAAGGATGGCTCTGGCGTTGTTGTTCTGGTTGTCAATGATATCTCTTGTGTTGTTTGCGTTGTTAAAATTCGTCTGGCAGAAGCCACTTGTAACTTCCTGCTGGATTGCGTTAGAATTCATTGCCATGTTGTAATTGACGCCCGCAATAGCCTGTTTATTATCACAACAGCACTGTGCTAACTGTGCCTGCAAAGCGTTAAAACTCTGCATATCTGCAATCTGTCCCTGCTGGATTGCATTTCGTGTATCATACCCGTTCTGCTGGATTGTGCTATTTGTTCCTGCAAATCCGTTGAGAAGAGAGGTATTCATCGCATAAAATCCATCACAAATACCGCTGTTGATGGCATCACCCTTGCGCTCAAGGGAGGAAATGCCGCTATCAATCTGGCGCTGTAAGGTTGCAAAGTCAGAAGCTAATACATAGTTGTCTACCGCGCCTCCGCCGCCGTTATTCCATCCATTTCCGTTTCCCCATCCACAGAAGATGAAAAGGAAAAGAATGATAATCCACCAAGCACCGTTACCCTCGCCAAATGCGCCGTTATTGTTGCCTGTGACTGCCGCCAAATCTGCCGGGCTCATTCCGTCTGTTGTTAATCCCATGAAATCACTCCTTTTTATTTATTTAAAACCCTTTAAAAGGTTTTGAAACTGTGTTGCCATGCCCTGCAACTGGTTATACTGTTGCTGGCTCATTTGCCCGCTATTTAGCAGGTTTTGCACTTCCTGCTTCGGGTCCCCCTGAAACTGCTGTTTGAACTGTTGAAACTGCTGTATCATCTGCATTGGATTGAGATTCATTCAATATCCTCCTTCTTAACGTCTCCATTTGCCTCTCTAAGGCGTTTAAGCGTTCCTCGTAGTTGATTGGCTGGCTAGATTGTGAAAGCTCCGCTGTGGGCGAATTTGAGCCCTTACGTTTATACTCAAACACCTCTAAAAACGGTCTGCCCGTCTGGTCTGCTCTTTTTTCGTAAAAAACTGGCGCCTGACTGTCCCACAGGCGAACAAAAGAGTTTGGCGCTACTAAATACGCCTCCGCCGCACCCTGCCCTTGCACCCAAATCCGCTCATCAGGATTAGATTGTTGTTGCATTTGTTGAGGCGACGCCTGCTGTTGTTTTAATCGGTTGAGCTGGTCGAGATAATCCGGTTGTGGATATTGCGGATACTGTGGATACTGTTGTGGATATTGTGGATAACCGAACATTTATTTTCCTCCTTCCCTCCAATAGTAAATAGGTGTCATTGCTCCGCTGTCCCACGTATCGTAGTAATTGCCATCAATTACCGCTATAACGTGCCCTGACAGTGCTAAAATGTAAACCCCTTCCGGGTGATTATTTGCAAATTCCGAGACGGTGCAGGTCATATATTCGTCCGGGATTATATAACGGCTAAATCCATTGTCTTTGAGGTATGCGCCCCACACCGCATTAGCCGAGGGCATATCTGACAGCATCAAGCCATACAGTGCAAGCTGTATATATGTTTCTTCCCACGTCTGACCAAGAGCCTTTGAGATAGCACGCACAGTACAATCTCCCACTTTTGCCGCCGCAGGGTTAGGATTCCAATATTGATACATCTCTCCGCCCTCCTTATAGTTTTATTATCTCAAAAAAATAAGCGTGTCACCACGAAGGCAACGCGCTTATTTCTCGCATAATTTTTAAATCATCTTTAGTTTTCTCAAAGGCTGTTTATGTATGGGATTGTGCCAGGAACTAACAAAATTTTTTCCACGGCGCAACTCCACAGCCCCTGTAATCCTCTCGTGCTTATGTTCATTTTCTCGGCGGCTTGCTCCTGCGTTAATCCGTCAAAAAGCAAGTACTGTACAGTTTCACGCTCCCGCAAAGTTAAGCGGGCACATGACAAGGCGTAATCAATAAATTGTTTATCGCCTAATTTCCAGAGTTTTTTTATCAAACTTCTGTTCACTGTATCACCTCAAACACGCAAAAATTACGTAAATTTATTTTGTTTTGTCCAGTCCTAAAATTGCTCTAACCTTGTCCGGGAGCAAATCAGGGTTAATTTTGCCGATATTCTCCACGATAGAACCAAGTTCCATCAAAATGATGTAAACGCACACGCCTGCGGCAATAGGTACCTGGAAGCCTAGGTCCACATATTTCTGGGCGTAGTCGATAAGATACGCAAGCACCACAAGCATAATGGAGCCAAATTTATGATACAATCCTTTTCTCATTTCTGAGGATTTCCACTTGTGGTTGGCACAGGCGGCTACTCCACCGCTAGCTAAGTCAAAAACTACAAAAATACAAGTTGTTAAAGGTAACATAATATCTACCATCTCCATTCCTCCTTAAAAATTATTTTTCTTTTGTTTTTATAAATTAATTAAAGCTTCCTTTAGTTAATTAGTTTCTGCTTTCGGTTCTTCTTCAACCACAACGTTCATTAACTCATTGTACTGTTCCTCTGTGATTCTCCCAACTGCAAAAAACACATCAATCTTATTCTTTAAATCGTCTGTCAGACCGTTTTTTTCTTTAAGTTTTAATAATGTTCTATATAACATAATCATGCCTCCAATTCTGTAAGTGCTACTGCGTATTCACTGTTGACATAGGCTTCTGCCGCCTGTGTGTCGATGTCCTGCGTTTTTGTGTCCATATCGTAGATGTAATCACGGTTGTCGTTTAACTGCTGTTTCACATAATTCCAACCATTAGCCATGCTAATCGGATAGTTAAATACTGTATATCCATCCAACTGTTCTGAAATGACGCTGATGTTTGTAGTCGGATAATATGTTGCAAGTGCTTTAAGTGTCTGTACTTCTTCCTGCGTTAAGTCAATTTCTTGTGGTTCTGCTAATAACCATTCGGTTTTGTTTACAATAGATTGTGCATTATCTAACTTAGAAGAATCAACCATCTTTGCAATCTTTCCACGCTCCACATCCACATAATCTGCAACATATTGCTGTCCGTTGATTGTGACGTTACCACCACTTGAAACAGGGATTGCATTAAGAGTATATGGGAGCTGGACGGATTGCTCTTTATATGGTTCATATGTGTTTTCATCACCAATATACAGAGCATAGCTTTCAGATGATTCATAGTGAAGCAAATACTGAAACGAAACAACATTGTTTCGCAATACAGTTTGTTGTTTTACTGCACCTGCATCAAAGCCAAACCACTCCACACCACCATCCGCTGTTTCAAACCTTAAGTTTCCACCTTGAGAAACCACACCATTTTTGCAAATCAATGTTAGTCTTGTACCTTTTTTAATATTTATTTTTACTCTGTCATTAGACTTTATATTTGGTTGCAACAAATTCTTCCCACAAACCTTCACAATCGGATTCACAACGCTCTTAATCTCCTGCGGATAGTCAAGAGAGGGCGATGGTTGCCCGCCGGTGTATGGTTCGTAGGCGGTGGCTTCGGTGCCGAGTTCGAGCATAGGATAAATCGTGAAATTATACGATTTTCCTACTGTTAATCCCTCTAAAAATAAACTACAGTATTCATTACTTGCACCTGTCTCAAATGTGCAACTTAATTGATTTTGCATAATTCTATGTATTTGATAATTAGCATCGTCCAATTTAGTTCGCCCTAATTTTAAACCAAGTATAATACCTGAGTTTTTGTCAACTGAAAAAGTATACGTTGCATTATCAGTATGGCATTCATTATTTATTTTTGTAATATTTGACCAAGTAGATGTTGAAGCACCCGTCACAGATATACTTCCATCCGCATTCATTGTGGGCAAAAGACCATTTGTAGCTCCGTGTACATTGGATTCGGATAATTTCAGTAAATTCTTCCCCATGGTACTTTTCTGCTCGCTCTTTCCATACAGAACCATATCCATGATTTTGCCATTATCGGAATCAGTGATGTGCGTTTCACCCTGATTCGATGCATAGAACTTTGTAATTTTGTTAGATAAATCTTCCTTTAGCTTACCAATTTCTTTCTTTAGCGGGCCAAGGTCTTCTGTTGTTTTCCCATGTTTTGAGAGTATATACGCCTCATCTCCCGTTAAACCACTTTTTCTCATGCTCTACACCTCCCTAAAGTAAAAACCACTTGCTGCCAGGTGCATAAAAGCCATATAATTCCCCGGTATCTACGCATAGCGCTGTCGAACCGCTTGCAACATAATGAGGTAATTTGTCCACTTCAGAAGACTTCCCCCAGTAATACCGCTTGCTTCCGTCCGTATCTATGCAATCCCAGCCACCTAAATCGTGTATAACATCTCCTTTGCGGTATGTCTGCCCGTCAATAATTATTGTCCCACTAGCTATCATACTTTCGCCTCCTTATGCATAAATTGTATCAGATATCCTCTGCATCTTCGTAATCTGGAAGTGTTTTGAGATACTTATAAGCATCTTCAATAGTCATATTCTCTTCATACTCTTTCTCATATGTAACAGCGGCTCTGTACGGTCTGTCACCGTTGCTTTCCATAGCTCTACCAATCTCATCTACATAAGATACTACAGCTATTGAATCATGACTGTTGATTGTAGACTGAATATATAATATTCTGTGATAATTAGTAACTACGCCGTCGCTTTGACGAATTTCTTTTTTTAAAGCCAATTTTATTATTCCTCCTATGAGAATGTTATCTTAATATTAGCCCAGATGCCGCAAGGACTATTGTTTGTAACATCTGTAGTATTTGGCATTGTTGCAAATACATGGATGCAGCCTCCACTAAGCGTTGAGTGTACAGTATATTTGCTAGGTTTGACATATTTTGTTGATGAGCCACCATACAAATACTTATTATTTTGTCGGACCATAAGTCCTTCCACACTTGTTACTGTTACCGTCGGGTTCCCAATTATTGGTTTTGATAATGGAATTATAAAAATGACATCCTTGCCGGAACTCGTAATATATCCAGCAGTACCAAAAGTTGCACTGATCGAATCGCCAGCGCAAAAATATGGTCTCCAAGTCCCTAAATAGGTGGATAAATATATTCTCCCTGCATCCAACTTTATTACGTCTGAAGACACAATCTTTGTATTAGAGTTATCAGCATATATCCCATTTCCAATGCTTTCGTACAAATCAGTATAGGATGTTCCACTTTTTACAGATAACGAGAGACCCATATTATCTTTTGCACTATCATAATATAATTCAAGTGCAGCTTTACCACCGACGTTAGTATTGCCTGCATCTTTTGTTTGCTGTGTTGATACAACAATGTTGTTTTGTGACTTTACAACAGAACCAGTACCATTATAAATAGGGTCTCCATCTTCATTTACTACCTTAATATCTGTAATTCCAAATCGTACAATTTCACTATTATTGTTGCGTACACACATTCCATTTGCGTCAAGTAACGCGTTCTGTCCAAGCGTATTTCCTCGCATATCACCGACAACTAATCCAAGTCCTTCGATATATTTCATGAAGTTAGTTGCAACTTTAGCAGCCTCTGATATCTTGTCTTCCTGACTGCTAAAGTTTTCCTCAGTAACATCTTTAAAGTTCTCGTAGGATTTCTTTACCTTAGTAGCTGTCTTATTCGCTTTAATTGCAACAGAGTCATCCGTAGGTGGTGCTGTAATGTTTCCTGTTAACCATGCTTTTCCGCCGCTGACACGGATTTTTACTGTGTCACCTGTCTTGCAATTAATCGCCATCTGTGCGGGGGTTTCATCTGCTCCACCGTCAATGTGGACATATGCCGTTTTTTCGTCAACGCGAAGGACTTTTGCAACCGTGTCGTAAGGCTTTGTTTTGCTTTCTTTCATTGCCGAGGCAATCTCTTTTATGAAATCATTCAATGCTCTCTACCTCTTCCTTTGTCCGGCATCCGTGTTCAAGCGACAAGGTTTGTGATATTATTCTGAATTTTCCAGTAAGGCCATGTCTCGGATAATTTAGAAAGACCACATCGCCTAAAAGAACGTCCTCGAAAAATCGCCGGCTATACTGTATCGTTCTGGCAGGATTCTGCAATTCTTTTAGTTTTCTAACGGCATAAGCCGCTATGTTTTCCCCGGAAGATAATTCAACGCCTGTTTCCGATTTCCACACTTCCCTGCCCCGGCTGACGGTTGATAAATAACTGTCCGGGCTGTCGTCCCGCGCGATGGCTGCGCCGTAATCGTCATGTATTGCCATAAAACAGTTCGGTGTGTCGTACCAATTAAATGTGTCTGTTACATCACACTCTATGATGTCGTTCGCGTTAATTCCCACCGTAAGACTGCTATTATTATCATTTGCGCAGATAACAATACTTCCATCGCCAAGTATTCGCATCCGCCAGCCAATGGCATCTAAAATATGCAGCGCCATTGTGAGCCTTGTTTCCCCATCTTCCGCAACGATATTATCTGTAGTTATCGGCGATGTTCCTTCGACATACACAGGGGCGGGGATGCAATCATTAAGCAGATTTTTAATCTGTTTTGCTCCGCTACCGGCTGGTGCATAATAGCCACGCGGCAGGATTACATCATCTGCCGGCTTGAGAACGGAATAACAGTCAATATTGTAAGTTTCTCTCACACCATCAAGCTTTCTTTCTGGGAAGGCGGTCAGGCCAGTAAATAGCGCTACTTTTGCTCCCGACCCTCCCTGTCTGGCTTGTAGGTAAATGCGGACCCAACACTCATTGTCTGTTATCTTTTCCGTCATTGTGACGGAAGCAGATTCCCTTAAATCTGACGTACTGTCCCGGTCAATACTACCCTCAGTAAATTCAAATTCTTGACGGTCTGTCCACGTCTTAGGGTCAACTGTTGTTAAAATATATCTTGCTGAAAATCCTTTGCTCCAATCCATCACGCCACCTCATTAGGATGTTCTGCGTTCCACTGTTCTTCCGTCACAGCATCCAGTTCTTCCGAATCCACTTTTTTTATCGTTAATGAGAAATCTGTCCTCATTTTATTATCGTGGTCTTTTTTCTCCGACACCTGTATATCGCAGGAAAACGATGAACCATCTGGTGTCCTAACGTGACATATTCCGGGATACGTTGCGAGCCGTCTCATTTGCTCAATCATCGTTGGTTCTGTCAGTGAGATACTTACTGCATCAATTTTTAAATCGCGAGTGATCGCAGGGTTCCAATCGCCTTGCACAGAGCCCCCAAGGTATACTGTCCTCTCAAAATCTTTATCCCACGAATTATCTAAATCAAGGTTATACTGGATTTCGATAGATTCACCGTCAAAATCAATGATTGCCTTTTTATATTCGATGGAAAAATCGCTATATAACCACGCAAACGAACTATCTGACGTTATATAGTCACCGTTGGCAGTTTTATTTACAACCAGTATGCCGCCGTACTCATTTAACGCCGGGTATGGGTCAACATATTTCTGTCCATAAACCCCATTTTCCAGAATCAATTCTGCTCTGTCTACACTCATCCGATACAAGTCGAATGTATCCCCATCAGCATATGTGGTTGGTTTAGCAACAACAATACTCGCTGTTTTGTTGTCTGCAATCGTATTTACAGTGGCCGTTGGTACTTCCGGCTGGTGTTTCCACCGTACAACAAACGGTATCTTTTTTTCTGCCACATGGTCATAAATGTCTGTAAATGCAATCTGTATGCTGTACCTTGCACCGTCATCCATCTGCCCGATCAGGTCGCTTAAGCCAATAGCATAGCTGTCTGTTTCACTGCCAGTAAAACTAGCAATAATTTCATTGGCAAAATGTTGTTCCTTTAATCCGTCCGGGCGCAGAATATAATAATCCTCGTCCCTGACAATCGTTACTTTTGCTGTGCCAGCAGAATCCCCGAAGGAAGGGACTATTGTTAATGGTAGCTGCTCTAAATAATTTGTTGTACCTTCCGATGATTCTGGTACTGTCTGGTCGCTTGTTTCCGTGGTAACATCGCCAGAATTATATGCAGTTGATTCCGAAACAAGATTTGTTGTCACGCTGTTTATCGCAGGTTTTGCAACAATTTCAACAGCCACAGAATCTGACCATGCCCCTTCCTTGCCTCCCTGTGCTGTAACCATTGCTTTTAAATAATGGATTTCTCCTACATTCCATAGATTGCTCAAAAGGCCACTTGCAGTATAGATTTTATTAATGTTTTCAATAGTTTCCGATAATGTCTCCATGCCGGAAGACATCATTAAAACAACGACGTTTCCATCTTTGCCTTTAACTGGCTCATCGTTAACCGCTTCCGCTATTTTTATGCTCGCTTTGCTGTTTCCGGTATAGCCGACACTACAAATAACTGTGTCGTCCATACTAAGATAGTTTTCTGTTGTTGCTAATGTAGGTGTTGTTGGTGTCTCGCTCAGTGATACGGAAACCGTATCAGACCAAGGAGATAGCACTTCTTCGTCCCCGGACGTATCCCGCAATCTTACGCGGAAATAATATGTTTTTGCCGATTCCAGGGACCCGATATGCCACGTTGTTTCCTTGTCCTCTACATCATAAGTAGTTGGGGCGTCCGTACTAATCCATGCGTCCTCATGGTCTGCCCACGCAATGGTAGCCGCATCTGCATTTTTCCACGACCAATCCCATGTTAGTTCCACGGTATCAGATGCCACTGCCATTGCAGTTATATTTTTCGGTGGGACTGCAATCTTTCTTGTTTCCGAGTAAACCCACCCTGACTGCATGAGGGGGCTAAGTTTGTAGGTGATGCCAGATGCTCCGTTTTGAGGTGCAGAAGTTCCGGTAAAATTCTTGAGGGCAATCTGGTATTCAGCGCCGCCGGACACGTCCGGACACGTAACTGTGATTGTCCCTTCTTTGTCGGTGATCGCGATAATACCTTTTTCCTCGTTGTCTATTTTCATCCAGATTGCTGTTTTGGCGTCGGGAACCTCTGTATTTCGCTCAACGTTATTGATGATAAGTGTTGTTCCTGTTGCCGATACCGTATCAAATGACGGGGATTTTAAAGCCCCTCGCGCCGCTACTCGTGGCTCAGAGTATGCATATTTTTTATCGTGCGTACTTTGCACTCTTGTCCACATAACCTGGTCTTCCGCTATGCCATCGTCTGTGTTAAAATCTGCTGACACCGTATAATCATGGTACGCAACAGTTACTCCTGTACTCCATGATGTGCCGGTATACCTCTCTCCGCTTTCCGGCGTGTCTATGGCATATTGTAACTCCATAGAATCCACAGGGCGGTCCCGCGGCGATGCCTGCACCCAGTTTGCCCATACATAGCGGCTAGAGGAGCCTATCTCTTTGCTCCCTGTACTCTGTATATTTGGACGCTCTGGGATGCTGTAATAATGGTATGCATAGCTCCAACCGGAATCTCCGGCACACCCTCTCGATTTTGCCCTTACAATACGGCAAAATGTCTTGTTTTGTGTCGGGGAACCATCCTCTGTTATCGCCCATGTGCCAGACGCTCCCGTATAGGATGCATTGGTAAAGCGAGCGTTTGCAATGGCGCCCTTATAGTTTGTCATTAATGCGGTCTGTACCTGCGTCCTTGCAAAATGCCTTGCATCATTTGCCTCGTATGAGGTATTCCAAGTAAATGCACCTTTATTTGCGCCAGTATCATCAAGAGAATAAGAAACGGAAGGGGCATTTGGTGCATAAATGGTAAATGTCTTTGTGGAATGTGCGGCTGTATAGGTATGCTTTTTATCACTTTTTGTTTTGCCCTTTACCTTAAATTCTATCGCGTTTAATAATTTTGATGAGACAGGATAATAATTTTTTGCATTAAGTGCTACCGTTTTTTTGGTTGCTGATTTTCCCACATTTATTTTCTTCCACTTTGTCCAATCCCATTTAGAAGCACCGGCGTTTTTTGTATGTAGACGATACCATAGCCACTGTCCATCCTCATATTTTTTCGTCGGTATCTTCCAAGATATTGTAAATTTCAAACCGTCTCTCGATATAGACAGACCGCTAGGAGCAGCAGACTTTTTCTTTGCCATTATGCCATTTTCACCTGCCTTCTAAGTTCACTTGCCATTCTTCTTCCCCATTCTTCTGGGTTATCTGCACCGTTTACAGTTACGTTAATAGTTACATCGTTTTTCGTTCCCTGTGTTGCCTCTTTGATATCGTTCATCAGTCTGCTACGACCGTACAGCATCTCGTCTCCTGCTTCTCCTGCTCCAAACAATGTGGCATCAGAAAATACATATGGACTTTCCATAGCCTTTTTATACCAGCTAATATGGAACGATGGCAGGGAACCCTTTCCCCCAATACCGAACGGAGCTTTTCCGCCGGAAACACTCAGGTGCGGTAGGTTTAGGTGTGGAAGAGACCAGCTAAACTTTAAGGCGCTCTTAAACCGTCCAGGGAAGCTTTTTACAAGGGATACTGCCTTAGTAAAGATACTTTTAACAGCCGATGGTATCTTAGTAAATGCTCCTTTTACAGCCGATAAAATACCATTTCCCTTAAATGCTCCCTTGAATCCGTTTACAGCATTTTTAGCGGCACCCTTTAAAAGGGAAGGGAGATTTTTGACCCCTTTTATTATGCCGGTAACAATGTTTTTACCAAGCGAAAACCAGTTAAACGCTGTAAATACGCTTACGATTGCTGTGATAATCTTCGGTAAATTAGCAATTAATAACGGAATCGCACGAACTAAGCCAATCGCTAAATTTGTTATGATTGTTACTCCTGTTGCAAGGATTTTTGGCGCATTATCGTTAATAATGCCAGCCAAATTCGTTATGATTGTAGGTACATATGCAATCAATACAGGAATAGAATTAATCAGCCCTTGAGCAATATTCTGGATAAGTGTCAGGCCTGCATTTATCAATTTGCCTGCGTTGCTCCTCAATGACTCTGTAAATTGTGTCAGCATCGGCAACGCCTGCCCCAAAAAGGTCGGGATGCCCTGAGTCATGCCGTTAGCGATAGTCGTCAGCAAATTAACTCCGACCGATGTAAATACATTTAGCCCTGTGGAAATCGTAGAGGCAAGATTATTTAACAGTTGGCTGACAGCAGTTGTAATACTGCCAGAATTTTGAGTAACGCTTGAAATTAAACCGTTTATGAGGTCGCCGCCGATTTTTGTCAGCCCCGGCAACTGGCCGCTAAAATTAATCGCATCTTGCGCCAGTTTGGAAAGGGCGCCGCTTATGCCGCCAGATTCCATCGCCTCAGCTAATCCACTAACCTCGCTTGTTATACCTTTGATGGCACCACGGATAGTACCCGAAAAGGTATTATAAAAAGCAAGTTGCAGGCCTTCTGTGGCGCTAGATAGCAAGGTTATGTCGCCCTGCAAATTATCTAACTGCGTAGCCGCCTGTTGTGCTGCGGAGCCGGAAGAATCCTGTATTCCTTTCCAAAATTTTTGCACAGTCGCATCACTCGATGCGGTCATTTTATTAAACGCCTGTAAGCCTTGCGTTGTAAAAATCGTTGCAAGAGCATTGTTTTTTTGTTCCGCTGTCATACCCTGCAAAGAGCCATTAAGCTCGTCTACGAGGTCGTTAAAATCTTTTGCCTCGCCGTTTAACTTATAGGCGGATACATCTAACTGATCTAAAGTTTTTGATGCATCATCAGTCGGAGTATATAAGTCCGCCATTGCCCTATTTAATGCCGTAGATGCCTCGGAGCCTGTCACGTTCTGCTCTGCCAAGCGAAGCAAGGAAAGCGTGACACTGTCCGCCGCTTGACCGTAGTTTTTCGCTGTGGCAGCAGAACCGGAAAAAGCCTCTCCAAGGCCTCTTACGTCCGTATTAGCAAGAGTAGCACCCTTTGCCATCAAATCGGCATAGTAAGATGCGTTACTCATCGAGTCACCAAAGCCTTTTACAGCTCCGGCAGTATATGATGCCGATTCTTCCAGACTCATAGCACCGGCAGAGGCAAGGTTAAGTACCGTTCCGATACCGCTAATCTGCTCATCCGCCGACAAGCCAGCCTGAGCAAGGATATTCATTCCTTCCGCCGCTTCCGTTGCGGTGTACTTTGTTGTGCGCCCCATTTCCTCAGCCTTGGCTTTGACGTTCCCTATTTTGTCTACGGTTGTTCCCATAGTAGCTGCTACCTGAGACATTGCAGTATCAAAATTCATTCCGGCATCTATTGATGTTTTTGTAAATGCAACGGCGGCAGCAGAGCCGGCCACCATAGCTGTTTTAGCTACTTTCCCGACCGCTTTAAATGCCCCGCCAATTTTTGATGTGGACGAGCTGGCGTTACCTTCTGCGTCTTTCAGCCCCTGCTTATATGCGGTGTCTTTGATTGCCAGAGTGACAAACAATTCCATCACATTCAATCACTCATCACCACCAATCCGGCTTTTTTAATGACGTCCGCGGCTATTTCTTCGCCAGTCTTTGTTACTGTTTGCTTTTTATCGCTATTAATTAAATCAAAAAATGATACATAGAGATATTTCCCACCGAACGCCTGCGAAATGCTTTCGGTTACATATTTCAGCCCATCGGCCATGTATCGTTTGTAAATTAATTCCTCTGTGTCGTCTAAAATCTTAGCCTTGACGTACAGCAAGAATCCCTTTACGCTTCTTCCTCTGTATTCTCCTGCGCATCGCCAGAGGGTTCTTCTGCTGCGCTTGTTGGCGCTGAGAAAAAAAGCTGACGTACCTCCGGCTCATTGATGAGGTCAACCATGCCTTTGATAATGTCCATTAATTTATGCTTTTTCTTGTATTCCTCAACACTCTGCAATTCAAACGCTGCTAAGATTCCAATTACATCATCTTTGTGTGTTTTTAACAGCCTAGGAGCTGTTTTAGCACCCCTAGCAAAGACTTTGATATATTTCTCCCCTTCCTGCGGTACAAGCTTCTGGCACAGGCTGAGCGCATCATCATCGTCTGCAATGTTACCGATATGTTCGAGGGAGTTCGCAATGGCTTCTAAACCCTGTTCTGCTGTTAATTCTGATAATTTCATGCTTTACCTCCTACGCCGCTTCGCCTGTTTTGATATAAACCTCGTAAGGTACTGTCTCTGCGTTCTTAATGCTGTAATGTCCTGTGTATTCGAAATCAAAATTTCCTTTGGATTTATCATCTGATTTAATCTTAAATCCGCCCGTTGAGAGTGCATTCATAATTTTGATTGCGATAAATCCGGCGGAATCCCCGGAATTTTCGTCCGAATAGTCGCCAATCCACCAAATATCCTTAAAATCTTCTGCCTTTAAATCTGCCCTTGGTGTTACTTTGTTTCCCGCTACGTCTGCCGCCGCCATAAAACTTTTAGCCTGTGCGGTATCCATTGTAACGGCTGTGCCTGATAATTTTACTTCGATAGATTCGATTTCCTTGAGTTCCATCGTGTTTTTAGGCACATTATCAATGTCTTCCCCGAAATCCGTAAAGGATGGCTCCGCGCTAAAGCTACAACCGCCGCTGGTTGCCATGAGGATGTTAGTTGCTGTTATGGCACCCGTTTCCGGCTCAAAAGCTGATACAATAATACCGGCGTTAATCTGTATTTTTTTGAAAAGGTCAGAAGGTACCTGCGTATACTTCATTTGCTCACCTCATTAAATAGTTATAAATTGCATAGTTATTACTGTGTATCTGCGTACTATTGACGAGTCAGCTTCATCGACTAAAGGAGTCCAAGGCTGGTCTTGCGACAGAAAAATGATTCCATCATCGCACTTGACCGTGGTTCCTCCTTGCAATCTGTCACTGATTTCTTTCGCCTTTTTATTTGGGACTGCCTCAGATTCTGTGTGGTACCAGACATTTACGACGCTAGCGGCGGCCGCACCTGTCCACCAATTTGCTATAATCGGTTCGTATGTGATAAAAGGGAAAGCGGTATCTTCCGGCACCCTGTTAGACGGATATGCAGTTATGCCGAAGGATGACCAAAATTGATATAGTGCCGCCGTTGGGGTCATGACGTTAACTCCCACTTCTCCGCCATGACCTGTGCTATGTCTAAATTAGACGACGCAGGGGTTTCTTTTTCTCCTGCATTTGATGTAACTCTAAAAATTTTTCCGTCTTTTGTTTTTAATACATCATGATAGCTCAGCTTTACTGTTTTAGCTGTAGTAATTGTATATGTTGCTGTTACACCCTCTTTTTCCGCCACTCTGGCAGACATAGAGGTATCTCGGACTATTGCCGCCTGTATTTTAGCGCCCTCGACCCACTCGGTGATAAATCCACCCTCGCCGTCAGAAGTACGCTTTTTATCCATAAGTATGCAATCCTGTAAAAATTCATTGATTAAACTCATGCCATTTTCCTCCATGGGTTCAGGCGTGCTCTAAATACATCCTGCCACGTGTAAGCCTCGCCTTTAGAATTTGTTGCCCTGCTGTACGAATAGCCGCCAAATGACTCTGACTGATACGCTCCTGAATTTCCATTTTTTGCCTGCCACTCGCTGATTTCGTCCACTAGTGATAAAAACGGTTTAGGGATAGCCAGTGGAACCACTACGCCGTCAAACGTCTCCTCCTGTAACGGGGCAGTATTGCCTTTGTGATACTGATAAACCCCGTCATTAAAAATAGAACCGCTTATCAAATAATACTGCCCGTCCTGTAACGGGAGGCGGATCGCGGTGTCAGAATAACGTAGATCTTTGGTGTCTGTCGTTGCATCTATGTGCGTGTCAAAAAGCAATTCCCCGATTGTTATTTTGCCTGTGATTGCCGCTCCTTTGACTGGAAAGAAATTGTGAATATGATTCATGACTTCGTAAAGCACTCAATCAACCCCCTTTTATTTTCCGTTCGAACTTGCTTCCGAAACGGTGCTTGATACTTCTGGGATGGTATCTGTAGTTCCGACAGTAACTACGCAAACACCGTCAAGGTATTCTGCCCACAACTTCATGCCCATAATGGCGTATGTTTCGCCTGTGGCATTTGTATAGTTGCCGCCTGCGTGGAATCCAATCAGATTTGTTTCGCCAGATGTTGTGTAGTCCAGGCCAAGTTTTTTAAAATCACTATCGCCGGGATCAATATAATACAAGTCAATATTTTCTACAGGTGTTGCAATAACAGTTTTTGCCGGGATGTAGGCGTCAGGGAGGAGGAACAGTGTAGAGAAACCAAAGAAGTCTTTGATATACTGCAATCCAAACATTGTCTGCACAGTAATCTCTTTATCACCTAACCAGTCGTAAAAATCCATTACATTTGCAAATCCTACGACTTCGGTTACATTTCTGTTCATGCCTGCGAATTTGTTGAGTACAGCACCTTTTGCGATTGCAAGTGCTTTCTGCCATTTTTTCTGCGTTCCCTTTAATGTTCCTGTTTTTAAAAACGTGTAGAAATCTTTCAAAACCTTGTTCTGCAGCTCAACCATAAAGGCATCATCTGTCTTTTCGATTGCAACGGTTGCGCCCCATTTTGCCACAGACTCAAGAGTTAAAGATTTAGCGTATTTTTCTACAACAATATCTTCTCTCTTGCTTTCCACAACTTTAAACTGTGTAAAAGGGATTGCCTCGCCCTCACCTACGCTTGCGCCGCCCTGTAAAGCTTCATCTTTCATCTGCGCTTCGTAGGTTACTAAGCTAGTGCCCGGCTCTTTTCTAATAGGTCTAAAGATTCCCAAGATGGTTCTTAATGCATCCCAGTTTTTTTCAAATCTTGTTACAAAATCAATTTCTCTCGCTTTGAGAGTGCTATCTGTATTTAATACAGTGCTAGTAGTTACTCCTGGCATTGTTTACTCCTTTCAAAATCCAAAAATTTCGTGATTTTCCGCAATCGCTTTCTGACGTTCGCCTGCATCTTTAATTTCCATGATTTCTTTCTTGGTCATTTTCCCCGGTTCTCCTCCCGGTGGATTTGATACGTTAGCGCCCTGAGTTTTTTCAGTTGTAATATAATCGGCATACGCTTCTTTGATGCCTTTTTCTACCTCTGTTGCGTTCTCAAGTTTGCCGTCAGTTCCGATTTTTAAATTATCAATAGTCTCTTTTGATGCTTTTAATGCAAGGTTAATTACCTTGCTAGACACGCCGGAATCCTCAAGCATCTTTTTGTATGCGGCTTCTTTCGCATTGTAGGACGCTTTCTTGTCCTGTTCGGCTTTGTAGCTCTCAAAACCTGCGTGTTCCTTCTCGTACTTGCCTTTCCAGTCGTCCTTTTCATAGTCCTCCAATTTCTTCTGGAGGTCTGGGACTTTCTCTGCATCCTCTTTGTATTTACTAATCTCACCCTTGAGACCCGTAACGGTTGCAGAATGTTCTTCGATGATTGCGGAAATCTGTTCGTCTGTAAGTGTCATGCTTTTCAAAAAAGCTCTTGTTAATGCCATTTGATTTACTCCTTTTCTTTGAGGGATTTCTTTCCCTAAATGACTTTATATGTAAATCACAGTACTTCGTGATTACTTGCTAAATTCTTTCGCGGCCTTAAGGGAATTTGTCCCGAACTTGCCATCGTTTTTCAAGTTACAGCGCGACTGGAAAATTCTTACCGCGTCTTCCGTCTTCTCTCCATACTTGCCATCGGTTTTTAATTTCGCTCCGATTGCCCAGTTTAGAAAATCCTGTAATTTTGTAATTTCATTCTGTGTGTCTTTTAATACCGTGATACCGTCTAAAAACTTGTAGTAGCCTCGTGGCGGCAATTTAGGGAATCCCCCTGTGTATTTAACATTTTTCGTTGTTTCTTCCTTCTGTGCCGCCGCCGGGAAGTCATGATATAAAATATTTAAATCAAACTTGCCGCCGTTGCCGGTTGAAACCTTGTCCGGAAACACGCCAGAGCTGGTATACTGCCACGCCATAAGGTTAGACACGCTTGCGGGCTTGTAAGATTTTTTCGGCGTTGCCTTAAATGCCATGCGGTTATAGCCTTTGTAATAACGTGCAATCCACCAGTTTTTACACTTGACCTTGTTTTTGTCAATATGCTCCGCAAAGTATGATTTGCCAGTGTAAACGCCGAATTTATACCCTCTTGACTCAACGACAGTCTGTGCCGCGTTGATGATTGATGCAATCATGCCTTTTGTCAGCTTAGCTTGTACTTTGTCCTCAATATCAAACCAAACGCCGTATTTAAAATGTTTCTTACTAATTTTGTCGAGGATGTCGCATACAAGTTTCATGTCTGACTTAGCTTTCGCCACTGTAGTAGCGTATGTGTAGTTATACACGCCTCATGGGATACCCAATTTCTCACACTTTTTATAGTTCTCCTCAAATTTTTTATCTTTGCCTAAATCCTTGCGGATAATCTTAATAATTGCACCATCGCAACCGTATTTCTTTACTTTCTTCCAGTCAATCGTGCCGTTGTATGCAGATACATCAATAATTTTTCTCTGTGTCATTTTCTCACCCTTTCCATCTCAGCACATATAAAATCTTCTGATTTCCATTGATAACTCTGTGTATTTTTTTATATGTTCCGCCTGCTTTTTTAGTGTTAGTGCTAGCCTTTCCGGCGTCCCACCACACCATTTTGTTGTCGTCATTAACGCCTGCAAAAATGTTAGTATGTAGGCGATAAAAGCAAATGTCTCCGGGCTTTAATTTGTTTTTATAATCCCGGGGTAATTTATTTACTTTTATCAATCTATATCGTTTTGATATAGCCGTTTTTGTTCCTGCGCCCTTATAGATAACTGTTCCGTTCCTGTTGCAATAAAACAGTTGTCCCGGTTTGAGGATGCCTAATTGCTGTAGACAATAGCAAACATATGATGCACAATTACTTACCTTTTTTTTCTTTGCGCCTGCCCAGCTATTCGCCACGCCCTGAGAGTATTTAAACTTTTTATCAGTAAAATACTCCGCCGTTTCTTTTGCCTTGACGAGTAAAGACAATCTGTCCATTATCCCATCGCTCCTTTTAATTCGTTTGCAATAATTGCTGTATATTCTTTCGCGTAATTTGCCGCCGCCGGTTTTAAATACGGCTGCGCCCTCTGACCGTTTGTGATGTGCCATTGTCCCTTATCGTCCTGATAAGTCCACGGGGTCTTTCTTCCTCCCTTGTAATACACGCCAGTTCCCAGTTCCACATAGGCGGCATATTCTTCGTTACTTCCTATTATCTCTGTGAGATTTTCCAAGTCAGTCCGATGCGTAATGCTATTTCTCAACGCGCCCGTATCGACCGGGCAAAGGTCTTTTGCGTGCCCCTCTGCGGCGGCTCCTGCCTGCTCTAATGCTCTTGCAAGTGCCATCGTGGTCTTGAGTATTACTTCGTCTACATGGCTTACAACATCAATATCCGCCATTATATTCGCCCCCTTTGCGTTGCTAACCATTCGTAATAGGTCATGTCTTCTACAACTTCGTTTCTGCCTGTTTCCAAATTCTTAACGCGTATCATTCGTGGTTGTGCCAGTTCGGCGGGCAGCGCAGTTCGTTGCGTGCATCGACAGTTATAAACCTCCGCCGGGATTCCGCTTGGGTCTCCCGGATACATAAGACCGTTTGAGTAAGCCATGTTAAACGGTACTTCCTCGCCGTCTAACGCTCTGTGACTATCTCGTGTCCTCAAATCTTTTGTCGCTGTCCAATGCTTAACTACATCAATCCCCATCTGGTAGGCTTCCTCGTATGCCGCCTGCCTGCCTCCATTCTGCGCTCCTGTGAATGCTGTGCGGGCGTTTCTAATTGCGGCAGTATGATTCATACCTGCAACGTCTTGGAATCGCCCTGCGAGCTTTTTTATGCTGTCGCCCTGTAAAATTCCTTGCAGTAGTGCATTTTGCAATTTCTTTTTATTCCAATGCACGTCCTTACTTTTTAGTATCCTACGCGGTGGACGAATCTTCTGCTTTCTGACCGTCAGCCGCTTCACTGTGTGTTCGTCAACCAAATTAAATGCAATATCTCCAATCTCTTTTATCTGTCTGTCAGGTACAAGAGATTTAATCATGTACGCCTCAAAATTGCGATTGAGGGCAATCACAAGAGGGGTCTTTTCGTTGATATACGCTGCGGCAATCTGGTTTGATTCCGTCAGTCTCTGCGCCATATCCTCGCGCAGCGCCTCCCACCTCTGCCCTCTGCCATACTGATTCATCAGCCATGCTTCAAACTCTTTTTTGCTGTATTTCCCTGCCTGGTATGCCGCATATTCTTTGGCGTATCGTCTGGAAAACTGTTTAAAATAGTTTCTCGCTTTGCTGTCAAGCTCTTTTTCAGCCTGCTTATATACGTCTGCTAACCGTTTTTCTAACTTTTGTAACTCCTGCTCTGTCCACTTGTCGGATGGATACATGACTACTCATCCCCTTCCGGGTTATCTTCCGGCGTATCTGGTTCAGGTGGTTCTGTGTAGCGGTTATATGATTCTTCGTCCAGCTTTTTCAAAATGTCCGACACTTCCTCCGGTGCAACAAACGGTAATTTTTTCAGGATGGTTTCTTCATCCAGATAATTTGCTGCCTCAAGAATCATGTCTGTTCGTTCCTTCTCGTTACTGATTCTGTTCCGCTTAAATTGCGGTTCGTCATCAATTCCTGCAAGCTCCAGAATCTTTTCGATCGCATCGCCTACGAAGTACTCAAAATCATCTGCATTGTCGTCTAGTGGCTGGTATGCCGCGTCGATATGGTCGTTTGTTGCTCCGGCGGCTATGGTGTGTACATCCAGCGCCCCGAAGTCCTCATAAATTTCTGACCGCATCTGCGTGAGAAACTCTTTTCTGGCGGTATACGGCGGCTCTTGTGTGTATGCCTGTACCTGCCCTTCCTCAGCCTTTGCGATGTGCTGAAACTTGAGCCGGTCCCTAAACTCTGCCAGCTCGTCATCCGTCATACCGTCAGCGTTGGAAATGAGCCAATACATCTGTGCACAGTCGTCTAAATCATTAGCAAAACCACTTTGTACCGCATCGTAGGCATCAATCTTTGACTGCATTCCCCTCAGGGTGCTTATATGTCTTTTGTTGCCAAACATCGGCACAATAGGTAGACTGCTATAATTTTCTTCCCCGATGATTTCGGGTTCCAAATTATTAGCAACCTCGACTCTTTGTCTGTATGCCCGCTTGGGAGCGGTCTCTTTCAATTCTCCAAATTTGCTTTCTGCACTGTAGGTTGTATAGCCATCTATTTCGTATAGCACAACCTTAAACGGTTTCTGCTCGTCCAACTGCCAGAATCTTATGCCTGCCATCAATGCTCCTGTGTCCTCGTCCCACATTGGGGCGAACTGTGTGAGGGGAAATTCGTGCACGTGGTCCACATTCCAGAACAAAAAGGACTGACCATGAATTAACGCATCGTATGCTGCCTCTTTAATTCTTGTGTCAAACTTTTTGCCCAGTTTATCCTTGACACTCATGTCATTAAAAAAGACGCCGTTTCCTAGACTGTACGAACAACGCTGTGTATTTAATTTGTGAAAGAAATTAGAGCATATCCGTGCGTTAGACGAAAAATTATCTATCTTTTTTTGACCTAGCAAGGTGTAATAAACACGCTGGAATTGCAAGATAGTCTCATTTTCCTGCGCGTCATACTTGTCCGCCTTTAACGCCTCTTTGTATGCTCCCGTACTCTCGTGGAATTTTATAAACTGATTTATAAATTGCCCTTTGTCTTTTGCGGCAACAAAATCTTGATATGATAGATACATTGTTATCACCCTAGAATTGATTTGTATTGTTTTGTTCGGCTGCGCTTGACGAGTTTTAATGTTTTTACAAGATACCTGATAGCATCCATTGCGTGGTCTGACTGTTTTATAACTGCATCCCTGCCTTTGTCAGCCGCTGTTGGGTCCCATGCATAGATGCCAAATTCCTCGATCGTGTGTGTGCAAGACGGGTCAAACGATAATTTGTCTTGTGTCAACATCGTCTCAACATCCGCTATCCCATCGTTAACAGTGTTATCCGCCTTTTTGACCTTATGCCCTCTACTGCGTAGCTCCACAATGAGAGCGGCAGCGGATGGGTCAACAATGACTAAATCATCTTTCTGCCCGTTTAGCGTGTCCTCTAGTCCTTTTACTAGCTCACTGACTGACTTCATGCGGTTGTTCTCTCTGCCTGAATAGTAGTACTCTTTTATGCAATGCCAGTTACCGGTATCTACTCTTTTCTGCCAGACGAGGAATACGGTAGCGTTCTGCATACCAAAGTCGGAGCTAACAATTATCTCTCCGCTAGTCTCTGCTTTGCAAACGTGTCTTGTCTCCGAAAACATATCGTACACAAGACCTTCTGCCACCGCCCAGTTGCCTAGTATGTAGCGTTGGTACCTGTGTGTCCCGGAGTACTCTTTTATTAACTCATCCACTACCGCCGGAGGCAGGCAGCCATCGTGTATGTTGTACGCCTGCTGGAATATATCTGCATCGGAATCCAGAAAGCCTTTGAACCAGTGTTTCGGTCCCGCCGGGTTGCACGTCCCATCAAAATGACTGTGCGACGTTCTGAGACGAGATTTTAACATCTCGAAAACTTCTTGGTTCCACGTCGTCACCTCATCGCCATAGGCGTACTCGATTGTTGCCCCCTGTATCCTTGCAACGTGCTTCTTGTTGTCAGCACCTAGTGCATATACCTTTTTGCCAAATAGCTGTACTGTGTTGTCGCTCCGTATCTCGCCAACTAGCTCCTCGCCCCATATCTCTCGCATAGGGTCAAGTATGTTTCGCTGTAGCGTGCCTCTGGTGTTTCCCAGCATCACAGCCAGCCCTAATCCTTTTAGGTGTGTCAGACGTTGAGGAATTACAACTGTGTAGTCAACAAAAGATTTCCCGGAGCCTGTTGCTCCGGTCTTTACGTTCCAACGATGATTACAGCCTTGCAGGTATTCTGCCTGCTTGCTAGTCAATGGCACTATCGACACCCCCAAGGATTTCAATAGCTTTCGCCAGTGCTTTGTCACTTGCACTCTCTGACTGCGGCTTATCACGCCATTGTTCTGGTTTCCTGTTCTTCAACCAAAATATCTGTGCTGTTGTGTCCGGCGCAACGTGCTTCTTTGTTACTTTTCGCTCCGTCATTACTCCGCCTTCGTACTTTTCGCTCGTCTCCTCGTAGCTGTACCCTAACGCTCGTTGTAACAGGCTTTTTTCCACTTGCCTGTCCACAACATCTTTTCCCTTTTTTAAGGTATCGGCTAAAATTGGAAATTTTTTCTTCCATGTATACAAGGTATCTGGGTTAATGCCGATGTTCGCCGCAATCTCTTTGTCTGTGCATCCATCTCGTGCCCATCCCTCTAGCTTAAGCAACCCTTCTTGGGTCAGCCACTCCTGGTATTTACTTATCCCATTTTGGGGTCACCTCCTAAATACAACCATAACCCCGTAATGGATTGTTTACGGGGTTATATGAAAGGAAAGAAAATATAAAAAAAATCGTTTACACCAGTTGCATAGCGCAACTAGATACAAGTATAAGGAATTGCACCTTAACAGCCGCCGGGGTAAGACTAATAAGCGGCTGGTCCCTAAACACTTGTAGACCCGCAACCTGTATGGAACGCAAGGCACCGTGGGATAGGTGTCTTGCGTACTCTCTTTTACGCGGATGAGAGTTTACACTTTTACCACAAAAAGATAGAGGAGGTTATGTCTCACAAAAAGTTACCAGTACTCGTCCGTACAAGTGTATTGTACGACATCTTTTAAGCCACGTTAGACAAACATAAAAAAAGAGGGGGAAATAATTCCCCCTCTCTAATATCCCGCATATTTCCCAGCCAAATTGGCGAAAGCACTAAGCCATCTGCGTATAGTCATTTCTGCATATCCAAGCTTATCCGCCGCCCCTGCTATCGTGTATCTATCCTCAAAATACACCAGCTGTACAGCTTTCATTCTGTCCTCACCGTTGTCCATACCCTCTGTCTGTTTTATCGCCTTGTTAATAGCGTACATCCATAGGGCTGACTGGGCTGTATTTTCTGCAATCAGTTTGTCTGGGTATTTTTTTACCTGCTTTACTGCGTGTCCGTACCAATCATGCTTAGGATTGCTCATCGTTCTATCTCCCCGTTTCTTCCAACTTTTTTAAACCTCACTCTTTGTAGCGCGTCAGGGTACTTTGTTGTATTGACTCCCGAAAAAAATTGTTTTAAATCTCTACTCCATGTAAGTTGGGAAGGTGTAAAGTCTTTGTATATTACTTCTATCTCAAGAGACTCGGAATTTACTACAACGTCCGTTACGATATATAATTCTCCTTTGAAGTGCCTGTATATACAACCAGTCATTTCTTCTTTCAAATATTGAGCGTCCTTCTGAATTTCCATTACGTCGGTAGAACGCCTTGTATCATATACAGCAGTTAACATCTTTCTTCCTCCTTTTAAATATACTCATTTCTTTTTTCCTTTCTTGTCTTCATGCTTCTATACGTTTTTTCGCTTTACAAATAAACTTGTTATTTCCTCCTGTTTAAAAATATGTGAGCGTATCCGTGGCGTTGTTTGCCATCAACTCGACTCGTTTTAAATATCTTAACTGATTCTGGATGTATGCATCGGAGTCTTTGCCTCCGGCCGCTCTCCAGTCAGCTATTCGCTTATCAACATCTTGCAGTACATTAATCGGAATCATATCAAGATTGATATCTTCGAGACTAAGCTGTTTCATCTTTTTGCTCCTTTCATATATGCTCATGTGGTTCAAACGGTTCTGCGTGTTTTTCAGCTTCCTGCTCAACCAATCGGTTATACTGCTCCACAAATTCGTCCTCGCTTATATTACCTTGCATGAATTTTTCTGATATGCTCATGTAGGTGTCTGTTTTTGTTGCGCTGCTGTCCATTTACGCCTCCGATCATGTATCAATTTCGCTCCAATCAAATTTACAGCCACATTCGCCGCAGTATTTATTCCTGCTTTCTGCATCCGCCATTACTTGCCTTCCACACAAGGGACATTCATAATCAATGTCTCCATTTAATGCATCTAAGATAATCGGTTTTACTGGTTTGAGCTGTCTTTTCAGTAGTTCCACCACTTCCTCGCATTGTTTTTCATTTTCGCAGCTAATAGTAATGTCATTGCTATCATCATATTCGCTAAATGTTCCATCTTCGTTCTGGATAAGCATAATTTCTTTGTCCTCTAACATCTTTCATTCCCCCTTATTCTTCCACACACTTTCGTCCATTCCCCCGCAAATCTCTTTTCCTCCAAGTCGTTTGGGAAAAACTTTGTTTTTTTGTTTTTGTTTCCTCTGTTTCTCAACTCCCTTTCTACGGCTTCAATTTTCCCTTTTGATTTGGGTGTTTTGCGTAGTTCGCTCATTGCTTCCCTTAGTTCCTGCTCTGTGCATTCCACCAAGAATGCAGCTCGGTCAAGGCTTGGTATTTCATATAGTTTTTTCGCTATTTTGTTTTGTATTTTAGCAAAATCTTCGTCTTTCAGCCCGTATGGCATTTTTATTTCTCTTCCTCCTTCATCATTAACTCAACCCATTTTCTCGCTATTTCTTCTTGTGTGTCTTTAACATCGTCCCACGCGTCTGTGTTGCAGGCTAGTATTTCACAAATCAATATAACTTCTGCCATATTTTTACGTAAAGCATCCTCTGCTTTTAACACTTCCGCTGGGGTTGGGTTAAATCCCATAATTGTCGCACGCATCGTTGCAGCTTTGGACAATTCATCCGCCGTTTCTGTTAATTTACCAAACAATGTGCCTATTTCTAAATGTTCTAACAAATAGTCTTCCACTTCACTGTTTTGCATTTCTTCTACTTTCATTTTCTTTCCTTTCCCCTCCGGAATAAATCCGGAGGAATCAATGGCATATAACTCCTCATGGAACCGTTAACGTGTTTCTGTAATGTGTATCTATCCTTAACCCCGGAGGGTGTCCAGCTTTAATATCTTACCCAGTCAAACGGCAATTTATTTACTAGTAGGCAAGCCGCGCCCTCCTTTCCTACCGCAAAAAGGCAATTTCGGCAATATTTATGCTCGTTGCAGTACTTCTTGAGTATTTTCGCCGCTTTTCTTGCTTCTGAGTCTCCTGTTTTTTTCATTACGCCACCTCCCTGATCGTGATGCCATACCGTTCAAGCATCAGTTTTCTCTTGATGATGTATTCCGGATTTTTTCTTGTGCGCGGGGATTTTACGTCCTCAACAACAATCTTTCCCTCTTTGTCTGTGTAGCGGAAATCTGCTGTATATGATACGGGGCGTTCTGTAGTGCCATCCTCTCGTTTCTGGCTGCCCACAAGGATGTATCTCGGCTGCCGCTCTAATCCTGTAATTTTCCCCGCTTGTTGCATCGCCGCCAGCTCTAAATAGCGATGCATTTCTCTTTTACTATCAAACTTCCCATCTTTCGTAAAAATCTTTTTATTTCTAAATTTATTCACAGGTAATTCCTCCCAAATGTTTTGATAAATTCTTCCCTCGTTCCGTTGTTCTCCTCCCAGTACTTCTGCGCCAGCTCCTTGAGGTACCTGTCTAGTGGTCCGTTGGGATTGCGATGCACTGCCTCGCCGCCGTTGGTATGGTGATTTAAACATAAATAAACTGTAAAACCATACTTTTCGGCTTGTTTTCTGTTGCTGCTGCCATATAAGACGTGATGCCTATGTAAATTTTGGGTTGTTTTGCAGAAAAAACACTCTTTTTTTGTTTGTAGTACGCTATTCATTGCTAGAATCCTCGCTTGTGAAATGATATTCCATTAAATCAGCAATCATTAGGTATTCTTTTGCTATTTTTCCGTTTCGTGTTTCTTTTACCTGTTTTCTAAATCCTTCCAAGTCTCCATGGAAACACCCGCAATTAACCATTATTTTTTTATTTTTGCCCCTATAAAAAGTTGTGCAGCGGAATTCTGTTCCGAAGCCCTGTACTAATGCATAATCTGCGTCGCCGGAAACCCTTGCGTTGCCGGAAACCCATGCGTCGCCGTAAACCCTTGCGTTGCCGGAAACCCTTGCGTTGCCGGAAACCTCTGCATCGCCGGACACCCACGCATTACCGTCTTGCGATACATTTTCCTCTTTCTCTACATATCCTCCAAGTTCTCCAGCTTTCACGTTTCCAAATTCAACCAGCGCTTTAATTCTAAATAATTTTTTTTCAAACATATTTGTGATAAATTCTGTTGTTAATTCAAATTTTTTCATTTTTCTTCTTCCTTTCTTGGCTTCCATTTTCCTAGTATTTGTTCCAACTCTCTTGGTGTTAGCGTTTCGATTCCTAAGTCTTCCGCTTCCTGTATCGTGCCTTTGATTAGCTCACTCATTTCCCGACTGTCATAGGTGTGCGAGCCTCGCATGAGCCTGTAAAACACTACCTCTTTGCCTTTTTCTAGCCGCCGTCCTATCGCAACCGTGTGAATGTCCTCTTTTTTGTACATGATGTTGGTTGGAACATTGGTTTTTAAAACTGCTATGTCCCCTTTTATCAGCTCCGGCTGTCCGTATCTGCCTATCATCAAATTCTTGGCTTCTGCCTTGCTCGTTCCGACTTTTTCCGCTATTTTGGTGACCAGGACGTGGAAATAGGCGTTTGCCGACGGGCTTCTTTTCTTGCGGAACGGTTTAATTATTATGGACAACTTTTCCAGTTTTTTCAGTTCGTCCACGCCTTTTATAAACCGCTCCGCCTCGTTGATCTCCAGGGTAACTGTTATCTTTTTGCTAAAATAATCCACCGCTAAGTTTTTTATTTTTCCAGTTAAATCCATGCTATTTTAGTCCTAATTCCTTCATGGCTTCGGCATATTGTTGTTGCGTCGTCTGATACAGTGATTTTAAACCTCTTTGACTTGCCCATTCTTTAATCTGCCCTTCCGTCATTCCTTTTTTTTGCATCAAATCATAGAGTCGCTTTGCTTCTTTCTCTGTGATAACCTCGTTGCGTTTATATTCGTCTGTATCCGCGTCTTTGGAATCGTCCAGAAGAAATAAGCTATTTAAGGCATATTTTCTCGCGTAGCTCGACGCTGAGCCGGTAACTTGTGCCGCATCCATCTTTTTTTTGCTTTCCTCCTCCCTGGCGTATGCTGTAGTGCAAAAACTGCCATCGCTTTCTGTGTCTTTTAAAATTGCTGTCGCCTTTATGTAAAATCGGTTGCCCAGCATGATAATTTCGTCGTTTACGGTTAATATTAAACTTTCCCTGTCTAATAAAGGCTTTACTGCTTCGTAGATGTCCTCTAAGCTTCTGTAACTATAGCCGCCATACTCACTGTATTTACTCTTGGGTACCTTTAATTCTGCCTGAATTTTCTGCAACTTTTTGTGAATTTCTCCCATCTTTCTTACCTCACGATCACGCTCTTTGAGGTCTCAAGATGCGCCCCTGTGACCTCTTTCCCGGCTTTAATCGCCTTTTTAATCGCTGTCTTGTCTGCCTGTGGCTCTGGAATCCTGATGTATTCCTCTGACAGACTGCCTAAATCGTCAATAGTCACAGACTCGTTGCTCTTGTAGAATACGCTTACTCTTGCCGTTTTGAGCTTTTCTCCGTCAAGAGCATGGGACAGATAGTCCTTACACCTCTGTGCGGCGTTCTCGCAACTTCTACGGCGTTTCGCAAGCTTTTCTTCCTCCTCTTTGATTGCCTTTGCTTCTGCGGCGTAATTCTTTACTGCCAGCGCGATTCCCTCCACCTTTTTGTCTCTCTCGATGTTGAGAGCCTCAAGTTTTTCAAGGTCAATAATTTCTCCTGTCTCCTCGTCTACGCAATCCATGATTGCACTGTCAATCTCGTATAATGTCATTGCTCTAATTCCTCCTCGTACCTCTCGTATTCGTTGTAGTTTGCCGCACCTCGTTTGATTGCTTTGTGTGCTGTTCTGCACTCATATTCCGCCTCAAGGCGCTGTGTCTTTAAATACTCTCTAGCCGGGTCAAATCCTCGTTCCATTTCCTGTACCCCATGTCTCTTTAATAGCCTTGCTCAGTTCGTTGTAGCCTCTGGCGTATGCCTCTATCTTTTTCATATCGTTGCTTCTTTCAACGCCCAGTCTAAACAGCTCAAGCAGTCCCTGTGCTACTTCTTTGTCTTTGACAGTAATCGTGACTTCCGCCGGGATTACTCCTTTCCCCATCACTTTATCGTCATATTCCTTTGCCTGGAACCATGTCGCATTAATCATTGCATCCATAACCTAACCTCTCTTTCTTTCCTGCTATCCAATCCCCTAACGCTCCCTCGCACTGTTCCGGGGGATAATTTTTATTATCCTGTTCTAACCGCCCAACTATTTCTCCCAGTGTGGGTAGTTCTGGTACTGTTTCTTTTCGCTCTATTGCTCCCGCCGCCTGTATCATTTCTCGGAGCTTCGGCGGGTACTTGTCTATCTCCTTCTGTGCTTCTAACGCCGCTCTGTAGCTCCTGAGGAAGTTTGACTGTATGACCGTCTGAAAGTCTGCTGAATCTACTACTGCCCAGTCATGGAGCGTCTGTGGCGTTCCTACTGCCTTTTGCAACGTAGGGGGCAGTTTGTCAAACTCCTCTCTGTAACCGTAAATCCCATTGCTGCACGCCTTTGCCACTGTTGCCCATGCTTCCTGCTCGCTCAGGTAGCTGCTTTCCGCTTTGAGCTTACTGGCACACTCTAAAATATCTGCCGGTGTCGGCGGAAACTTTCCTGTTGTCATGTACATCTGTGCCGCCACGCTTATTGTCTGGTAGTCGTTGTTCTTGCCTACCAGGCGGTACCACATGTCTAACGCCTGTTCGTTTGGAACAAATCCCGGAGCCGTGTAAACAGTCTTTAGTGCGGCTACGATTTTAGAAAACTCCGAAATCGTCATACATTCCGCCCCCCTCCTGTTCTTTCTGTGCCGCCCAGTGCTGTATATCTCCGTACAGTCGGTCGTTAATGTTCTTCGTGCTGTCGTTACCTGTTTTTAGTTCAAAGAATCCTAACCACTCCTTGTCTAATGACTGGTCTATGATTTTTTTCATCGCTCCCAAATCTCCGCCGGACAACTCGTGTAATTTTTTGAGCAAAGCTTTCAAGGCTCTGTCTGTTCTTACTGGCTTTCTGATTTTCTTACGCATAGCAAGGAATTCCAAAAACTTGCAGTTAAGTTCTTCATCCTCGAAATACTGTTCCGGCTCTTTCTTCGCACGCACACTCTCTTTTATTCCTTTAGTACTTGATTCCTTAAGTATTTTATTATTTAAGTATTTTATTCCTTTAGTATTTAATTGCGTTGGATTTTCCTGTATAGGTTTTTCCTGTGTTGGTTTTTCCAATATAGGCTTTTCCTCTTTAGGTTCTTCCAATACAGGTTTTTCCTGTGTTGGCTTTTCGTAAATGTCGTAAACTGTACCGCTTACCTGTCCTTTTTCGTTTCTCTCACGAGTCACTCTCAGGTATCCGAACGTCTTTAACTCTTCCAATGCGGCTCTCACGCCGTCTACGCCGTCTTTATTCAAATTTGCCAGTCCTTTAACTGTAAAGTCCCAGTCTTCCGGTAAACTAAGCATAAGGCTCAGTAGACCTTTTGCTTTTAAAGACATATCCTTTTCTCTAAAATGATAATTCGACATAACGGTGTAGTCTGTCGTTTTATTTATTCTCATTACTGCCATGTCTACCTCCTATCTTGACAAATCGCCAAGTCTTTTGTAAAATCTAGTTATGTTTTATTTAGCAAGAGCTTAATGGTAGGGCTCTTCCTTTTTTACCTCGTGTTCTACGCCGTCTTTATCAGTGTAAAACACTTTGTCATACTCTACACCTTGTTGTCGTCCTAAAAGGGTGTAGAGTAGTCTAGCAACATACTCTGGTCTCGGAGGTTCATTCATTTTTTATTCACCCCCTAACTCCTTTTCGGGTACCACAACTATTTTCGCACCCAGCTCCTTAGTGATAAGTTCCAAGATTTCCACTTTTGGAGAATTTTTACCAGTTTCATATCTAACTATTGTATTAATACCAACGCCGACTTTCTCGGCTAATTCTCCTTGTGTAAGCCCTTGCGCCTTTCTTAATCTTCTTAATTTTTCTCCTAACGCGTTCATCTTTACACCTCAAATCTCTGTTGACGGTTATATTCGTCAATCCTCAGCTTTGTATTTGTTTTCGGCTCCCAGTTGTCTACATAGTCAATAGCTTCCTCATAGCGTTTGCGAGGGATGTTGTTCCGGCTGTTAACTTTAAATCTGTCTTGTAAATCCCTGTTGCACTCTGCAAATACAACTTTACTGATGTATGCATATGCTTCTGTGTCCTTGCCGCCTAATGCGTTTAAAACGGCTTTATTGACGTGCTGTCGCAATGTTTGCTGTTGACCGTAGTCAATTACCATGTTGCTCTCAAGGTTCTTTATGCGGTCTTCGTGGTCTCCGTAGCCCGTGGCGAGTAAGCCTATCTGCTCCGCTATTGTTGCAGGCTTCTGATAACCACCTGTCTTTCTGATGGACGGAAGAACCTCTCCGGCTACCCAGTCAGTAAAGCGTTCTGCACTTTCTTTGCGGCTCTGGAAGATTACTTTGTAAAGGTTGAGTTCGTTCACAAAGTTTGCATTTTGTTTTCTTCCCACACTGTCGATGACCTCACTAATAATGACCCCATCTTTATTCAGTCTGGTTTTTAACTGACTGATATTTTTAATTTCTAACGCTCCGCAAACATCTGGCAAGCAGAAATGCGGCTCGTCATTAATTATCTTGGTTCGAATTGCTCCAAACTCATTGTTTTCGAAGATTTGAATATTATTCATCTAGTCACCTTCCTAAATTACATTTACATCACCTGATGTTATCACTGTGCCGTCGTTGCAGACAGTAACCCTTCCGCGCTCAAATAAATCCGCACCAAAGAAATAAGTTACTATGTAAAGAAGTTTGCCATTGTGAAATGCAGCCACGGCTGCTCTCTCATTATCTCTGTATAGATTTCTTGTTTCCATTTAGTCGCCTTCTTTCTGTTCTTCACGTTCCTGCTTCTTATTGCTTGCCATTGCTTCACCCATACCAAGTAAGTAGCCTTTATTAAATTCAGACATATTAGGAATAGCTTTTGTTATAGCTTCAAGAATCTGTTTTTCTTTTTCTGACATTTTTCAACACCTCTCTTTCTCGACCTGCCATCATCAGTACCGGGAGGTCATTCCCGGCAGACGGTCATTTCTGACCGTTTCGGCTATTTGCTTTATTCAATCATTTCCCTCTCTTCTTTCATGAGCCAGATGCTCTCACCTTCATTGCATACCCCAAAATATTCATCAGTTCTTGTGAAGAAAAATTCAATTCCATAAAACTGCTTGATTGCCAGTTTAAACACTTCCCATCTGTCCTGACAACTTCTGCAAGTGTTTTCCCAGTATTGGAAGCCAAGTCCCTGATCTGGATTCTCGATTCCCGGTGCTGTCTTTTTTCTTTCGTCCAATGCTTTGTCCCAGCAGCGGATTGTATCTTCCAGTTCTATTCCCATCTCTGTTTTCATGAATTTTTCTTTATTTAATTTTGTCATCTTGTTTTCCCTCCTGTTTGGTTGTCTTGTGTTTTGTTGTCTATGCCACTATTATATATGACTTTGTCACTTTTGTCAACACTTTTTTGTGACTTTGTACGCTTTTTGTGTCATAGTCACATTTTTATATTGATTTTTATTTTTCGATGCGATATAATAATTGCAATAAAGGAGGTGAGTAAAAAAATGAATGAACGCTTGAAAAAATTAAGAAAAGTGCTAGATTTGACACAGCAAGAGTTTGCTAACAAATTAGGAAGCACAAGAGATAACATTGGCGGATATGAAACAGGCAGAAGAAATCCAAGTGCCGCTGTGATTTCTCTTATTTGTACCAAATTTAACGTCAATGAGGATTGGCTACGAACCGGAAACGGTGAAATGTTCATCGAATTAACAAGAGATGAACAGATAGAAAACTTTGTCGGTAATGTACTGAAAAGCGAGGAAGATTCTTTTAAAAAGAAATTTATTTCGATGCTTTCGGCGTTAGATGAATCTGACTGGGAAGTTCTACAGAAAATGGTGGAGTTAATGCAGGAAAACAAAAAGGGCTGATTATTTCAGCCCCAGCAAAGCCTTGATGTGTACGTAGATGAGCCGCAAACAACGCTCATCTGCCATATCAAGCATTTTAATAATTTCTTTCCTGTAATCCATGCAACCCCCTCCTGTTATCAAATCTTTACTGCATTATATGATGCACGTATCTCATTTATTCATTTTGGACATTATTTTCAACAAATCCCTTGATATTTTATTCAATATCCTGTATAATTTTACCCAAATTATTAATATAATAAATAAAAAAGGAGCAGAAAATATGAGCAAAGAAAAAACGAAAGTTTGCAAGCATTGCAAAGAAGAAATTGACGCAAAAGCTAAAGTGTGTCCTCATTGTCGGAAGAAACAGGGCGGAAAACTGAAATGGGTAATTATCATTATCATCGTTCTGGCTGTTTTAGGCATGGCAATGGGTGGTGGTGACGATGACAGTTCTTCCACTGATTCTCAGACAAAGAGTGCTGCAACAACAGCAGCCAAGAAAGAAACTGCTAAAAAAGAAGAAACAAAAGAGAAAGACAGCGTAAAAGTTGGTGAATCTTTTGAGAATGACGGTTTAAAAGTAACTGCTAAAAAGGCTGAATTTGGATATGATGGTGGAGAGTATTTTACTCCAAAAGATGGATGTGAATATGTAGCTGTAGATTTTACTTGTGAAAACATTGCAGAAAAAGGTGACAAGTATGTATCTGTATCTGATTGCGAATGCTATGCAGATGATTCAGCTTGCGAACAGCAGTACATAGGAGACAGTGATTTTGTTAACACTAATTTGTCTCCGGGAAAGAATGTAAGCTTTACAGCATACTACGAAGTACCAAAAGATGCAAAGAAAGTGATTTTAGAATATAGTGCTTCGTTCTGGACAGACAAGAAGATAACTATTAATTTAAAATAATTAGTCTACTAATAGGACAACCAACAAGAGGGAGGAATCAATTCTTCCTTCTTTTCTTTTTTTCTCAAAATAATAAAAAAGCACCTGTCGAAACAAGTGCTTTTCCTTCCAGAATGGAACTATTAATGTTTTTAAGGTACAAAACTAAGCTAACATTCACATCCCAAAATGGAGCTATTAAAAACCTTATCTATATCCTACTCCCCTTTACCGTATTTGTCAATGAGTTCTTTTACCGCGTCTATATTTTCTTGTATAGTATTGTATTCAGAATTACGATGTCCCCCAAATGCATGATAATCATGGTAATAATATCCAATACTAATATATCCGTTTGGCATTTTTATTCGAAACTCATTATTTGACTTAAAAACCATTCCCTCAGGCAAGGTGGCTAAGAATCTGTCCAATTTTCTTCTTTTATTAAATTTTAATTCTTGCATATTACTCTCCTCTGCCCTCGTAACCTCCGGGGCGGGTACTTAATTACCGAACCTCTATATTAACGATATTAATAAGTGTGCAATCTGCACTTTCTTTCTCCGGCGGATTCCGCCGCCGGTCGTGTATTTATTATAAAGATTCTATTTTATCAGCAACTGTCCAGAGGATTTTTTTAATTAAACTTCCTCCCGGATTCTTACAAAACCAGTCTTCTTTTTTACAGTCGTAATACAATTTAGCTCCAAATCCCCAGTCAACAAGGCTTAATGCTTGGCGTTGCGCAAAGCTTTTATATTCATCTGTGCAGATGCCATTAATGATTCTTCCACGTCCCATTGCTGCTGGCGTATTAGTTTCTTCGACTTCCAAATATTTCTGAAAGTCATTAATATAGATACGTTTCATATCGCCCTTCTCCCACACCTTATAGCCAAGGCGGATAAGCTTTTCCTCCATTGTTTCTCCCATGTTCTTTGCTTCCTTCCATGCTAATTTCAATCCTTCGGAGATGCAAAGACCTGCCTTTTTAACTAATTCCCACGCTCTTTTCATGATTTTTGATAAATTGTATTTTTTCATTTCTTTGTATCTCCTCTCTTGATTTAATTCGATTATACACGATAATGACTATTATGTCAAGAGAAAAATACATGAAAATATATTATTTTTTTCTTGATATTTATTTCAAAATAATGTACTATATATTTATAACGATTAAAGGAGGTTTCAAAATGGAAACACGAGCAAGAAAAAGAAGCAACATATATAAAGGTAGTATCTCATATAGTAATTTATGGGACACGTTAGAACGTAGAGGGTTAAAGCGTTCCAACCTATTAGATAAGGAAAGTTTCAATCTTTCTCCGGCACTGGTCAATAAGTTGCGGCACGATAGAAACGTGAACATAGATACAATTATGTATTTGTGCGAGAAATTGGACTGCCAAGTGTGTGACATCGTGGAGTATAAAAAATAATATATTTTCGTGTATTTTTACCTCGACATAATAGTCATTATCGTGTATAATGTGAGTAAATCAAGAGAGGAGATACAAAGAAATAACCGAGAAATACGAAAGTCTCAGAAAAAAGCTAATAGATAGACTTAGCAGCTATAATTAGCAGCACCCGCCCCGGAGGTACGAAGGAAGGAAGGGAAATAAATGAAAAGAGCCGCTTTATACGTGCGAGTAAGCACGCAAGAGCAGAAGAACAGCGGATTGTCCGTTGATTCGCAGATAGATGCGCTTGAAAAATATTGTGAGGAACAAGGTTATACGGTTGCCGGTATTTATAACGATGCTGGCATATCTGCACGTAAAAAATATACAAAACGCCCTGCTCTTTTACAATTACTTGAGGATTGCAGGCAACATAAGATTGATATAATACTCTTTACGCGCCTTGACAGGTGGTTTAGAGCCGTTGCAGGGTACTACGAGGTACAAAGTGTACTTGATGCGTGTAAAGTGCCTTGGAGGGCCATCTGGGAGGATTACGAGACAGAGACAAGCCAGGGAATTTTTAAAGTTAACATCATGCTGTCCGTAGCGCAGGCGGAGGCAGACAGGGACAGTGAGAAAATACGCTCCGTTATGGAATTTAAACGGAGCAACAAGGAATATATCGGCGGAAAAGTGCCGGTAGGTTATCGCGTAGAAGGGAAAAAGATTGTAAAAGACGAAGAGACGCGAGGAATAATTGAGGATATGTTTGAGCATTATTTCCAGACCTTCTCAAAAGCAGGAACCGCCGACTATATTTTAAATAAATATCCCGATTTTATCAGGACGAGAACCAGGATAGTCAAAATTATGTCCAGTCCGGCGTACCATGGGGAAATGTATGGTGTAAAGAACTACTGTGAGCCATACATAACAGAGGAGCAGGCACAAAAAATCAACGAAGTATCCAGCCAAAAAACTTGGACAGATTGCAGGAGGCGTATTTATATTTTCTCCGGCTTGATGAAATGCCCGATTTGCGGTTGCAGGCTTTCCGGGTGTGCAATAGGCAAAAAAGGAAAAAAGTACAAAGTATATCACTGCCCCCACTCTGTCGCACAAAAGCACAAGACCTACACGCGATCAGAAAAAAAATTAGAAACATATATGCTCAATCACATCGAAGAAAAAATACAGTTAGATGTATTAAGGGCAGAAGGTCGTGTGAAGGCAGGCGGAAACGATGCGGAAAAGAGAAAGAAAAAATTATCCAGCGAGTTGGGAAGAATTAATAAAATGTTTGAAAAAGGTAGGATAACAGAAGAATACTATGACGAAAGATATGAGGCTATATCAAAGGAATTAAAAGAACTATCCCAGACCGCCGCAACGGAAGAACTAGAAACTAAGAAAAAAATACAAAGCAGATTTCCTGACGGTTGGAAAGATATGTATATGCAGTTAGGTGAACAAGACAAGCAGGTGTTTTGGAAAAGCATTGTAAAAGAAATAAAAATATCCCCCGACACTTACGTGGAGGATATTATATTTTTTTAGTTTTTGTTATACAGTAACTAGCCGTAACCACCAGGTAGCATAGGTAGAAAATTTATACCCTTTTCTGTAGTCAAACTTTTCTACCGCTTTGATCAGTCCAAGATTGCCTTCCTGAATCAAATCAAGAAACTGCATCCCCCTGCCGGAATACCGCTTAGCAATACTTACCGTAAGTCGAAGATTGGCTTCGGAAAGCTTCTTTTTTGCCTCCTCATCTCCCTCCTCCATACGTTTTGCCAGCTCTATCTCTTCTTCAGAACTTAATAATGGAATCCTGCCTATTTCTTTTAAATACATACGAACAGGATCTTCGGCATTACCTCTTTCTGTAAATGAGTTCTCCGATTCTTCTGCTGTTTTTTCATAGCCTTTTTCAATTTCTGCAGTTACCTGTACATTTCCAATCCTATCTGGCTTTTGAAAAACATCCATATCGTTTAAAGAATCGATTTCTCCCACATCATCTTCTATATCATCCGCATTAATATCGGGCATAGTCAGTACATCGATTTTTTGCTCTTCCAGATAAGCAATAATACGCTCAAGCTGTGCCTGCGTCAGAGGACTGTTCTGAAAGACATCTCTTATCTCCTGAAGTTCTACCACGTTCTTCTGCTTCTTTGCTCTCTCAAGCAGACAATTCATCTGGCTGCCAAAAATCTGTTCTTTCCTGCCCAAAATACACCCTCCAAATCTTACATACTCCAGGAGTCTGCTTTTTTGATTATACAAGATATAGCAAATCCCAGCGTACATTATTCCTGCTCTTAGTTTTACCAGCTTTATACTCGGTTTATACTAAATTTCTGCATTTTATTTTTCAGGGATAAAAGTTCCTGCCAGCGCATAATATCACTGGTATGAACCATCTCATCCTCAATGCTTGCAAGTTTCACTTTGCGCACTACATCTGAAAGCGCTTTATCTTCATCTTCGGAGGAAAGTCCGTATTTTAAATGTGTATTAAAGATTGCCGCAATTTCTTTTTGTTCTTCTGCATCGGTAAATCGACTTAAAATTGCTGCCGGATTTATTTTCTCTTCTTTATCTAATTGTTCAAAAAGCATAATCGCCACCGAATGGTACAGCGGCTCAATGAAGTCATCTGCCCCGATATACGGCCGGATATATTGATACATATCAGGATGTTCCACAAGCCAGGTAAGAAGAAGTCTCTGTGGCTGGTTTTTCGTATTTTTTTTCTTTTCCTTCCGCCGCTCTTCTGTTTCCGGTGCCGTCTTATACTGCTCATTCACCTGCTCATACTGATAGCCTAATCCATAACGGTTCACAAGATTTTCTAGGTCATTCTTCCTTATCATAAAACGGTTAGCCGCTGATGTAAGATAGGTCTGCCGTTCTAACGGTTCCTCAATCTGTGCTAACTTTTTCGCCACTTCATGAAGAAACTCTGTCCGGCTTTCCGGGTCCTGCTGATTATACTGTCCATAAAGGACAAGCAACTCAAACATTCTTCCAGATTCTGCTTCATCAATCCTCTTCTGGTAGCTTTCTGCTCCCTCTGCCTTAATCAGCTCGTCCGGATCTTTATATGGCTTCATGGATAACACCCGGCCCCTCAGACCATTCTGCCGCAAAATTGGCAGGGCCCGAAGTGCCGCCTTTATTCCAGCTCCGTCACTGTCAAACGACAAAATAACTTCATTCGTGTACCGCTTTAAAAGCATCGCCTGATTCGGTGTAAATGCCGTTCCCAGCGGAGCAACTGCATTGGTGAATCCTGCCTGATGTAACGAGATGACATCCATGTAGCCCTCACACAAAATAATCGCATTACTTCGCGATCTCTTTGCATAATTTAATCCATATAGATTTCTTCCCTTATCAAACAAAATAGTCTCTCTGGAATTTAGATAAATATTTTGGTTCTCCTTCTCCCATCACACGGCCGCCAAAACCGATTACTCTCTGGTTCATATCCATAATCGGGAAAATAACACGGTTAAAAAACTTATCATAATTTCCCTTTACTGTATCAATATTTACAAGAGAGGATTCCTTCATCTGGTAATCCGTAAATCCCTTTGACCTTAAATACTGATATAAATCATCCCGGTAAATGTCTGCATATCCAAGTCCGAAATGATTAATCGTCTCATCGCTCAGCCCACGATTCTTAAGATAAGAAAGCGCCTGTGTTCCTCTCTCACTCTTTAAAAGATAATGGAAATATACTGCCGCTTCCTTATTCATATCTCTAAGTGTCACTCTGGCATCCGCCTGCTGTCTTTCCTCTGCCGTCTGTTCCCTTTCTGGAAGTTCTACTCCGGCCCTCTGTGCCAGATTTTGCAATGCCTCCACAAAGGAGAGCCGGTTATATTCCATAAGAAATGTATAGACATTTCCGCCCTGTCCGCAGCCAAAGCAATAATACATTTGCTTGTCACGGCTGACAGAAAATGACGGGCTCTTTTCATTGTGGAACGGGCAAAGCCCTACATAGTTCGAACCTCGCTTTTTTAACGAAACATAAGAGGAAATCACATCGACTATATCATTTTTTTCTCTGACCTCATCAATCAGTTCTTCTTCATATCTCATCTTTTTCCTCTTTATCTAAAACAATTTTGTTCCTGTTAGTTACATTATATGTTGACAATTCAAAATTATTATACAATTTTGTAACTATTCAGAACGAATTCGCATGTTTATCGAAAATCTGCAGGATTCTGAATAGTTCAAGAATGCCCCGGTATTCTTGCTGCGAGATGCGCGTCATGCAATGCATGACATACTTATTCTGTCATTCTACACGTTTTTGAATAGATACAAATTTATTTTGAAAAGTCTACACAATTCCAAATAATTGTGAGCCTACTTATCCTGATTCAAAACCGCAATTGCATCAAGAGATACTTTCATAAGCTCTCTTACTTCTTCCTCCGTAATTCCCATACGTTCTGCGATTTCCGACGGTTTTGCCTCTCTTTCATACTCTTTTGCAAATGCCGTCGCAATATCATTCATTTCATTCACACGGTTTGCCATCTTTACTGCGGAACGAGTGGAAGAATTATATTCTTCTAATGTCTCCTCTAAATGTTTGCGAATCATTTTCTCAGAAAATGTATGGAAATCTTTATCGATATCCGGCTCAAATTCATTCACAGCAACCATCAGCCCAATATTGCTCTCCTGAATTAAGTCACTTAAGAGAAGTCCCCTTCCCTCGTATTCTTTGGCAATCTCTACTGCGCGGGAAAGATTCGCTTCAATCAGCAGGTTTCTTGCCGTATCATCACCGCTGACAAGCTTTCTTGCAATTACTCTTTCCTGTTCCCCAGATAATGAATTCGCTTTTTCCATCTCTTTTAAGTAAAAAGCTACAATCTCTGCATCCATCGGATCTTCTTTATTCGGAATCTCCTCGTCCCCGATTTCTTCCTCAAATCTTTGCACACGATTCGTAATATAAATGTGGTGGGATTCAAAATAATTACATATAAAATCAAGCTGTTTTTCCTCTAACTTCATGTCAGAAAAATAAGAATTGATTTCTTCCATAGATAACTGATTGCCGTTTGTCTCTCCAAGACGTTCTAATTCCTGAATTGCCTGTAAAAATTCTGTCTGACCTGCCATGACTTTACTCCTCCTCTTTTGCGGTCTTTTTTTGTTTTTTCTTTTCCTGTGATTTCTCATCCGCTGGAAATACGATATGAAGCTGTCTTCTCGCCTCATCTAAAACTTTCATGGTCTCTAAAGTAATCTCTCGTGATTTCTCCCATCCCATGCCCGTTTTTATCATTTTAATAAATTCCTGTGTCTCATAATTTAAAATATTATCAGACTGTTCAAAATGAATGGACTGTACCACTCCTTTTCTCACGATGCGTAAATCTTTGATATTCTCAATTTCCTGCACAAGCATGGAAGCATCTTCTCCCTGAATCTGACTTGGCATCGCTGAATCTGTAATCTTAGAATAAATCGCCTCTCCAATCATATCCGGATATTCCATAAGAATTGTTCCTGCCCCATCCACACCATTGGAAAGCTTGATTCCTGATGCCTTGATGGAAACTGGTGCACCGAAAAGCCGAATCATGCAGGCCACCACATACACACCGATATCCATTAATGCTCCATTTGATAATTCCGGTTTAAATGCATTCTCAATAATTCCTCTCTTATAATTATCATAACGGGAAGAATACTGACAATACTGTAAGGTTGCTCTTCGAATCTTACCAAGCGATTCCATATACGGAAGCATCTTCTCAAAGCTTGGCGCATAAATAGAACGCATTCCCTCTAAAAGTATCAGATTCTGCTTCTCAGCTTCCGAAAACATTTCCTCCGCTTCTTTTAAATTCGAAGCCATCGGTTTCTCACACAAAACATGCTTACCTGCTTTTAGCAATGTCATAACCTGGTCGTGATGACAGCAGTTCGGGCTTGCCACATAAACCGCATCAATACAGTCACTGTTTGCAAATGCCTCTAAATCATCAAAATATTGCAGCCTGCCTTTCTGAAAACCAAACTCTCTCGCTCTCTCTAATGTTCTTGAATACACCGCTGTAAGTTCAAAATCTTTTCCATAGCGGTTTGCCTGCCAGAACTTCTGTGCAATCTTCCCTGTTCCAATCATTCCAAATCGAATCATTTTTGTTTCCTTTCCTTCTCCTCCTGTCCGTCCTTTTAAACGGTCATACCAGGTAAGATTATCCGGGTTTTCTCCCTGTTTTCTAAGATATTCTTCTAACAACTTCACATCTTTTATGATATGATCTGCTCCGGCTTTTGATAATTCTTCCTCTGACCCGTAACCGTAAAGTACACCGACAGATTCTAAGCCACAAAGCTTTGCCCCCTCAATATCATGCTTTCTGTCCCCAATCATGATGGCATCTTGGGGCTTAATCTCACAGGTCTCTAATATGTAACCAATGACTTCTGCCTTTCTTTTTCGTGTGCCGTCTAATTCGCTTCCCCCGACAAAGGAAAAATAATCGCTAAGGCCAAAATGTTCTAATATCTGCTTTGCAAATACAGCTGGCTTTGAAGTAGCTACAATTAATGTAAATCCCGCTTCTACAAGCCGACTTAACATTTCTGGAATTCCCGGATATACCTCATTCTCAAAGATTCCCTTTGGTGCAAAATACTCTCTGTAATATTCCACTGCCTTCCCGGCATCTTCTTTAGAAAGTCCATAAAACTCCTGAAAAGAATCATCAAGCGGCGGCCCTATAAATGGAATCAGATCTTTTAAGTACTTTACATGAATCCCGAACTTTTCCAGAGCATACTGAACGGAGGAGGTAATGCCCACCATCGGATCGGTCAATGTCCCATCCAGATCAAATAAAAGATATTGCTTCAATATATTCCCTCTCCCTTCTTCATTATTACCTGTCTCTAATTATAAAAGAAAACCGCATAAAACACAAACATATTTTTACACCATGATTGACAATACAACCTTTATAAAATATAATAATACAAATATATTTTTTTTAAAAGGAGATGATGTTTTGGACCCCAGTTCCATACGCCAAATTGTGATTCTGTTAATATTGTTACTGCTTTCTGCTTTCTTTTCTTCCGCAGAGACAGCCCTTACTACGGTAAATAAACACCGGATGCGTGCCCTTGCAAATCAGGGCAATAAAAAAGCCGCCAGAGTGCTTGCTCTGATAGAGAAGCCAGAAAAGATGTTAAGTGCCATATTAATCGGTAACAACATTGTAAACCTTTCGGCTTCTTCTCTGACCACCACATTGGCAATGAGCCTTGCATCACAGGCAGGTCTTGGAAAGAACACCAGCACTTTTGTTGGTCTTGCAACAGGTATTCTTACTCTTCTTATCTTAATTTTTGGTGAGATTACCCCAAAAACAATCGCTACTATGAAGAACGAGAGCATGGCTCTTCTGTATTCTGGAATAATTTATACGATTACAACCGTACTTACTCCTGTCATCTATGTAGTGAATCTTTTCAGTGGTCTTTTATGCCGTTTATTCGGGATTAAACCAGGAAGCGGACAGGCTATAACAGAATTAGAGCTTCGAACGATTGTTGATGTCAGTCAGGAGAGCGGCGTAATCGAAAAAGAAGAAAAAGAGCTTATAAATAATGTATTCGATTTCGGTGATTCTGTCGCAAAGGACATTATGCTTCCACGTATTGATGTCTCTTTTGCTTCCGTTGATATGTCCTATGATGAGCTGGTCGAGATTTTCTTAGAAGAACAGTACTCAAGACTCCCTGTTTACGAGGAGAGTAAGGACAATGTTATCGGGATTCTTAATTTAAAGGATTTATTCTTTTACCGGGAGACACACCGCAATGAAGCATTTGACATATACAAGGTACTGAGAGAACCATTTTTTACTTATGAATATCAGAAAACCTCCACTTTAATGGAGGAGATGCGCAATAACTCTATCAGTTTTGCCATCGTTCTTGACGAGTACGGTTCTACCGCAGGACTTGTTACTTTAGAGGATCTTATTGAAGAGATCGTCGGTGATATCAAAGATGAATTTGACGAGTCCGAAACAGATGCGATTCGTTGTATCGGCACCGATGAATATGAGATAGAGGGAAGCACCAAGCTTGACGATCTAAATGATGTCCTTGGTACAGAAATTGAATCCGAAGACTATGATTCAATCGGCGGACATATGATTGAGCTTCTCGACCATCTTCCAAAAGAAGGTGAAACAGTAAAGGAAGGCAATTACCTCTATTCGATAAAAAAAATGGATAAAAACCGGGTGGAAATTGTTTATTTAAAGATTGAACGGCACACTTCTGAAGCGGAGCCAGCAGAGATGTAAGCTATTTGCCACCTCTAGATCCGGATAATTTCCAGAGGGATTTATTCGGATCTTCTTTTTATAAGGGTTCAAGCTAATTATTTTAATTATTACATTTTCTATAGAAAATAAGATAAGAAAGGACAACAACTATGATTACGGACAAACAAAGACAGCGTGATTATGAGTATGAGGCGGATTACCAGTCCAAAAGCCGCTACACAACAGAACAGTGGACAAATATTTTAAATTCCGGCCAGCTTGACGAAAAAAATATCTCCCTGCTCAAACAGATTTATTCTTCCTTTAACCATGCTGCAACACTTCTTCAGCTTTCTTTTGAGAGCGGACGCACACAGGAAGACATTTTATCGCAGTTAAATTCTGCTGGTCAGCTTCTTGGCGAGGCAAACAGCATGAACCCGGAAGTTGATTACGAGGGTAATGAATACTGGTGGTATCTTTTCTTCTGGGGAAAAAATACCGATGCAAAAACACTCGAATTAAAAATGCATCCAGAACTGACAGAAGCAATCGGTACATTATATCCTGAATTAGAAGAATCCTATTATGCTTTTATGAGTGATGTGGAACGAAGCCTCCAGACTCGTTACAGCCAGGAAGATGCCGTATGGATTGCCGCCGCTGTCCTTCTTTACGAAAAATATTACTGCAACCCGGGAATCAGTTCTGATGATATTCTCCTAATGCAATATGAGGTGCAGACCCGCTCCCAGAAAGTATATGGGCAGGATGTTAATGCTAACACCATCACACAGATCTGTAACGCTGATGAGCGTGGTCACCGTTTTAATTATTTAAGAGATATTTACAAATATTATCGTGTATCTTTTCCTGGGGAATTTGAGGGAGAACGAGAGCGCCCAGACCCGGAAGAAGTGGATTATGATGCATATGTCTACTCTATTCTCGGTTACATGAAGCTTTCTAAACTTACCGACTTTATTGAGCATGAGTATGCGCACCTTGTCGATGAATCTTATGTGGAACTTACAAATGCCAATGGATTCGTCCGCATGGCAGCCTATTTATCAAGACAGGGCGGCACTCCATTTTCTCTGGATGATACTTCCGATAAGGCACTTTCCCTCCGTGCCGATGGCGAAGATGCTTCCGAAACATTCCACAAAATAAGTGAGGCACTTTTAAAAGAATATCCGAACTTTACTTATGCCGCAAAAGGAGACTGGTATGTCCCAGAATCCAGCACTGTTACCGACGTTCTTCAGGACATTTTGTATATCCCGTCCTATGCCGGACATAACGCTTTCATCGGTATCCGCACCGTATTAGATGAGGATAAATTAAATATCGAAGTTTCTCTGAACCTTCCTTGCGTTTCTGACGAGGAAGTCATGCTCGATATTCACGACAAATGCAATATGCTCACCCTGATGACGGCAGCACCATTTCAGGTGACTCTCGTGCCTTCTGAAAGTTCTGACTTATCTCCATCCGGTGATAAAATAAAGGCATTTGTCCTCTATCATTATGATGACTTTAAAACAATGTCAGAAGAAGATATTGTAGGACTGTTTTCTACTTCTTTAGAAATCTTTGCCTCCTATTATACAGATATTTGCCAGAACTATTATCCTGCGATAGAAGATGACGGAAACGTTGAAATTGGAACTGAAACTGGAGATAGCAGTGAAACAGGAACTGACTCTGTCACCGATCCTCTGGCGGCAGCACTCGGCTCTAAATTAACTTACCGTCCTGCTGCTGATGTACAAGGCCCACAGATTATTTATAAAGAAGGCGGCACACCAGCGTCCACTGATTTTATCACAAAAGCCATTCAAGGTTATGGAACAACACCAGCCTCTGATGAGAGAACTTATGAAAATGAAACAGCTTCAAACATCTCTGCAGACAGCACCTCTGCTGGCGATGAAGAATTTTCTTCTTTTGTAAATAAAGCCGCTTTAGAGGGGGATGACGAAGAAATCCCAGCAAGAAAAACCGGAAACTATTCTGGCAGAAACACTTCTATTACCGGAGCAGGTTCTTCTGCTGGCAGTAACCGAACTTCCGACTCTAGTTCGATAAATACAGCCTCTGCTGGCTTCTCTGCTTCTGCTGGCTTCTCCGGCAATAGCTCTTTTGCTTCTGATGCTACCTCTTCAGCCGCAGCGGTCGGGGCTGCCACAGGAGCAGGCAGCGGCACTCCTGTTACAGCAAATGTTTCCATTACCCCGGATTCCGTATGGCCTTATCCTGACAATGCCATCGCTTCCACCCATCCAGACCGTAAAGAGCAGAACTTCCGCCTCTATCCAAAAAACACCCTGATCAAAGGTCCGGTAAAGACAGGAAAGTTCCATCAGGCAATTATGACTGCTGTCGGTATTATTGAGGGTAAGGACTCCAATATGATGAATATTGAACCCGTACCTGATGTATTAGAGCATTACCAGCAGTATGTTGATGAAGGACGAATCCTTCATATCTCTTACCCTGACATCAACAGTGACGGCTACGACGGTTTTATCGAGAGAAAACGCGGTCCATTCATCGAGGATGGCATTTTCAAACAATTTGCCAATAAATGCGCCGACGGGCGCTATGTTGTTATGATGGAAGAAGTCGATTTAAACTGGATGCACCTTTTCAGAGAAACTGCCGTTCTTTTACGCGAGAACCGCCGCGAAGGCACCAGTAGCGAAACAGCCATAACGCTTCCTTTTTCTAAAGAAAAGTTTCGGCTGCCTTCGAACCTTTACATCGTTGCTACCTGCGATTCCATCGTCTGTGAAGACACTATTTTAGGAGCAATTGACCACGATTTCTTCATCCGTCCCGTATCTCCAGAACCGGAAATCCTACATGGTATGCGCGTAGAAGGGATCTCCCTGCAGCGTCTTATGACAACCATCAATATGCGTCTCTCCTACTTTTTAGGTGCAGACTACCAGCTTGGCGAGGGATTCTTCCTGCAATCCCCTGACAAAAACAGCTTTATCTCTCTTTGCCGGGTATTTAGAGAACAGCTTGTCCCACTCCTTGAAAAATGGTTTGACGGCGATATCGAACGTATCCGCTATGTCTTAGGCGATAATGGAAAATCCCGTCCGGATACGATTTTCTTTCAGGAAATTCCATTCAGAGACGGACTGTTCAAAGGAGAATTGCCGGATTCCTTTGATAAGGAGAGACGGATTTATCGCTGTAATGAAGATGCTTTTTACAATCCGAAGAGTTATATCGACATTTATGATTAAATTCTGATTTGCCGCAGGCAAGGAAGACGCTCACAGCAAATAAAAGAACCTATATTTGTGACTTTAGTCGCTGCGGTTTGAATACTCGCTTATACACGCTC
>ENA-OPEC01000220-OPEC01000220.1-human-gut-metagenome-genome-assembly--contig:-NODE-220-length-50522-cov-12.089167_pt1 | contig 50522 bp, 70 predicted proteins | sample MGYA00241622_ERZ501507 | MGnify/ENA primary metagenome ERZ501507 (study PRJEB25962, sample SAMEA2042582) | human gut metagenome | biome: human gut; feature: human-associated habitat; material: faeces... | reverse complement strand
TACGGAAAACCTTGACATAGATGGTATGAACTCCGATTTTGCTGATATTACTGATTATCATACAGGTGGCGAGCAGGGCGGAGATGATTGTAAAGAATGGTGCGACCAGACATGCAAGGGAGAAGATTGGTACGAGGGAGATTATTATTGGGAAACTGAATGCAAGGGTAAATATCTTCACATGGAATTTGCAATTTAAACTAAGTATTTAGGAAAGGCGAGGTATGAGAATAGCATTAATTGATGTTGATGGTCATAACTTTCCGAATTTACCGCTCATGAAGTTGTCCGCATGGCATAAAAATCAAGGATATACAGTTGATTGGTATGATCCTTTGACTGCAAAAAGGAATGAGAGGAAAAAAGAGATGGCAATATTGAATTACACAACAACAGTGGATAGTTACAAGACGGTATCAGAGATCGAACATATTCTTGTAAAGCATAATGCAAAGAGTATCATGAAAAATTATGACGGAGAAAGTATCACAGGATTATCCTTTTTAATTGATACAGGTGTACAGCAGATTCCGGTACGGTTACCGGTAAAGATTGATGACTGTTTTGAAGTCTTGATACGGGAAAAGAAAAAAGGTACTAAAAATATCAAGGCAACCAGGGAACAAGCAGAACGAGTGGCTTGGCGAATTTTAAAAGACTGGGTAGCAACGCAGATGGCTCTTTTGGATATGCAAATGGTTAGATTTGAGGAAATTTTTCTTCCCTACATTGAAACTGATAATGGACAGACAGTTTTTGAAAGGCTGAAAGAAAAGCAGTTCCTTATCGAAATTAATGATGAATCGAAACTGTAGTAAGGAGAAACAGAAATGAATAAATCAAAATATATTACATATACTACTATGGCATTAGTTGCGTTCATAATAATAGAAATGAACTTGTTTACATTTATGTTCGTTAAGGGACAAGATGAAAAAGAATATAAATTTGAGTACGGAACTGTTATGGATGTTAGAGGTGCTCTCGGTATAAAGTTTCTTATTGAAACGGAATCCGGCAAGAGGATATTTGTATATTCGAATAAAACATTATTGGTTGGCGATAAAGTTATTGTCAAAGAATACAAAGAGAAATACTGCTTATCAAGCGAGAAAGAAAAATCAAGTTATAAGAAAATAAGATATCTGATACAGAAGATAAACAATTGTTTTACAATATAACTGTCAAATACCATAATGGTGATATAAAAGAGTACAGACATTGTCAGGTAAAAAAATCTAAAAAATATACACAAATTTGCGTGTTTAATCCGTACAATATAGATCCAGAAAGCTATACACCTTTCGATGACTCTGTTTTATGGCTAGATAATGAGGAATGTGAAATTGAAATGGAAGCGTCGGAGGAATGAATTGCTTATGAAAAAGGAGATATTTTCTAATGTTTTTGTGATTGTATTGACAGCAATATTTATTTTATGCGCAAATTTTGCATACTATGATATGACAAAAAAGATATACTTTGAATTGATGTTCATTGTACTAATTGCCATGGGGATATATGAAATAATTGATGGAATAAAAAACAAAAACCAGGTATATTTGGGAGTAAGAATGAACGGATGGATCATTCTGTGTGGAGCTATGTTAATAATTTCAGCTTTCATTTTTGCAGCTTATTTTGTATGGTAGATAATAAAAAATGAAAAAGGAGAAAAAGACAATGCAGAAATTTATTACCGATATAAAAGTAAACTATGTACGGAACTTAAATGAAAGAAATATTTCAGTTTCTGAAACGCATTTGAAACACTTGGTAATGACCGGAAAAAATGGGAGCGGAAAATCCAGTTTATTAGATGCTTGCAAAAGCCGTCCATGCCAGTGTTTATGAAAATACATCTAATATAAATAACAACAATATTGTCGTTAATTATAATGTACCAACTAAGGACCTTTCAGATAACCATTTTATAACAGCATATTATAAAGCAGAACGTGATTTTCATAGTGAATTAACACGATCTACTGAATATACGGGACAAAAATTTGAAAAATATCTGTTAGATAAAAAGATGGGACAGGTCTTAGCCAAAATGAATGGAAAGGATGAGAAAGCAGGGAAGATAACGGAATGGTTTGATGAATTCGATAAATTATTAAAAAAGATTTTCGATGATCATACGGCACGGTTGACATTTGATGAAGATACATTACATTTTTCCATTCAGATTGAGAATAGACTGTCATTTGATTTTATGACACTTTCCAGTGGGTATGCAGCAATTATGTATATCATTGTAAATTTGATTTTGGAGATGGATAAAGTGCTAGATGCAAACTTTGATCTAAGCATGCCGGGGATCGTATTTATAGATGAGATCGAAGCACACCTTCATCTGGATATGCAACGAAAGATTCTTCCATTATTAATAAAACTATTTCCCAATGTACAGTTTATTGTATCCACCAATTCACCATTTGTTGTGAATAGCATAGAAAATGCGGTCATTTATGATTTAGACAGTGAAATTCTCGCTGCGGATGGACTGTGCAATATACCATATGCCGGTATTGTAAATGGGTATTTTAATGTAAATGAAATGTCACAGGTATTGCAAAGAAAATATGAAAGATATTGTATATTAGCGAACAAAGAAAGTTTAACGGATGATGATTATGATGAGATTTCAGAACTGGAATTATATTTGAATAAAATACCTGATTTTCTTGCATTAAATATAACAGCAGAATATAATAGGTTGAAAAAAAAGCTACACTAAAAGGAATATAGTTATGAAGAAATTTTTTTATTCAGTACCTATAGACATGAAGATATTAATGGTTATATATATGGTAACTTCAGTAATTTGTCAAATATATCCGCATAACACGATTCTAGTTGATCTTTGTATGTTATATTCAGTATGTTTTATAGGATATTGTATGGTTAACATAAAATTATCCAATAGAAATGAGCGACATTGTAAATATTTATTATATTGGAACATATGGGGAAATAAAAATAATATTTTTATTTCAATGCATAAGGGAAAATGTGTGGCAAATGAAGGTGACGAAACACCAGGAAAAACAGAGGAAGAGAAATTTGAAAATGAATTGAGAAATGCATGCAAATATCTTACAGGTGCAAGATGTAGTACATATACTCATGCCAAATATTATCGAATTATTAGGAGTATTGATCCCAAATGTCAGAAGAAGAAAGCCTATAAGGGAACATTAAAAAAAGTCCGCAAAATTCTTAGAATGGAAGATGATAAGAAAAAGCGTCAATTTTACTTTGTAAAATTTACTATGCCATGAGAAAAATACTTGAAATGCCCCTATTGCAATGGTATAATATGTAACATAAATAAAATTAATAAACAAGTCGGAAAAGGTCATGTAAATTATACATGGCTTTTTATAGTTTGATCGCTATAGGCGGTCTTTTTTTATGCCTTTTTATAAGGCTTCATATAGATTTTTTAATCTAAAATACAGCGAAAGCTGATTATATAAAATGTGACAAAATATAGAAAATTCAGGAGGAAAAATAAAATGAAAAATTATAAAGTAGGTCAGACACTGTATTATGTAGTCTGTGATTTTGATTCTGCAGAGATTATTAAAGGTGTGATCGAGACAGTAGAAGATGATCATATTATTTTAGCAAAAGACGGAATAACCTATTGGCTCGATGAAGGTGATGATATTTTTGAATCAGAAGAAGAAGCAGTTGCATGCCTGAAAAAGAAAAAAACGGTGCGAGAGAAAAAACTTTCGGCTGCCAGAAGGTTGTTGTTTTGAAGAAAAATATATGTTCAAATAACAAAACTAAGCAATCATCATGCCACCTTCCATGGTAGTATGTGTGGCAGAGGAGATACGGAAAGGAAATAATAAAATGGGAAAATGTACAGATTGTAAAAATTTAGTCTTTTCATCTGAATACATGGATGAAGAAAGAGATATAAGACGTGGTTGGTGCTGTGAAGCAGATCATCATGGAGAGGATTATCATTACATAGTGGATGAAGAAAATGACTGCAAATTTTTTGAAAAGGAAATCGACTATCGTGAAGGCTATGCCGATTGGGAAACAAGCCATAAGCTATTAGGAATAAAATCTGGTTATCATTTTAAGGTGCGAGATACAGAGTGCAGATTAAGAAATGATGGAAAATGTGTTCTTGTGTATGATCCTTATGATTGTGTTTGGAAACTGGGACGTAAGTGTTTTAAAATGGATTATCTTCTTGAACACAAGGATGAGATAGAAAAATATCCAATGGGAAAATGGCACATCGAGCGTAATGAACCAAGTTATATGAGAAAGTTGAAAAAGCATTATAGAAAACTGAAAAGGCGTTAACCTGACCTTTGACTGAGAGGAAAATGGCAAATGAAAAAGAAAATCATTTTTCTTGATATTGATGGGGTTCTGAATTCGAAGGCTTATTTTGATTCGATAAAGGAAAGTGAAATCCTGGCGACAGAAAAAATACACATTGAAATTAGTGAATATCATGTAAAATTGCTTTCTGAATTATGCCACGCTTGTGATGCTAAAATTGTATTAGCATCCACTTGGAAAGAGCTGGATGATCCATCAAATTCAAAAGCATATTGCATGTATCAGTACCTGGTTGATATGTTAGCACAGTATGATATGGAGATACTAGACAAAACACCAACGATCAACGGATGCCGTCCATATGAAATTTTTATGTGGCTGCAGGCAAGAACTGATAAAAATGAAATTCAGGCAGTTATACTGGACGATGATTTCAACAGATCAGAATATCGAAAATATGGCCTTGAAAATATTCTGGTTCAGACAAAATTTTTTGTAAATAAAATATCGGATGGTGGATTGCAGCAAAAGCATGTATCTGAAGCTATCCATATTTTAAACGAAAGAAAATAACCGTATTGTCTCCTGTAGGGCAATGCGTCACCTATGGGTGCAGATTTTAGTGGATGGGCCCGCAGGGGGCGTGTTCTTTCTAGGAGGAAAAAAATATGTTAGAAAACAAAGATTTTTACCCGACACCGGATAAATTGATTGAAAAAATGGTGGAAGGTCTCAATTTTAAAATGATTAGAACTGTCCTTGAACCATCCGCAGGGAAAGGAAATATTGTAGAATCTCTGCAGAAAGAAGCAAAGAAAGTTTTGGGATCATGGACAAGAGAAGAGAACTTTTTGGATGTAGATTGCATCGAGAAAGATCAGAATCTCCGTCATATTTTAAAGGGAAATGGCATGCGTGTTGTTCATGATGATTTCCTGACATATGACACTATGAAAATGTACGATTTAATCATTATGAATCCGCCTTTTAGTGACGGATGCAGACATCTTCTGAAGGCAATGGAAATGCAGGAAATTACCGGAGGTGCAATCGTATGTCTTTTGAATGCAGAAACATTGAAAAATCAGTGCAGCAACGATCGAATCCTTCTTGCAAAGAAGATCGAACAGAGCAATGGAACTGTGGAATATGTTCAGAGTGCATTTATGGAGGCTGAAAGAAAGACGCCGGTTGAAGTGGCTCTTGTAAAAGTACAGTTTCCAAAGAAGGAGAGGCGTTCGTCCATTATTGACCGGCTACAGAGAGAGAAGACAGTAAAAGAAACAGTAGCACCAAATACGAATCAGCTTGTGGAAAACGATTTTATTAAAGCAATCGTGGACCAGTACAAGCTGGAAGTGGAAGCTGGATGCAGGCTGATCAGAGAATACCAGGGAATGCAGCCGGTTATTTTGTCTGAGTTCAAAAAAAACGAAGACGGAAGAACGGAAGCAACAGGGGAGTGCATTCTTTCATTAAATCTTTGCACGCAGCGTAACCGATATGATGGACAGGCTTCTGTCAATGAATACATTCGTCTTGTGAGACGGAAATATTGGAAAGCATTATTTACGAATCCTAAATTTGTCGGAAATCTGACCGACAACCTTCAGAGAGAGTATTACAATAAGGTTTCCGAATTGATGGATGTTGAGTTTTCCGTGTTTAATGTCTTGGAAGTAAAAATTGACATGTTAAAAAATGTGTCAAGAGGCATTGAAGATGCCATTGTAGGGCTGTTTGAAGAATTTAGTCATAAACATTATTACTATGACGAAACGGGTTCAAACATCCATTATTACAACGGATGGAAAACAAACAGTGCTTACATGGTAAACAAAAAAGTAATCATCCCGCTCAATGCGTACACGTCATACAGTGGAAGTTATTGTCTTGATCACCGTGTAAGAACAAAGTTAGCAGATATTGAAAAGTGTTTCAATTATCTGGATGGTGGAAGGACGGATGATCTGGCTCTTAATGATGCCTTAACACTGGCTCAGAATTCAGGACAGACAAAAAATATTGATCTGAAATATTTTAAGGTTACTTTTTACAAAAAAGGAACCTGTCACATTGTATTCAAGAATGAAGAGCTATTAAAAAAATTCAATATTTACGGTTCACAGAAAAAAGGATGGCTGCCGCCGGCATATGGAAAGAAAAAATATTCTGAAATGAATTTGGATGAGCAGGCAGTAATTAATGCATTTGAAGGAGAAAAAGAATATGCCAAGGTTATGGCAGCCAGTGAGTATTATTTTTCAGATGTAGAAATGTTTTTGCTGGATTGTGCAAGCTGATTTATAAATTATTTTTGAGAAGTGTTAAAAATTAATACCTGACCACAGGAGAAAGAAGAGAAAATAATATGAATAAAAAAATTATTTTAGCAACATCATGTTGCGGGAAAAGTACAGCTGTAAAAAATTGCAAGTTGAATTGTGTTGACTTTGACAGTACTCCGTACAGAACCAAAGACGCTGGTTGGAAAAATCAGTATGTATCAGAGTTGATCAAAAAAACAGAAGAATATGACGTTGTTTTTGCATCGTATTATGATGAGGTGGCAGCAAAATTAAGCCAGCTCATAAATGAAAAAGACTGGGAACTGTATATTGTTATCCCCAAAGATGATCCGCTGGTTGAGCAGATGCTCATTGGAAGAATGACACTGAGGGATACGGGAAATCGTTACAATAGATGGGTGCATCGACAGATACGCCAGTTTAGTAGCTTATCTGATGTCGAAAGGATAAAGTCATTTGCACCAAATGCGATTATTTATCAGATTGACTATGATCATCCGTATATTATGTCTCTTCCGTTGTACGAAAGTTTGGCTTTGCAGGAAGATGATGTAAAAGATAGTGTTCAACAGTAATTGAGGAGAGCGAAAAATGGAAGAATTAAGAAAATGCTATGCAGAGCTATCTGCCAGGTTAAGATCTATTGAAAACGATCACGAGACGGATATTCTTGATTTTATCAATCTTGATGAAGAAATTATGAATGATTTTCGTGGAGATTGGACGGATGATGATGTTCATAAGTGGTTATACTTTGTAGATCGCATGTCTGCAGTAACCAAAGCTTACAACATTGTACGCGAAGAACTACACCTTGGTGAAATGCTGCCAGGAATTGAGGAAGTGTAAGAGTATGGTGCCGGGTGAATATATCACCCGGCATGGTTTCATAGATTGGAGAATATATGGAGAGTAGATATAAAAGGGATCATGGATATAGTTATGGAGAAATGATCCAAAAGCAAGATGCATTAACTGTTTCAGAATTAACGGAAGGTGTATTCTCAGAATGGGATGACAAATTAGAAATCATGGGAAGCATTTGTGATTTCTATGATTATATGTGGAGATTCTATCCTGATGGCAGATTAGTTTTGGCAGACACAATTCTGTACAGTAAAGATGTGAAAAATTGTGAATGGAAAGGAAAAGTGGACTGCGGTCATTTGGAATATCATTCGCTGGACGATATGTTGTCCGACTGGTTGGATGAATTGAAACGAAATGAAAGCACGAAAAAATTCGATGAGGAAATTTCATTCATTGAAAAGATCAAACGATAATTGTGAGGTGATTTACCTATGAAAAAAGAAACAATAGCACAGGAAACAAGACGAGGATATGCTTATCTTAAGCAAAAGGTGAAAGATGGAGATAACAAAGTAATGCTTCATTTTTCAGGCAGCATGAGAAAAAGGACAATGATGTTTCAAGAACTGTTCCGATACGAAAGTGATTCAAAAATAGATTTTGAATTGGGAATCATTTCCGAAGAAGAATATCTAATGGAAAAAGAAGCACTTTCATTGTTGGAACAGTCGTTAATCAGTTTTGAATTGATCTAATTTTCTGTTGCAATAATTTGTTATTTATGCTAACATAAACGCATAAATAAATTAAAAAAATAAATCAAAAAAGCCGTGTGATTTTCACATGGCTTTTTCTAATTATAGATCGCTTAGGCGGTCTTTTTTTATACCCTTTTATAGGGTTTTATATAAATTTTTAATCTAAACTACACGTTTTTTAACAGCGTGATTATATAAAAACTGAAAACAATTTATGAAAGAAGGAAAATAATATGGCAGAAAAATCAAAAGATGAAGTAATTAAAGCATTAAAAATTTGTTCATTGGGCGATAAAAAGAAGCAATACAATTGTTCTTGTGATGAATGCCCATATCAATTATACGCCTTTAATGAGTCAGAATATAAAGGTACAAATTGTGATGAAGAGATGATGAAAGATGCTTTGGAATATTTAAGTTAAAATGCGTTTTCTTTAGAAAGGAAGAGAAAGGTGATTGATATGTTCTTGGTATACGAAAAAAATTATTTGAATTACGGTGTAGATTGTGTTGAAGAAACTGATATGAAATTATATGACACAAAAGAAAAAGCAATAACAGAAATGAAACGAAGAAAGACAATGTATATTGAAGACACAGAAAATGACTTCACATATATGGAAAATGAAAGTTCTGAAAATTGTATTGTTTTTGCAGATGAATTGTCAAAAACAGGTGATGATAGAGAAGGTGAATTTCATATTTGTGTAGCGGAATTAGAAGTAGAGTAAATGCGTGTTTCCTATGGTTTTTAAGAAAGGTAAATGGTGATTAAAATGTTGACAAGAGAAGAATTGAAAGCAGTTCATAATAACATTATAACTATAATGGAAAACAGGGTTATGCAAATGACAGGATGTAATAGGCAGACTGCAAATTTAGTTGCAAACGAAATCTTGGATTTGGATAGAGATGCAGAGTTATTAAATGAAAAAGAAGCAGATTAAATGCGTGTTTCTTTGGCTTTAGAAAAGAGTGTGTTACGTTATGAAAACAAAACCAACATTATATATTATAGACAAGTATAAAGATGGAACAAATGATTTGGAAGAGACAATTTCTTTCCCAATTCATGAAACAAATGAACAGTCTTTGTTGCCATATATGAATAAAAATTGTGATATATGGTTAGGGAGGCATAACAAAAGACGTGGGAAGTTAATTAAATTAGAACCATTACGGTTCGGAGATAAAGCAGAGTAAATTCGCATTTTTTTTAGAAGATTGGAGGAAAATTATGACAGACAGACAAAGAGAAATGAATGTTAAGTTAGCGGTAAATTTTATGGAAGAAATTAAGATGTTGGCTTCTTCTGTAACGGAAGACGTATCTGATTCAGAAAGTATGACGGAAGCATGGAATAAAATAGATAGATTCTATAAAGATATAGAGTCTATGCGAAATAAACAGAAATGCACTGGCTCAAAATCATTTTCAATATTACAAACTGAAGTAGATGGTCATACAAAATATTTACAAGGTATTGATTTGCCGATTATGATAAATAGCATTTTTGAGAATGATAACTTTACAACGTCAGAAGTTTCAGAAATGCATATTGGAATGGTAAATGAAAATCAGGTGTTAATAATTACACCTGAAATTCTTTCATTATCAGATTAGTATGAAACTAAGATTTACATGAATGGAGAGAGAAAAATGTTATATGTTGCAGTGAAATGGAAAGATGAAACAGTGACACACAGAACTTACAATGATCCGTATGTGCTTGAAAAACAGTATACGGAAACGGAAATCAGAGAGATTTACAAAAACAATCCAGATGTAGAATATATCAATATTGCGAAGTAACAAGCTCACGTTTGTTGATTTTTGGTATAAGACAAAATTTATAATGATACATAAAGGCAGCTAGGAAAATATAACCGGCTGCCTTATTAATTGGACAATGATAACACATGTCTGATGACATGCGGCAGGAGGATACAAATATGAAATTTAAAAATTTACCACAAAAAGAACAGGAAGGATATGTGATCAATTATACGGATCCTATCAAAATAAAAATATATTTATTGTGCTATCAAAATGTGGAGAAGGCAATAAAAAAATTAAAAGAGAATGACAAAGATGCACTTTCCATTGATACAATTATTCGTAGGGAAGATACAGAGGAACATATTAAAGCAAGTGCAAATGACACCATTCCGGTTATAAAAGTACTAATCAGTGAGGGAAAATATTTTCATAAAAAGCGTGACTATCAAACACTTGCTGAGTTGGTGGAAAAGGAATCCCGTGCATTAAACATGATTCCAAAGGAGTTTGTTACAGATGAGCTTGTAGATCATGCAATCAAACATCAAAAATATCTCCATGTAAGAGATATCCCGGCAAGATTCATGACGGCTAAACGTTTTGTTACTCTGTGCAAAAAAGACTGGAGTGCTGTTAATTGGCTTTCCCAATATATAGATCTTCTGTCAGACGAAAATTTACTGGAAGTTATTTGCGAGAATAGCGGAGGACTGCGAGAAATTCCTATAGAAAGGTGGAACAAGAATCTGCTTTATCATTATCTTGAGTATTGTGTAAGAAATTACAAAGATACTGGATTTACGGATTATATGATAAAACTACCGGATGAATTAAAAGACAAAGTATTTTATCAGTGCTGTTGTATGACTGGTGGATTTCATTACAGCAAGATTCCTGAGAACCTGAAAAAGATAGTGATTTCCTGGAAACTTATTGCAGAAACGATAAGACGATGGGATATTTATGATCGTGGAAATGGTAACCATATGTATTATAATGGGCTTGGATGGATGCTGCAATATCTTCCAGAAGAGTTCAAATCAAAAGAGGTATGTCTCGAAGTCTGCAAGAGATATCCGTATGCAATACGTTATGTTCCGAATGAGTTTGTAGAGGATGATTCATTTTGGAATGAGCTGTTAAGTAACGGATGCTATACACCACTTTTAAATTTGGAAAAAGACCAGGAAAAACATTTATCAAATAAATACCGTGATTTCAAAAAAGAGGTTACGAAAGATGACGAGTTGCATAACGGATCTTATAATCCGAAGACAGAAGAGGATTGGAAGCTTTTTTTAAGCAAGCATGGTGCTAAAATTACAGAAATGCCAAATAAATTTCTGACAGTGGATATGCTGCTTATTGCAATGCGTTCAAATAGCTTTGCAGTTGAAAGAAACACAGATATTATTGATAAACTGTCTGACGCAGATAAAGAGTCTTTTTGGAAAACAGTAGTAGAAGAAAGACTTTTTAACAAACCGATATCTGTTCCAGATGAATATATGACAGAAGATGTGATATGTGAATGGGTAAAAGGAAAGTATTGTTATGACACAAATGATATTTCCAAAGTATATCGCACGGAAAATGTGCTGGTTGAATTTGCAAAGGCTCATCCAGACCGCTTTACCTTTGGATATGAAGAGCAAACACAATCCTTGATTGATACAATGATGTCCCTTCAAACAAAAGACATCTGCAAAGGAATGTATCTGAAAAAGGTGCGTCCGGATTTAAGAAGAAAAGAACTTGTTGACGAATTGTGCATATCAGTTCCAAGAGAAATGATTTCTCTCGATACTATCACAAAAGAGCAGATAGATGGAATCATTTCCAGGTTTCCGGGACTTATTGTAGAAGCACCTATGTGGTATATCAGAGAATTGCGGGCTGATGGAGAACATAACAGTGTAAAGAATATGGAAGATAAAAAACTGTCCTTAAGTTCAGAAAATAATTTGCTGATAGAGGGACCTTTAAATATTCCTCTAAAAAAACAGATTGAATTTACTGATATTCAGGTTGATGAATGGGAACAGATTAGTCTTTTTGATCTGCTAGGAGCGTGACTGATTCTACAAAAAAAGTTGCAAATATTCAATATATATGGTAAAATAAAATCATAAATAAAATTAAAAAAACAAATCAAAAAAGCCATGTGAACTTCACATGGCTTTTTATAATGTGATCGTCAAGGAGCGATCTTTTTTTATGTCCTTTTACAGGACTTTAGTATAGATTAAGTTTTATCTTTTAATCTAAATTACACGTTACAAAATTGTAACGTGATGAAATATATAAAAACGTACGTTAAAAAAATTATAGTGGAGGAAAAAATGAAAGTTAATTACATTGGTTTTGGAGGAACTGAAAATTACCCATGTTATGAGGATGAAAACGGGAAAATATATTTTGATCTGGATAACGGGTATGGTAAATTAGACTTGCACACAGGAGCATACAGACATCCCGAAGATGGGGATATTTGCGGTGAACCGTTTGAAAGAGTTATGGAAGAGGTTGAGTGCGAGGCTCCTTTCAAAAAAAATCCGAAGGAATATGATTATCAGATGTTAAGCAGGCTGCAGCATGATTGTGAGTACTTTCTTGGGTTTGGTTTTGGACATGAAAGTAATTTGTACTATAAGACAGTTGAAAAACACTGTGATGAAATGGAAAAACTATGGAAATCATTTGCGGATGATGAGAAACCGGAATGGCTGACCATGGAACAGATTAAAGAATACAGAGAAAAAATGATGATAGCACGAGGTAATAAATATGGAGAAAATTTTTAATAACAGATACAAAGCAGACGAAGGAAAATACTTTGTATTAACAGAAAAAGGAAAAAGAAACGTACCAGCCTACAAAAACATTTCTGTAGGCGAGCCGGTAGCGGAAGGATATGATAGTACGATAGCCGCGGAAAGATTCGTGGAAAATGGGTACTTGACAGAAACACCTATTCCTGACTGGATTGAATCCACCGGTTATGAGGTGGTATACGACAGAAAAGGGAATACAATCCATGTTGGTAATACAGTTATATTTCCAGCAAGAGAAATTGCGGAAAAGTATTTGACTCATGCAGAAAATTATTCTTGGATAAAAGAAAAATTATATATCAGAGAATGTATTTATCGTGGACCAAAGATTAAAGAATGCCGACAGTACAATGGAAAAAAAGTCTATAACGAAAGTTGGTATTATGGACCAGATGCACTGGAAGTTGGTGATTTAGTGGAAGAAAAAATTGTTGATGAAGCAATGAATATGCTCCCGCCGGCATGCATGAGAGGTGATTGCTCTCAGGTTGGAGAACCGGCGAATCACATGTATGATAATGTCAGTGAGAAAATGCGCCCAGTATACACAACCTTTAAAAGGGTTGCAGAAGATACATGGGAGTATTGTGGAAGTTGTTTCCGCGGGGAAAATATTCAACGCGGGAACAACTAAGTTATGTTTAATGGAAGGAAAAAGATATGGGATCAAAAATAATAAAGGAGTATATTCTATGCAATATGCATGGTAAATCCAAATTTGACGTAGAGGATTATATTCTCTCGTTCTATAAGGATGAAGAAATAACAGAAGGCCAGTTAACCGAACTGTATGCATGGCTTGATCGTATATACGATGATGTAATTGCCTGAGTTCAAGAATAAATTACAATATAATATCGCAGTCAATATAACCTGATAGTTTGTTGGCTGCGATAGAATGGAGAAAATATAGAATATGGGATGGACGGAATATAGGGCATCATATTTTAAATCCGGGAAAATAGACCGAAAAGCAGAATGTGATGCTTATTTTTTAGAAGGACACAATAGAGGACACTTTGACGTGTTAAAATCGGTAGTGATCGGAAGTGTATATTATGCTGCCATAAAAGATTGTATGCGTTATCTCGGAGAATCGGATGGCAAAAGCGTTTATGAATCAATTGAGGATGGAAAAATATGGTGTGCCATTCTTCTAACATCTATAAGAGGAGATTACTTTTCCTATAAGTACATGGATGAGACCGTGATTCCTTATTATTATGACTGCCCGGAATCAATCTTAAAGCTATTAAGCGATACAAATAATGAAAATGCTTTGAAGTACAGAAGGCTGTGCCGGGAAAAAAAGAAGGAAAAGAAAAAACGATCTTTATCGGCGTTGCCAGTGGGAACGGTTATTAAATGGAAAATTGGAGAAACAGAAAGGGTTGCTTATAAGCATGAGGCAGCCTATCAGTTCAAAAGACCATTTTGGATGGCAATGGACGATTCTCGGTATTACAAAAAAACGCAAATCAGTAATAACTGGGAAATTTTGGAGGAAAATAATGGAGAAATATTGTGTAACGGTAGCAGGACCATTTGAAGAGGAAGTATATCCTTTCAATTCAAATGATCCCAAAGAAATAATAAAAAAGTGGTTTGAACAGGAAAAAGCACATGCGTTGTGTACAAATATTCAGGCTGCAACAAGAGAAGATGCGTTAATGCTTCTTACATGGGCTTTTGAAAATATAGAATATGTTAAGAAGCAGTATCCAGGTTGTCATTATAGATGGAATTATATTTGTGATGGAATCGAAAAGGAAATATCAGAAAAATGTAAAAGTTTTCAATGGGAATGGGATTCTGTATTTCCATTCTGCATGGGTTAAAACAAAAATGGAGGGAAAACACATGTTATATAAAATAAATTTTTTAGTCAATGGAATTTCACACGCTAATCTGGTAGAAGCAAGCAATATAGAACTTGCAAAAAGTTTCTTTATTAAGGAACACTTGGATGGAGATGCGACAAGGCTTGTGGAGATCAAAGAAAATAACGAATCATACAAACCTGGCCAGCCGTGTTGGAAAGTACCGGATGATTGGAAAGTCAAGGTCCTATGGTTCAGTCGGCACGAAATGACGACGGATCAGAAAAAAGCTCTCGGTGCATGTGAAATCAATCAGATAAACAGAACCATTGGTTCTGCATATGAACTGAAGGAAGAGATAGAGCAAAGTGATATTGTTGCAATTGTTGCTCCGATTGGTTTGCAGCAACAGTTTTTAAGCATTGCTGGAAATAAGCCTGTAATCATGGCTGTGAATGATCGCATTTTGATTCCAACAGAAGATGGAAAAGATAAGGTAAGCTTCAAATTCGTAAAATGGGAAAGAATAAAGAAAATTGAGGTCGTAAAAGAGGACTTCAACTTATAAGATTATTATAGAAAGGAGAATGCAGGGAATTTATAATGAAAATTATGAATTTCCCTGCGAATAAAATAATGGAAGTAGAATTATTATTGCAAATACAAAAAAATTATCAAAAATGTCCGTTTTGCGGACGTAATTATACTAAAGAGACGGATGTGTTTAGCATCCACGAAGACGGATCTTTTGAAAGGAAATGTATGTGCGGATATGAGATGTCCGGGCATATAGATATTAACGGCATAATTGAGAAAGATTATAATGAAAGTTGTGCCAAGAATGATTTTTTGATGGAGCTCAAAGAAGGGAGTTTATTACATAATGATGCAAGAGGAGAGAAAAAATATGCTAAATACAAAACAGCAGGAAGCTGTAAATTTTAAAAATGGACAGATGCTTGTCGTATCTTGTCCAGGAAGTGGAAAGACAACAGTGATTGTTGCAAGGGTGCACCAGTTGATTGAATCAGGTGTTAATCCAAGCAATATTCTGATCATAACATTTACCAAAGAGGCTGCTGATCAGATGCAGAAACGCTACGAGAAAGAGTATGGTCCTACACAAGCTTTTTTTGGAACTATACATTCCATTTGTTTCCGGGTGCTTGCCAAGGCATATAACTATACAAAAGAAGACATCCTGCGGGCAAACGAACAGTGGGAGTTCATGTTTAATTTTTTATGCAAAAAAGTCAGTAGTACTGACTTGCAGGAATACATAAAAAATATGATAGCTGAAATTGGTTATGTCCGGAATAAAGGCATGGATTATAGAAAATATCAGCCAGAACACAGTGAAAAAGATATTTTCCGTGCAACATATCAGGCATATGATGAGTTTAAAAAAGAGAAGAATAAGATCGATTTTGATGATATGCTTGTCATTTGTCAGAAATGCTTCATGGAAGATAAGGAAACTCTTCAATACTGGAAAAATCAGTTTACACATATAATGATTGATGAGTTTCAGGATACAAACAGTATCCAGGCAGATATTTTTTATATGCTTGCTGGTCCGGATGGAAACTTATTTGTTGTGGGAGACGACGATCAGTCGATCTACAAGTTCCGATCTGCGGACAGTTCGATCATGCTTGATTTTCCAAAAACATTCCCTAAATGTCGGACAATCTATATGGATACGAATTACAGATCCGGTACAGAAGTTATTAAATATGCTGGAAATCTGATTCGTATCAATAAAAACAGGTTTGAAAAAAATTTTCATGGTTTCCGGGAAGAGCAGGGGGCTGTATCTGCCATTGCGTGCAATGGGCAGATACAGGAAGTAGATTGTATTTTAAAAGATATGAATTCTCTTCGAAAACAGGGAGTTAAATACACTGATATGGCGGTATTGTACCGGACGAATATGGAAAACCAGCTTTTGGCAGGAAAACTGTTAAAACTGAAGGTTCCGTTCTATACGACGGAGGCAATAAAAGATTACCATGAAGACTTCATATTTCAAGACATTATGGCATATTACCGTCTCTCATGTGGAAACGAAAGAAAAGGGGATCTGCAGAGAATCTTGAACAGACCGTCAAGATTCTTAAAAGCGGAACCGTTTAAAAATTGCAGTTTTAGTAAGGCAGACTTATTTGAAGCCTGTAAAAAATTAGGAGATAAATCCGTGCATGCAATGTCAAAAATCAATGAGTTGCTATATGATATTGATATGTTGAAAGAACAAACAATACCATACGGATTCGTTCAAAGCTTGTTAAGCATGGGGTATATGACGTTTATCGGTAAATTTTGTGAATTTACCGGACGTGACCTGGAAATCTGTATGCAGACATTGAATTTACTGCTTGAAGAAGCTAAAGAACAAGGTTCGATGGAAGAATGGCAGGCATATGCCAAGTTCTATTCTGAATCGCTGCAGCAAAAGAAGAGAGACAAAAGGAAAGATGGCGTCTGTTTATCTACATTCCATTCTGCAAAAGGACTGGAATGGAGCAGAGTATACATCTTAAATGCCGATGATGGTAATTGTCCTTATAAAAAGTCGGATGATATAGAAGAAGAAAGACGACTCTTCTATGTTGCCGTAACAAGGGCAAAAGATGTTTGTAAAATTTTCTATTCCGGTTCCAATGGAAAGAAAAAACAAACACCATCTCAATTTCTATATGAAATGGGACTGCTTAACACCGGTGCAAAAATAATTAAACCGATCATTTATTGATTTTCTAAAGTAATAGTGGTAGTATTATTACATAAGAAAATCAATCAGTAAATCAAAGGAAACCATGAAGTTTTTCGTGGTTTCCTTTTTTTCTTGGGAGGGTAAACTATGTATATTATAAAAAGAAATGGAGAACAGAATGAATTTAACATTGAAAAAATCACCAATGCTGTAGAAGCAGCAAACTTATCTGTATCAGAAGAAAAACAGCTTACATATCATCAGATCATGTCCATTGCAGAAAAAGTGCAGAAAAAAACACATGGTTTGAAAAGAGCAGTTTCGGTAGAAGAAATATCAGATATGGTAGAAGATGAAATTATGGCAGAAGATGGGTACGAGGTTGCCCGTAATTATATTAAGTACCGTTTCAAGCGTGCATTATCACGGAAACAAAACACGACTGACGAAAGCATTTTGTCGTTGTTGGAATGTAACAATGAGCTGGTGAAACAGGAAAATTCAAATAAAAATCCTGTTGTAAACAGCGTACAGCGTGACTATATGGCCGGAGAAGTAAGCAAAGACTTATGCAAGCGTGTGTTAGTACCGGAAGATGTATGGAATGCGCATGAGGAAGGAATTATTCATTTTCATGATGCCGATTATTTCGCGCAGCATATGCACAATTGTTGTCTGGTCAATTTAGAAGATATGCTTCAGAATGGAACCGTTATCAGTGGAACATACATCAGCAAACCAAAAAGTTTTGCAACAGCCTGTAACATTGCAACACAGGCGATTGCACAGATTGCAAGTGTACAGTACGGCGGACAGACAATTTCTATTGCACATCTAGTGCCATTTATTGATGTGTCAAGAAAGAAAATTGAAAAACAGGTCATAGCGGAATATAAGGCAAATGATATGCATGCAACAAAAGAGCAGATCATGCGGACGGTGGAGAGTCGGCTGGACGTAGAAATCGCTGCAGGAGTACAACTGATCCAGTATCAGCTGATCACGTTAATGACAACAAATGGACAGGCGCCGTTTGTATCCCTTTATATGTATATCAATGAAGTGCCGGAAGGACAGCAGAGGGATGATATGGTAAGATTTATTGCAGAAATTCTGAAGCAGCGAATCAAGGGTGTACAGAATGAGCATGGAAAATGGATTACACCGGCTTTCCCTAAATTATTGTACGTTCTATCCGAGGATAATGTGCATGAAAACAGCGAGTACTTTTGGCTGACAAAGCTTGCTGCGGAATGCACAGCAAAAAGAATGGTTCCAGATTATATTTCTGAAAAGAAAATGAAGGAAATCAAAGAAGGAGACGTATATGGCTGCATGGGCTGCCGGTCATTTTTAACGCCAGACAGATTTACTAAAACAAAAGGCAATATTGCTAATGCATTAAATTATAAGGAAGATATGCATAAATATTGGGGCAGATTTAATCAGGGTGTTGTCACGATTAATCTTCCGGATGTTGCATGTACCGCCGCAGGCGATATGGATGGATTTTGGAAAGTGTTTGACGAAAGACTTGAATTATGTCATAAAGGTTTACGTGTCAGACACTTAAGGCTACTTGGCACACCATCGGATGCTGCTCCAATCTTATGGCAGTATGGTGCTTTGGCAAGACTGGACAAAAAAGAACCCATTGATAAGTTGTTATACGATGGTTATTCCACGTTGTCACTTGGATATGCGGGCCTTCATGAATGTGTATTCCGGATGTTACACAAGAGCCATACAGATCCGGAGGCTATAGGTTTTGCAAAAGAGATCATGCAGCATATGAATGACAAGTGCGAAGAGTGGAAAAAGGCAGAGAACATAGATTATAGTTTATATGGGACCCCGTTGGAATCGACCACTTATAAATTTGCTAAAGCATTACAGCGCAGATTTGGCATAATTCCAGGAGTAAGTGATAAAAACTATATTACAAACAGCTATCATGTTCACGTCACAGAAAAAATAAATGCTTTTGATAAGCTGAAATTTGAGTCTGAATTTCAAAAACTATCACCCGGCGGAGCAATTAGTTATGTTGAAGTTCCGAATATGCAGAATAACATACCGGCAGTTGTTACTTTAATTCAGTACATATATGAAACAATCATGTATGCAGAATTAAATACGAAAAGCGATTACTGCGAAGTATGTGGATTTGATGGAGAAATTCAAATTGTAGAAGATAAACATGGCAAACTCGTTTGGGAATGTCCAAATTGTGGCAACAGAGATCAGAACAGAATGAGTGTGGCCAGAAGGACATGCGGCTATATTGGCAGTCAATTCTGGAACCAGGGACGTACACAGGAAATAAAAGAAAGAGTTCTGCATTTATAAAAAAGAAGTATTTTGTAAAATAGAAAATAGCTTAAATATCAACAATGGGAGTGCTTTATCAATATAACAGAAACACTTCTATTCGAAAAAAAAGATTTTTAAGAAGTGGACTGTTCACCTAAGTAATTAGTGTGGCAGTCCACTTCTTGCATTTACTTCGGTTGTAGATTGTGTTATCATATTTATATAAGGAAGTGAAACAATGATTGTATGTGTGGCAGTAGATGATAATAGGGGGATGATGTTCAATAATCGTCGCCAAAGTCAGGACAAAATATTGAGAAAATACCTTTTAAATATGGTAAATGGGAGAAAGATATGGATTAACAATTATACAGCAAAACAATTTGAGTTTCCTTTGACGGGCAATATTGCCGTAGATGAGAATTTTTTAGATAAGGCATGTGAAGAAGATTTTTGTTTTGTGGAAAATCTTTCGTTGGAAAAATACAAAGAAAGAATAAAGGAGATTATTCTCTTTAAATGGAACAGAATTTATCCGGCAGATATGTATTTCGATATTCCATTAGTTGAAAATGAATGGAAATTAACATATGTCGACGAATTTGAAGGAAATTCACATGAAAAAATTACAATGGAGGAATGGAAACGTGAAAGTATTTAATTGGATTTTTGCAATATTTTGTATTTTATGCCTGCCTGTGTTTGGATTCCATGCAGGATCTGTTTTTATGTGTTTGCTGGGGATCGTATCATTACCAGTAAAACCGGTAAAAAAAATTTGGAATATGCTGCCTAAATCAAAAATATTACGTCCAGTAATTATAGGTTCTTTGTTTGTAATATTCTGTTATATGATTCCAACAGACAGCAATCAGTCGGATATAGTTGCTGAAATATCAACTGAATCATCAGAAATAATACAAGGCTCAGAAGCTGTTAAAAATGAACCGTCAGAAACAGAAAAGCTGGAAACCGAAACTTCAAAATTAGCTGCAGAAGAAACTGAAAAGGTAATAGAATCAACAGATACAGAGATTGAGACAGAAGAGCAGATCGAGTCGCAAACTAAACCGTCAACAGAAGTCACAATTTCAGTATCTGATATTCCAGAATATTCAGGCAAACCATATGTTGAGATAAATGGTAATACACCTAAGTTCTTAGAAACAGATCTATCTACGACGTCATATGAGTATTATAGTGATTTAGATAACTTAGGACGATGTGGGGTAGTATATGCCTGCATTGGCACGGATTTAATGCCGACAGAAGAAAGAGGAAATATTGGCTCTGTTAAACCTACGGGATGGCATACCATAAAATACGATGTGGTAGATGGAAAGTATTTATATAATAGATGTCATTTAATTGGATACCAGCTTTCTGGCGAAAATGCCAATACGAAAAATCTGATTACCGGTACAAGATACTTAAATGTAGATGGAATGTTACCATTTGAAAATATGGTAGCAGATTATGTAAAAGAAACAAACAACCACGTTATGTACCGTGTAACACCTGTTTTTGAGGGAGACAATCTTCTTGCAAGTGGCGTACAGATTGAAGCCGAGTCTGTGGAAGATAATGGGGAAGGAATACTTTTTAATGTTTATTGCTATAATGTGCAACCGAATGTAAAAATTGATTATGCTACTGGTGATAGCAACCTGGTAACAGAAACCTCTGATAGCAATACTGATATTAATGTCTCTAATGCAGAATCATATACAAAAAATGAAAATGTTAAATCTGAAAATAATACGAAATCTGGTGGTGCATCTGAAAGTTCAAATTCTGAAAATTCGGGAAATATGAATTCTGCATCCGAATCAAACGAAGGAACAATCTCATCAAATGATCAGGATACCACTGGGTCCAGTACTTTAATGGTTTGGAAGTCAGCAACAGGAAATAAATACCATAGTATCAATAATTGTGGAAGGATGAATCCCGATAAGGCTGTACAAATCACAGAAGAACAGGCAATAAGTCAGGGGTTAGGAAAATGTAGTAAATGTTGGTAAAGAAAATGGGTAATATATTGACACTCCCCATGCCTAAAGGCAGGGGATTCTTGGTGGCTGCCGAAAGGTATCGGCTGACCAGTTCATTTCTGATAGGTCGTACCCCAAGTTAGGGCTGTGCCATCAGCCCTCGTAGAGCAGAACATATAGTTCTCTACGCAGTTTGTCTGTTACCAACAAACTCAGTTGAGTTACAGATATTCATAGCACCCAAAAGGTCTCTATGGATATGGAATCCACATTCACAAGTATAGTTTCTATCATCTGCGTGATGAACACTTCCGCAGATAGGACATCTCTGGCTTGTGTATGCTGAATCTACATACTCAACGGATATGCCTGCTAACTTTGCCTTATATTCTATAAATTGAGCAAGCCTATAGAATGACCATGTGTGCAGACTATGATTGTTTTTACGACTTTTTCTTGTCGTAGAGCGAATGTTTTGTAGGTGCTCTAACTTAATCACTTTAACATTGTGAGCTACTGCTGTTTCTACAATGTCGTGGCTTATTTTATGGTCGATATCACGCATTATGCGTTGTTCCTTATCATTGATTCGTTTTACAGCATTTATCTTTTTAGAGGTCTGTAACTTTTTACGAAGATAAGCATAATGTCTACGCATATATTTGTTTTTGCGACCATTACCATAAAACTTAACAGAACCCTCAGAACAATAGCTAACCGCAGGACATTTGATACCTAAGTCTATACCCATAACATTGCCATCCAACTTGAGTTCAGGTTCTGCAACCTCGTATACGATTTGAGCAACAAGTGTATGGTTCTTAATCACGATACGCATAGTACCAAACTTTGCATCAGAAAATAATGCTTTCTGACGGTCTGTGAGCTTTACGAAAACAGAAATACGTTTTGATTTACCGTCTATCATTACTGGAAATTCGATACAGTTATTCTTAACTTTATAGTTTTGATTATTGATATAACAGCAATGTTTTTTCAGTATTGGAAGATTAGGTGCTTTGGTTCTGATAGCAGAGCCACGCTTTGCGAGGCTTCTGTTTTTAAGAACAGCCTTACGACAGTATTTGTAGTGCTTCTTTACAATGGATTTTGCATCACGAATACACTGATTAAGCAATGCGCTTGGCAGGTCGGCACTTACATCAGCAGTGGTAGTCTTTGCAATAGAATGACCACTTACAGCCTCAGAAACAAGGCTATTAACAGTATCTATATACTCTGTCATAGTCTGCGTGATTAAGGTTTTCTGATATTCAGTTGGATATACTTTTACTGTTTCTGAAAGCTGCATTATATCACCGCCTAAACGTTTTTCTGATTTTCGATGTACTGTTTGATTACAGCAAGTGGAGCACCACCAACTGTAGAAACAAAATAACTGTTGGTCCAAAGGCTTGGAAGTCTTGATTTAAGACAAGGAAATTCTTCTCTCAAAACACGAGATGAATAGCCTTTGATTTGCTTAACGGCTTTATGAATACCGAATTGCGGGTCTACTTCCATGAGCAAATGCACATGGTCTGGCATGATTTCCATTTCTATGATTTCGACATTAAGCTGTTCGCATGTTTGTTGTATCAACTCCTTTAAGCGAACATCAACACCGTTTATTAAAACGGAACGTCGATACTTTGGACAAAAGACCACATGGTACTTACAGGAATAAACCACATTATTGTTAGATTTGTATTCCATATAAATATTATACACCTTAAAGTTATCTAATACAACATAAAATTAGATAACTTTGAGAAAACTAATTAAGCAAAAGAAGTCGCCTTATATCCCCATTGCTAAAGCAAGGGGCTTTACGGCGACATTTGGTAAAATAATCTGCTCTAAGACTACATATCCCGGAATAACTGATGTCAACGCATCCTCGTCAGTGTAAATTTTTAACACTGCAAGTTCTTCCTTATCCGAAAAAGCGTCCTGCAGCTCCTCACAGGTTTGGTTGCCTGTAAATTCGACATTCAGTTTTCCATCAACATAATTGATGTTATTAATTGTTAAAGTATTTTTTGTTGTTTTTAATTTCATAACATATTTCTTCCTTTTACTAAATATTCTTGACCATAAGTGCTTTTACTCTGGCAAGTGTATTACTTTTCCCGGACGACGTATTATATAACAGTACTAATACAGTTACATTTGAACCTGATACTGTTACAGTTTGAATAGTGGTTAAAGTTTTTCCGGAATTGTTATTATAATCGCAAATTACAAATCCCGTAAATGAATAGCCTGTTGGAATTGTAATACTAATTGTATCTGTTCTGGTTGCTCCTGCTCCTAACCCAGCGGCAGTGCTTGCGGCACTGACTATTTGTAATTTGGGTTCATAATTACTCTTCATCTGAGCCGCCATGCTCCCTGATACATTCGGATTTGCCTGCCTTGCATCAAGTGCATACCCTGCTACAGTTGTTGTGTTATTATTGATTACAGTTGGTATAGTTGGTTTATTGCTCAAATCATTATAACTGCCGCTAAAAGCAACTGCTTTCAGATCTGCAAACCACTTTGCGATTTTCCCGAACAAAATACTATGCTTTTCTCCGCTTTTGAGATTTTCTCTTGCGGATGCTGCTGTAAATGCTGTGGTATTCTCTGCTGTATCTCCCCCGGTTGACACTGCTCCAACATCTTTTGCCGTAAGCACTACATTTCCACGACGGAAAGAATCTTCATTTACACCTTTGATTCCGGTAACTGGAGTTCCGGCAAGCACATCCCACTTTTCATCTGATGTTTTGTAAATGTTTGCTCCCGCCGGAACTGTACTGCCCGCTCCCTCTTTAAAATCTGCGGTGGTCGTAAATTCGTCTGAAATATTGAACATCCACCCTGTGCTAACATCCGCAAGTGCCGGAAGATCTGCAAATGCAACTGTTCCGTGTGGCTGCAATCCACCTTTAAGTCCTTCTGATACATCTTTTGCCTGCTGATAGTAATACTTGGCATTGTCAGAATCCTCGCCCTCTCTGCTTCCTGTACCACCAACAGCATAACTCTGTGCCTTGGTTGCACTTTCTTCTGCAGATTCCGCTTTACCGATGATCTCCGCAGCCTTTTGAGTTGCAATATCTGCTTTTTCGGCTGCTGTATCAGCTGACTGACTGGCGGACGATGCTTTCTCCGTGGCTGTGGCGGATGATTCACTGGCGGATGTCTCACTGACTTTTGCGTTGCTTTCGGATGCCGCTGCCGCCGTAGCTGACTTCGCTGCCGCTGTCTCGGACGCCTTGGCATTGTCCTCTGATTTTTTTGCAGCTGTTTCACTGGCTTTTGCGGCATTCTCACTTGCTTTGGCGTTTATTTCAGACATTGCCGCTGCCTGCTGGCTTGACTCTGCCTTTGCTACTTCCACCTTAATTTTTGCAAGATAGTTTGGCTCCAAGTGTTTTTCCTCGATGCTACCCTCTTTGACGATGGCAGACACTTTTCCATCCTTATCAATATAAAAAGCTACCGTATCAGAATCAAGGAACTCATACTGTGTAATCAGTGCCGACAGGTCTATGTACTGTTTCGTGCCATCAATCAGAGTCAGGATAATCTGCTGTGTGGTCGGGTTATAAACGAAGTTGATTGCGATTTTCTCCATCTGTGTATCAATCGTAATCTTAGAACCGTTCTTTTTTGTGATTGTAATGATTCCGGTCGATTCCTCAAAGGTCACGTCTGCAACAAGGGTAGCCACTTCTGTTTTCGTGGCTTTTGTGGTATCAAGAGTGATTACACGATCATCAATAACGCCAATAGCTGCGTCCATTTTGTTAAGATTGCTTTCATTAAGCGGTGTTTCATCACTCGGGTAATTCTCCCAATTAATAGCACTATGCGCTTTGTTCATGGTCCTCACTCTCCCTTTCCTTTGCAAGCTTCATCTGCTCCCGTTCGGCTATAACATGTCTGTTTGCTTCTTCCTTAATCTGCTGCAGAATATCCTTAAACACTAGGTACTTAGCTTCGATTGGGACATCCTCACACAAATTTGCATAATTTATAATGTCGTTTTCAAATTTCCGGATTTTTGCATTTATCATAGATTTTCCACCTTTTCCTTTAACTGTTCTATCTCGTCATGCTGCAACTGCACTGTGGCAACCAGATCAGCAATCAGTTCCGTATATTTCAGTCCGTAATACTTTTTCCCATTGCTGTCTGAAAACGTTTTTGGACAAATATTCCACCCTTTTTCCGCTTTTTTCAAAACATCCTGTGCAATAAATCCATGATGGAACCCATCTTTTTCGAAATTATAACGATACGATTTTGCTCTTAAAGAATAAATAAACTCAGATGATTGCTTTTTGCTTAAATCTAAAATTGTGTTTTTTATTCTTTTGTCAGATCCATTAATTACTCCACCTCTGAATCCACCTACTCCGGTATCTCCGTCTAAATGGATCATCATGTGGTCATTATCGTTTGCGCCTTTATGCAATGAAACCTGATTATATTGAACCGTACATTTATGAACAGGACTTTCAAGCGTCCCTTCCACTGTTCGAAATCCATCCGTTCCCATCTGTACAAGTGTTCCACTGCGTTTAAATTCAATAAGGTTTTCTACAGACTCTTCCGCTTGAATATGCATATATCCCCCGGTCATTTCCATAGAACCTTTTAATTCAAGCAGTTTTGCTTTAATTTTGATGCCCTCGGCTGACTGGTTGATTTCTGAAACAACACTATCTCTTGTAACTTTGCTTTCGATCCCCTTTGATGTCTGCGTAATCGCACTGGACATATTGGATGAAAGCTGCTTAAGCGTGGTTATCAATGTCCATTTATATTTACCGCTGTTAATTCCGCCATCCGGATCGCAGCCATACAATTTTCCACTATCCTGATCTAAAAAACTGCGTCCATTATATTTGGATGATGCAGGGTAAGTATCTTGGGGTTTTCCAAAACCATAATAATTAATATCATAGCCATCAATATTCCATGCCTTCAACGAAGCACTGACTTCTGACCGTATCTTAGTTGCAGTTACCTCTATCTTTCCGGACAAATCGCCCTCTGCTTTGCTTGCTCTCGTAACTTCCGCTGTAATCTTGTCCTCATTAATTTTAATAGCTGCTGCAAGTTCAACTTCCTGTCCCTGTGCCCTTTTAACTTCTGCTGTAATACTGCTCGCATTTTGCGTGATTCTCGATGATAAACCATCCGTTGTATTTTTAACTTCTGTGCGAATTTCGGTTGCGGTCTGCGTGATCTGTGACTGCAATCCCTTCTCAACATCAGTTATCGTGCTCTGTGTCTTTTCAATGGTTCGCTCCAACACATTGCTCTTGCCTTTGAGCTTTAAAATACTTTTCTGTATTCCGTTCGCCCCGTTTGTCCGGTACTCTTCCCCATCCGCTTCCAGATCATCACGCAAGGCCTGTATGCCTTTCAAAGTTCTTTTCAAAATATAGGACTCGATCAGTTCATATCTGGTCGGCAGCCGCACCGCATCCCCGACCTCAAGGCAAGGGTTCCCTTTGCAGTCTGCCGTAAACGGACGATAAACAATACCTCTGATCTTGGAAAGAATATTTTTTGCAATAACCTTCAGTTCTTTTGTGCCTTTTCCATAGACAAGAAAATTATCCTCGATCACATAAGCATTGTCTCCAGTACCCACGATCACGCCGATATCATTCTTTTGCTCCCGGATCTGTAACTTATTGATCGTTCTGACCAGAAAATCTTCGTATTCAGCCGTTATATATAAATCCTTCCCGATACGGTTGCTTTTCGGATCTCTTGGGAACAAATCATCTGCCGGATAAAGATCGTTTCTCGGATAAAGTCCCTGTATATTCTGCTCCAGATATATATAATGAAACTTCCCGTCGCGCCCCATGTGCCCCATACAGCCATTGATCTCACAAATACAGGACAACACTTCCTTGCCGCTCATAGATTCGCCTATGGTGCTCGATTCCTCTGTATCAGAACTTGTCTCGCTGGATGCCGTGACTGCAACTGTTTTTTCAATAGACATGCCGTCATTAACCAGTATAATGTCAGCCTGCTCAATCCTGAAGTGCTTAAAAAAACTGTCCCGGAACTGCTTCATTGTGACCGGATCATAAACTGTAACAGTCCTAGTTTTTCCATCTTTATCTTTCTGCTGCTCTTTATGGGATGGAAAGACAGTGTTATACCATGCTGCCACATCTGCATTTAAAATGTCATAAAGAGCATCATATGCGACAACATCACGGCACGTCCTGTCTGCCGTAGGCGTATCAGAATCAACCTTATATCGTCCGAACTGGAACGGGATATCTGCATGTCCACCAAGAGACATCCTTACTGTCATCCATCTGCCCTTCATTGGCAAAAATGTATTTGACACCGTGAATTTAATCATGGCGGCTTCACACGAACCAAACGTCAATTCCTGTTCTGAACACAAACTTTCGGTCAATTCGAATTTTTCTTGGTGTAGCTCTGTATTTGTGATATTGACTTTTCCGTCATCAGATACGATGGATAACTGCTTATCGACCGTATCTTTTTTGAACAAGTCGCCATATTTATAATTAACCACCGTACACACCCCCTATGAAAGCAAGCCGAACTGAATTGTAACGAATTATTCCATCATATGTTCCGTATATCGTAGGCTGAAAATCTGCCATATAGCCGTACTGCGTCACATAATCGTCATATTCCGGGATATACGCTGTGATATAGCAGGCTCTCCCTGTCGCATTTGTGAACTGGCTTCTGATATTATTTAAAACCTCATTGAAAGTCTTATTTGTCAGCATAGCCGGGGTCTCAAATTCGACCTTTAACGCCTTTAACTCCACGGCATTTCTATGCAGATAACCATTGGCATCCGTATAATCATCTAAATCCTGCATATTGACATATGGACTATATGATTCCGCTTTCATAAAAGACATTGGCACTATGTAATTTCCAATCTTTAAAAGCCATCCGCTGTATGCCATACGATCACCTCCGCTTACTTTTCGTTTCTGAATCTATTGATATGGATGCCGTTATTGTCGCTTAAAAATAAGATTTCCGTTTTTCCGTCCGGCAGAATATCCGCAACAACGCAATTATTCGGATTTCCTATTGGTGTGCGACTTTCCGGGCACTTGCTCCAGTCTATTGGTTTATATTTTTTCATGGCTATTCTCCTGAAAATAGGTATAAAAATAGTACCTACCACCAATTTGATAGGTGCCACTTCTTTTTCTTGATCTATTTTGTAATTACTTCGATATTGGGCGATTTAATCACAATTTTCTCCGGTGTGTGAATTACTCCCGTGTTCCCATATGTAATCCTGATTTCTGATTTGTTCATAAAATTTCTCCTAAATTTCATACTCCGGGTATGTTACTTCCCAAGCATCCCTGTGATAAGTGTTAACCTCTCCATAATTCGCATCAAAAATCTTTTTTACGCCATATCCAAGTTCAATGCTCTTTTCTTTGAGTTTTCGCCAATTAAATGTTTTCCAGTCCACACCGTTCATTGCTGCAACACGCTTAATAGAATACCAGTCTTTGCTATAATCAAGTTCCTGTTGTAACTTTTCCTTTTCTTCTTCCGCTGCTATTCTAGCAATTCTTTCTTCTTTCAGCTCCGTCAATATCTTAATACCAAAGTCTGGATTGCTTAAAATATTATCAATTACCTTATCCGTAGCATACATACCATGTTTCCGGATGCTTGGAATGACTTCCATTGCGAGCCAGTTCTGGAACTTGTCCGCCGTTTTGTTGCTTGCTTTCATACCAAGGCGATAAAAAATCGGTTCTGGGATATAATCGTCTTTCCCAACAAGTTGGGAAAATCCAAACTCTATACAATATCCATTCATAGTCTCCCATCTTACATATGTTTTTCCGTTCTTTTCCTGTGTCCAGCCAAATCCTCTAGCTGTATCCTCTGCATTGATAGAAATACTTCCGTCCTCATTTAACATTGTTCGTGCTGAAAATCCAAGTTCTGGATTATTAAAAACTTCAATGTTATTTTCCTTAACTTTAGTTGCAAGAGCTGTGTATGCCATATTTTCTATCTCCTAAATTTCCGAGCCTTACATTTCGCAAGGCTCAACCTTTAAATTCACGTGCGTTAGGAACATACCCTAACAGGAGTCGCACGCTATATATTTAGTAAGATTGTAATTTCCCGTGACGAAATACTGGAATAGCCCCAAATTTTCGGGGCTAAGCGGACAGGTAAGTTATATCTGCAAATTGTTCTATTCTATTTTTGCAATCCCTATAAATATCCTTGTAGTGCATACCCATTGACATATCAATTCTAATAGTCTGCAAAATAATGCTTTCCACAAGGGTTAGATTATTGAGATCTGAAACTGTGATATTGTCGCGATTTCCACCAATTACTGATTTTGCCAACTTGGTATATGTCACATACAGTTTATCTGAATGCGTACTTCCTTGTTCTTTGGCATAGTCTACAAGAAGTTTAATCACATCAGTTTCTTTCAGCCGATTTTCTTTATTAGCAATTCTTGTTTCGCCCCATAGTTTCGATTGCTTTTCAAGAATAAATCTGCGCATTGCATAAAACTGTCGAACCAACTCTTTCTTAAACTTCACAACTATTTTTGAATTTCTCAAAAGAGTTATAACAAATGTTGCTTGTTCCTCATTCAAATAATAAACTCTTTCAGGCTGCCCCCTTTTCCCCGATTTTAAATCGGAGAAATCAATATTGCCAAAGTCTAAAATATCTTTCTCATATTTTCTGATAATAGCAACAACAGATTCATGTTGGTTATTTGTTCCATCTGCAATCACTTTGCTGTTTGTAAAAACATCGTTTCCTTTGAGTTCCACCAATTCATACATACTCTTTTCCACCTTTCTTTCGCTACTGTCATTTGACAGGCAGGTTTAAATTTCATTTTTTTATTTTTCTTATGCAGTTTGAAATAAATAAAAAGACCACCAAAGACTGAATTTCTTCAATCTCTGGCGGTCACGAATCCGCACCTATTCCTCATAGGCTTGCAGGACATCCTAATTCTTTAGGTCTTACCTGCGTGATTTTTAATTATTGAAATTATATATTTTCTATGTGTGTTTGTCAAACAGCTAATTTGCAAATTTTATCAGCAATTTTCACAAATTAAACAATTCTGGGCAAAAACGCTTGCTAGAATACTTATCCGATCTGTTAAAAATCAAGGAATACAAAAAAGACACCTCTTGAGGCGTCTTTTTCTAATTGGATTATTTTGTTTTCTTATTTTCCCCTGCTGCTTTAAGTACTCTCCATTCAGGATCGTTGCTAAAGTTTTTTCTTTCTGTAATTTTTGCTAATTCTTCTTTCAACTGTTCATTTTCTCTCTCTAATTTTTCTATTTTCTTTTCATGTTCTCTCTTTTCTTTAACAAGTATGTTTTTATCTTTTTCCAACTGATCTGCATAAATAAGTGCTTTTGATTCTCTGTCATATAATTCCAAGTTTTTATCAGTTGCCTGTTCTATTCTTTTATTTATTTCCCTGATTTCCCATTTGTGATTTTTTTCTTTTTTCTCCAACTCATATTTTAAATATTCTATTTGTTCATTTGCTTCTTTTAATTCTTCTTTACACGCCATTAGTTCTGATTCTAATGTTTTATCTCCCATGTATTTTCCCTCGCTTATAAGGTTCCTATGTAATTTTCAATATACGAAATATATTCAACAGGGATTCCGTTCAAAACATCTATTTTTATATCAGAAGAATATCTATTTATAGACCAATCGTATGAATTTTCTTTTCTTAAGTCTGATATTCCTCCAGTATCCTTGTTTTGGTATGTGCATTTGTCATTCTGTTTTACATTCACGCAAACAGTTACTTCCATGTCTGACATGTCAAATTTATAATAATCATAAAGAGTAAATATACAGATAACTTTACTATCATCTTTCCCAAGATACAATGTATCCATATTTTCAAAATCAATTCTATTCTTTTCGCTGTCTATATAAACACAAATATCAAAATCTTTTTGATCATTTTCATACAGCCAGTAGATATCTTCTTCTGAAAGTGTGCTTATATCAAATTCAACTATAACATACGGCATGTAACCATTTTTATATTCCATCTGACACAAATCTACTGATTTTATTCCAAATGTACTATCATTATAATTCATGCTGTCATACGGTATACTTTTTACATTCTTTTCTATTCCAGTTTCTCTTTCAATCACGACAGTTCCATCCGTTTCTGTCGTCTCTATTTTTTCTTCCTCATATCCGTTTCCACACCCAGTTAATACCAACACAGCTATTGTCAAAATTACTATTCCCCACTTTTTCATGAACTCCCTCCCATTTGTAATATATTATACAAACCATACCACAAACGAAAGAGAGTTGCAATTAAAATATTGGAACTGGATTTCTCTGCGTTCTATTTGCTTCCTGTCTCCATTTTTTTACTGTCCCTTGATACGCTTTATCTGAATCAAGAACCGCCGTAATATCTGCTTTTTCAAGTTTTGATACAATGACGTCTCCCAGTTTATCGTAATCAATAGCGCTTGACATTGCTATCTGCATTTCTTTTCCAATAGTACTTTCAATGCTACCGGAATTGTATTTTATAGATGCGTTTACGTTGTCAGTTATGCTTCTATTGTACTTATATACAACTTCCGGCGCTGCTTTTAACCCTGTCAATCCAAAACTGTCCTTAATTCCCTCGGACCAGTTTTTTATCTCCTTAAATGTACTTTTAGATCCATCAGAAATACCATTATTAAATCCTTCTACCGTAAATCCTGCAAATTCTTTAAACACTCTTGATGGCGAATGTATCCCCATCAAATTTGTAAACCAAGAACCAATATTTGATACCCAGCTAGAAATAACACCGTGCGTTGTATTCTGATTCCCAGATACTCCACTATTAAATCCCTCTACCGTATATTTTCCATAATCAGAAAACACCGTGGATGGCGAATGTATCCCCATGTTTGTTGTAAAAGGTGCCTTGATATTATTGTTCATATAATCAAGCATAGCATCTCCAGTACTGCTTGAGTTATCTCTGATACCATCATTGTATCCATCTACTGTATTTTTCGCCCAACTTTCCCCCATATTGGACAGCATGAGTTCCTTTAATTTACCTTTTCGTGTAATTTCTCCGGTAACTGTATCGACTGCACTTTGAGACTGGGCTACACCACCATCCGAAAATCCTTTAACAATTACTTTTCCGCCTTCTATTGCTACATTGTATCCTCTGTCGTTATACCATGTTGTTATTTCATTTTCTAGTTCTGCGGTCAATGTTGGTATTGCTTCTTTCGTTCCTGCAACTCCGCCAACACCAAATTGTACCATTCCTTTTTCCCCAAGGTTATACATATCTTGGTCTGTCGTTCCATAGGAATCAATAATTGTTTGATATAATTCTACTGCTTCTTTTCCGATTACCTGCTTACCATTGACAAATATTCCGCCAAGATCATCTATTGCTTTTGATGCGTTCAATGCAATTTGTCCAAAGTTAATCTTATCTACGGCATCAGACAATTTATTGTATTTCTGCGTATGTTGTTCAAGCATATCATTTGCAGTATTGTAAGATGTTGTAGCTTTTTCAACCTCATCTCTAAGCGTCTTTTGTGTTTCTGTTATTTTGGACTGTTCATCTTCTAAGAAAACCATTTTCTTTACAAGTTCATCATGTGCATCGCTTGCATTTTTTGCTTCTATGCCATTTGCTTTTAAAGCGTCTGCATTTCGCTTCCACCAATCATTCCAGTCCTCTGTTGCACCTATATCAGAAATTATTTTATTGAGTTTATCTAACTCTGTTTTATTTTTTTTGTAGTTCTGCTCTGATACTTCCAACTCGACATTAGCTTCCGCAAGTGCCTTACTGTACTGCTCTACAACATCTTTATATCCTGCAACTCTATAATATTCTTTCTGCGCTTCTATGGTCTTTAGAAGTTCTTCCTTTTGTGCTGTATATTTTCCAGTAGTCATATCAATCTGATTTGCTAATTCTGGACAAATATCAATAAGCTGTTGTGCTCTCGTTTTTAATGTTTCTTGATCTGCTGCTGTTAAGCTCGTCTTGTCTGCAAGTTCGAAATATGAATCTGCAAGCTGTTGAAGCTGATCTGCACTTGCTTCGGATTTAGATGTTAAATCCTTTGTAGTGTCAGCTAAATCTCTTAGATTTTGTGCGGCATCTTCCATTTTCTGGTTATTTGATCCTATTTCTTCCTCAAACTCCAAAAACTGATCTGCAATCTCTTTTTGCCAACTTTTATGGAAATTATATACAGCTAACCCTATTGCTGCGATCGCCGCTGCTATTGCTAAATAAGGATGCGCAACGACAGTAGCTGCAAAATTCAAAAGAGTATCTTTTATTGCCAAAATCTTTGTCTTAATATTGTCTAATGCTGATAACGTAATGGTTGATATTTTTATTGCTGCAATTACTCCAAGAATGGTTGCTTCTATTGGTGCAGCAGAAAATATACCAGACCATGTGCTTAGCCCAGCATTTATAGCTTTCCAAATTACCTGCGCAATTTTTCCACATATGCCAAGCCAATCTATATCAGACAGGAACTCTCCGATTTTCTTTCCAATCCTATACCAATTCACTCCATCAATAGCAGAAATCATTGCATCAAGCAAACCTTTCGCCCATGTATTCAATGTTCTTGCCAAAAGAGTAAACTTGAAAGTTTTGAAAAATTTATTAATCCCTGCTGCAATAGAATTTCCAAAATTCTTCCAGTTAAATCTCGTTCCAAAAGAATTTAAAAACTCCAATGTAGTATTCAATGCCCCTGCAATCGTTTTTCCGACATTCCCGAACAGTCTTGGATTGATAAGACCATTAAGGAAATCTGCCAAGCCTTTACCGAAGTTTTTTGCCTTGGAATAAATCTTATCCCAGTTGATAGACTCCATAGCTTTTGATAAGGCATCACTGATGTATTTTCCAAGTTGTTTCAGATTTTTAATATCACTTTCGTAATTTTTGAAAATGGTATCAGTCTTGACGAGTTTACCGCCACTGGCACCGCCTGATGCGCCACCGCCGCCGGAACCGCCCGAACCTTTTTTGCCAGAACCATCATTTGTTGTAATCGGTTTCAATTCATCAAACTGACGGACACCTTTATTCATCTTGTCAATGTTCTTTGCCGCCTGTCCTGTACTGTCCGCAACATCATCTGCACTTTCTGCCGCATCTGAAAAGTTATCCGCAAGACCCGCACCAGAATCCTCATATTTCCATCCGAAGATTGCGCCTAAAGCGTTTGTAACCTTTGTGACAAAGCTGATAACAACCAGTAAAACAGAATTGAGTGCTTTTACGAATGGTTTGAAAGCATTGATTAATGCTCCACCAATAACACTGCCAAGCTGTTCAAACGACTGTTTTAAAATTCTGATCTGGTTCGCCCACGAATCAGCAGTACGCGCAAAGTCTCCCTGCGCTGTCTGCGTATTGGCAAGGACATACTGATACCGGAGCATTGTCTTTTCAGCCTGAGACATAGACGCAATATCAGAATCTAATCCCTGTTTCATCGCCCACTCTTTAAGGGTTGCCTGTGTAAGATCAAGACCGTAATCTCTTAATGGACGTGTCTGTCCGGTAAATATTGCAGCTAAATCCTGCGACACAACATCCTGATCTATGTTATACAGAGATGCCATATCAGCAGTTAATTTTGTTAAATTCAAAGACACATCAGCCATGGAATCAGACAAACCAATATAGCCATCTGTCTGTTTGTTCAAAAACTCATTGGCTTTCTTTATCAAACTGCTGTCAATTCCCATGGCTGTTCCCATTGCTTGGAATCGGCTTGCCGTCTGTTTCAGTGTCAGTTCTGACATACCGAACTGTCGTATAGAGTCCTGTGCAAAATCATTGACTTTCTTTGACATGTCCCCAAAAGTAGCATCAACAACGTTCTGAACCTCTGTTAATGCGGATGATATGTCGATTGCATTTTTTATTCCCCTGATCGCTCCGTACAGACCAAGATAAATCCCCATAGAGGACAAAATCTGTCTTGTGAATGACTTGAGTCCGATCAATGCTTTTCCTGTGGATGTCTTAAATCCAAGGAAAGAACCGGAAAGACTACTGATGCTGGTATTTAATCCGGAAATTGCGCTGCCAGACCTGTTGGAAAGATTGCCAAGTGCCTGCGTCATCTGAATGATATTCGAAGATACATTTGGTGCTTTTGAAAGCGTCTCAAACAGGTATTTGAGATTGTCAGCAAGCAAAGGTATATTAGTTACCGCACGACCGCTTGCAACGCTTCCAAGCCTTGATATGGACGTTACAAGATTACTCATATTGGTCATATCAAAATTCAATGCACCTATCTTGTTCATCTGGCGTACAAAGTTTTGTAACTGCGCAGATAAAGCCGGCAGATTCTTTGTCGCCTGTGTAGATGCATTGCCACCGATTTTTGACAACGCAGACACCATGCTTATGAGTCCGCTTGTATCAACAGCCTTAACACTTGCTATTCCAGATGCAAGATCTCTCACAGCAGAAGATATTCCGTGGATAGAATTTGCATCAACACCAGAAAATTTATTGAGTGCCCGCACCATTGATGTGATTTCCGAAGATTTACCACCTTTGAACCCGGTAGCCGCATCGGAAATGCTTCTGATTCCGCTTGCAATATTTGAAAGTTTTGCAGTGTCAAACGATATGCTTTCCCGGAGCCTATTCATGCTGTTTACAAGGCTTTCTATGGAATTACTTGCTTTTGCAGAGTCAGCTTTGATTTTTATTTGTAATTCATCAATGTCTGCCATATATGCACCAACTTTCTATGCAAAATAAAAAGACGGTAGGCTGTGACACCTTACCGTCCTTGATCTACTCTTTTAATTTTTCTCTTGTAACCGGTCCGCATTTCTTATCTACTGTAATTCCGACTTTTTTCTGGAATGTTCCAATACCGGTCGCCGTATCATTTCCAAGAATACCGTCCACATTACTGTTTCCCTTTTTATCTTTTTCATCCAGGCATCCGTGATAAATAAGCTCCGTCTGAAGCCATCTCACATCATCCCCTCTCATGCAAGGGAATTTTTTCTTTAAAATCCTTGCAGGTTCCGGGTATGGGTTTAAATGATCTTTTACATTTTTTCTAGGGTTTCCGCTTGTCACAATCGCTGTATGACCTTTTGTTTTTGTGACAATAACATCTCCATTGTAAAGAACCATTCCTGCCGCATAACCTCCAATGTCATCAAACATGCCACTAGAAAGAAGTACAGATTTTTCATTTGCTGTGGTGAAATTTCCAACATCTTTTCCAGTTGCATGAATAATGCATGCACGTACCGTTGTGCCGCAATCTGCTTCTGTTTTTACTTTTGAATTAATACCATATTTGACAATTCCAAGCCGGTGTCCCTGACAGTAGCCAATATTATCATTATTGCACGCTGTAATCATTGATTCTGCCAGTTTATCCGCCATATCTTTTGTTTTTGGCCTTAACACATACCATCCTTTTTTATGAACATAAAAGTTTTGCATACTTACTTCTGTTCCGGTCTGATCTCCCGGTCTCCCACCGGTCAATTTCCCATTTTCATCATGTCTTGCAGATCCAATTCTAATTGACATATTTATACCTCCAAGTTCTTTTCTGGTTTTGGATGGCTCAACTCATAGTTTGACTGCATAATTTTGAGCTTTGCCACAAATAGCTCTCTCTGTTTCTTTATTTCTTCTTCCGTCATTTCTGAATCATCTTTCCCTTGTTGCTCATTAATTGGTTTTTTAATATACTTTGATTTTGCTTTTCGACCGGCAAGGCAATGTTCTACTGCCACCGATACCGCAGACAATCCATATGTTCCAAACCACATCCACATCTCATTGTCTCTTTGCTTTTTATCTAAGTTGTAAGCATCCGCATAAGGCTGTAAATCAGCCGGGCAGGACGCGTCTATATCATGCACGGTAAATCCATACCCTTTAGTGACTAAAAGCCAGAATGGGCGGATTTCCGCGCAATACGTTTCCCATGTAAGTTCTCTCTGTTCTTCTACTTTTTCCTCGGAGTTTTCTTCTCCGCTTCTTTCTGATCTGCTTTGAGCAGTTTTGATAAAAAACCGTTTTCAAGCAGCTCCGCTAAAAGTGCATTGTAAAGTACCTGAACATCTGCATCTTCTCCGTCAAAGTAATCATCCAGCATGGCATATACTTTTCCAAGCTGCTGTTCCTTTTCTCCCTCATTGTCCGGATTGTATCCAAGTTCCTCTTTGTGAAACTTCTGCGCGCCTACAAGGATTAACTCTGGAAGAAATAAAAGGATTTCGTCAACCGCTTCAATATCTTCCATCTGGTCTAATTTTGCTACTTTCTTGATAATTCCGCTTTTCACGGTTGCTTCATATCCAAACTTGATCTGTAATTCTTTCTCGCCAAATTTTAATTTTGTCATTTTCTTTCCCTTTCTCCCTCTCATATAGGGAAAGGGCAGTCCGAAGACCGCCCTGTTCTTTTAAATTGTTTCTTCAAGCTCTGGCTCGGTTGTCTGGTTATCGTCAGCCGATCCAACCGAACTATTCGACTGACGTGTTATTCCCCCGGTGTAAAAGCTACAGCGGTGTCCATGCCCTTGTATTCTTCAATGGTAAGATTCATTTCAACCGTCAAAAGTTCGTTCTGACCAATCTCCGGCTGTGGAATCTGCTCTGGCGGCTGAGCCACAACAAAAAACGCGTCGGTAAATCCCGGGATAATAGTTTCAAACCACATTCTTTTCCCGCCGGAAAGCGCCTTATACGCCGTGATAAGTGCTTCCCACTCTTCCTTTGTGGCATCCGTAAGGTTTACCGTGATAGGGAAAGAGCCACCGGTATCTGCGCGACCCTTTACATATCTGGTAATAGCATCTTCTAATGCAGATGCGTCAATCTGTTCCGGCTCAATGTTAATACCGCCGATTGCGTTAATTCTTGTAAGCTGTTTAAACGATGTAGGCTTTGTTCCGGCTGTCGCTTCTGTGCCATAGCCAAACGTAATTCCTAACGTAGACAATCCTGCTTCTGCCATTTTTACCTCTCTTTCTACCGCCAAATAATGCGGTTATCGGGCGCATCTTTTTGCACCCGGTGCATAAAAAATAGAGCCTTTCGGCTCTTTTACATCAATCTGTCGTTGGCTCCGATTATCCGCCGGAACCTTGCAACGCTTCTAAATTTTTTTTCACTGTCATTTTTAAACTCCGGCATTGCTGTAATTTGAAATCGCATCTGTTTAAAGGCATCAGCTAAAATAGCCATAATCCCTTTTGCATCGCTCTGCTTTGTGTTTGTAATGACGTCAACCTGTATTGTTTCCTGCACCGCATTTACGGATGTGCCCTCTAAATCTGCCCCACGTTCAAGCCCCGGCATCTCATGGATGTAAATAGTCGGGAAAACAGGGTCTTTATCAAGGTTCTTTTCAACCGTTGTAAATGCAGTGTCAAAATTCATGCTTTTGTATTTTTTCTTGAGTTTTGGTTTGGCTATCGTTGCAACATTGGAGAAAATGTTTATTTCAAGGTCAAATACCCACTGGTTTCCTGCCATTATCCAAACACCTCCTTCGCTGTCTGTGTAACAATCTGCCGCAACTCATTTGCGGTCAGATACATGAATGGTCGGCTTGGCATTCCCTCTGTAAACCACCAATCGCCATTGTCGTCCTGATAAAACCATCCATATCTTCCATCTGAAATCTGATGGATAGTTTTTCCACTTGCATACTGCCACGAAACGCCATCCGGCAGTTTCCCTGGATAAGGATTTTGCTGTCCTACGGTTCCTGTTCCAAATTCAACAAACATTGCATGGTCCGTCCCGGCAACTACCGCCCATATCCCGCCTCCTTTGGTACTTCCCTTGTATTCTGAATGAATACTGGAAATCAATTCTGATGTGAATATTGCGTCAAGGTCAGCAATTTGTACTCTGGCAATCTCTACGCCCTTTTCCGCGAGTTTTTCTGCCAATAGCTGGCATTTATATGTCAAGCTGTTTTTATAGGCTCTAAGCTCTCGTATGGCGTTCTGAATAGACTTTTCAGACAGGCTCATTGTGATTACTTTCTTCCCCATGCCACACCTACTTCACATTTTTTTGTAACAAGAACAAATCAACCGTCAATCCCTCGTCTGCGACACCTTTTACGATGTAATCAGCCGAATTTTCGTCAACGATTGTATTCTCTTCATCTTTGTACTTTACGTCTGATCGTTTCCATACCAAAGATCCGACGCTCAATGGAAGCTTTCCTTTGTCTTCTACGATCTGAACAAAATTTGTAGAGTTATCTACGCCAAATTCTTTTATAAGTGCTTCGCTCAACTTATTGCTGATCGAAGAATAAAAAATTACAGGCTTTTCATAACCTGTGGTATACTCTCCGGTTGTCTTCGGTATCTTGTTCCCGTCATCATCAAGGTAATAAATTACATTACCATCAGAATCCGTGTACGAAGAATATTCGATGTTACCATCATCATCCGTCACATATACCGGCACCTTGCCGCTTTGCTGCGAATAACTCATTTTTTGCTTATTGATCTCAAGCATTTCGCTTCACATCCTTGCCGAACCGTTTCCACAGCTCAGAAAGCTTTTCCCATCCATACATTGCGACAAACGCAACAATAAATCCTGCAATAATAGCTGCCAAAATCATATACCATAAAATTGATGTCTGGATGTACTGCATGTATGCCACAAACGCAGCGACCGTGATACCGATGGAAAGAACAAATACCAAGATGTCCGTCGGAACCTTAGAAAATACGCCTACACCTTTGATTACCTGTGTTACCACAGACACAACAAATGCCAGCGTACCAATAATCGCCAGAATAATTGTCATGTTAGCAATTACCGACTGTATAATATCCATGATTAAACCTCCTTTTCATCATTAAGACGGGTTTCTATTCCGTCAATTCTGTGATGAGCCGATTTCACACTTTCCTCCACCTTTATGATCCTGTTGTCATGAGAATTGATTTCTTTTCGCATCTCTGAAACTTCATTTTTGATCTCGGTCGTGTTGTTTGAAATGGCATCCAACTTCATGTTAATGCGTGTGTTCTCCCTCACGCGTTCTTCAAGATCCGTGTTGTCTGTCCTTTTGTTGCTCTTCAAGCCCATAAAGACGGAAAAACCAAGCGACAGCACGCTTATAATGATTGCTGTTGATATTTCAATCGTCAAATCATATACCGCCTTTCATTTTTATGGCACACCGCCCACCACCGCTCAATGTGTGCCGCCTGCTACGTTTTGCCGACGTCGGCAAAACGTAACGCACAATCTTCTAACCAGATGGAATCCCATACGGTTATAATGCTTTTACAAACGGAAATACTCCAACAAACAAGCTTTCCCTGTCTTTCCAGCTACGGCTTACGCCGTTTTCTGAATAACTTGCCATATAGGCTTCTCCTGCCTGTGAATGGTCGTACAAGGCTAAATTGACGATTACATCCTCAAACTGTTTCAAGTCTTCGGATATTTTTTCATCCGTGTAGCTTTCCGGGTAATTCCGCTTGCTTACCACTTCATTTCTTGCCTGCTTGATAAGCTGTTCGATGTAAGGATTATCTTCTTTCTGGTCGAACACGACAACATCAGAAGTAACACCATCTTCATCCGTAACGGTTTCAATATGAAATTGTTTCAGTCTGATTTTGACCTGCTCTAATGTTGTATATTCGTCCATTCTTCCCTACCTATAATCCGAACTGCTCGATCAAAATGCGTTTCAGTTCCGCTCCACTGATTTCTTCTGCACCCTCGATCCCATGTTCAGCGGCAAGTGCCTGTAAATCAGCAGTGCTCATTCTGTTAATCTCTGTCTTGGTGTACCCTCCGGAAGATTTCTCTCCCAGAACAATGTCCGGGATTTCATCTCCTGCTTTGTACCATTTTCCATTGCGCTTTACCGTGTATTCAGCAATCATACCGCACCTCCTACGCAACTTTCATGACAACAACGCTGTCCATGCCCTCAAAAGTAGGCAATCCGATCATTGACACAACGCAATGAGTGTTGATCGGATGATTTGTTGTGTATGTATATACCGAAATACCGGTTTCTACAATAGAAAGGTTTCCGTCTGTTAAACTTCCGCTTCTCTCTTCCGGTGTCTTTCCAAAGACATAATCTCCAAGGTACACGCCGGATGCCTGCGCTGAAATAACTCCTGTAGGAATAAAATATTTGGTGGCACCGTCTGCCGGGTCGATGTAAAGTTTGTCGTAAACTTCAATCTCGATGCCGTATCCTCTAAGATACTCTGTAACCTGCCCCTGCTGTAAACGAATACCTCCATTGTAAGCAGTAATTCCAAGCACCTGTTTCTTTGTGTCTTCTGCCTTAAGAACCATCTCCCACGTTTCTGTATTCATGCTAAAACGTGAAAGGGAATATCCGGTTTTCTTTGCAAACTCACGTTTAATCTCGATAAGGTCATCAAGTGGCGTTGCTGTTTCTGGTGCAGACCATTTATCAGTATCGCTTCCGGAAATATCCTTGTAATGATCTCTCTTGTGCGCCACTCCATTGTCCGAAGTATAATCCACATAGTAGCTTTTTCCGTCAATTGTTACCTGTACTCTTGGAATACCATCAGATGGTGCTAATAACTGCCAAATCTGGCGTTCCGGCACTACTCTTGCTCCTTCAATAAGCATCATCGGTTTTTTGCTGATTTCTCTAAGCACCTGGTTTGCCATGTTGGAATTTTCTGCCGACTGGTAATTTGCATACTTCTGCTCTTCACGCTCTGTTACCATGTAAGATTCACGGTAGAACGGCATCTCGTTCTGAATATCCGAAAATCCACCGACATCTCTTAACTCTGCCTGCGCATCAAAATTGGATGCCTTTAAGGATACCGGAAGACCGTTTTTCCCTTTGATAAATCTAAGTTTAAGGCTGTCCTGTTTTCTGGTTACAAATTTCTGTCTACCTAAGTAAGGTGCAGAACCAAGCGTTTTTTCATAATTATTCCACATAACCCCAAGACTTCTTGCGGTAAATGCTTCTGCTAATGGTAATGCCATTCTCTAATACCTCCATTTTTTAATCAAAAAAAGTAACACGCGGTGTTGCTGCTTTTGCAGTTGCTTCCACGGTCACTCCGTTCGCTGTTACCTTTGCGCTGTCAATAGAACCCTGATATACATAAGTTCCAGGCGCATCTCCCATTGTTACGTCAACATCTTCCAGAAGATACCCTTTGCAAGATTCGTCATTGCTTGGGAACGGTGTCCCTGCCTTTGCAATCTTCTTTCCGTTTGCATCGGCACTTGACACCATTGTCTGCGGAACGATACACGCCGCACCCTCATAAGGAAAGAATTTTAAAATTCCTTTACTCTGTGTAAAGTCTCTTTCAATCGGTTTTCCCATAATTTACCTCCTATAAAACATAATAGTCTTTGGCTTCTGCATTTTTTGCCGGTTCGCCAAAGCTGATACTTTCGGCATTTTCAACATCTGCCGTTTTTTTATTCTCTCCACATGCAGTACCGCCGCCCGGATTTTCAGAATTATTTGCAATCTCCTGTTCCTTTGCCTGCGCTGCCGCGGTTTCCTTTTCGGCTGTAATCTTTCCAAGAGCGTCATAATCAAGGCTTCCATTATCCTTGACAACGGATTTTGCCTGCTCTGCATTGATTTTTAACTTTTCCATCAATGCTTCGCGCTGGTCTCTAATGGCGTTTTTCTTCTGCATATCTGCAATCTGCTGATTTGCTGTCTCTAACGCCTTGTTTGCTTTTTCAAGTTCCGTGAGGTTTCCTGCTTCCATTTCATCCAGCTTTTTCTGCAACTCATCTGCGCTGTCTGCCTTTGCCTTAAGCTCTGCTGCTTTTGCCTGTTCTCTCTGTACGGCACTGCCGTAATCAGCAATGATTTTTTCAACATTTTCCTCACTGATACCCATTGCAATTAACTCTTCTCTTTTCATTGATTACCTCCGATATGTCTTTACGAATTTTTGCGGTGCAACGACACCGAATGACACTGTTGTTTTTTACGCTCACAACTTTGCGAATTTTTATAAAATAAAAACAGCCGCCGATTACTCGGTAGCTGTCTTATTTTGCTGTTTATTTAATTGATTTACAATTTCCTGTGCTTTTTGTTCCTGCTCTTCTGCATCATCAATAGTTTTCCATAAAGCATCCATGTATGGCTTAGACTGCAAAAATGTTTTTTCCGAATCGCCCCAGAGTCCGACCGTTTTAATTGCAATAAGAGGATGTATGCCGCACTCTAAAAGCTGATATAGTGTTTGCGACTTTGTATACATATTGTCCTGCGGGCTGTGATTGATTTGCACATCAAAATCCCTTATTGACAAATGCAAATCATGGTCTTTAACGCGTATTACATTTAAGACAACTTTTGCAAGTCTCTTCTCTGCTGATTTCACGATTGGGTCTTTTAATTTTGCTCTTGTTTTTGAAAAATCCCAACCATTTCTCAACTCTACCGCGCCCTGTGTATCGCCGCCTGTATTTCCCTGCTTGTTTGGTATGGCAAGAATTGATAAGGCATTGTCCCAAAGATCATCTTTTGCTACCTGGCACTGGCTCTGGTTAAGTTCCTGTGTCATGATCTCAACATCGGCTTTGTTGTCCTTGTTATTGGACTTTACCGTCAAAGCATGGCTTATTTTCATCTCTTCAAACGTTTTCTGGTCGATTTCACAGTTCACAAACTTAACCCAGTACTGAACAAACTGCTCAATTCCGTCCATTCTGTTCGACTGCATGTTGTTTATGGCATCCAGGAGCCCTATGACAAGTTCAATGTCCGATATTCTTTCATGGTTGTTTGGGAACTCAACAATAGGAATACTTCCAAATGCGTGCAATTTCCATTCAGAAGCTACTCCATTTTGAATTTTGCATGAATAATTGTCTGTATAGCACAGTTTGTACCATCTTCCATCTTCGTCCTTAAGCTCCTGTACAGCAATCAACGGTTCTTCCGTGCTCCGATTATAAATAACACACGTATTCATCGGAGTAGGCGCAACAATTTGAAATGGTATTTCTCCATTTGCAAATCTTACCGCCTTAAAAGATGTTCCGGTTGCTGACTGCCACTCTCCTGCTTTAATGTCTTTTTCCTGTTTATTCGCATCCACAAGATAGTCATTCAGCGCATCCACTGCCCGATTAATTTCATCATCATCTTTTCGACTGATAAACTGTATTGGCTCGCCATATGTCTGTCCTACTTTGAACTGAACAATCTCATACGCATGATTTTCTACTATTTTGTTTGTAATATCAGCATTTTGCACCTTTACACGGTATAAAACAGGCTGGTCACCTTTGTAATATCGCCAAAGATATTCTATGATGGTTTTGTTGTAATAAAAATTTCCGATGCAGTCTCCCACCACATTGACAATATTATCTGCTGTGATGGTTTCAACATCTGTATATAAAATTTTTCTACCATAACAGCCTTTAACAAGGTCTTGGAGAGATTTGTCATTTCTCATTTTTTTCTCCTAAATAAAGGTCATTCCGCTGGATGTTGCACGAAACGGAAGAGATTTTAATTCTGTTTTTCCATTCTCCGGATAAAAAACAACTTTCTTGTGGCATTTTCTGCACTCAACAGAAATTTGCATTGTTGAACGCCCATCGTGTGTGGCAACTTTTCTTCCGCAACGCGGGCAATATATTGTTTTTGGTGTATATACCATAAAGTCCTCTTTTCTTTGCAAAAGAAAAAGCACCGGAGATTTCTCTACGATGCTTTTATAAATTGGGGGAGGTGAAGTATTCAACTTTTGTTGCTTTCTTCGATTATAACTATATCAGAAAAAAAACGGACATATCGGACAACTTTACTCTTTCATAAATCTATCGAACGCTTTTCTAACGCTGTCTTCTGTGTTATTGCCTCCTATTTGGTCGGCAACCTTATTCCAAGATTGATTTTCTAAAAATCTAAGGTTAATTATTCTTCTAATTCTGCTATCTTTTATATTTGCAATAAACTCTTCTACTTCATTTGTTTTTTCAAGAAGTTCGTTTTCCAAAATTTCGAGGGTGGTTTTTCTGGAATATAACAAGGTTTTTTTGTGCCTATATTCTGGCAATGGTATTCCTTCTATTTTAAAATGTTGGTTTCCACCATTTCCGCCAGAAACGCTATCAATAACCGTTCCTTCCTGCTCAATTTTTTCTATGTATTTTTCAAGCTTTTCAATTTTATTCCTTACTTCTTTTACTTCTTCTCTTAAATCTAAGTATTGATTTAAAATATCTTTGTTTACCATATCAATACCTCCTAAACGGATTTACTGCCGCTTCTACTTTGGCTACGTTATTTCCATTTGTCACTCTAAGCGCAAAGTTTGAAAATACATCCGGCACATCATCCAACTGCTTTTTACCGGACACTGAATATCTCTTGAGAAGAGACATCATTACTCCATATGGCTCATTTTGCTTATATAATGATTGGTCTTTAAATATAACGTGCTGTAATATCCAGTTAGAGCACTGGAAAATCCTTGCTTCCTTGTTTGTCTCCGTCGGTGTGTCAGTAATGTTACATATCCATCCTTTTTTTTCGACACGCTTGTTTACTTCCATTGCGACACGGTCTCCGCCGGCGTTTCTCTCAAATTCACATTCCTGCACTTTGTTGTTTGTCAAAACATTTGCTGCATTTTCATACTGCATCTCATAATCTGCCGTGTTATCGCAAACACAATCAACGCAGTAATAGTCTTCTCCATATTTTTGCAATACCGGCAAAACAAAGTAATCCGTTCCTTTTCCCTTTGTATCGCACTGACCGGTTACAATCTCTGGCTCTCCATGTGGCAAATTAAGATACCGTCGTATTTTATCTTCCGGAAACAGCAATCCCTCTCGCTCAATCGGCTCCTGTTTGTAGAGACAGCGATATGATATGTCGTCCATCAATAATTGTTGGTCTTCAAAAAACTCTTTTGTAAAACCGGAGAACTCATATTCAAAGTTACTTTCTCCGGTAACTGGGTCTACATCCGGCACCGCAATAACCTTTACTCTCGGATTACCCTCGTACATATTTTGTATGCGCCCTATAACGTCGTGTACGCTCCATCTTGTGGCAATATGTATTTCCTTGCAGTTCTTACCGTCCGTGTCCTGTATCTTTCTCTGGCGGGCATCTACGGCATATTTATCCCACAATTTATCAAGGATAATGGGGTTCATTGCTTCTTCAATTCCGCCTATCATATCGTCAACCAGTAAGAACTTAGATGCCCTTACTTTACCGGCATTCTTACTACCAACAGACGTACATTGTACGGATGGAAACGATTTGTACTTCCCGACATTAAACTGCTCCATCTTTGCATTTGTGCTCGTCACGGAAAGATCCGGAAAAATTTCATTCCATGTATATTCTTCCGTATTTGTAACGATATCGTACACACCGTCATAGTACATTCTGGTAATATCTCCGCTATGCGAATAAAAAAGACTGAAATCTCTAGGGAACCATCCGGCAACAAGTGCGTGAAACATTTTTTCAACCGTTGTTTTACCAGCACCTGGGACAAGTGATACGCACAGGATGTCATATCTATCATCAATCATGCCTTGCAGCGCATCTATGAGTCCGATTTTTAAGAATTGCTTTCTTCTTGGCATGTAAAACCGCTCTTTAGGCTCTCTCTTCTTCTCCAAATACTGGAAAGCACTATCCACAACTTTGTTTTGCGCTTCTAAAAGCAAAATTCCGTAGTATTTGTCCAGAATTTCATAAGATACCTTGTTTTGGAATGAATATTTCTCTAAATCCCACGGTGTACCGCCAGTGGATTGAAAGATAAACTGCTCCGTCAGTTCTTTCGCTCTGGCAGAAACCTTTAATCCATACTCAACATCCTTTTCCGTCAGAATGGCTACCCTTGCCGCTTCTTCCATGGCATCTATTACCTGTTCATCAACGCCATGCACCTGTATGTAATTTTCATATCCATTTACTGTGGAAATTAGGCTTGAACTTGCCAAAAGAAAAGCACCTCCGCAAAAGCAGAAGTGCCTTAAGACCTCTGCCAATAATTTTTGTTGGTTAGCGACTAACTCCATTTGTTAGCCGGTAATATCATCTAATCAATATCCTCAATACTTTCTACAAAGCAGTTATAATAGAGATTTCTGATATTTTCACAATATCTCCCTAAATTCTTGCAACTACGTGTTCTTTTGCAATTTCTTCTTTTTCCGGGTCGTAAATAACCGAACCGTTTTTATCAGTCTTATACTTATCAAATTCACAAGAAATTTTTATGTATGGGTATCTCAATGGCGTGCAGTCAGCATGGAAATCAATATTATACACTCCCTTTTGCCATTTTCCGTTAGCATAAATCTTTGTGTAACCGCCTTTTCTAGTTTTGATTATGATTTTTGAACGTGTTTTCTTCATTTCCAATGCACCTTGAACCCTTTCGCCGTATAATTACCAACTGCCTGTTTCAGCTCTTCCTTGCTTTTATATTCCTCTCGAAGCATGATTGCTACCTTGTTCTTCTCAATGGCGTATATGCCGCAGGTAACCGCTTTGCTCGCCGTATCAAGAACTGCTTTGTACTGTTTGCTGTTCATCTCGTATGTGCTGTTATTGATATTGACAATCATGCTTCATACACTCCTTCTCTTCCTTATGAGTTTGCATCAACATTTTTTAGATATTCAATGAAACTCATTTCAGCCCCCTCGCATGTTAAACCTTCAATAGGATTTTTGTGATAGTTTTCACGAAAATACCTCAATGCCTGTTCTTTTTCTTTTTCTGAATAAGAGTCCCATTTTGATATCCCAGATTTGTTTTTGAAAAATTCGCAATCGTGTTCTTTATAAGCAAATCCTACTGGAGGAATATACTTTTCTGGATGGTTACAAAATTCTATCGTTTTTTTCAAAAATTCATTCCATTCAATTCCAAAATAAGCACATTCATAGCATGTCATTCTTCCACCAACTTTCTGCCACACATAGGGCAAAATGCAATATCAAAATATCCTTTCGCCATTCCATGCGAGTAAATCACAATGCCAGGCACCTTATCCACTCTGTTCTTCATAATCTGCGCATCTGTTAAATCCGTTTCGTTGGCGCACTTTTTGATAGGAATATCAGCACCGAATATTCTGTTATTATCGTAATTCTTGCAAAATTTACACATTTCAATTACTTCCTCATAAACCTAGGTTCACAATCTTCTAAAGTTGTTACTTCTATCATTTCCGGTTCATTTTCCGTCACACATCAACGCCAGATTTTTTTCTATCAAACGCCGTACACAGGATTTGAACCTGCAAGCCTTTTACAGCCAACGGTTTTCAAGACCGCTCCCTCACCACCCGGACATACGGCAAATATAGCAGTATGGTGGAACTGCTATATCCGAAATTGCTTTTGCCACCACTTTGTACAATTTCACACGGACTTTCTACCGCTTACGGCAAGGTTCACCCCTGTCGTAAGTTAGCGCAGTGTGTAGGACTCGAACCTACAAGGCGAATAAACGCCCGACCGGATAGCAACCGGCTCCAATTCCATTATGGGAACACTGCATCTTGATGGTGCGATTTCTTAAACAACCCATCCATTACAACTGTCTACCACGCACCTGCCAAACAGTGTTTTTAGGGAGTTGAGTGAAATGGGGAAGAGAGGAATCGAACCTCTATTGTTTACCACTTGGGAACTGATTTACAGTCAGCCGCAACACCGCCAATCGTTGCCGCTTCCCCGGAATGCGCGGACACCTCACTCCATATCTCCGTACGCGACCGCGCTACGCATACAGTATCAGATCAGCTCGGCACCATCGGAACGGCAGGAATCGGACCTGCGACCGCTCGGATATAAGCCGAGTGCTCTGCCAACTGAGCTACGTTCCGCTACGGCATATTAAAATGCCGCAATGTAGGATTTTTATCTTGTAAGCAACTCTTACAAGTTGCCAGTAATTTAAAATTTTGTTTAGCTATACTGGATGCTCCGATTTCTCACTCTGGTGCTCTGCGTCGCTATCCAGATTGAGTAAATCTCCGGTGCTGTCCGGTTCCTTTGATTTTGTTATATGTATTCTTTCCTCTGCACAAATGATAGGCAGCTGAAAGCAAATATCAAATATTGGACTATAAAACATTCTGTTACCTCCACATCAGAAACATGTTCAGCAACAGCAACATCACAAGTACCCATAATGCAGTTGCTGTTTCTTTGTCTTTGGATTCTCTGCCAGATACAAATAGTATCAGCATAAAAATAACATCCAGCGTCGATATAATCGTTTTAATAATTACCATGGTTGTTTTCCTCTCACAAGTTTCTTTAGCAGGATTCGAACCTGCGAATACTGGAATCAAAATCCAGTGCCTTACCGCTTGGCGATAGCGCTATATTAACACTACTTTTCCGGCATGTAATAGACCATGTTATCAAATACAGTTATTCCCATACAAGGATCATTCATCTCAACGCATCTGATCGATATGTTTTTAGATACTGCAAACATTTCGGCCACCTGTTGTTTATCCATGTTTGTGCTAATAACTTGAAAAGCCGAAAATGCCTTGTGCATATCAGAGAATACTTCTTTTTCTCTACCTAAATTTGCATACGTCCCAATGGTAAACGTTTTTCCATCAACCATAGCAGTTATCATTCCATGATTTGCTGTGAATACCGCTCGGTCAAAATCAAGCGAAACGTCTTTGCTTTGTGATACTACTCTCATACTTTTCC
>ENA-OPEC01000218-OPEC01000218.1-human-gut-metagenome-genome-assembly--contig:-NODE-218-length-51154-cov-3.579287_pt1 | contig 51154 bp, 42 predicted proteins | sample MGYA00241622_ERZ501507 | MGnify/ENA primary metagenome ERZ501507 (study PRJEB25962, sample SAMEA2042582) | human gut metagenome | biome: human gut; feature: human-associated habitat; material: faeces... | reverse complement strand
TAAAGACTCTATTTGAGATATCTTTCCCTGCATCTGGATTCTTCGGGTTATATTTCGTATCCCCAGGGAATCTAAAAGGAAATTCTCCTTTTTCTGTAGGAATCATAACCGGTCTAAATCGTACACCGGGTGTATTGATCCAGAGATCAATCTGTTTCTGGACATAGTCTTCGGTATACATGGACATCGGTTCATCGAGATTGATCAATCTCACTTTCCCATCTTTTCCCCGAATGGGATATCTTGTACCGATGGCTTCAAACAACTGTCTCATGAATTCCAAGACTTCCGCTTTCATGAAGGGGAATCCCATGACACAGAGTTGAGCCAGAGGAAATCCAGTGGAATACATATCGATCGGATTATCATCAGGGGTATCATACATATCCATGTTGACACAAGAGATGACACTCCGATATCCATAGTCAATGGATTTACCCAAGACACTCTTTTTGAAGAATCCATGTTTCAATTGGACAAGACTCTGACCATACTTTCTGATATTGAGTAATGTCTGCTGAATCATGAATTTGGTATTATGTGCCATAGAGGGAATCGGACTTCTCTGATAGAATTGGGCATAACGAATCAAATCGCAATACCACTTATCAATATCCGGAGTCTTTTCGATTCCAGATACAGTCTGAATCTCTCTATAGAATACCGGAATGACCAACCACTTTGTGATGACAATGTCTTCCTTCTTATAGGAAGCAAGAAGTTTCACTCTCTGGTCTCTGATCCGAGAAGAGTTTCTCCTCCATTTGAAATCATCCCAATGATCAATCAACCAGTCAATACCAGTAGCCTCAGGATCATAATTGGGTTCTGTCTCCAGAATCTCTTTGATCTGTCCATCCTTGTCAACACTCCAAGATCCCTGTCCAGCTACAATCTTGGACATGGTATTCTTAGGAATGACATTGGATAGAATCTGGTAGATATAAGGATGAAACACTCTGGTACCGATATCGATATAAGAGAATTTCGTCCTTCTTTCATCTGGTGTCACACCAAAAATATAAGGGGAGAATACACCATCAGAAGTGAATACTCCTCCTCTTTCTTTGGCAGTTGCATTGGTAACTGGGATCATCTTATTTCTCTCAGCATTGAATTCAATAAACTTATCGGTGATGATATCGATGTACATAGGAGAATCATCAGATCCCGCAGTAGGGTTCTTTACACCCTCCAAGGCAGCAACAGCAGAATCCGGAATGAATTCTTCTGTCATTTTCCAAAAATTCTTCATTTGGAGTTTCCTCCTATATGAGATTTCTTATACGATCATTTAGAATCTTGTCCAAAATGAAGAAAAAAGAAGGTACCACAATCTCTCGACATTTATTGAGAATTATGGTACCTTCTTTTTTGAAGAGTGAAGTGACATGGATCTCTTTCCTATATTCAATTTACTGGATATACGATGAGGTTATTGAATATACATAGATCACCTTTCTACTCTTTACAAGGAATCGAATTAGAAGTACAGATCATGCTTCATGAAGCTTGTGAAACCGTATGGAACCTGAGCCTTCTCCTTATTGTAATAATAATCTTTAACTTTCTTTTCTGCTGCTTGCCAGGTATAGTTTGCTCGATAGATATGGGTTTTTGTCACTGTGTTTGCGTACTTCACCCATATATTCGATTGACTATCTGGATTATCCATAACCAAGATCTTTTGAGGCAGCTGACTATCGTATACAACATTGAGAAGAAACTGAAATTCCTCATTGGTAAAGAGACGGATCGCTTTATATCCTTCTGTCTTTTTCAGACTCGGTATCATCGGAAGGTCTCTGGATTTTAAGGAATATCCTTTGAAATATGCCTTCTCATGACCAGCATCATAATCAAATATCCTAGTCAGAAGATCCATCATCTCTCGTAATGTTTCTGGAGTTTTTCCATTAAAAGATTTCGCATCATGCATCTTTATGACAGTCTTCAATGGATAGTATGTCGTATTATGGAAGAACCGATACATCATCATGGTCGAGAAGATGTGATCATCTACATGGAAGTTTTCATCATAATACTGATCATACACATAACCTGGTCTTGGGAGAAATACAGGTTTCCAGAAAGTTCCTAAAGGTGTTAGCGAAGGACTTCCCTGCTCCCAATAGGTCATAAAGAAATGACAGAAGTTGGTCCCATTATACTTCCCAAAATATGGGGCATAATAATAGTGATACGTTTTGCAGGACATGCTTATTTTACTCCTTTCTTGTTATACAGGTCCATGTATTTCTCAGTCAAGTCCATACATTTTTTGATATCGTACTCTTTCAACCAGTCATACCGACATCTCTCAATATCAATTCTCTTATCAGATCTCAGGACATTCAGATTTCTTGTACACAGCATCTCATCCAAAGATTTTACTGTATACAATGCTTGACGATAACCCATTGCCATCTCATAGCAATCCTCTCGAGCTGCATAGATAGCTTTTTTATTCCAGATGATCCTCTCATTATAGATATCCAATGGATCGATCTCGAATTTTGTATCATGTTTCTGATCCCATAAGAGGATTTGAGAGCCAAAGAGATGTGGGCTTACGCATTTACATCTCTTTGGCTGTCTGAGAAATTTTATGGTACTACTAAGTTTCCGATACAGATCCGGTTCGACTAAGAAGATATACTTGAGATTCCATCCAGACACTTGGACAATCGGATCAAACAGAAGCACCGAATTCATATAGTCGATGATCCCGATCAGAGCATGATTGAATACTGACTCTATATCAGCATAGGCCTCAGGATCCTTATTGACCACCGTTTGATCAAACGACCATTGAACCGACAGAATCAATTCCGCTTTGGTACCATTCAACCAATGTACCTGATAGACACCGGTATTCCTATTCTTGACAAACTCTATCAGAATATGGAATCTCTTATGTGATATCGGTCCAGTAGCCTTCTGATAGAATTTCAAGTTACGAATATGAGGTTCATGCATTCTGATAATATCCGATATGTCTTCCGATGATTCTGGTAGTGGGTAGTCGATCCCACCAAACATCTTAACACTTTTCACAGAAGTGTTATTTCCCTCCGATCGTTTCGCCGAAGATAGGTGATCTACTTGGTATCACCTCCAGGTGTCCTGAGATCATCTCCTTTCTTCAATATACTCCTATCTTCTTTACCTAAATCATATACAAGATTTTTATTTTATCAAGTCTCTAAGATCTAAGACCAAAATTGTAAGTCTCTCTTATGGTATTACCTAGATAAATATATTACAAGTGAAGCGAAGCGAAACGACTCACATAAACTCATACACTATATCCAATCTACCTGGAGGCAATATTGAGTTGTCTAGAAAACTTGTCAGACATGGACGGAAGCGGAGCGGCGATTTATGTACCTGGAACGCAGTGCAAGGTCATAAATCGGTAGTACCATGTCTGGGGGTGTGGGGTGCTGTACCCCCACGCGCCTAAGCGAACGAAACGAAGTGTAGTGAGTGTGGCAAGACTTTCCTATAAAATTTAAATCGATATTAGGTGGAAGCTATTCCTAGCGGACACCTAATATCGTATTCATAAATCAAAGTTGTGATCATCTTCTATATGATTCTTATTATAGAAAAATAATTTTGGCTAATAGTTTTGGAGATTCATTGAAACGCTGGCTTTTACGTTTCCGACACTACGTGTCTCCAACTAGCCAGCTAGGGTATTTCTTTCTAAAACGAAAGAAATACAAGGTAAAAGATTAAAAATAAGGAAAACGGAAAAAGTAAACGAAATCAATGTATCAAGATACTTACAATATCAGTTGATGCATATGTTCAATCTGGTCACTGTCGACGTTCCTCACCTATTCAGAAGTTGTAAAGTTTATAAAAGTCTACAACTCTCTGAAACCCAAGGAATATTGGCAATCTGAAGGTTTAAAATTTTGGACCAAGAGATTTCCAATATTCCCACTTTCATTTTCTAGAAATTTTTAAAAAATCGATAGTAGAATTTTAGTCATTTTATACCCTCTATATAGGGTTATCCTAGAACTCACTAATAAAATTCATCCTGGAGGTAATGAATACAATGGCAAGCGAATTTAATTATTACGCAGTCATGGAAGATACCTCACCAGCTGGGTATAATACACGCTCGAATATGGGCGTTCAAGAGAATGTCGTGCATGGAGAAACGAGATCTCTTCGGTTCCGTGCATGTCTTCAGAGTTTTGGAAGACGGAATCGGAATGGTAGATTGTGGAGAGCTGATATGATGAAGAAAGCTCTGGCAGCTCCTACCATTGTCGAACTTATCCAGAAAGGTGACTTTGCTGGAGAGAATGGTCATCCCATTGCTCAGGTTGGTGAAACTTCTATTTCCAGAATTGCTACGATTGATCCTAACAATGTGTGTCATCGTATCACTGCATTGGAATGGAGTGGAGATCTTGTCTATGGTACCGTAGAGACGATTGATGATATCAATGGTCCTGGTGCTAAGTTGATGAGATCCATTATGCAAGGTATGGAACCTGCATTCTCTGTGAGAGCATTGGTACCTCAGAGAAAGAATGCAGATGGTACCTGGGATGTTACTGGAGTAGGTAGAGTGATCACCTATGACAGAGTATTCCTTCCTTCTCATATGGAAGCTTATAGAGACCAGAATGTGGATATCAAGATGGTCACTCATGATAATACCTATCAGCAGGTATTGGAAAGCTTTGTCTATCCCTATATCTCTTCTCATAGTGATAGAGTGAAGTATGCTACTGACAATACACAGGTAGCTATGGAGAGTGCACATTATGATCCTAAGTCTGGATTGTATAGTGTGAATACTTCTGATAAAAATAGAAGCAGAGTATTCGTTCCTATTGAGAAGAGACTTCAGAAAGAGATGAATGATCTTCTGAAGAATCTGTAAAAATAAAGAAAAAATAAAGGCCCTTGGTAGAGTATAAGATTTTCACATCTTACTTTACCAAGGGCCTTTTATAGCCTCCTTTCTTATTAAACCCGTCCGATTCTCCGGAGGATTTTCATACCGTCTCCAGGCTTAAGACCCAGAGACTTTTCAAGTTTTACAACGGCTATGTAGTTTTCATAGCCTGTTGTATACACGTATTCACTGTTTCCATACACGACATTGACCTTGGTATCATCCCCAAGATCAAACGTGATGGACTCGACAAACCCGTAATCCCCTTGGTCTAGGACATGCTTTTTGACCGGAATAATCCTGTCACCGATCTTCAGGGCATAATCAGACGCAGATTCAGACTCAGTGAAGGCTGGTCTGAATCTGAGTGCTTCTTTTGAATCTATTGAGATGGAGAATGTATCCAATTCATCGTTACGATGATGATGGAAATAACTCAGCTCATGGCACATTTCTACGAGCTTTTCGTGAATATATTCTTGAAGTCTCCAAATGGAGAAGGGTTGACATCCCAGTCTTTTTGCCAGGATGTCGATGTGTTTATCGGATGTAAGGTCGTATGCCTTACCTCCGAAATGAATACTTGCCTCGAATCCAGTATCATATATATTGTCTGCCGACCCGATTACTTCCAGACGGCAGCATTTTCCGTTCTGGAGATACACCATGTCGGTGAATTTAACCTTGATGTAAAACTCGGGATAATGATCAGTACCATCGAGGAACTGAATATTCCGATTTTCAATATAACGGATACCCACAGTTTTAGTTTTCATTTTTATTTTCTCCTTTTTTGATTGTGATTAACGAAGATTATCCAGATCCAAAGAATCGAAAAGAGCGATAGCTTGCTTGAGTTCCTTGGAAGAAATGGTGATGTTTTCGCCACTCTCTTTCTGAATGATGGCGATTATCAAAGGTCTGATTGTATTGAGCATACCTTCGATCTTGGTATAATCTTCCAAAACCGCAGCGGTTCTTTCTTCAATCTTTTTGATTGCTTCATCCGCCTCTTTGAAGCAACCAGACCGGATAGCGATCATTCTACAGTCATGCGTGGACTTTTCACAATCTTCGATAATCCCCTTCCGATTCTTTTGCAGAATTGATTCAGCATACATAAACTGGACGATCAAAGTGTTGATATCATTGATATTCATAATTGAGATCTCCTTTCTAAAGATCATATATTTTTCTGCTTCCGTACTGAGATAAAAGGTTCCATCTTCCTCTTATCTTACTAATATAATATATGGAGATTCACCATTGACTTTTCAAAAAAGATATGGGTATATTTGAGGATAAATACATCCTCAAATATACCCATATAAAGTTTATTCTTCTGGATCAATGAAAGAATCCGGATCAAGGCCAAAGTCTTTCTCACTGAATTCAATATCCTTCAGATCATCGATTACAAGATCATCAGAATCCAGATCTTCATCATCGATATCCTCAGTTGACTCAGTGGTCAATACTGGAACATCATCTGTCTCTTCTGTATCATCATCTGCATGAAGATCAAAGAAGGATTCAATCCCGACTTTCCTTCTCTTATCTTCCTCTGTGATCAAAGAATCTTTAAGATCTTTGATCTCATTCTTCAATTCTTGCACCATAGTATCAGTCTCCTCTTTGGTATAAAATTGTGATTCTATAGAAGTTGCGATGGTACAATCTAGAGGACCAATCGGATTAATAACATCGGAATACACAGATTCTGTATCTGAGATATTTCTCTCTAATTCCATAATCAGTATACATCTCCTTCACAGAAGTCTTTTTATTAGATTCTTGAAGGAGATGTATAATTTCATCTCTAGATTAGTTTTCCTCTGTCTTAGTAGGATCTTGGACAAGAAGATCCTTCATAGATTTGAGTACCTCATAGAATTTGGTATCATAGGCATATTCATCCCCAATTAAAGAATAGAATTCAAAGTATTGAGTCAATTCCTCATTGGCAATCATCTTCATATCGGGATTATTCTTCAGATTGACTGTGATAACGGCTCTACGATTATGGAAAGAATATTCCATAGGAGACATTTCATCCTTGACAATTCTATCAAGTTTCCCGATAAGGTCATACATCTCATTGTATACAGCAAGCTCCTCTTCTGTCATGATATGCTTGCTGCCTTTATAGAGAGTGGACAAGAAAGAATCCACGGAAGGAAAGAAGGATACACTCTTAGCCTGAGGAGTAGCCAGAATATCGAAGGTTCTCTCACCTCCAAGAATCATATTGGAGAGTCTCTCCATAAGCTTACGATGATGATTACAAAGCTCTTCTTTGAGATAGAGAGACATCCGAGCTACATAGATATTCTTTCTTCCTTTCTCATCCAGATCATACAATTGTCTGGTAGCATCCTGATATCCAGAATGAATCATCGGAATGCTATAAGGATTCGACTCATCTGGTTTGAGATCATCATCTCCAAAATTCTTAAAGACCCAGGGATAGGTATCCGGATTCAAAATCGTATCTTTGGAGAGATATTCATCTCCAGAGAGATTGGTATTCAGAAATTTGGAGGAATCCAATTTGACATTGGTAATGACAAAGAAAGGATCCACGAAGGGAGTCTTCTTGTCCGGATACTTCTCGTTGTATTGCTCATTGATTCTCTTATTGATTGCATCGATATAGGCGATATCGCCCAAGCAACCTCTGTAGAGAGTATAATGATCCAAAAGAATTTCACTCATAAGATCAAGATCCCTTTCTTTCAATAAAAATAAAAAAGATGACTCTTTTTCTATATAGAGAGATTAGAGTCATCTATCATATGGTGCTGAAGATGGGAGTTGAACCCATATGGTATCACTATCAAGAGAGCTTAAGTCTCTTGCGTATGCCATTTTCGTCACTTCAGCATAGGATAAGAATTACTCAGGGCTGTTACATTTTGATGTCATTTAACCTATCTAGGCACCCTAAGTAATTCTTTAGAAGAATAGAACCGCTTACTTCAGATTGAAGCCATCGGTATTGGGAGTCGCATTGTCGATCTCATCCATGATGGAAGCCATGCTCTGGATAGACTCATCGATATTCTTCTGAGCCTCTTCGACAGAGACAGCAGCAGGTTCATCTTCGAGATCCTCGACGTTGACCGAGTCCTCCATAACGGTAGGAGCTTCAGGCTCTTCATCGGGTTCCGCATCGACTTCCTTCTCGGGGAAGATCTTGTCCTTGACAGACTTACCGGTCTTCACCAAAGCATCGCGGAAGTCATCATCAACCAGAGCAGCAACACCGATACCGGCAGCGGCAAAGGCCAGAGTAGAGAGAATCTTTTTCATTTCGATTTACCTCCAATTTGATATAGATTTCTTTTCGATACAGAAGAGATATTCTCTTGTATCTTATCATGGAAATAATATACAGAGATTATTCTTCTTTCTTATAGGGATTCCCGCAGGTCATTTTCCCTTCGGTACATCCACCACGAATACAACCAGGACCAGCATTCGCAAAGAGAGTAGGAGCTACTTCTTTACACTGCGTCAACATCTGCCAAGCAATGTTACGAATCTCTGCCTGAGCTCTATTGCAGCATCTCAGTGTAAAGAAATGACGAAGTTCTCTTGCATTCATGGTAATCACCATATTGCAAGTGCAAGCATTCGGCAATACCGCTCTTGCATTCTCATTGGCAATCTTGGAATACTTATTGAATGCCTTCTTGAATTTATCATTCCCCATAAAGAGAATCTTGTAGATGTTGATCTGAGCGTTCTCCTCATAGTTCATGAAGTCAGACTCAGGATTGATGCAAGGATATCCCTCAGAATACCATTTCTTTTCCAGAGTGGCATAATAGGGCATATACTCATCATTCTCAGGAATTGTAATGGACTCCTGACCATCAAAGAGCTCATCTATATTCTCACAGATAAAATAGCTGAGCAGCATAAAGAGAATCCGATCTCGAATGAGGATATAGTCCGACTTGGATTCTGCAATTGCATTGACGAAAGCATCATCGATTGCATACTGCATTTTCTCTCCATCGTAATCCCCAGCAAGATTTCTATTGGGATGATGGATAGGATACTCGATATACTCAGGAACTCCAACATGGAAATCACTGAAGTTGATGTACCTCTGAGACTGCACAGAGAAGCTGGCAATACGATGACGAGTGATCTGAGCGAGACAAGATCTTGTCATATCCTTAATGAGGAATGTGAAAGATGCGTGCTCGATCGGACTCTCATGACCATATCCTTCCAGATGAGAGAGATACCGAGATACCTCTTCATCCGTAAGGGATTCCCAGATCTTATCCGGCTCCGTATTGGAATAGCAGAGCTTTGCTGCCAAAGCAACCACTTTCTCAGGCTCCGGAGTATGAGCAATCAGAGTAGCTTTCGGATATACGACTTTGATCGGCTCCATAGTAATTCATTCCTCCTCAGAAACATCAGGAGTATCATCCACAGGAGTATCCTCACTGATCTCAGGAATATCCGGAAGGTCATTCACCAGAACCTGGTCAGAATCACCATTGAGATCGATTCCATCCATGATTTCTTCGTCTTCTTTATTCTCTTCAGAAGGATTCGCTTCCTCTACTTCCTGAGGAGTATCATTCGCATCCTCAGGAGGATTCTGAATCAGATCTTCCAGGCGAACACCGGTAGGAATGATCGTATTGGCATTGGGATCCACCAAATCCTTCATAGGATCAACCAGCGCTCTACCATTGTAGTTGAATTTCCGAGAGTCATCTTTCAGAAACCCCTCAAAGAAACTCATGGTATCACTGGAAGTCAACCCGAAAGAGTTGGAAGGAATCTGAGTTCCATCCAGACTATAGAAGTTGATCTCATTGCTGGAGCGAATCATATTGCAGAAGCGATTGTAGAGACCAAAGGCATAATAAGCAATGACCTGAATCGCATCCGACGGGAAGAGATAATCACTGTGCTCATACAGCACAATCTGAGAAACCGCTTGCTGATAGGCATCCAACACAATCGGAGGATAGACAACCTTTTCAGGGTCATCCGAGGGATTGGCCGGAATGGAAACCGACGGAGGAAGCATACCGAAGCGAGTATGAGCAACCTCTACCAAGGAAGCTGCTTCCTTGATAATGACATCCATATCCGGAGTTTCTTCCTTGGTCTTGACATTGGTAAGCTCTTTGAGAATGAAGGTCATCACAATGTCATCGATATAGTTTGTAAGCACCAATACATCGGTGGCTTTGCGGATCTCATTCAGCTTGGCATAATCCTCGTGGCAGATCCCCAGCTTAACCAGAGCTGCTGCATAATTCAGACCTTCCTTCTCCATCTCCATGATGTGAGGATAGACCTGATACGGATTGCGAATAGCGCCGAAGTAGGACGACACAGTGGAATACTTATTGAAAGCATCCGCGATGATGTCTCTGCCAATATTGGTAGTCCCATCAAAGCAACCTGTGACCGTCATAATCGTTTTAACACCCATTATTATTTCCTCCTTTATAGAAATAAAATTCGGATTACTATTTTGCTTTTCATGACTTAGGAAATCAAAATAAGATACTATATAGAAGAAACAGGAGATCTATCCCTTCTATATAGTATCGAATCTTTAAAATTTATGCAGAGGTAGTGGTATCCTCATATCCTCCAAGAAGTGTGACTTTCACTACAGGAACGAGAATATCTGCATTCTTAGACATGACACACTTGACTTCAGATACTCGATAAGAGCCACCCTTATCAGAAAGCTCTGCGTCGGTGAAGCTCATAGAGATTTCCATATTGGGTTTGAATGCATCCAGATCCACAGCGGTGAATTCACACTCTGCTTGTTTGGAAGCTTCCTTGATACTCATAGCAAGAGCATCCCCATTGCTGGTACCATCTGCATTGGAATATACCTTGGTATTCTCACCCATTGCAGTGGTAGTAGCACCAGTCTCATAGGTACTCTTCTCGCCAGTAGCACTATTAACCACCATCATGTTACTACCAACTGTCTGAGTAGCTACCACAGAAGGAGTCGAGAAATGCATAGCATTCTCTTCCAGATTCACATGATACTCTTCTCCATCTTTGAAGCATCCACAGCAAGATCCATAGGAGTCTGATTCGTTATTGACAGATTCCACGATGGTTCTTCTTGCATCTCCACCAACCCATGCAGTGCATTTGGCATTCTTATTCAGGATATATCCTCGATCTGTATCGAAGAATACCAAGGTACCACAATCGTTTGTATTGTAGTTATTGGTCACCCAGGAGATTGCCTTAACTGCACTATAGGGAGGAATGATTATCTGCTCATAGGTCTGCTCCACAGTAGGAGGACTACACAGAATATTAGAAAGAGAAGCTTGGTTACAGATCCAGACGACAGCATCAATCGGAGTGGTGTCTTGTAAGACTCCATTGACAGTATTCTTTGCATTGAATAAGAATTCCTCATTATACAAAGCTACTCTCGTAGTAGTCATATTCGACAAGTCTGATTGATTGTTTGCCTCTTTCTCTTCATATTCTTCAATTTCTTTTACATTGGTAGCCACCGATGCTTCATCTGAGAATACATAGAAGTTACCTTCTATTGCAGATTCCCATCCGAGGCCAGAATGATCTTCTGAAGAGTCATCTTGTCCTTCACCATTCATACTGATTTCATCATAGGCTTTTTGTAAGTCAATATAAGCTCTGACTTCGATATTCTCTTCTTTCATATGACGGAATACAGCGTTGGGAATGGTGATTGTCAGCTCAAAGTAAGGTAAAAACATTGTGTCATAGGGTTTCTCTATGACAATTTCAGAAACGTATTGAGGGTCTACTTCTTCAGAGCTTCCATTCACATCCAAAGTGAACTTATTCACTCGGTAGACACATGCTTTGAATTGGGATTCACCTGCCATAATGTAAGAAATCCCTCCATTTCTATTAGGAAAATCTTAATGGAATGTCAGAATTGAATAAAAAAGAAAGCTCCCCATGTTCTTATATAGTAAAGAAACATAGGGAGCTTTAAGGGGGGTAGATAGCGGGCATAGGAGTCATAATACGGAAGCAGAAAGAGATATCATTATGAAAGGAAGTCATATCATTGCCCATGATGAATATTCAACCGGAAAGGAATCGGCATATTCATTGCTATCTCTACCAAAATAATATATAGGAGTATTTCTTTTTCTCATACTCAATATACTAGGCCGAAAAACACTGCCTTAAATGATGAAGGTAGGTGATCATTAAATATGGCCCTAACTAGCATTTCGGCTCGAGAATTCCAGTCCGCATTATTAGAGATATCGACGGATATCACTTGGAAGGATACCTATCGAGCACAAGAAGGCGAAGATAGCGCCTACTACTTTTTGATTGACAAATACTTGGCAGCTGCTAGATTGCTGCTTGGAAAATACTCTTCTACTACATTGAATGTCTATCTGGATTACGATAAGACGAAGTTTGATAACTTCATTACTTCATCCAGTAACAATGGCACCATGACCAAGGAAGAAGCTGCGGCATTCCGTACGATGTATAACTACGTCGAGCATAACGACTATTACAGAATGCTGAATGGACTTCCCGCTATGGGAGCATTGGATGAGTATCTCGTATATCCAGATGGATTTTATGATCCTCTTACCAGTAACCATTATGAAAAGATTACAAAAGTAACTGCCTTGGAAGATATACCAACATATCCTTCGTATGTATCTCCCTATCCCACTGATACCACTTTCAAAGAAGGAGAGACATACGATATCTTGGCAGAAGCGAATAACCGTTATCGTATCTCGATTATCAATCTCAATAGACCGATTGATGAATTCTGGATCGATAAATCAGATACCGCTCTGAGAATCTTCCAGGTAAACTCACAAAAGAGAATCCCGGTGCATAAATGGAGTAGCGTTGATATTCTTCGATGGGAGACTACCGATGATTTTACCAATTTCATTGCGGAGCATTCCTCGGATCAATATCAATATCTTCAGCATATGACCACCAAGAAGATTCGTCCTTATGTGGCTCGTCTTGCTGATCGATTTGCTCTTCTCTATTGCCCGACATCAGATCCTGAAAACCTTTCGAATGACTTTAAGGATGCCTATGAGAAAGCGAGACTCATGACGATCTCTGTCTTCTATACAGAAGGTCTTCGTCAGAGGGAAGGACGTTACTATGAATCCTTCATCGCAATGTCCATTCTCTTTATGGCCCTCAACTATATGAATTACAAATATCTCGATGTCGATATTGACAGAGACTTCTACGATTTGGATTCATTGAAGTTGATTTATGAAGCCTATGGAGTTCCTTTCTATGAGGATATTCCTCTTACCTATCACAAGAGAATCGTTAAGAACATTAACCGCCTTATCAAGTATAAGGGATCCAATAAAGTCTTCGTAGAGCTTTGTGATCTATTCGATTATGATATCCTTGGTATCTATCAATACTATCTCCTCAAAGAGAGAAAGTTTGATACCAATGGAAATCCGATTACCGTCTACAAGCAGAAAGAGGATGTTGCTGGTAATCTCCAATATGAGTCTTACAAGCAATTCAAAGCCCTGTATGACTTGAAGACTTATCCGAATAGTCGCACAGGAGTTCCTGCTAAGTTTATCGCTCAGGCAGGAAGAACCTATGAGATTCTGGATGAGACAGATACTCGATATGCCATCCGTGGTACTGGTAGTGCCATCTATTGGGTAGCGAAGAATGATCAGGTTATGACTGTATCGGATGCTACTCATGTGAAACTCTTTATCTCCAATGCGGTGGATACTTATAACTCTTATGAGGATATGAATACACCTGGAGCAGAAGTGTCTCACTGGAGACTTCCTGCTGGTACTACATGGGAGATCAACGAATATCCTCCCACTGGTGTAGATCGTACCGGGTATAAAGAAAGCTGGGTATGTATTACCCGTGAGTCTACCAATCCCATGTATGATGGTAAGATCTATTATGTGAAGCTCAATGCTTCTGCCTATATGGATGATTATGAGTATCTGAATGATGCAAATGGATATCGGATTCCCATCATGATAGAAGACTCAGAAGCGATGTATGATGTGTCCTTCTTGAAGTCTAACATTGAAGAGAATCCCTATAATAACATGAGTGACAAGGATAACTACCTTGGCTATCATGAAGTCGTTGATATTGATGATTACTGGTTCGATGATACCGATACCAGAAATACGATGTATAATAACGACTATAACTACATCGAGACGAAGTATATCGGTGTGCAGCTGACATTTGATCTCTGTGAATTGGTATATGAATCATGTTACTTCATGGGTATGCTCAGAGATAATAAGGCGTCTACTTATCCTCTGATGATTGCGCATGATCGTATGGGCATGGATGTCCCTCTGTGGGATTTTGTCTTGTATGTATTTGCAGCAATCTGTAAGAAGAATGGATATCCTGGTGTCATTCCTCATGAACCCTCTAAGGTAGCTCGTATCTACGGATACAACTACAAAGGAATTTTCCAAATATTGAAAGAAACCTCTCTTCAGGGTCTTCAAATTAAGAAAGACTTCTACGATGAGGAGACTGGTCAATATATTGGTCAATTCAATAAATTCAATATCGCCATTGGTAATACCGAGTATCATGGAGATACCATTCAAGACTGGGCTTCTTTGGAGAAGCATCTACAAGAGACCCAGAAAGGAAAAGAGCTCTATACAGAATTCATTCAGTCTCTGGATAAACTCGTTATCTCAGATATGGCCAGTGTTGATGTAGCCTATTGTACCATGAAGGATGTCATGGAGAAGATCAATTACTTCTTAACAACTTCTGCCAATAGACTGGAATATCAGGCATGGTCTCAGCTCTTCCATATTGTCTATTCCACAGAATTGATTGACGATGTATTTCGTAAATCAGATGGTACGATTGCGGAAAGCTTCATGGATCTTCTGGAGGATTCCAATCCTCTTATGTGGTCTAGACTGGAGAATAATGATTCTGAAACCGATTTGAATTTTGAGATCAACTATTGCTTGGTGCAATTGGAGAATCTCTGTAGCGAATTGAAGTATATGGAATTCATTGATGGTGCTGATATTGACATCATCACCGAGTATCTGTATAAGATGCTTCGCTATTTCAAATCTGCTAAGGTAGACTTGGTAGATTTTGATCTGGTATTCAGAATCACCAATCGTACTGAGAATATGCTGAAGCTTCTTGCGGATCTGGATGATATCGTTCATAAGACCTATATTGACGATCCTCATCTAACCGTAGTGGATGTAGTGTGGAAGCAGCTTCTGAAGAATCATATCTATGATAGAGACTTCGTCTTCTACTTTACAGATTACATCACACAAGAGATACATCTTGAGAGACTTCCTGATGATCACTTTGAGACTACTGAGAGTATCGAAGATCAGATCGAAGGTATGTTTCAAGATGAGATTAAGAAAGTAACTCATGAATCCTCTATGTATGAGCAGCTTCCCTATAAGGATGATATTGAAATTTATAAAGAAGCTACCACTGGTAAGGGAGTCATTGAGACGATGAACTTTACCGATGCTCTGATTCTTTTGGAGAGTCATACAGAAGAGGAAGAAACTCCCTAAGTATTTTTATATCAGAAAGGCTTCTATGGAATTTCTCTATAGAGGTCTTTCTGATTTTTTATTTTTAAAGATTGAAATGGGGATGATCCGAGTACCTTAGGTTAAATCCATAGGAAAGGAGATCACAAGATTCATATGGAAAAAGCATATTTTGGTATGAATACACTCCGTGTGACATATGGCCCTCATGGGAATAAATCCCACAAGAATTCTTGGGCTATTGACCTCGGTGGTGCAGATACCGGAATCGACCCTTTTTATGCTCCCTATACGGGAATCGTCCGTAGACTGAGATCCAATTCGAATGAATTGTGGTTTGAGTCTTCCGAACCTGTCCAGTGGGCTGATGGTACCCAGGACTATGTAACCATCATGCTGATCCATGCCAATTCTGTACCGGTAGCATCTGGTCAGACTGTGAAGCAGGGTGAGCATCTCTACAATGAAGGTACCAAAGGAAATGCCACTGGTAACCATATCCACTTCGAAGTGGGTAAGGGTAAATTCGTTTCTCCCTATGGCTGGTATGACAATGGCAAGGGTGACGATGGATCCTCTGTGTGGAATATCTACAATCAGGTGGATCCTACCAGAGTATTCTTCCTGAAGAAAGATACCAAAATCATGGCCGTTGGTTCAGATAACACCACTGGTGCTTCTCTGAATTGGAAGGTGGATGATGGTACCCTGGAGAAAAATTCGTATTTCACCGTCGGTGTTGGAAATATGGAGTATTTCAGCACCACGGATGTCAATTCGAATCTGGGATATCTGGAGAATGGAAGAACCTACATTGCCTATGACTCCTATGTGGGATCTGATTATACCTGGTGGAGATTCCGTCATCCCGATGGGAATCTCTATTGGACTGCCATGATCTGGAATCGCTGCAGTGCCTATGGTACCATTGCGGAAACCAAGATTGATGGTCAGGTGGCAGTGGTTTCTTCTGAGACTGCTCTGTATAATTCTCCGGATCCCTTCAATGTCGCCAATGCTGTCTTGCCTTCCAATAGTCGGACTCCGATCTATTCTCAGGCGAATCTGACTCTGTATGATAAGACCTGGTATAGCGTCCAGGTAGGTGGGAAAATCTATTGGGTTCCTTCCGATAGTATTAGTATTGAAGATACCTCTTGGGAAGATCTGCTGACGACTCTTCCCTCTGGTAGCACTCTGACCACCATTGTGGATGGCGTCTACTATTATTCGGAGCCCAATCCGAGTAAGGCAATCTCTCAGCTGCAGTTGGGTATCACGCTCACTGCTACCAGACAGTCTTGGACTGGCATCATGAATTACAATTGGTATGAAGCGATGCTGGAAGATGGGACTCTGGTCTATATTGTGGTCAACGATACCCAGGTCACTCTTACTAAGGGTGGTGGAGGAACTGTGAATCCTCCGATAGATCCTGGTGACTATACCACCGAGATTACTGGTATTGACGTATCGAAATACCAGTATGACATCAACTGGAATCAGGTGAGGGGAGACCCTCAGAATATCCAGTTTGCATTCATTCGTGCTGTCTCTACTCGAGATGCAAATGCTCCCTATGTGGATGAATACCTGATTCAGAATATGCAGGGTGCTCAGGCTGCTGGTATTCCGTATGGTGTCTACATTTTCACATACGGTGACAATGAAGCTGAGATTGATGCAGAAGTGGATCTGTGTATCAATCAGCTCTCTGGTTTCAATGTCACTTATCCGGTGGCTTGGGACTTTGAGGCAGATAACTTCAAGGATACTTCCAAGAAGGAATACAATACAGATCTGATTCTGTATGCTCTGAGAAGAATCCGGAAGCGTGGATATCTTCACATCTTATATACCTACTACAACATGATCAAGAATTACGTGAATTATAATCGTATTCTTGAGAATGGGTTTGATATCTGGATTGCAGACTATCGTGGATACAATGGATTTGTCAATGAAGGTGGTAAGTGCACCATCTGGCAGTATACCTCTTCTGGCAGTGTCAATGGTATCTCTGGTAGATGTGATATGGATACTTCTTATTTCGATTATCATCGGTATATCACCGACAATGGTTGGAATAATGGAGCTACTTCTCAGTGGCCTTCGGAAGAATTCTATGGATATCTGACCATCAATGCTTCCAATGCAGAAGCATTCCCGTATCCCTCTGTCAATGCAGAAGGCAATTACTTCCTGCTGAATGGTGCAAGCTATTCTGTCATTGGTAAGTGCACTTCTGAGATTGAAGGATACACCTGGTATCTGATCAAGGACAATAACCTGATCCGGTATGTGCCCTTCCTTGGAGATCGTATGACTCTGACAGAAGGAAACTTCATCACTTCCAGTTATCGTTTCTATAAGACAACTACGAAAACCTGGTTGTCTAACTATGAGACGATGGAATACTTCGATGAACCCAATGTCAATACTCAGCTGGGTTATCTGACAAAGAATAGCCCCTATGAAGTATTTGGTATTCTGGTGGATGTGGTCAATGATTACAAGTTCATCATTATCAAGATGGACTCTGGCTATCATTACTGTGTCGACTTCTCGAAGGATGACAAGTGCTTCCTCTATGAGAGTGAAGACAGATATCCTCTGGATGCTGTCCAGCCTGGTACTAAGCTAATTACCAATCAGGAGTGGATTGGGTATTGGGGGATTCCCTCTACCTATGACAACAGTCCTCTGGAATTTCTAGATCCTGGAAGATACTACGATGTCGTCGGTAAGCTGAAATATCAGTATGACCGAAAGACATGGTATTCCGTCAACATTCCGGATGTGGGAATCTACTATGTCATGGATGATGGCAATAGCACCATCATCCAGAATCAGTATAACATTCCGTATGACTATCAGCCTGTCGAGAATACCAATATCGAGATCTGTGCTGCTACCGATGGATATACATCCTGCGATGAATCTTCCACCGGTACTCCTCTGGTCATTGATAAGGTATACTCTGTCTTTGGTAAGATTACGGATTCCTCTGTGTCTGGCGAATGGTACATTATCATTCAGAATGATGCAGCTGGGTATGTCAAGAATACTGAGAATGCTACTCTGATCTATATTGGAGAAGCATATCAGAGAACCGAATGTACAGATTATTTCATTCCGAATGCAGAAGCTACCTACTATGACGTTCCTTCTACCAATCCGGATGCTTCCACTGTCAAGGGTACTCTTGAGAAAGGTACTGTGATCAAGCTCAGTGCTAAGATCAATCGTACCATGGTTGGTGGTGTCTTCTATGCATTCACCATGAATGAACAGACATTCTACACCAATCCGGAAGCAGTGCAGAGCTTTGTCGGTACCTTTGATCTGGAGTATGAACCTCCTGAGATTGGATTCTATCTCCAGACTACTGTGGGTATTGACTATCGCTCAGTTCCTCATAACTATGCAGCTGCTATTGGTAGAGTGGAAGCCAATGTCCGTCTCCATGCTCCTCTGAAGATGAAGAATAGTGCTGATGGAAATATCTGGTGGGCGATTGCTACCAATAATCAGCAGTATGTCTTTATCATGGATGATGATACTCTGACTTCTGGGTATCATTATACCATTGAGGAGATGGATAGCAACTTCTATTGCACAAGTGAAACCGCCAATGTGGTGATTTACTCTCATTGTGCCACTGATCCGGATAGCGTCAAGGCGATTGTCGAAGCTCCGGCAGAAGTCCTGGTCTATGGTAAGGTAACTGACTTTGAATATCCGGAATGGTATGCTACCACTCTGGAAGATGGAACGGTTGGTTACATCTGTGCCAATGAGAATTACAAATTTGATTATCAATATAACATCTATCAGCTGAGTGACTATGCTCATGCTAGAGTGTCTCAGAAGGTTACTGTCTATGAGAGACCCTCTGTGAAATCCACCGTCGTGAAAGAACTTGATGTTGGCGAATACCCGGTTGAGTTTATGGTGGGTGGAGATGGTACTGTGGATGGTACCTGGCTGATGATCGATGATGATCAGTTTGTCCAGACTGGTTCTACTGTCACTCTGGTGTATATCTATCCTTCGAATGTCGTCTCTAAGTTCCTTGTGATTAATGTCACATGCGCAGATGGACTGAAGGCATACACATATGCAGATCCCGCAGCTTCTACCACTATCATTCCCTATGGCATTCAGGTGAAGCCTACTTCCACCTTTGAAGCCAATGGTCATACTTGGTATACTATCAATTATGCTGGTAGTGTCTACTATGTCATGAGTGATGATCCGAATATGACTCTGATGAATGTGTATGATCAGAATCCGGTTACCGAAGGATTCTGTGCACATGTATTGGCAGATGGAGTCTTGATCTATAATGATCCCTCTACGATGGAATCTTCTATCGAATTGGATAAGGATCAGTATTATCAGATCAGCTCTTCTCTGGTGGATGAAATCAATTCCAAATATTGGTATTCTCTCATCTTCATGGGACAGGCCTATTATATGATGAAAGACCAGATCAATGTGGAATTCCTCTATAAGTATCCTTCTACTCCGATGGATACTGGAATCTTCCTCCAGCCTCTGATCGATGACTACGAGATTGTCAATAACCCCATTGACAAGGAAGTGGTTGGTACGATCGATACTTCTACTTCGATTGAGGTATTGGAGAAATTGGATACCCAGTATGATGGTTGCACTTGGTATATGGTCCACTATAATGACCAATATTCCTATGTCAATGTCAATGCTGATGGCACCAATGCTCGTATCTATGATGCAGAAGCAGATTCCTATCTGAGAGAGTTGAAGAAGATTCTGACTAGTCTCAAGACTCAGAAAGAGTCTATTACTCAGCAGCAGGATTACATTGCTGAATTGAGCAATGCTCTGGATGCTATCGAGGAGTCCACCAATAATCTGGCTACCTCTGTGAGTTCTACTATCGAGAATCTCCAGAAGGTAATTACCAAGATGGAAGAAGACGCCTCTGATGGTAATCCGTAAGTAAACCCTATTAAGACCCTCATGGATAATTGGATTCCATGAGGGTCTATTTTTACTATTCGAAAACATCCGGTTAATGCTATAGCACTTACAATGACTCTTTTATCCTATAAAAAGGAGCTGATATCAGCAATGAGTTCGATTCATTACATCAAAGACAAACTCGGTCTTCAGGATCGTGGGTTTGTCGAAGTGAGCGATCAGGTCGCTGTTGAAATGAAGCGCAGACACATCCCTACTTTTAGAGGAGTCCTCTATGAGAAGGATGAGTTTGGCAATCTTCTCTTTGTGAAAGAGAATACTGTGGTTCTGGGCGGTTCGATCAATGCACTGGAGAAACTCTTCGGTGTCTTTGCCGAATATCGTCCCAGTTCTTTGACCACTATGTATCGGAGTTCTCTGACCTTCCCGTCAGATCTGGCTTCTACCTACAACGATTCTTGGGAGAGAGATCATGATCATGAGTGTCACATCGCTCTGTTTGGTGTTGGCACTGGTGGCTGTGCTCTGGATATCTCCGCTGTCTATAAACCTGACTTCAAGCAGAATACTCTGAATACAGATGATTCTGTGGAAGATGGTCAGACTGGTAACTGGATTCCCCTTCGTGTATCTCCTCAGGCAAGTCTGGATAGCCCTGGAGTTCTTCCGGGTACCGACAATGCTGTGGAGAGAGCGAAGTATCATTTCCGTCTGCCGCTCTCTACTGAAACAGGTACCATGTATGGTTGGTATCTGAAAGAGTTTGAGAGTGAGCCCACCATCAAATCTCTGTGGAAGAATGCTCCGGATCTGTCTAAGGATGGTACCGAGATTACTTCTGACAGTGATCTGGCCACTGGTCCTGATGGTGTCGGCATCGAAAGTTTTGGTGAGGTTGTCATCCACATCTCTGCTGACGATGTCCGTGATTACTTTGTCTCTACTGGATCTACCGAAGTTCCTCGTTTCAACTCACTGGGTCTCTTCAGTGGTGTGAAGCGTGAGGCTGTGGATGGAGAGTATGCGGAATACTACAATGTCCGCCTTGTCTCTGTCGTCAACTTCGAGAATGTTGCCAAGAGACTGAAGACCGATTCTACATACGTTTATCGTATCTACTCAGCTCTGTAATCTTTATACCCTGATTATCCTGGGAATTATATTCTCTAAGATAATCAGGGTTTATTTTTTATAGAAAAGATCATACAAAATTCTTAAGTTTGCTGGTGTGTCCGAGTGGTTTAAGGAAGCAGTCTTGAAAACTGTCGGCTCGAGAGAGGGTCCGTGGGTTCAAATCCTACCACCAGCGCCATATATTTTCTATAGAGTCATTCAAGAAAACACCTAGGTTAAGATATACCTTAACGCAAAGCAGGTGAACTTGAATGGCTCTATATACATTGTCTGAGATGGTACAAGTCATTCTTGAGGATATCGGTATTGCCGATTTGCCTATTATCGAAACCGTGGGTATGGATAAGATCGTACAGAGATTGGAGAATTCTGCTCTGAAAGAATTCTCTGTGCGCTATCCCTATATCAAACATTTCGAAATGAATGATGAATGCCTTCTTCATAAGAATCAAGATGATGCCTTCTATAGCACCACAAAAGGAATTGATTATGTCATTCCTAGAGAAGAGTATGAAGGTCATCAACTCTTAGGTATTGCCAACATTGTCACCAATGCTGTATCTGGATATAATGATTCGTATATTCCCTATACGTATTCTTTCTCTCCAGATGCAATGATCAATATGCTTTCAGACATTCAAATGACTGCTGATCTTGGAAGAATGATGGCAAAATCTATGACTTGGGAATTCACCAAGCCCAATAAGATTCGTCTGTATAATGGATGGCTCTCTGGTAAGTATGATGTGTCTATGATGTTGACACATGATACTTCTCTCTCTACCATTCCTGATACAGCGCTTACTCATTTCAGAAAGCTTGCAACCTATGATGTGGAGTGGTTCCTCTATAACCGCTTCAAGAGATTGCAGAATCTGGATGTCGGCATCGGTAACTTCGAATTGAAGATTGATGACTGGGCGGATGCTCAGGACAAGTTCCGTCAGTATCTGGATGATATTGATGAAGAAGGGAATCTCGATATCGACTCCATCACCTATTTCTAAGAATAGGGATCGATGTCATATTTATGAATATCTACCTACAAAGATTATGAAAAGATCTTATGTGGGTAGATATCCATATTATGTCTTTGACATCAAAAATAAAGGAGAAAATTCTGTATATTATTCTCTTGAAATAGAGAAGGAAACTCTATAAAACCAGAAAGGAATTCACTATGGAAGCGAAGAAAACCAAGATCTATTACCCTCTGAAGAATAAGGAAGGGAAGCCGATCACCATCTGTGGCCTTCCGGTCTTTACCTTTGCCAACAATGAGGGCAAACGGAAGAAGCCGGCCGTATATGGGTATACGGGAGAGACCTATGGAGTCGACAAAGATCCCAAAGCATTCAATATGAAGTGTGACATGCGCTTCATTCCGATTACCCCTGCAGTCCGGAAGCTGTTTGATGACAATCCGGAACTGATCCGTGTGGCTGGTACCATCATGGGGACCAGCTATTATCTGGTCCCCTTTGTGGCTCCGGATTGGTTTATCTGCAAGACCAACTTCCGGATGGCACAGATGTGGATTGCAGAAAGCTTCCTCACCACTCCCTCGAACTCCTATGGTGGTGGCGGAAGTTATATGGCTCTTCCTCTCAACTTCCTCATTGCTCTCTGTGATGAGCTGAAGGTTGATCCGAAGACCAAATCGGCTGCTATCACTCTGGCATCCCATGCTATCGTCAAGGTCAATGGAAGTGCCATGCATACGCAGTATGACTCCAATACTATCTCGATGTTGGAGTATTCTGCCAGCATGAATTCCATCCTTGCAGTCCTCTTCCGTACTTCTCACAAGAAGCTGAGTCTTACGGAATACAAACTCACCAAGAAGGTCGTTGCATATGATTGCAAGATCGTCAAGAAAGTGAAGAATGTTTCTGTTCCTGAGGAGAAGAAGATCCAGAAAAAGAAGAAGAAACCCGTCACACAAAAAGCCAAGTAAAGGAGAGCTTTTAAATGAATGAAAACGATAATCTCAATCAGAATAATCTGAATGAGGAAACCACCAATGAGACTACCAACACTCAGGAGTCTCAAACGACTGATACCAACGCCACATCCGACGATCCGGTTAAGCACTCTAAGTTTATCGAGACATTGATCAATGCCAGCGATAATCCTGAGAAGGATAGAAAAGAGTGGGATGAAATATCCAATGGCCTTCAGGAGTCCAAAGAAGACTTCAAGAACATGAAGAAGGACTTCGACAAAATGGTGGATGAAACCAACAAGAATTTCGAGAAGGCAAAGCCGAAGAGTCTCATGGAGAAGGTTATCCATTTTGGTGCCCTCCTGTTTATCATCGCCATCATCGTCGGCATCTTCCGCAGCTGTGCTGCTAACACTCCGGAGATCCGAGCTATCAATACTGCGAAGGACATGATCTTCTCGGATTATGGTGCAAGCAACTTCGAGATCTATGTCGACACTTCCTTGGAGGATGTCAAGTGGGAGGCTGAGAATCTGGGCAATGACAGATGGGCCGTCTACATGAACGGTTACTCTCCTAAGTATGACATCCAGTTGATGACCCAGATGGTTATTACGGATGAAGGCGATAGCTATAGTGGTGAGATCGTCTATGTCGAAGTGGATGGCGTCGGATATTCCGACTACGACAGCATCCGTTATGCCCTGGCTATCATCTATGACACTGTAAATCAGGAGTTCGTCTCTGACTATATGGGATATCTCCTCGGCTTCTAATCAATTAGCACAAAATGCCCGGTATGAGGAATCACAAACCTCATACCGGGCATTCTTTTTATTCATAATCCAGGATATAGTCTCTTCCCAGATTGTCTGTCACTGTGCCAAGATCATCATGGACTGTAAAGCTAAGATCTTCAACATGGGAGGGAAGAGGATAATCCGGGATTTCAACACCTTGATCATCCTTAGCCACCAGTCTTTTTGATCCAGTCTCATTATCAATGACACAATGAATCTGGATATTTCTTCCTTCATACTGAAGATAGATATCTCCCTCTGAAGGAGTTTCTTCTCCAAAAATCTGTTGAATCTGAGCATCATCGTCAATGGATCCAACAGTATTGGAGCTATCGGTAGAATTGGTAATCTCATCACTATTGACAGTGACTGTATTGGGACCACCACTGAAGAGTTGCTGAATTGCCATAGAAGCACTCAGAGAAGCATCTTCCTGAGCACTATTCTTAGCTTCCATCTTCAGCTTCAGATCCGCAACCGTCTTCTTGATGTTATTTTGCTCCTTTATAGCACTCAGTTTGGTACTATAGAGAGAAGACTGAGCAGAGATTAAATCCGACATTGCCTTGAAATTACGAGATCTTGATACTCTCATATTGGCAATGTCTCGACCGACACTCTGAATATCGCTATCCAGATCGGTGATCATCTTTTTCAATGCACTTTCTTGTGGAATGAATTGTGCCTGAATGTCAGATACTTCCTTACTTCCACCTTCATGTGCATACTTTCTTCCAAGTGAGATCAGATTATTCTGTAACTCTATATCAGAATCATCATCTGTGAATCCATCAAAGATATCATCCATATTGAAGAATTCATCTTCAGAGAAGTCTTGATCAACTCCCTTGATGATCTCTTTGACATCCATATCATAATCGTCAAGCTGCTTCTTGGAATCCTCTTTGTGAGTATCCATAAACTTCTTGACGGTACCGATACCAGAATCGGATTCCTCCAGTGAAAGCGGCGGGATCGCTTTCATAGAATCTAAGAGTCTGCTCATAGTTTCCTTCATACCCTCCTTAGAATCTCCAGAGGATAGAAATCCTCAATCGTAAAATTACAAAAGTGTTAAAAGTCATGAACTTTCAAGATTTTGCATATATCATATCCATATGAAAGCAGGAGGTAAAGACTATGAAATTTTTGGATGGGGTAGGACCAAATCAAGAGGTCCTACCTTTGAATTATCTCTATTTCAATGAAAGGAATTTTAATGTAGATGATGTATTGACCATCATCTATAAAGACGTAGCTTCTGGAGAGACTAAGGTCCAGAATATCATCAAACCAAAGATTGAAGTCTGGATCGTAAAACCGGAATATCGAGAAGCTGTTAGATTCAATCGTACCTGGGTAAAGAAGGAGTACCTAGAACCTCATAAAGTACGATATAGAAACCGTTATCGACAAATTGCAAAGATTCTTGGATTGCAGGATGAAGACATTGATCTTGCAAAGACAAGCCCATTCGTCTTATTCTCCAATCTGGATATCCGAAACTATTATGCCCTTCAATTCATTCACGAGTATAATGTCCCGGATAGTTTCAATCTGAATATTGGTCTCTTCGATATTGAGAATGACATCATTGACATTGATCACTTTCCTCAACCTGGTGAGTGTCCTATTAGTCTGATTGCCTTCATCGATGTATCGAATGAGACAGTCTATCAATTCATTCTCGAACCTCAGAATCATTCCAATACCATTAATCCAGCTACTGGGGATTATTATGATTACCGAGATCAAGTCCAGCATCTGAAAGAGCATGTCAAGGAATATGTCCAAGAGCTCCATGAGATGTTTGACGAATCCTATGGAGTATTGGATTATCACATTCTCTTCTTGAAGAGTGAAGAAGAGATGATCTCGAAATTCTTTAAGCTACTGGATGTCTTGAATATTGACTTTGCGGAAGCATGGAACGCCGCATACGATATGTCCAACCTGACCAGTAGACCGGATAAGATTCTGAGTGATCCCATTCAACTGATATGCAGTGACAAATTCCTGGCAAAAGAATGTCTCTTTGTAGAGGATAAGAATCCTCTCTTCCATAAGAGAAAGCATACCTGTCAGATTGCTCATCCAACTGTCTTTATTGACCAAATGGTTATCTATGCAGGTTTGCGATCTGCTATGGGTAAGATTCCCTCTCTGAAGTTGAATGTCATTGCACAGAAGGAGATTGGAGATACAAAACTGGATTATTCGGAAGAAGGATCGATCAAGGAATTCCCCTATGAGAATTTCTGGAAGTATTGTCTCTACTCCATCAAAGATACTCTGCTGCAGCTTGGTATCCATAGAAAGACAGATGATATCTCCTCTGTCTATTCTCGTATGTTGGAAGATGGTCTATTGGCCAATGAGGTATTTACTTCCACAATTCAGTTGACAAACTCTCTGTCTACATTCCTTCTGGAGCATGATTATATCCCAGGAAATAACTTCAATAAATTCAACGATGAGCAGAAGCTCAAGCAGCAAGCATACTTCTATGGGTCTGGTAACGACATTGCTTCGGACGAGAATGATGCCATGATGAATGCCATGGTAGATCCGGATGATCTGGTGGATACTTCTGATGATGAGGAAGAAGAGGATGATTCCTCCTCCAAGAAGAAAAAGAAATTCTCTGGTGCCATGGTCCAGGATCCGAATCGAATGCTTCCCACTGGTTTCAAAATCAATGGGAGACTCAATTCTCGTATTCATAACAATGTCGGTGACATGGATATCACATCTGAGTATCCCACAGCGATTATTCTCTCGAATATGTCTTCGGAAACTCTCATTGCCAGAGTCGAATTTGTGGATGATCTCTATGATTGGATCTATGTCAATAAAGGACCGAAATGGATCGAGGAGCATCGCATCGTAAACAATGCCATTCGGTTTACTGCAGAGGATATGATGGATTACCGATTCAATCGTCTTCCGATGTATAACTATGACTTCATTGATGAAGATGCTGCCAAGTATAAGTTGAATATGAGTGACACCATTACCATGCTTATGGCATTTGATGATGTGGTTCACATCGGCACTCAATTCTGCAATCTTCCTGACTATGATGAGTTGGTTCGGAATAATATGGTCATCACCAGGAAGAAAACTGCATAAGATATAAAGAAAGGTGATTCTGATTATGGCGAAGAAAGAAAAAGATATCGTCACTTCCAAATGGAGAAGTTTTGTCTCTATTGTCAAAGCATTGGAACCCTTGGCAAAAGGGATTGTCAAGACCGATCTGAATGAGATCTTCCTCAATATGAAGGATGGTACCTATAAGGAATCCTTTGCTGTCATTCATGATAATGAGATGACTCCCCTCTATCAATGGCTCTGTACCGATCTGGATACCATGCTGGGTCAATTGAAAGATAGGAAGATTCAGACTAAGGGAGTTCGGATTGAGGATACGAATACTGAGATCAAGATCTATAAAGACGATGTCTTGGAAGTGACCTTGACAAAGCTTCCGATCTTACAAGATCCCTCTTCAAGAAGACTTCAGGCTTATAAAATCTATAAGAAACTTCCGGAGTATTATGAGCAGATCATTCATACTCCAGATCATGAATGGATCCCGATCGAAGACAATGCCTTGGAGATGCTGATGGATAAGAAGCCAATCTCTTACACTGTCATCTTCAACAATGTCGAGCAAGAAGTGGGATCTGTGGATATGATGTTCAGTCCTTCTTCCTTCCCCATGATCAGTAAAGTGATCCATATGGATGTCTGTCTTCTCAATGCAGATCGTGTCAATGAGAAGTATTACATTGGCATCCGAGAAGAGTATTCGAACTTCACTCTCTATTCCATCATCGCCATCATGATGGTGGATGACGACTAAAAGATTTATAAAGGGTACCCAGAGACAGGATTCTGGGTACCCTTTATTTTTTACACGAAAACACAGCCTTAAAATGAGCCTTATGGAAAGGAGTGTTTTCCTCTTGGCAAGAAATACAAGACAGACGGATGAGAAGAGGGCGGCTGATGCAAATAAGAAAGCTTCGAATTTAGACAAAGCCATTACCAAATTTATGGGTTTTGCCGATCCTTCTTATGAGCCTATCCAAGATATTGTCGATCGAAATGATCGTTTTCAAAAGGTATTAAACCAGCAGAACAATATCATTCATGGTATCTCTGGTGGTTCTGTCGTGGACTTTATGCAGATGCTGCAGAATGATCCCATGACAAGAAGTTCTCAGTATGGAAACCGTCGGGTGATGACAGATGTCAATCAGATGGATATCACCAGACAGTTGAAGCAAAGCTCTGGAGATCTCTATGGATATTTTCAAGATATCTATTCCAATAAGTTTGTGGAAATGGCGGATCTTGAATTTATCCGTAAATTTATTCCTGCTTTGGGTGAAGCGGTTTCTACCACTCAGGATGCAATCGTAGCCTCTGATTCTCTCAATGGTACAATTAGTCGTACCATTGATTTCGATTCGTCTGTATCTGAGACCATTCGGAATCAGACGATGAAAGAGATTGAGAAAATTGAAAAGGATCTGAAACTTCAGAAGAAGATCAAGAATGTAATCGTAAAGAATACCTTGGTATCTGGTACGTATTACATCTATGCGATTCCTTACAATGATCTCTTTGAGAATTATTCCAGAGAAAGAGCGGAAGCAGTTGCCACTGGTACAGGTCAGCAGTTTGGTAAGATTACGGAATCTTCCACATTTGAGGCCTTTGTCAGTGGAGAAGACTTTCAGGTGAAATTGGATGCTGAATCTGTGGTGGAATCTCTCATGAGTGGAGAAGATCCTTCAGATAAAATGGAGAATAAAAAGAAATACAAAGAATTCGTATCCTCCATTCAAGAGCATCTTTCCACTGTGAAAATCATTGACTCTCCTGTATTGGAAGATCTTCTTCTGGATACAAGAAGTCTGGATAAAGGAGCCATGGAAGCATCTGGCAAACAGGTGACTGTGAATGACCCTTCCTATGTGGGAGTCTATACCAAGTATTTTGGAAAGACACCTATCACAGGAGTGAATGATGCCGGTGTGGTCAATACCAACAAAGGTGTCGAAATCAATGCTGAGCGTGGATTCGGACAGACTGGCACCTATGTGAAGTATATCAACCCTCGGAATATGATTCCGATTAAGTTGATGGATGAGACCATAGGATATTATTATGTCGCAGTGAGAAAGAGCAATGGTGGTACCCAGAATCAGACGATGAGTCGGAATGGTACTCCCATAATCAATACTCAGTCTGTGCTTGGATCTGGTTCTAACAATACCATCTTTAGCACTGTGAATCTCACAGATGCGAAGAGAACCGCTGTTGTGGATACCATCATCCAGGCTATGACACAGCAGATTACCCGTAGATTCAATAAGAAATTCGTCATTGCCAATTCCAACTTTAAGAAGGTCATTGCAGACTGTATCAATTACAATGGGTATATGGATAACGAATATCACATTCAGTTTATTCCTGCTCAGTATGTAATTGAATTCAAGGTGAATGAAGATGAGAATGAGAATGGAGTCTCTATGCTTCAGAATTCTCTCTTCCCTGCAAAACTTCTTTTGAGCCTTATGGTATCTCGTCTATTGAATTATCTTAATAAGAGTGCCGATAAGACCTTGGTATATCTGGCAAAAGGACCCATTGATGTTCATACAGGAAATCAGGTCCAGAGAGTTATTCGGAATATCCAGGAGACTCAGATTACCTTCAGTGATCTTCTTTCTACCAATATGGTCTTCAGTAAGTTTGGAAGAAATCAGAATATGATCATTCCGAACTCTAGATCTGGTAAGAGATTGGCAGAATTCGAGACTCAGGAAGGTATGCAAGTGGATATGTCTCCTGAGTATGAGAATAAGCTTGAGCAGATGGCAATTCTTGGTACTGGTGTGCCGAGTGTCATCATGGAATATATTGGTCAATCTGATTTTGCTAAGGGATTTGAGACAGGCAATATTAAATTTGCCTCTCATATTGCTTCGTATCAGATGGACTTTGAGACACCTCTGACAGAATTCTATCAGAAGCTGGTAGAGAATTCTGAATTGTCGGATAGTGTCAAGGATGCTGTGAGAAATAAGTTTGAATTCCATTTCCCGAGACCCAAAGTGTTGGCTGTCTCGAATAACTCTGAGAATCTGGGTAATCTTCAGACTCTCATGCAGGCCTTGATCTCGATCTACTATGGGGAAGATACGCAGTCTATTCCCAAGTATGAGCAGAAGAAGACCAAGTTTATGCAGTTGGCTGCGAGAAAGTATGCTCCGTATATCAACTGGGATGAATTTGATGATTTCTTCAAGAAAGCCAATCTGGAAGTGGATGAGAATAAAGTCAACCAAGAGACCAATCGGAGCTCTGGTGTCTAACTAACACAAAAAATACCTAGTATGATTCTTAGTATATAGAAACTAGAATCATACTAGGTATTTATTTTGCCTTTAGCGAATCATGACTTCTTTGCCAGATCCATCCATCTTCTTATAGAAGACACTGGGCATGTCTTTTTCATCAAGTTTGGTTCCATGCGCAATGCCAATCATCTCACTGGCACCACCATTGAATCCTTCCATGGTGATATGGGTTGTGATCAGAGGATCATACCCAGCACCATAGATCTTGACATCCATGACAGGGCTGCCCGCATAATGCTCCAAGACAACCTTGTGAGCTCTTCCATGATAGAAGTCAACCAGACTGGCAATCTTATTCATCTGAGCTTTGTAGCCTTCCATGACTCTCTTCTCCAGAATGGTTTCCTTACGGACATTCACAGGAGCATTGAGCTCTTTCAGAGTAGACTGCATAGACTCGATGGCAGAAGACAGAGCCTGATGAGACTTATCGAAGTAGAGATCATCTGTAGGAATAGACTGATTCAGCTTGGTCAGATTTTCAATCCCAGATTCCAGAGCATCAATCTTCTCATACTTGGTCATATTGAACCGAGGACGAGAATTCCGAATGGTCTGAGCCACAGAGGAAGCAACAATCGTCTTCATATCGTTATACTTTCTCTGGATGGGATTGTAAGCCTCTGTAACGGCTTTCAGATCCATGACCGAGGGTTTCACCAGGTTCATGGTATGCAGAGTCTCGATCATAGTGTAGGCGATAGTCGCATCCACCAGAGCAGACTCAACCACAGTCTTTCTCTCATCCTTATTCAGCTTCTGAGAGTTGGTATAACTCATCACGAAGTCGAGGGCTCGATCCGGACTGGTTTTGGTAATAAAAGTATCGGGGAGTGTGGATTCCAGAGTGAGATCCAGAATACGATCCTTAGAGATCTCATCGGTATCCATCAAAGCCACATTCTCTGTAGCCACAATCTGCTCCATAGCCTTATTCAGGATGGAGTTGAAGAAGGATTTGTGCTGGTCAGGTCTCCGAAGAGCACCGCCGGAAATACGAGTAAGAAAAGATTCGGTAGCATCCAGATCGTCTCCATCTTCGTCAGAGGAGTCATCCTTCTTCTCACCTTTATCTTTCTTCTCGTCTTCCTCGTCCTCTTCATCTTCTGAATCAGAATCTTCCTCTGAATCCTCCTCATCCTCGTCTTCCTTGGATGTATCCTCTTCATCGGTATCTTCCTCATCTTCCATCTCATTATCAGAATGATCAAACTCTTCATCCTGAGATGCGATGGCTTCTTTCAGAGCCTGATTGACCTCGTCATTCCGAGCACGTGCTTCACGCTCTTCATCCAGAGTCTTCAGCACTTTCTCTTTGACGATTTCAGCAACACGATCGAGATCCAGCTTGTCAGCCTTCTCGACGTATTCTGCATACTCCTTCTTATCCAGAGTAGGTGCTACCATATCTTCTCTAGCAATTTCTTTCTTGCCAGAGGAAACACGGGAGATTACACGATTTGCCGTTTCCAGACAAACGTCCCGCATATCAGAGAGGAACTGTTTCTTTGCAGGATCCTTCTCATTATTCATTGCGTATGTCAGAGTATCAAAGCCTCCGAAGCTCTCAACCACTTTCAGAGTGTACTCCGCAAGAGTCCGCTCATTTTCTTCACTCATGTCGAGACGATTGAACGGAAGAGCATCCATGAAGGCCTCATTGACAATCGCAGCGAAGGTCGTGTTGAGAAGCTTATAAGAAGCGGAGCTTTGATAGACAGCATTATTGATCTTCATTGCTATCCGTCTCCTTTATTTGGAATGTGTGGAAATAAAATCGTTATTTACGTGTTTTAAACCTGCTCCACATTAGAGGTACTGAGCTACTTCAGAAGAAGGATCAATCTCGACTCCATACTTATTGGCAGCTTTCTTAATGCGAGCAGCAAGAGCACGTTTCTTACCAGGAGGTGCTTTATGGAAATACGAGATAGCAGATCTCACATGGGCAGCATCCGTAAGAGGATACTTTCTCAATTCAGGAATCCCAAACTGAGAATCCTTCAATTTATTTCTCTCTTTGGTAGAGAGCTCTGCTTCCATGATATCGTAATTCATAAAAATTTCACCTCACTCTTCCAACATGGTAATCTCAATCGAGGTCACCAATTCGTAATTCTCATTCGAAGTATCGATGTTGATAAACTCAGGCACATACTCGTTATAACCCAGATCACGAATCTTAGTCGTGAAGTTCGATACGATCTTCTGTGCAGAGCTATCATAGTCATTGAATCCATAATACTCCATATAGAGAATTTCATCAAAGTTGGCTTTGCAATCTGCAATGAGGTTCATCATGTAGATCGAGCGACCCTCATTCTCAATCTCATTGACAGACTCAATGTAATTCTTGACCCAAGCAGAGAATCGCTTTCTAAAGTCAGCCTCAGAAGACAGAGTATCGAGCTTGATACCAAACTTGAGAGTGCAGTTGACATGATCGAGATCTTTCCTCTGCTCAAGATCATTGCCAGATCCAACTTGATAGAATCTAGACCTACCATAGGTATTGAAGAATTTCATATCGATAGAGAAATTCTCTTCCAGATAGGTATAGACATCACGGATCTCTCTGTAATTGGAGAGGATGCAACTTACAAGGAATTGTGAGTTTTCGATATTCTTAACCCACTGAGCCTTGATCAGAGGAACTCCATTCAGAGTATAGGTAGTCTTACCATAACTCTTCTGAGTTTCATTGATCGGGTCATCACTGAAAGGATCATATTCTGCAATAGCAGTAGACCGGATGAATTCAATGGGTTCAATGAAGGAGAAGGATTCGGTTTCAGCCATGGTATATTGGTTGGTAAACGTATAGTTTCCAAGAATATACCGGTTGCTTCCATACTCTCCAGGGTTGTTATTGTCTGCATACTTGATAAAGGTTACGATATCAAATGTGCAGTTATTCATTGTGATATTGGCAGATTTGGTATCGACCTCATTGCCATTTGCATCATAGACACCATGAGACAGAATGGTAGTATTCTCCGTAGAGATCATATCAGAAGCCTGCACATAACCACGGAATGTATAATAGTTATTTTCCTGATCGTACTCTTCCAATACCATCGGGATGAATCTACCGTTATTCTCAGTAAATTCTTCTCCATTGACGATCAGCATCATACGCATGAGCTGCTTATCCTTCAACTTACGAATGGCAAGAATGTCATTCTTATTGAAGGTATCGGCAACTTCATACTGCATGGTATATCCGACATCAAACTGATAGTTGGAAGTGCCAAGAGACCAGTTCTGAGAAGATACACGAATCTTTTCAGAAGTACCATCATCATAGACGACTGTAGCATAGACACCGGATCGATAATTCACACGATCATCACCGGTACCAATGGTAAAGGGTTCCTCGTACCGAATGATGGAGACATAGCCACTATTCTTAGCACGAATCAGGATGGTACCATCTGCATCATTCTCTTTTGTGATATCCAAATCATTGTAATCACAAGCAAGATCCAGGAAATCCGTCTCTTCTGTAGAGGGAGTGATCACAGCTTCGAATGCATAGAAGTTCTCACCTACAATAGCATTCCGAGTTACCTTCATACTATTGAGGAGGAACTGGATGTAGCTGACTGCACCATCGGCAATCGTCTTGTAGTCGAAGGTCAGTCTGGTATTGACAGAGTTGAGATAATACATCACCGCATTGGGTTTACGCATGATGGAGATAATAAACGGATTGGTATAGAGGAAATAGGAGATATCTGCATAGATAATTCCATCTTCCTCCTCAATCTGAGTATAGTCTTCCATATGCTTAATGGTGATCTTATTATTCAACTGCACATACTCGATGATGTCCGCAATGAATTTGTCCAAAGCGACGCCAGTGACTTCGAAATGGTCACCATCAATCTCGGATACGATGATGTCTTCGGAATACATATAGAGTCTTCTGATGGCAGTACGAATCGCATCCGAGATTTTCTCGTAGTTATTCATATCCGTCGCCAGAGAGAAGTTATGATCTCTCAGACCCATATACTTGTATCCTTCTTCACCATATCGGAAGATTGCACCAGGCTTCAGAATCAGACGATCTGAAGTCTCATAGTAATCATCGAAGTCAGAGTATCCCGTATGCTTCACAGTCATGGATACGGATCCTTGACCAGATCCAGCAATCGAGATGATATCAACATAATCCTCATAGCAATCTCTGATACGATAGTATCTCGTAATACTATTGAGGAAGATTTCGATGAAGTCTGTAGTAGATACTCCACTAAAGAGGAAAGTATCTTTATTTTGAGTCACACTGGTGATTCGATTATCAAAGTTAGGAAGATCAAGAGCACATTTCTCAATCTGAGTAATGACATCTTCATACGTTGAAGTACGAGTGTCTACCAGATTGGGATTGACAATGGTGCTATTGGTCTGATCCACACCTTGATTCAATTCGATATTCAGAGTATTGGAAGGAATCACCATACCAGCAGTATCCTTCATAAGCATGAAGGCACCATACAGACGCTGGAATACGTCATCTCTCTTCTTAAAGAATACGATCTTATTCGTATCATTCAGCATCTTCTTGTCGAAATATCTCTGAAGGTCAGCATCCGTACAGATGGTTTCGTTGGTAGCATAGGCATACTCAACCTCAGTACGGAATTGCTCAATCTCTTCGATATCGACACCGCCAGTAGAAGCACCAATGGTCTGACCATCAATAATGACAGTAGACTGTCTGGGTGTGTTGGTACTGGGGAAGGTACAGGTAAGATTCCCTTTATATTCATCAAAGTTGCCATCTGCACCCAAGGTAGTGTAGAATCTCACTCTGATGGTAGAGTTCCACTTCGGGTTGAAGTAGATATTGGCAGGGAAGTGAATCCGAAGAGTGTTGTTATCCCTAAGCATATACTGCACAAAGGGAGTCCTCGGTGTATCCGAACCCAAGAGAATCTTTTCCAACTGAACTTCTGCACTATTGGCATTCTCCTGATAGAAGACTTCGAAGGATGCTAATTTACCAGAAATAGCAATATCATTGGTAACGACATCGACCAAAGAGTTCTTGGTAATCGCAATACTCTTCTCTGTCATAGTAACCTGACGGAGGAAGCATGTGATCAGAATTAGTCTTTCTCCATTCAGAGTCACAATCTTATTCTGGAGATAGACAGTATTGTCTGTATCCAGAGAATTCTTGGTAGAGATATCATAGCGAATCGTATAGACGTAATTGTCTCTACGAGCAATGGCATTGGTACCGGTATTAACAGTATCCTGAATCAATCCGTTATATTTCGATCCAGTAACCACAATAGGATGATCAAGCATAAAGGGAATCTTATTTGCCATAAACTTGATATCATCCCGGATGGTGTAGGATTGAGAATTCTTAATCAGATTGATGATGTCATTCTCTTTGATAACAAGAATGGATCTGACACGAGCTGGTACACTCATAGGAGCATCCAGTCTCTGCAGAGCTGCCATACGATAAATCGATTCATCATACAGAGCATGAGTCGGATAGAACTCTCTACGAGCTACAGAAACCGCATTGAAGACATCTTCCGTTACGGTACCCATAACTTCGTTGATATATCCGAAGATACCTGTACGATAATTCGCTACTTGATCAAAGTTAAAGTATTTAGGAGCAATGTCATCTATCCAGTCTTTGACCGCAGTCGTAAGATCTGTATAGTCTCTCAAAGATCCAGCCATATCTCAGGTAAGCTCCTTTCTTTCCTTATTGCTCATGATCATACTTGATCCATTGCAGATAGTAGCGACCCTCACTATTGGCGACTATCATAGGAGATCCTGTGATAATTCTGCCACTATTGAGTTTATTATCGTGATGAGGTTCGAAATATTCTCTCATCTGGGCTGGAGTCGAAGGTTTACCAACCGAGGCACCAAAATAGATATTCTGATTATTGGAACCAAGATCAGCAGCCGCACCGGTACCAGCTCCTGTTTGAATATTCTTCATCACATGGGCATTGTAATTGAATTCTCTCACAATGATAGGATTCCAATGCTCAATACTAGCTGCAACGAACGAGATGGAGCGATCCGTATCCGGAGCTCCACCTCGGTTAAAAGAAAAATCACTGAGAGGTACCCCAGTGGGAACCGCTGCGGTGATTTTTGAGAAGTATTTGATTTCCTGACCATCAGCAGCACACATGATGACATAGATGCTGGTGAAATAATCAGCAATTTTATTTCTTCTATAGACATCATTCGCATAGATCTGTCCATCCATCACCTGATGAATATAGTATTCCCAGAGATAGAAGAACTTCGCTACACTGAGATCTTTGTCATCTCTGAAGTCCATAGAAAAACTAATTCCCGAAGTAGATTCATCTGCTTTTCCGAGAATGTAGTATTTGTAGTTACTGAAGAGCTGTCCCACAGCATCGTTTCTGATTTCGAAATCCTGAATGGGCATAGACTTGGTTCTACCTACCAGGAAAGGAACGAAATCGTGATACGAGGAATAATCAGCTGACAGCATCTCTAGTAATTCTCTATTTTCAGCAGTTTGGAAGAAATAATTGAAAACGGGATCCGCCTGAGCAGATTCCGATAACATAGCAGTTCGGGTAGAAGATGCGCCACCATTGAAATGCACGATATTGAGATCTGGCCTGACCATAAATACATAGGTGATAAAATTATCAATCTCATCATCTGGATAGATTAGACCATATCGGTTAAAGCCGTCAAATCGAGCATTCTGATTTTTCTCGTAAATGCCGTGAAGATCGTGAAAATCGTCGCTCGACATGGTACTGTAAGTGTTAGAGATAGCACCCAATGCAGAATCCTGCAGGATCTCAATATCAACAGGACTAACAGCCATTACAAGTGTCACCTGCCTTCACATAGCTTAGATTTTAAAGGGGTGTTTTGCCACTGGATTTCATGCACTTTGAAAGAATCAAAAATTTCTGTATATTATTTACTTGCAGTAGAAGGATGTAGGGACTCAACATCACCGATGTGATATCTCTTTTAAAGTATTTGAAAGTGCTTTGAGAAAGGAGGTAGATCATCATGTCCGCAACAATTGGCTCTATTATCGGTGCCGGTCTCAAGGGGATCATTACGACTATTGGTTCGCTGACCGTTCCCCAGGCATTTGCTGTTGGTGCTCTGATTGGTGGCATTGCATATACTTTCTGGGTAAAGTATAAGGCTGCTAAGAAGATGACTAAGAAGGCGAAGAAAGCTGAGACTGTGACCCAGAAGATCAATATGGATAAACTCGATCGGGATATGGAAGAAATCCGTACTCGTGATGAGCGGGAAACCGATCGGATCTATAAAGATATTCTGGACGAGATCGATGAGGGTTCGAATATCCGCAATCGTGGTAAGAATCATCGGTATACCAAGAAGAATGCGAAGAGAGACTTTGCGGCCGTTGACCGTATGAAGAAACGGAAGAAGAATGGCAGCAACTTTGCTCGGACCATCGACGAGGAAATCGAGAAATTCTATCGGGATTGTGAAGATATCTATCGGGCTGAGGAAGAGAAGAAGTTCGGACGGTTTGTCGGGGAAGACGATGACTTCCATCGGCAGGCTGTAGAGACCTATAAAAGGGATCAGCAGAAATTCAATCCTTCCTTTGTCTGATATGACGAATCTCGTATATAATTTCTAAAGCGTACGTAATGGGTTAATGTAAGGAGAACGATCCAAGGTCTCCTCAACATTAACCCATTATTTTTATTTGAATCAAAAAGTTAGATGAAAAAGTATGTATATTATCTAACTAGAAAGGAGGTGAAAATACCTTATGGATAGACTGATGTATGCGGATCACATTCTTGTCAGTATGGATGGTTATGTCCGTGCTTATCAACATGATGAATTCGTATGTGGCGGGGAGATTATGAGAGTGGAGAATATCTTCCCCTATTACGAAAATTCTCAGGATCTCATTCTTCGAATCACCACAGGAAGAGAGTATTCTCGTCCTATGGTGATCAAGCTTATTGTAGAAGCTGATGAGGATGGGATGCTTCATGTGGATTACACGAAAGCAAGACCTTCTGTGATCACTGATGGGAATTCGGTAATTCAAAACAGAAATGCATCGAGTTACATCTCTCTGGCATTTATTTGGAGAATGGATCTCGGGCAGTCCGTGAATGGCCAGCTGATGCAGATGTATCAGCGATTAAAGTCCGTTGATCACTATTAATTTTCTGCGGGTGGTCAACGCAACCAAGAAAAACAAAGGAAGATTAGCTATGAAATATTTGAATTATGACGTAAATAGAGGGAGCAATAATAAAGAAGAATCTGAGCTTCTCTCTGACCTCAAGATCCGGGCTCTGTCTGATTATCAAATCTTTGAGTACATGGTCAACATGATCAAAGAGAATCCTGAGATTACAGAGCCCGATTTCTCTCTTAAATTTGAGTCTCATCCTCATTCCATTCGCGGTATTCTTAGCGGATACACGGATGGTCATTGGTATCATGCCGGTAATAAATTATACGAGAAATTCTGTAAAGTCATCGGACAAGAACCGTATCTCTATATGAAGAAGATACGGTATTCTAATAATCCAGAGATACTTCAATCCTATTCCAGTGTCTTCGATAATTTCGTGGATGCCTGCTGCGAGAAGAAAGATCCTCATGATCCATACTGCGATATGAGTATGCTCGATCTGTATCGGGCATATCTTATATACGCCGGCACTCATGGATCGGATACGGTCTATGGGTCTCTCGACAGCTTTAAACATGCTTTTAGAGAGTCTTTCCCGAATATAACGACTGAAGGCAATGCCGGTTACATGATCATCATCCGGAATTTTGGTCTGAAGGGAGAAGCCAAGAAGAAGTTCGGATTGTGCTCTGAGGATGGATCGGTCATCCCGAATGGATTGGCTCCGTGGGTTCTGGTTCTCGACTTCATCGATAAATATTGCGATATTGATCCATCTACCAACGTTCTTGCGGAGGATCTCTATGAAGCATATCGGAAGTATGCTATCGATAGAATCAAGAGTGGAACGATCTCTACGGCATATACCAGAACTGGATTCAACATGTATCTCACCAATGCGTTTAGCTTCCCCTTCCTGTTCTTGAAGAATAAAGGAATGCCCTCTCAGAAGAAGATCATCTGCGGTATAGGGTTCAAAACTGGACCCTTCATTGGACCTGTCGTGGTTCCCTTTAACCGCATCTAAGACATAAAAAGAATGGGTATCATCCTTGGAGTGTATTGTAACTCCTTGTGATGGTACCCATTCTTTTTTATTTATTTTGTGACCTACGAGATCTCTTGGCAGCTTTCAGTGAAATTGCTTCAGCTTCCAATCTTTCTTTTTCATTCTCTCTGTCTTCGATCTCTTGAATGGTTGGAAAACTTCCTCTCTTATAGACGATCTTTCCTTCACCCTTATTCACGATTTTGGAAGGGTCATCAAAGTGAATCGTTTTGGTATCTCCTGTATCAAGAGAAACAGAGAATTCTGCACCTGTATCGTCAATCGAGCAAGACAACCCCTCGATGTGATGTTCCAAATCAGGACTATCTACACACTGATCTTGAATAAAATTACAGAAATCAGTGAATTGGCCATAGTAATCTCCTAAGATGGTAGAATACTTATCCCTATCAACACTCCGGAGATCATTGACAGATAGATCCTTAAAGATATCGATTTTATTCAATGGTCTTTTATCACCTCGAGTCTGCTGTCAGACGGAAGATTGTATTTTATTATCGCTTCATTGCCCTCATCTGTTTATTGAGAGCTCTGGATTCTTTCGAGTTATTTTGTCTCTGGATACGAGCTTCTCTTCTTCTCTTAAGAACTTCCAATTCTCCAAAGGAGAGATTCTTGATATCCTCGACACTCAGTTGCCCGGCAAATAGGTCCAGGAGTTCCTCAACATACGAGAAGTACCCGTTTATTGGATCCTGAATTCCTCCCGGGCATATAGAAAAAGCAACTGATCCGCAGTGGGAGTGAACTCAATCTCATGCTTGCAGTTCGGGCAGGTAATCTGCCCAGAAGAGAAAGCAGGACTGTAGTAATAGTTGAGTGAGAACTGATTGATCATACGGAAATCTTCATTGGGGAGAGAAGGAAGGAATCTCAGGACATCTTCAATCTCATCCGGTCCAAAGTAGATGTATCCTTTATCTTTGTCACTGTAGATGTAGAGGCTATTGAGCATCATAGCACATGCAATGACAGTGGTATTCAGATCGGCTTCATCCGATCCTTCATCCACATCATACAAATGCAGAGTATCAGCAGCCTGCATCACCTGTTTGGCTCTGGAGATAGAAGGAGTCTGTACGACAAAGCGGTTCTTAGAGATGGGAGACTCCATAATGGTAGCCTGCATCTTCTCATTAGAATGCTTGGTCAGCCATTCGACATCATTGAAATGAGCATGAATGGCATCAAACTCCTTACGAGAATTCTCATCAAAGTCCTTGATGCTCAGCATCTTATCTGGGTGCATATCCCATTTGAAGGGCTTACGGCAACGATTGCAAGACAGATCAATGGTGAGATATTCCGGAGAAGAAGCAGAGTAGATTGCATACTCAGCCATGGGAATCTCGAAGAAGGGGAATTTGTCACAGAAATCCTGATAGCTCAGTGTGACAGCATTCTTGTCATCATACTTCGAGAAGGTATGGCATTGCATGAAATGGTCATACAAGAACGTAGAAAGTTTGTCGATACTCTCAAGAGGAGATTTGGTCTCCAGAGAGATACCGGAACGAATGATCTCAGCAGAGGTAGCACTTCTAAAGGTAGCAGTGTCACCCAGAGCAGGCATGGCAACCGTACGAGCAGCCATAGAGTTCAGAGTCCGGATATAATCCAGCTTGGAGCCTGACTCAGGTACCGAAGCCAGCTTGGTATGCTTGAGATCTTCAGATGTAACCAGATGCAGTTCAATGACATTGGTAGAGACCAGTTTCTGATGCTCTTCCTCTGTCAGCTGCAGCTGATCTTCTTTTCCTTTTTCGATGGTAATGACACCCGTATGAGGATGATCATCCAGCCACTTATCATTGAGAGCCTTGGTTTCTCTCTTGGTACGAGACTGGACAGCTTTGGTAGCTTCCTCAGGAGTCATACCTTCTTCGGTAATGAGGCGATTCCGATATTCCTGCATTCTCTTCAGGATAGCATCTGCTTGACGGGTTCTCACAGAAGCTTCCATATCAGGCATCAAAGAAGCAATATCATCTTTGGTGATCATACGGATAGACTCATCCTTCTTAGCAACATCAGGATTGGCCTGACTCTGCTCAGCTTGCTGGATGATGGTCTGTGCTTCTTCGACATCCAAATCGTCATCAGTAATAACAGTCCCTGCTTCCTCCAAAGTTTCTTTTTCTGAAGAAGCAGGTTCATTGGTAGGAGTATTGTCATTGGTTTTCGCTTGATTGATCTCATTCATATGCTTGGCATGAGCCTCTCTTGCGATTTCTTCCAAAGATTTATTCGCCATTTAGAGTTTCTCTCCTTTTCTTTACAGAATAGAATAGTCAATATAGTCAGCGACTTCCTTAGCGACAACCGTCACACATTCAATGGTATCGGCATCGGTACGGAAGTTAATATGGTAAATAGCGACATCGGGATATTCGGAGGGCAATTCTACATCCACACTATCAAATGGGATATCTTCGCAGTATTTCTGCACAGCATCGTTGATGTTAGGCACCACCGTATGCTGGATATACTCTTCATTCTGAAAAGTCTGGGCAGTCAAGTGACAACCGATTCCTTCATCCGAGGGGAATGTACCGGGTTCATAAAACATGAGTTCGAGGATATATCGAGCCCATGCATCTTTCCCAGAATATTCCAATGGTCTTCCAAAGGAATCTAGATTGAAGCTCAAACCAGCCTTCTGATAGTTTTGATAGTTCGGCATTCAATCACCTCTCATACAAAGATGATATTAACCCTGTGTAATCATGCTTAAAAATAAGGCTATTTTATAGTCAAACGAATTAGTAAGGCTTTTCTTCGGTCATCACGCTCTTTATACTTATCAAAACCAAAGTGATCAAAAAATCTTATTTGAGAGGTATTCATAAGAGATATGGATAGACTAGAAAGCGGAATCTGTGTATCAGTAGTCCGTAAATTAGGATCTTCGATTACTATGGAGATCTACGGAGTTGCAAAAGATTCCGACATTGACGCAATCAAAGAGAATGTCTATAAGATTGCGCAGGACCTGACAGGGAGAAAGACTCCTATTGTCACCATCACCACAAGACATTATGGCAAAGATAGTATTCCCTTGAGAGAATTGACCATGAATGATCTTCTGTGATGAACCCATAAACGAGTATCCATTCTTCTTTGTATAAAAAGAAATGGATACTCGTTTCTTTAAATAAAAAATATGCCCGGGTATCCATAGTTATAGGAAGGACGGAATCGACCTACATGGATACCCGGGATTTGTACCTCTCACCAGCAAAGCCGACCGAGTTTTACTGGATAGGATGGTAGGATTATGGCAGACGCGCGTGAGTCATAATCCTTACCTAATTATTCCCTGATTTAGAAAATTTAATTAGGCATCGTCCTTTTCTTCTGAATCAGAGAGGTCGACAAAGTTGTAGAGGGAGGTGTTATAGGGCTCTTTGTACATCCGGAAGAGAATGGTCGGCTCTCCTTTATCATCCTCTCGGATATTTCTGGTCTGGATATTTGCATTGATGCAGATACCCAGCTTGGTTCGAATGTCATATCCAGTGAAATACCCGGTGCACCCCAATCTCGGGAATTGAACCCGGTAGTAGTCATAGAGGTCTCCTCTATAGATCCCCATATACTCGGAAGTCCGAGGAGCATCTACCAAGGTGGCATTCAGATTCAAACTAGGGAATACCTGGAATCTATCCAGAGGAAAATACATCACAGAGCCATGATCCGGAACTCGATAGTATGCATATTGGGCTCTTTCCATGATATACTGGAAGATGGTGTCCTCTTCAGGAATATTCACGAATATTCCAAAAGAGGGATTGAGAGTGAGATACCCACGACTCTCTCCTCTATCCACATACCCAACTTTGAGATTCGAGAAGTCTACCTTCTTCAAGATATCCTCGAATTCATCCTTATAGGTAGCCGGGAATTTGTAATAGAGGATGAAATGATTCGTAGGATCATCATCGGTGTAATAGACACGGATCCCTTCCTCAAAGTAAGGACGATACTTATCAAGAGCTTCCTTACTATCGATAATGACCTTGACGGTATAGTCATCTACTGATACCATCTCAACAAAGGGATGCGCATCGAGATTGACGAATGGATACATAGGAACCAGTCTGTCATACCGAGGATCAAACTCATCCTCAAAAGCTCCGGTGGTTAGATTATTTCCTCCATGGGCACTGTAATGAGAAATGAGTTTTTCCATAATCTCCAGAAGAGTGACTTCTTTCGTAGTCAACTTCATATAGAGAATATTGAAGAAAGACCGAGTTGCCTTCTTGGAATGATCATCTCGAGGAACCCATTCGTAGAATTCTTCCAATGCTCTCATCCAACGATGCATCGATTGATACACCATAGAGCAGTTCGGATCAACCATCCCTCGATTGTCGAGATAGGATTTGAAGAAGGTAAACTCGGACATGAAGGATCTCATGAGATAGACAGAGAAATAGGATCTCGAAGTCTCGAAGGAGAGATCGATGGCACTGTCTTCCTTCTTCTCAAACTTTGTCGGATCCAGATATACCTTCTTGAGAAGATTATGGATATACTCCTGATCCAGAGTCCTATCCTCAGAGAGACAGACAATAGGTTTTACCAAGCTCATCGTCTTGGTGGGCCTCTTTGGAATACTGAAGGTAGTCAGATGCTCAAAGAGATAGAGGCCATCTTTCATGGTATAGAGATCAGTATCATTACTGATCAATACCATATCACCCATGACCCCAACATAGGAGTCAATTCTCCTACTCTCTTTGCCATCCTCCAATGTATCTTTCTTATAATACCCGATGATGACAGAATTGTAACCCCTATTCATACTCAATCACAAACCTTTCTTTTTTATTTTTGTGGATTTAATTCTCTTGATAGAGATCGGGTTCATGTATCTCTATCAAGAGAATAATATATGGAAATCTTACGAGTCTTTTTCGATACTCGATAAGATTTCCATATATTTGATTTTATTTTCCGCACTCCATGAGTGAAGATATTAGAGTTAGGATGAGATCAGAAGACGAAGATTTCTTCTCATGATCTTCAGATTGGCAATGTTCGTCTGGCACAGAGTAAGAGGATCTTCTTTCTTGATCTTCTTATAGGCTTTATAGATATCCATATCCTTTGCATCCATCATCTGATTCTTGGAGATAAAGAATGCATTGTATACAGATCCACCGGCAGCAATGAAGGGAATCTCCAATTGCAAGAGAGAAGAGACAGCGACAATGATCAAGGTGCCAATCAACTGCATGATCTGCATACCCTTGACATTCTTCTTGTAACCTGCCAAATCCCCTCTATGCTTAAATTCTTCTTCCAAGATTTCCAGATTGGAGATAAGAGTATCACACTTCTTGATCAGATCCTTACAGAGAGGCACAAGTCTCTCCGGTTGGGTATCATAGATCTCAGGAAGTTTCTGTACCATCTTCTGAAGATATTGAATGTCTCCATTCTCATAAATCATCAGAGCCAACCTGGTAATCTTATCCAATTGAGCATAATCTGCCTTGGTGATCTTGACATCTGTAAAGGTAGCCTCAAAGACAACTCTGTCAAAGAGTTCTGCATTACAAGACATTTGGATGAATCACCACCATATCTATACTTAGCATTTTAATGATTTTGTTTTTCTGGTATTCAGATACAGAGTTTATAAATCTTTTCGATAAGGAGATACCAGAATTCTTATGAGGTTACTCAAAGATCTTCATCTATATCCTACGATTGGATTCAATGAAATCAAATTTTATGATTCATATGATTATGTCAGATCATTGATTGGAGATCCTTATTGTATCATGAGATCACAAGAAGACTCTTCTTTCTATAAGGGAGTCTTCAATGATGGAAATCTCATCCTCTCCTTTCATAGAGAATTGCATCATCTTACCAGAATTCAATATAATCTCAATCATAATTCTATGACGAGATTGTATCTGGATACCGATGCAATTTCTCCATATATCTACAATGTCTTGGAATGGGTCATCCTTCATGATCAAGATACTGTTAAGGTAGGAGAGGAATCCTATCATTCGGATAAACCCCATATGGATCTCTTTCATGTATTCAATCACATCAGACATTTATCTCTCATTGAATTATTCCCCTGAGAGAGTATACTACAGGCCCATATCGGGTAACCTCAAAACTCCAACTTAATTAGATATAAATGTGACCCGTCTATGTTTTAGTAAGACGATAGGGGATCGTCATACGAAAAGGATCGTTTAGCAATTATGGCTACTTATATTCGTAAGCTGAAAGACGCCAGTGGTTCCTTCGTCGTTCCTGCAACCGTCGCTGATGGTGTGTATATTGGAGATTCCAAGATTACCGATACCTTCAGTGTCGCTTTCACCTACTCTGGGTGGAAATCTCAGAGTGATGGTTCTAAGAAACAGACCTTCACATGTGCCAACATGAAGTCTAATTATAAAATCTGGGACTGGAAAGCGGTTGCTACTGGAACTCCTGCTACGGATGACATCATTCGTGAGAACCTGGGGTATATCTCCACTATCACTCCGGGTAATGGGCAGGTTACCATTGTCTGCAATTCGGATACTCCCACCATCGACTTCACACTGCGTATCAGGATCTACGGCAAAGATTGACTCACATCTCTGCGCAATTATCTTCACATAAAATCTACACAATCAAATATTTGATAAAAAGGAAGGCATACATCCCATTGTGGGTTGATGTATGCCTTCCTTTTTTATTTCTTAATCGTTAGATGACCTGGAAGATGGTTTTATTCCCATCGGTGTCATCCACAATCCGGAGGAAGGATGTGATATCCTCCTCCATCATTTCGGGATCCATCTTGGTCTTGTATCCGTATTCATAGTCGAGGTAATATCCATTCTGCGCAGGAGATTCCTCAGACTCGACATAGGTACCAGTGACATGGGGAGATTCGACATACTCATGGAGAGAATAATCCGCTCCATTGATAGCAAGATACTCCTCATAGGTGACTTCCTCACCACGGGTGATCCGATAATGAGGAACGATGTTGGGTTTCCGAATCTTATGGAAGGTGGCATAGACTCCAAACTTCAGATACTTACCAGTTTCATTGGATTCGGTAGAAGTGAAGAGATACCCATAGGGTAATTCGGGAAGCTCTCCACCATTGGTAGACTCTTCTCCAAAGACAGAGTTCATCCATTCGGTGATCTTATCCTCTGTCATAGAGGCAAAAGAAAAGACATCCAGACGAATTTTACGATCCTGATATTCCATAGTATGATTTTCCTCCTTACTCTTTTGAATATCTTAGAGTAATAATCCTGCGAGATGTGTAAACATGATGGCTGATCCTTCCAAGAACTCATATCCAAGATACAGAAATCCAAGAATCATCAAACCAATTACAATTCCAAGAAGTAAATATGCTAAGCATCTCATTCTTATAAAACCCTCCTTTCCATAATAAAAGAAAAATAGGATGGAAGTATCCTCTTAGAATAAAGTGGATACTTCCATCCATACTCTGCTTAGAAGGAAGAGTTTGGTGTCGAGATCTTGATAATCTCCCAAAGTTTCTGGGAATTCAACAAGAAATTCTTTTGATAACTGTTTCGCATAGACAGACAGGTGAAGGTCAGTCCAACCAGATCAGCGTCATTGAGATAGATTGGTGCTTCCGACATCATTCCGATCTTATAGAAAGCCTCTGAATGAGACCTGTATCGATAGGGTTGTACAGTCCATCTTCCCATAGAATCCGGGTCATTGTAGATGATAATCGGATCTTGTGAATTACAGACAAAATGGAATCTCTCTACCAAGAATGCAATTGGGAAATCCTGAAGACAGATCAGATATCCATATCCCTCTCCAGGGACAGACTGGGAATAGTCAATGAGATCATATCCGCATTGTTTGATATGATTCTTATAGTCTTCTTGAAGATCCTTTATGGTATGGGTATTCATAGGATGCTCTCACTCTTCTTCCGTTACAGATTTCGAGACAGTATCCTCATCTGCCGTTTCATCTCTGGCCTCCTCCGAAGATTCTTTCAGAGTGTCATCATGCATTTTGGAGGTGATCATAAACATCATCTCCTCGGTGATACTGCCAAGATCAAGTTTCTTTACTTCCTCTTGTTCGAAGACCCATTTCCAAGCTGCCTTCATCGGAGCTTCCTTGTCCGAGGAGACCACTTCATAGGTATCCATAAACTCATTATAGAGATCAAAGAGCTTGTCATAGACCGGTTTCCGAGAGAGACGATCCACCACAGTGAATCCATGGGTACGATACTGACGGATCGTATCCCGATAGACATACTCGTATTCTCCCTCTACATCAAAGTCAAGCTCAATGCCCATACCTTTGAGATAGGCAGCGAGAATGTCCACATTGATATTCGTGAAGTTTTCTTCTACCTTGAGCTTTTGGATGTCGAAGGGATCTCCCGATGCTTTGAGAATTCGATCCAGAGACTTTCTTGCAATGGGAGAAGAACGAGTGAAGAGGTTGTGCTCTGCAATGGTCAGACCCGACACAGCTGCAAAGAGGTTGTGCGTCTCACCAATCTTGATTGGAGACCGAGAATAGGGAGACAGATTGGATTTCTTGTCATTGCTCTTTGCAGGGACCTGTTTCTTATCGGTACGACCAGTGGACCGAGCACTGAAATTCTTATTGGAAGTCTGCTTCAGAAGATACATGTATTTGCTTCCGATGACAACCGGTCTCATGATCTTCTTACCTTTGATCCCAAAGAGATCAATGTAAGCATCATAGGGCTTGATATCCGGCCATTCATCATAGATCTTCCGAAGACAGTCATACCGCATTTTGGAATCCGGACGTTTGACGATATAGAACCCATTCTCCTCGACATCCTGGATGAATTTCTTCTTTGCTTCTTCATCCACGATCTCAACCTGGATTCCATCCACATCAAATTTCTGATCCCAACTATTCCACATCTGGAGGAAGAAGTCATGCTGCTCCAGATTGAGGAGTTCGAGGAATCTCAAAATAACCTGCATCTTATCCTCGATGTCAGTCATCTTCTTGATCTTCCTCTGAAGCTGCTCTGCGATGAAGTTGATTTCCACTTCATAGAGCTGGTCGGTATTCAGACGACGAATCGAACCAGAGGAATTCAGAAGAATGTCGGCGACAACTTTCTCTCCATCCTCGGTTACATAATAGGGCATATCACAGTCATCGACAATCGAGACCTCTTTGGCATTCTCAGTCATGGTTTCCGGATTGGAATCCTCACTGAGCTGATCCACGATATTGTCAACGATGTGATTGAAAGACTCCGCAGGCTTCATGCCAAACTTCTCACCTGCATTGGTGATCTTGGAGATAATACCTTTATCACCATAACGACCTGTGAGTTTGAATCCTTCTTCCAGATCCACCACAGCAATCGTCTTGAAGATGACAACAAGATTGGCGAAAGCTCTGTCTTTGTCTTTCCATTTGTATTCTTTATCGTTGAAGCGCTGATACTTTGCATTCAGATAGGATACCTGAGGAGTATAATGAGATCCAGAGGATTCAATCATTCTGCACATCTCAGACACTTGGGCAGCATACTGACATTCCTGATCATAATACTTCTTGAGCTGCTGATAGAAGACATTTTCCGGGAAGGGATCGTCTCCATTGTAGCAGACATCAATGTCATAGATCAGAGAATTCTTAGGAGCAAAATATTCGGTATCGGTATCCGAGATGGTACGAAGTCTTTTATCCTGGAAGTCAAAGATGGCATGATTCAGATTCACACGGGCTACTGCACATACGGTGGAATTCTTGACATACTCACCCACTTCCGGGAAGCATTTGTACTCACCAGGAGCACCATATACATTCTTGAGGATGTCGTTCGAGTTGACAGAGACCTGAACCTCATCCACTTCCACAGATTGGACATCCTTGGCCCATCCTCTGCGAAGTTTGATGGCATCTTCGATCGTGGCATTGTCCGTCACATACATGACGCGGGCATTCTTGCCAATGCGATACTGCATATGCTCATCATAGGAAGTTGATTTATAGAGTACCTCATTCTGGACGGTATCTCCCTCTTTGAGAGAGTCCATCTTGGAGGTATTGTAAGCGAATCCGAACTTTTCGGTCAGATTCTCAGCGATTGCCTTCTCGATCACATCCCAAGTATCGGTCTCTGCATTGTAGAGAAACATGGAATAGACATGCTTGCCTTCATACTTGGGGATGATCTTCTTAACTTCCCACGTCCCTTCCATCTTCTTATAGGCATGAGAATACTTACCAAAGATATTCTCATAACCAGCCAGAATATGGGGGACATCGGGATTCATCATGGTAAGGAACTGCTTCTCGTTCGAAGAAAACATATAGAGACGGGATGAGTCAACGCCTTCGGGAAATCCTAACAGAGTAGGGCCGAAGACTTTCTCCATTTTGTCTCCCCATTCTTCGTCCATTTTGCGAAATTCGTCTGTGCCTGCCATATCAGTTTCCTCCTTTGGTTTTCTATGGAAAATAGATTGGTATTTAGATGGTCATCAGTTTCCAGAGACCATATACCAATCCATATTGGCATTTTCTGAAAAAGCTAGATTTCGGTTCCTTTCTTTGTAAGTCGGTATATTCTAATTTATCGGTAGGATCGACTTGATTCGATTGCACTCCTAATAATTTCGGGTTGATTTCTTGTAAGTAACGGATATGGGAAAGAAGATTTTGTCTCATGAGATAATAGGTAGAATACTGCAGAATGAGATTGTCATTCCAGCGATTCTCAGAGGCGTCCTTTCTACAGGCCTTGAGTTTCTCGTTCATTCTCTCCACTTGGATATTGAAGAGATTGACATAATATCCCTGTAATAATATACAGAAAGTTTCTGCAGCTCCATCATCTCTATCATACTGAATCTTCCCGTCTCCTACATGAAAGAAAAGTTCGATATTATTCCAGTCATCATCCGTCAATTGGACGGAAAAGTAGTCTGTCATATCTTGCTCCTTTTTCTGTCAGCTGCTTATGCTGCCTGCCGCCAGCAGCAGCGCGCCCGCTGAAAGCATAAGGTCTGCCAGGTTCCACACCAGCCGCTGCAGCCGCCCGGCCGGCAG
>ENA-OPEC01000217-OPEC01000217.1-human-gut-metagenome-genome-assembly--contig:-NODE-217-length-51178-cov-7.176692_pt1 | contig 51178 bp, 44 predicted proteins | sample MGYA00241622_ERZ501507 | MGnify/ENA primary metagenome ERZ501507 (study PRJEB25962, sample SAMEA2042582) | human gut metagenome | biome: human gut; feature: human-associated habitat; material: faeces... | reverse complement strand
CCGCTCGTCAGCGGGATCGGCTGTCAGCCGGAAACGGCGTTCGACGAATTTCTGAGTACGAAGCTGCTGCACCACAAGGACGGCGGCGTGATGTTCTATCACATGGTGCAAAGCTTCCCGAAAGGTGCGAACATTGATCCTCGCACAGCGCACGAAGCAGCACGCAGGCTCGCCGGATATTTCGAGGGCTGCGAGGTTCTGGTCTGCACGCACGTTGACCGCGAACACATTCACTCGCACTGTATCATCAACAGCGTCAATTTTGAAACCGGCAGGAAGGTGCATATGGCAGACGAGCAAATTCAGGAACTGCGTGTTCACAATGATCAAGTCTGTGAGGAATTAGGGCTTCCCAAATTCCAGAGAGACGAACATCGGCAGTCACGCGGAATGTCCAACGCAGAATACTACACGGCGTCCAAAGGCGAGAGTTGGAAATTTGAACTCATGCGCGTGATCGACGATTGTATGCGCTGCGCCGGAAGCCGCGAGGAATTTCTGATCTTGCTCCGCTCTGAGGGTTACGACGCCACTTGGACGGACAGCCGCAAGAACATCACCTACACCACACCGGACGGGCGCAAATGCCGTGACAGCAAATTACATATAGAAAAATACTTGAAAGAAAATATGGAGGCGGAATTTGGATACAGAACGGAGAATGACAACACAGGAAATGTTGGCGCAGCACAAAAAGCTGATGGACGAGGCGCAACGGCTGGAACCCAGCGTGATGGTCACGGAGCGGAACTGGAGTGCGCTGCTCGAAATGCAGGACAGGCTGTTTCGGCAGCAGATGCAGTTAGACACGGACCTGAAAATGCTTCTGACGAAAGCAGAAGCGCAGGAATCTCTGATCAAGATGCAAACGAGTGCAGAAAATTTCGAGAAACAGGCTGGGAGTCTGAACGCAAGGTATTCTTCCGCCTGCAAAGAGCTGACCGAGAGTACCAAAACGGCGCTGAATACAGTGACGAAAGAAGCGAATCAGCAGCTTTCCAATATGACGCAGGCGGCGAAGAAGAAAATTTGCCTCTGCGCGTGGATCTCGATTACAGCGGTGATCTTGTGCGCGACGCTGTGCGCCTTGGCCGTGCTGTGGAGCAGATGACGGTCGATGCACCGACACGCGACAGAACGACTATGCCGCTGCATATTGACAGCAAGCGCCGCAAGAAGCTCCGGCAAAAGAAAACCGCCCTCGGCCATGCCGAGGACGATCATGAAGAAATGCGAATGGACACGATGTAGACGTTTGGGGGTGGCGAAGAAGAACTGCATGATTCCAATTCCCGCTGGGAATACTTACAACAAAAAAGGAGGTGGACAGCATCAGCACCCAGAGGAAACCGGCGCCGGAGCAGGCAAAGAAAGAGCTTGCTGAACAGCTCTGGCTGAGCTACTACAATCAGGTTCTGTTTGAAGCCGGACTGATTACGGAGGCGGAACGCAACCGCATGAAGAACAAAATCAGTGCATTGGCGCCGTCCGCCTCCAACGAGGTTGGCAGGAGCATCCAGGCGTGATGCTCCTGTCAGAAACTCACACTTGCTTGTTTCACGCAGGTGTGATATGGTAGAAAAAACATGATAAAACGAAAAACAAAGGAGCGCACCAAATGGACATACATACGATCAGAATGGAGTTAAGAACAAAGTCCATTTACGATTTGCCGCTGCGCGTGACCTACTATGCGCGTGTGTCGTCTGAAAGTGATGAGCAGCTAAACTCACTGGGCAATCAGGTTTCCTACTACGAGGATCTGATCCGAAGGAATCTCCCGTGGACATTCGTGCCGGGGTACATTGACGAGGGCTTGTCCGGTATCTCTACGAAGAAGCGTGAGAACTTTAACCGCATGATCGAGGACGCCGCTGAAGGTCAATTCGATCTGATTATCACCAAAGAAATCTCCCGCTTCGCTCGAAACACGCTCGACTCTATCCAGTACACGCGCCAGCTTTTGAGCTACGGCGTCGGTGTATTCTTCCAGAACGACAACATCAACACATTCGATGAGGATGCCGAACTGCGCCTGTCCATCATGTCGTCTATCGCGCAGGATGAACTGCGCAAGCTGTCCTCGCGTGTGAAATTCGGTCACCAGCAGGCCATCAAGTCGAGCGTCGTACTCGGCAACAGCCGCATTTTCGGCTACACAAAAGCGGACGGAAAGCTGGTCATTGATGAAACGGAAGCGCCGATGGTGCGGGAATTGTTTGAACTTTACGCGACCGGCGAATACTCCATGAAGCAGCTGGAAACGCTGTTCTGGGAAAAAGGCTATCGCAATCACAACGGCAAGAAAATCGCGCACACCACCATGTCCAACATCATTTCCAATCCCAAATACAAGGGCTACTACGTTGGCAACAAGGTCAAGGTCGTGGATATGTTCACGAAGAAGCAGAAATTCCTCCCGCCGGAGGAATGGGTCATGTTCAAGGACGAAACAGGCGAGATCGTACCGGCAATCGTGTCTGAGGAAATCTGGGATGCGGCGAACGCCGTGCTGAAAAAGCGCAGCGAGGACGTGAAGGCTCGGCAGGGCGTCTGCAACCACGCCAATCTCCTGACAGGAAAGCTGTGGTGTACGGAGTGCGGACAGCCCTACTACCGCCGCGAATCCGAGGACAAGAGCGGCAGAAAGAACAGCAAATGGCTCTGCTCCGGCAAGATCAAAAACGGCGCGGATTCCTGTAAATCCTTTGCCATCTACGAAAGCGAGATTAAGCCACTGCTGTTCGAGGTGTTCCGCGATACAGCGGCAGACGCCGATGCGATGGTGGAAGAATATATCCGTATGTACAATGAGCTGACGCAGCACGGCTCGCTCCGGAAAAAGATCGAACAGCAGAATAACATCATCGATCAGGCAAATCGGAAGAAGAATAAGCTCCTGCAGCTTGCCGCAGACGACAGTATTACGAACGCGGATTTCAAGAAGATGACTGCTGACTGCAATCGTGAAATAGAAGAAGCCGAAAAGGAAATCACAGAACTGGAGCAGACAGCCGCCGATGGAGACGCCTTCAAGCAGAAGATCGATGAGATCCGCAGAGTCCTGACGAATGCCCAGCGTGACGCGGCGCAGGGGATCATCACGAAGGAGTTCATCGACAAGTATATCAGCAAGATCTTCGTGACACCGAAAGACGACACGACTATGCTGCTTCAGGTCAAGATCTTCACGGGGGAAACGACGGAAAAGTACCTCCGGAAACTCGAAAGCCGCACGGGTCACATCACCCGCGATTTGACTGAACAAGCAGAAAAGCCAGACGCCGCAAGGGTTTCCAGCCCTGACGATTCTATGGGTCACACGTCTAAGAAAATGATCGAGTCCTACGAGCGCAACATGAAGTAAGTCTTTTTCTCCGGAACACCGGAGGCGAAGACGGGAGCCGCTGCAAAAGCAGCGGCTCCTTTTCATAGAAAATGGTCTTGAATTGAATTTCTGCATATGATATGGTAAATATGGGAGAAAGTGGCGATTTTTGAAAAACGGGAGAAAAAAGGAACAATAATGAAGCGATGCTTTACCAGTCTGACCGCGCTGCTCTGCTCGGCGGCGATCCTGCTGTGCAGCCTGCCCATGCAGGCGCTGGCGGTGGAGTTCCGGATGCAGACAGCCTATGAAGACGTCTTGCCGGACGAACTGACCGCGCAGAAAGAAGCGCCCGAGGCCGAAAAACAGCCGGAAGCCCCTCCAGAGGAGCCGACCGTCTCCGTCCTCTCCACGGATAACAGATCCGGCGATTTTACATACAGCGTCCTGTCCGACAATACCGCGCAGATCACGGGGTATTCGGGGACGGCGGCAAATCTGATTGTTCCGGATAAACTGGACGGGTATACGGTGACGGAAATTGGTAAGCTATGCTTCAGCGGAAACATAACTCTGGTTTCGCTGAAGCTTCCGGATACGGTAACAAGGATCGGCACGAAAGCGTTTGCGTACTGCACAAACCTCGCGAGTATCAACTATCCGCTTCATCTGGAAAGCGCAGGAGATTATTATAACGGCGGCTACCTGTTCGATGGAACCAGGATCAGCAGCATCACCGTACCGGAGGGCGTAACGGAATTACCCTCGTACGTATTTCAGGGCGCTTATATGCTGACGGAGGTTCAGCTGCCGACAACCCTTACGTCAATTGGAAGCAGCGCGTTCAGCGGCTGTTCACAGCTTCCCGCGCTCTGTATCCCTATTGGCGAGACCCAAATTGGAATGAATGCTTTCACGGGCTGTACTGAACTGCGGCAGGCTGCGTTCCTCGGAACGAAGTGCACGTTCGGGAGAGATGCATTCAAGTATTCGGAAAATGTTTCGTTCTACTGCCCGATGGCGTCGGAGGAGGCGCTGTACGCCATTGAAAATGATATCCCGATCGTACCGACCGGCGGCGTTCAGGATGATCCGGCGAGCGTACTGGACTATTCCGGCTGCGCCTACTTTGCTGAGCTTGGCTCTATGGCCGCGAACGGACTTGTTTCCGTCACGGTGCGCTATGCCGTCAAGGCCAACATGAAATCGGCTGTCGAAAATAAAAGTCTGAAGCTGTATCTGCCCGAAACAGCGGAGCTGTATGAACAGACACTGAAGCTTGACGGCGTGCTCTGCAAGGAATATACCTGCGACGAAAATATGCTGACGGTTCCGATCGAAAAGGACAGCGGAACGCTTAAATTCTCTCTGCATATGACCGCGCAGGGCAGCCTGTTCAGCTATGCTGTGCTGCTTCGCACGAAGGACGGCGTATCCGGAAAGGACATCGTCGGCATCCTGAACGACAAGGTAAATGTGCTGACGCTGAACGCACCGGACACTGTTACAATGGACACTGTAACGGTAAGCGGTCTTGCGCCTGCGTCCGCAGAAGTGAAGCTGTCGGTGAACGGAAGCGCACAGCAGACAGTGACGGCCTCGAAGGCAGGCAGCTGGAGCGGGACGGTCACGCTCCCGTCTCCGAAGGACTACTACAGCTATACCATTCTGGCCGAATGCCAGTCCGGCGATACGCTCATGCAGCAATCCGCAGCTGTGACCTATCATGCCGAAGAACCAACGGTCACGGATTTTAAGATGTATTACACTGAGAATGACAAGATCCGTTCCTGCGACCTTCTGCAGATTGGGCCGGTCAGACCTAAGGTTTACTTCCTGCCCGGCACAGAATTCCGCTTTGAGCTCAAGCTTGACCATCCGGAGCAGATCGACACGATTTACGTTACCAGCACCCGAAGCAATGAAGTCAAGTATCTGCGTGCGACATACGATGAGGAACGCGGCCTGTTTACCACGAACGGCTATTTTGACGAAAATGACCGCCGCTATGTTCCCGGCACGATCGGCTTCGAGTATATCAAGAAGGTCACACCGGTAACTGTCGATGCAAGCTATGACTGGAGCATTTTTAACGAGCAGTTGCCCGCAGACGCGGCCAGTGCAGTTCGCTTCAGCGAATATTCAGACCTGGACTGCAATGCGCAGATCGATTTCGGCAGTATTTTCAGTGACCTGAGCGGTGTTTTCGTCGATGCAGGCGTGAGCGTATATGACGAAGCGACGGATGGGGATCTTGGAGACTGGCTGGGTGTATTCGAGGATTTTGAAAACATGACCTCATACCTCATACCCGGCAAGGACAATGAAAAATACTATGTGACAATAGACTACAGCGATCCGTTCAGCTATGCCATGCTGGTCCGTGATCTCAGCGGATCGAGCTATTTAAAGGTCATTCTGGACAGCCGGACCGATCAGACAGAAAACCTGAAGGAGCTCTGGACGCTGGTGCAGATCTCCGATACGCTGTCAAGTGTCAATACCATTACAAAGATGGTGTACAAGCAGCATTCCATCCATACAGACATGGATGAGCTGCGTGAGGAGCTGCTGCGGACGTCATATGGCACGCCGCAGCAGCGTCAGGAGGCATTGCGTCAGGTCGACGAGCTTGAGCGCGATCAGTCGGCCTTTATGCTGCTCACGACGATCCTGCCGCTCATCTTTGCCGGCGGATCGGCTGCGGTGGGCGCGACGATGGGGGGACCGGGCATCCTGTTCACTGCGCTTCTCGGCATCTTTACCTCTCTTGCGCCGATGTTCTGGAAGCTTCGAACGGCACATATCAAGGGAATGCTGTTCCGCGTCGACTTTGTCGTTGATCCCAGCGGCTATGTGTACGATCAGGAAACAAATGAGCGGCTCGAGGGCGCAAAGACAACGGCGTATTATATTCCGGAGCCTGCAAATGCAACCGAAGAATTTTGGAAGAATACGCCTGCCGCCAATACGTATGGGGAGCTTTGGAACGGTGCGGAATACGACCAGAGCAACCCGCTTTATACCAATGCAGACGGAAAATATGCATGGAACGTGCCGACGGGCTGGTGGCGCGTAAAGTACGAAAAAGAAGGCTATGAAACGACGTGGAGCGACTGGATGACCGTTCCGCCCGAGCAGACCGAGGTCAACATCGGCCTGACGCCGATTGCGCCGGAATATACGGTCCGTGCACAGACCGTGACAGCGGAGCACGTCTCGGTGCGCGTGACGAGCGACAGCGCGGCGAAGCAGACGGCCCGCTGCGTGCTTGCGGCCTATGACGCGGACGGACGGCTGACGGCCGCAGCCGTGCAGACGCTCTCGCCCGGAAGTTCAGTGGTGCTCACGCTTTCCGGACTGCCTGCGGACGGCACGGTCAAGCTGTTTATCCTGAACAGTACGACCGGCGAGCCGCTGCGCAGCAGCTTTGGATTCCGGCCCTGTATGCCGATGCAGACGACCGTCGCGCAGACGACCTCACACGCGTTATAGCCCGCACTCAGCTGGTTCCACAGCGCAAGCGACGGCGCATCCGCCGCGCTCAGATCGCTGACGGCCTGCGCCATCCAGTCATATCCCGGGTAGGGTGTATCTGAAAACTCATGATGTGACCGGCAGCGAGGGATTTTTGCGTTGCGCAAGACATTTTTTCGCAGGAATACTGACGTATTTCAAGGAAAAATGACGCGGCGCACCGCAAAAAGGCCCGCTGTCCGGGTGCGTTGGGAGTTTTCAGATACACCCTAGGCCAGCGGGGCAAATATCACCGCTGCCGCATACAAAAAAAGCTGACAAGGCCGAGCAGGCCAAGCTTTTGTACCAGCGTTCGTTTCATTTTGTTCCTCCTGTTCAAAAAACGCAGTGCTGACCACGTCAGACATGGTCAGCACTGCGTCCTTGCGTCTGGCTGATTGACTTCTTCGATTTGAAAATTTCTTGCGTTGATGATGCTCTCCCGGCGGCATTTCGGGCAGAAGAGCGGGAACTCCTGCAAGATTGTCCGCCGCAGCAGCCGCAGCCGCGTTTTTGCGCCGCAGACCGGGCACAGGACCCAGCGTTCCTCTGCCGCGCTCATTGCAGCGGCTCCTTTTTGTGAACCATACGGAAAAAAAGCACCACATGGCGGCGGAGCATATCCAGACACTCCGCCTCCCGTTCCGGCTGCCGGTCGCAGATCCCGATCAGCGTCAGGACGGGCGCGACATACTGCATCGCCAGAGCATCCGGGTCTTCCGCCTGAAGCTCACCGGCTGCGATAAGAGCGCGGAAGATCCCGGCGTGGTAGGCGAGCAGCCGGTCAACGTACCGACGGGAATACAGCGCCGCCAGCTCCGGTGAACGGAACTGCTCAATGGTCATCATGCGCCGAAAGCGGCTGATCGGCGCATTGTGCAGAGAGTATTCAAAAATCTGCCGCACCTTTTCAAACAGCGCTTCTGCTGTGATCTCCGTAAAGACCGGAATGTCCTGCGACACGTTCTGTACATGAATGTCGATTTTTCCGGTGTCCGCCTCATACTGTGCCGCCGTGGATTCCACGATCGCGTCAAAAATGGCCCGCTTGCTGGGAAAGTGGTTATAAAGAGAGGGCGCCTTGATGCCGACCGCCCGCGCGATCTCGCCCACGCTGACAGAATCATATCCCTTCTCGGAAAACAGCTCCAGCGCCTGTTCCAGAATCCTCTCCCGAGTATCCTCCTGCTTCATCACTTCACCAGCTAACTAATATTCGTTAGCTTCAATATAAAGGATTTTCCCGGAAAAGTCAAGCCCCAAAAAAGGCTCCCCTTTGTGCAAAGGGAAGCCTTTGGATTGTATAAATTTACAGCGTTGCGGCCATGACGGCTTTGATGGTGTGCATACGGTTTTCCGCTTCGTCGAAGACGATGGACTGGCTGCTCTCGAAGACCTCATCCGTGACCTCCATCGCGTCAAGTCCGTATTTCTCGCTGATCTGTTTGCCGATGGTGGTGTTCAGATCGTGGAACGCGGGCAGGCAGTGCATGAAGCGGCACTGCGGCCCGGCCTGCGCCATGAGCTTTGCGTTGACCTGATAGGGGAGCAGGTCGTGAATTCTCGTCTGCCAGACCTCGTCCGGTTCTCCCATCGAGACCCACACGTCGGTATAGATCACATCCGCGTTTTGAACCGCGTGCATCGGCTCTGTGTCGAATTCCAGCACCGCGCCGGTCTGCGCGGCGATCGCTTTGCACGTTTCGATCAGAGCCTTATCCGGGAAGTACGCCTCCGGCGCACAGGCGACAAAGTGCATCCCCATCTTTGCGCAGCCGACCATCAGGGAGTTGCCCATGTTGTACCGCGCGTCGCCCATGTACACGAGCTTTTTGCCGGTCAGATTGCCGAAATGCTCCTGGATCGTCAGGAAATCGGCCAGAATCTGCGTGGGGTGAAATTCGTTCGTCAGTCCGTTCCAGACGGGGACGCCCGCGTATTTTGCCAGCTCCTCGACGATCTGCTGCCCGTAGCCGCGGTATTCAATGCCGTCGTACATGCGGCCGAGCACACGCGCGGTGTCGGCGATAGATTCTTTTTTGCCGATCTGCGAGCCGGACGGGTCGAGATAGGTGACCGTCATGCCCAGATCATGTGCCGCGACCTCGAACGAGCAGCGCGTCCGCGTGCTGGTCTTCTCGAAAATCAGCGCAGCCTGCTTGCCCTCGCACAGCCGGTGGGGGATACCGGCCTTTTTCTTTGCCTTGAGCTCGGCGGCAAGCGCCAAAAACTCCGCGATCTGCTCCGGCGTAAAATCAAGCAGCTTTAAAAAGCTCTGTCCTTTGATGTTCATGTCGTACTCCTTTTTATTGATGCGCCGCGAGGAAGGCCGCGACGGAATCCAGCTGCGCCTGTACCGACGCGGGGCCGGTGCCTCCGGCGGAAATGCGCCGCGCCACGCAGGTCCTGAGCGAAATTTCTTCATACAGATCGTCCGTGAAAACGTCCGAATACATCTTGTAGGTTTCCAGCGGCAGCTTCTCAAGCACGGTATCATGCGCGATGCAGTACGCCACAAGCTGACCGGAAATTTTGTACGCACTGCGGAACGGAACGCCCTTTTTTGTCAGATAATCGGCCAGATCCGTCGCGTTGATAAAGCCCTTCTGCGCGGCCAGCAGCATAGCCTCCGGCTTTGCACGAAGGCTGGAAAGCATCGGAGCCATGATCTGCAGGCAAAGCTTCGTCGTGTCCACGCAGTCAAACACGGCCTCCTTGTCCTCCTGCATATCCTTATTATAGGCCAGCGGAAGCCCCTTGAGCGTCGTCAGAAGCGCGATCAGATCGCCGTAGACCCGCCCGGTCTTGCCGCGGCACAGCTCAGCCATGTCCGGGTTTTTCTTCTGCGGCATGATGGAAGAGCCGGTCGTAAAGCCGCTGTCCAGCTCAATAAACTGAAATTCCCAGCTCGACCACAGGATCAGCTCCTCGGAAAGCCGCGACAGATGCATCATGACCAGCGCGCACGCGCTCATCAGCTCCACGCAGAAATCGCGATCCGATACGCCGTCGAGACTGTTTTCACACACGGCGGCAAAGCCGAGCTTCTGCGCTTCAAACACGCGGTCGGTCGGATATGTCGTCCCGGCCAGCGCACAGCAGCCGATGGGGGAGGCGTCCGTGCGCTTATACGCGTCCGCAAGCCGTCCATAGTCGCGCTCCAGCATCATCGCATACGCCAACAGCTGCTGGCCGAATGTGATCGGCTGTGCCCGCTGCAAATGCGTGTAGCCGGGCATAATGGCGTCCTTGTTCGCCTCCGCCTGCGTATGCAGCGCCTGCATGACGGCCAGAACCAGCGCTTGCAGCGCCTTGATCTCATCCTTTAAATACATCCGCAGATCAAGCGCGACCTGATCGTTGCGCGAACGCGCCGTGTGGAGCTTTTTGCCCACATCGCCGATGCGCTTCGTAAGCTCCGCCTCGACAAACATATGAATGTCCTCAGCCTGCGGGTCGAGCTGCAGCGCTCCGGATTCCAGATCGGCCAGAATGCCCGCCAGACCGTCGATGATCGCATCCGTATCCGCCTGCGTCAGAATGCCGCATTTGGCAAGCATTGCGGCGTGTGCCATGGAGCCGGTGATATCCTGCCTGTACATCCGTCCGTCGACGGCGATCGAAGAGTTGAATGCGTCAGCCAATGCCGAAGTCTCCGCCTCCGACCGGCCCGCCCAAAGCTTGTTCATGGTGCGTTCTCCCTGCATGATATTTGCAAAGCCTCCCCTTGCCATGCCCCGCATGGTAAGGGGAGGTGGATTTTTACAGCTTCCCCTGCTCCCGCAGCGCCTGCACCTTGGTCGGCAGGCCCCAGATGTTGATGAAGCCCTCGGCCTCGGCCTGGTTGAAATCGCTCTCGCCGAATGTGACGAGATTCTCAGAATACAGAGAATACGGCGAGGTAATGCCGGCGTTGATCATGTTGCCCTTGTAGAGCTTGAGCTTGACCGTGCCGGTGCAGAATTCGTTGGCCTTTTTCGCGAACGCTGTCAGCGCCTCCTGCAGCGGGGTGTACCACTTGCCGTTGTAAATGAGGTCGGCATAGTCGACGGCCAGCTTTTCCTTCATATGCAGCGTTTCCTTGTCGAGCGTGAGCATTTCCAGCTGCTCATGCGCGAAATAGAGGATCGTGCCGCCCGGCGTCTCATAAATGCCGTGATCCTTCATGCCGATGAGCCGGTTTTCGACGATATCCAGAATACCGACGCCGTTCTCGCCGCCGAGCTTGTTGAGCTTGCGGATGATGTCGGAAACCTTCATCTTCTCGCCGTTGACCGCCACGGGGACGCCCGCCTCAAAGCTGACGGAAACCGTCGTGGGCGTGTCGGGCGCCTGATAGGGGGACACACCCATTTCAAGGAACAGCGCCTTGTCAAGATCCGGCTCGTTCGCGGGATCCTCAAGATCAAGGCCCTCGTGGCTCAGGTGCCAGAGGTTCTTATCCTTGGAGTAGTTCGTCTCGCGGGAGATCTTCAGCGGCACATGATGCGCCTCGGCGTAGTCGATTTCCTCGTCACGGGACTTGATCTCCCACTCTCTCCACGGTGCGATGATCGCCATGTCGGGTGCGAAGCGCTTGATGGCCAGCTCGAACCGAACCTGATCGTTGCCCTTGCCGGTCGCGCCGTGCGCGATGGCGTCTGCACCCTCGGCCAGCGCGATCTCGGCCAGCTTCTTGCCGATGACGGGCCGTGCAAACGCGGTGCCGAGCAGGTATTTTTCATATTTCGCGTCCATCATGACGGACGGGACGATAATATCGTCGCACATCTCGTCGGTGAGATCGGCGATGATCAGCTTGCTCGCGCCGGTCTTGATGGCCTTTTCCTCGAGACCGTCCAGCTCGTCGCCCTGACCGACATCAGCCGCGACGGCGATGATCTCCGGATCGTTGTAATGCTCCTTCAGCCACGGGATGATGACCGAGGTATCAAGGCCGCCAGAATAGGCCAGAACGATTTTTTTGATCTTGCTCTTATCCATGTGAAAACCCTCCATAAAGCTCCGTTGTGCGGTTGTTTTTCTTTATGCACGTAATATACACACTTTATGCAGAAAAGTCAAGCATAAAATTTATAAAAATTCATTTATGTGAAAAACAATGCATACCCATCCGTACACGCCCGCCGTTTTGTGCAGAATGAAAAAAACTTTACTTTTTCCGCCAAAGCGCGTAAAATTTGAGGTAACAGACGGGAACCGTTTCCGCTGTAGGGGCCGATGCCCACATCGGCCCGGCAGGGCAGACCGGTTCCACAGAGGATTTTGGCGAATTCGCAGCTGCGGAACGGGCCGATGTGGGCATCGACCCCTACAATATGCTGCATACAGGAATGAATATGCAAAAAAAAGCTGGTTTTGGAACCCTCGATCCCCACCGGTGGGATCTCTGCGCCGCCGTACTGGCGCTCTGCGCACCGGACTTTGCGGAAAAACCCGCCTCTGCGCAGGAGTTTTTAGCCGCGCTCTATCAGAAGCTCTGCGCGCAGATGTTCCCGGACGGCCTGCCGGAGGTTCCCGTACTGACGGCGGATGAGACGGCGTACCTGTCCGCGCTGGAAGCGGCGCTGGCAAACAGACCGGACGCCTTTGACCCTTATCTCGACCTGCTGCCACTGCCGGAAGACGCGATTTCCGGAAGCCGCGTGGAGGCGCAGTATGCCAGATTTGAGCAGGCCGTGCGGGAAAGCCATCTTATGGCCGTCATGCGCCTCGGCATGGAATCGACGCCCTTCGACCCCGCATCGCATACCATCGGCGTCCACAATATCGCTCTGCACACGGCCATTCTCGCGAAAAAGGCCGGGTTCCCGGTCGACCTGCCGCTGGTCAGCGCGGCGGCGCTGGGGCATGACATCGGAAAATTCGGCTGCCGGGGCGAGGATCTGAGCCGCATTGCCTATCTGCACTATTATTACACCTGGCAGTGGTTCAGTCGCCATGACATGGAGGAGATCGGCTATATCTCCGCCAACCACTCCACGTGGGACCTGGAATTTGAAAACCTGCCCATCGAGTCTCTGCTTCTCATCTACGCGGACTTCCGCGTCCGCGGCACGAGAGCGCCCGGCGAAAAGGAGCGTATGCGCATCTATTCGCTCAAGGACGCGTATGAGATGATCTTTTGCAAGCTGGCCGACATGACGCCGGAAAAGACGCTCCGCTACCAGAACGTCTATCACAAGCTGAGCGATTTTGAAAATCTGCTCCGAAGCCGCGGCGTCAGCCCGGAGCTGACGGAAACCGAGCTTCTGCCGCATGAGACAAAGGATCCATCGCTCATGAACGCGGAGCAGGCGCTTCAGGCGCTGCGCGACCTGACGCTGGACGGCTCCATCCGACTCATGCACACGCTCTCGACCGACCAGACGCTCGAGCAGCTGCTCGAACAGGCCAAGGGCGAAAAAAATCTCCAGCGGATCCGAATGTACTTGCGCCTGCTGGAGGAATACAGCACCTATATGACCAAGGCCAACAAGCGCAAGACGCTTGTGCTCCTGTATGAGCTTCTCATGCACCCGGACGGCGACGTGCGCCGCATCGCCGGGCGCATCATGGGCAAAATTCTTGCGAATGCCGGCCCGCGCTACCGCAAGGAGCGGCCGCTTTCTGCGAAGGACGGCCAGATGCCGCCCGCCGTGATGGCGCTTTTGTCGGAATCTGCCGAGCTTTGGACACATTATATCGGCCTCTGTCTGCACCCGGATTACCGCATTTCCAGCAAGCACGCGCTGCGCATCTCCAACTCGCTCAAGACTATCTGCCAGAGCCTGTTTGCCTCCTGCGAGGAAAAGGAGGCCGGGCCGCTGGTCAAGCCGCTTCTGAACGCGCTGACCGAGGCGTGGGACGAGGACCGGTTCGTGCTGGTCGACGCGCTGTGCCATGTGCCGTGCCGCTATCTGCCAAAAAAGGAGCTGCCGGAGCTGTCCGCCCGCCTTGCCGCCATGCTCGGCACGGGAAACCCGGAGCTGGATATTATCACGCTGCATATGCTCCTGCGCCTGACCCACGCCGAGCAGGGCCTGCGGCCGGCCGTCTGCGCCGCCGTGCGGCAGTACGCGCCGCGCTGGGAGGATCATCTGGCCCACGACTGGCTCAAAGCAAGGCTGCTGGCGGAGCCGTTCGCGGCGCTGGACGCGCGGACTGTCTCGCAGATCCACCTCAGCAACCTGAAAAACGCCGTCCACTGGACGGTCAAGCTCACGCAGATCAATATGCTGCTGGAATATGTCCGGACGCACCCGGAGACGGCGTTCCACACGGCGCTGCATTTTTCCAATCTGCTCTGCGTCAGCGAGCATCTTCCCGTGCGTGAGGCGGCGGGCAACGCGCTGCTTTCTGTGGCCCCCGATCTGCTCGTCGACCAGATCAACGAGATCGGCATCGACCTGACGCGCGAGCTGGAATCCGGGCAGGAGCAGATCTCGCGCTTCATCCCGCCGTATCTGGGAAGGCTTTTGTGCCTGCTGCCGGAAAAGGAGCTGGGCGAATCGGTCGAATCCATCGGAAAGCTTGCCTGCGGCGCGTCCATCCGGCCTGCACGCGTGGCGCTGTTTACGCTCGGCGAGGCGCTGAATGTGCTGCCGGAGCAGGAGGCGCAGATCGCTGATCACATCCTCGGCCTCATCCTCACCGGCATTTCCCACTATGACGAGACGATCCACCAGACGGCGCTGGCCGTCCTCTGCCGCGATATTTTCGGCCGCGACCAGCTTTCCCCTGCCAGAAAGCATGATATTTTCGTCCGTCTGCACAAAAAGCTCCTGACGCTTTTGGCAGAACCGCGCACCGGCCAGCTGACATTCTTCAACTGCGCGGCCATGCTCAACCATCTGTACCGCTATACCGTCCGGCAGGAGCTGCTGGAGGGGACGTTCCGCTTCCCGCCGGAAAAACCCGCCGCGTTTTTCCCCGGCACGTTCGACCCGTTTTCCGTCGGCCATAAGCAGATCGTGCAGGAGATCCGCGCACGCGGCTTCGAGGTCTATCTGGCCGTCGACGAGTTTTCGTGGAGCAAGAAAACGCTCCCCAAGCTCCTGCGCCGCCGCATTGTCTCCATCTCGACCGCCGACCAGTGGGACACGTATCTGTTCCCAGACGAGATCCCCGTCAACATCGCCATGCCGGACGATCTTGCCCGCTTGCGGCAGCTGTTTCCGGGCAGAGACGTCTATCTTGTCGCAGGCAGCGATGTGATCGCCAACGCCTCGGCGTACAAGCACACAGAGCCAGGCGCAGCTGCGGACTATGACCACATCATCTTCTGCCGCGACGGCAGTGCCGACCGCGCGGCGCTGGCCTCGATCATCCGGGGAAAGCTCCTGCTTCTGTCGCTGCCGCCGTTTTATGAGACAGTCAGCTCCACGCGCATCCGCGCCTCGGTCGACCAGAACCTTGATATTTCCATGCTCGTCGCACCGGTCGTGCAGACGTATATTTATGAATGCGGCCTGTACGTCCGTTCCCCGGAGCAGAAGGACGTGCTGCGGCGCGAAGCGCTCTATTTCCGAAATGTCACGCAGGACGAGCAAACGCTCCCGCAGGCCGTCCGGGCCTGTATGCGGGGCAAAAAAGCGCCCCGCGCGGCGCTTCTGCTGGCAAGACCTGCGCGTCTGCTCGGCTGGGCGGCGGGACATACGATTTTGCTGGACGATCTGTATGACGCGCTCGGCTCTCTGGACGCGTGCAGCTATGTGCGCCAGCACGCCTCCGGCCAGATCCTGTTCGTTGACGCGGCGCAGGCCGAGGGGGAGGACGCGCTGCGGATGCTCCTCAACGAGCTGCTTGCCAGAAGTCTTGAGCAGGGGCACACCTATGCGCTCTGCCGCTGTGGGGAAGACCAGACGGAGCTGCAGAGTGCCCTGCGCCAGCTCGGCTTTACACAGGCCGCAGACGGCATCTATTATGTCGATATGCGCAACCCCGTCATGCTCCTGCAGGACGCCATGCTCTGCATCAAGCCCCCGCACCGCGACGCACCTGCTGTGCGCGAGGCCGTTTTGCAGACCCGGCCCCGCCTGCGCATGGCGCTCAGCGCCATGTTCCCTGGCAAGCTCCTTCTGTGCTTCGACACGGAAATGCTCAATCAGGCCATTGCCCAACGCATTGAGCGCATGAACGGCGTGCAGGACGTGCCCGAGGGCGTCTGGCAGCTCGGGCCGTATATGTGCGTGCCCTACGGGAAAATTTTTGCGGACGCCATCGTGCCCAATACGGTCACGAAGACGCTCCACGTGGAAAAATGCTACGCGCCCGACGTGCGCAGCTTCACGATCGAGGAATACCCGGATTATTCTCCGCTGCCGGGGCAGGTGCGCGCGCTGCGCTCGTTCCACCGGCCCATTATTCTGGTCGACGATCTGCTGCACAAGGGCTACCGCATCGAAAAGCTCGACCGCGTCTTCCGGCAGGAGCAGCTTGCCGTTGACCGCATTGTCGTCGCCGTCATGTCCGGCTATGGCCGCGATCTGATGCGCGTGCAGGGCAGGCGGGCCGAGTGCGAGTATTTTATTCCGAATCTCCATTACTGGGTCACGGAGAGTCTGCTCTATCCCTTTATCGGCGGCGATAGCGTCGCGGGCCGCAGGCAGAAGGAGCGGATGCTCCCGTCTGTCAATATGATCCTGCCGTATGTCTATCCCGGCTATTTCTTCGACGTGACGGAAGGGAGCATCCGGGGCCTTTCAAAAACGGCGCTGGAAAACGCCATGCAGATCCTCCGCGCGCTTGAACGTGAGCACCAGCGCGTGTTCTCAGCCGCGCTGACCATCCGCCGCCTCGGCGAAGCCCTGACGCAGCCCCGCCTGCCCGACAAGGGCGACTGCATGACCTTCGATTTCTCCCTCCCGGCCTCCAGCTACCTCGAAGAAGACCTCTCCCGTCTGGACCGCATCTGCCGCTGAGTGCCTGAGAGGCCGAGCGGCAGACAGCTGCGAAAAGCGGAAGCCCAATGCGAATTCGTGACTACCAGACGCTTCCACAAAAAAGCTGTGCCCCGGCTGCCTGACGGCAGCCGGGGCGCGGTTGCTTATTTGGTTCTGCTGCAGCCGGTGCAGCTGTCTTCGGGCTTGATGCACGGTTCGTTTTTCCCGGGGAAGAACGCGTCCATCGGGAAATCGATCTGGCTGAAGACCTCGCAGGGGCTTTCCGTGCTCGTGCCGCCCACCGGCGGGCAGGTCTTCGACGGAACGCAGTAGTCGAACGTCGGGATGAGCAGCTGCGTGTCGCGTTCGAGCCGGACGATGGAGAACTGTCCAATCGTGACAAGCAGGCGCTTGCATTCGCCGGTCAGCACCAGCGGCTCGTCGAAGCAGCCCAGCAGCGCCTCCGGGATGGCGGGCGAGGCTTCGTTCTGGCAGCAGCAGCTGCACGCTTCCATCACGCGCGAGCCGAGGATGATCGGGTCGACCGTCTCCGCAATGGCCCGCGGCAGCGAGACGGACTGCAAAGACTTCTTACAAAGGCACGTCAGATCGTCCCGGCTGGAGAAAATACGTGCGCTCGTTTCCCCGCCGAACAGAACCAGCCGCTTGGAGAACACGGCAAGGCCCGTGACGGTATTCGTGCGTCCGGCCGAGAGCGTCGCGTCGGCAATGACGCGGTAATAGAACGTTACGTCGACCGTAAAATAGCCGGAGGAGTAGGGAACCGGCTCCACCTGTACCTGAGTAAAGAGCAGCTCCACATACCGCGCCTTTGCGCTTGCCGCGCAGTCGAGCGTCTGCTGGGAGTCGACCGTTAAGTACACGCGCAGATCCTCAATGCAGTCCTTGGCGAGACAGCTGTCTGTGATTTTCCCCGTATGCACACAAACCGCTTCACGGATGCCGCGCAGATCACAGGTCTTGCCCGTCTGTGCAGGTTCAGACATTCGGATGACCTCCTATATATGATATCGTAAAGGTTCGCGTGGCCGAAACAGGGTCGTTCACGCTTCGCTTTCATAACAGTTTATGCAAAACCGCCCGTATGTGAAACACCGCGCAGGGAAATTGAACCCGAAATTGCGTGGACAAATGCGGAAATATGTGCTAAGATGATAGATGAATTCTAAATTGGTGAGGTATGCCTGCACATGAAACTGGATATCATGGGGCTGCAATTTGATAATGTCACGATGGACGAGGCCTCTGCGCGCGCGGAACAGATCCTTGCGGGCAAAAAGACCTGCTATGCCGTGACCCCGAACGCCGAGATCGCCTATGAGGCGCTGTACGACGAAACGCTCCGCGCGCTCATCAACGGCGCCGATCTCGTCCTGCCGGACGGCGCAGGCGTTGTGCTCGCGTCGAAGCTTCTCAAAACGCCGCTGAAGCAGAAGGTCGCGGGCGTCGATTTTGCCGACCGCCTGCTGTCCATCCTCGAAAAGACCGGCGGCGGGCTGTTCCTGCTCGGCAGCAAGCCCGGCGTTGCGGAGCTTGCCGCGCAGAAAATGACAGAAAAGCACCCGAAGCTGTACATCTGCGGCATGAACGACGGCTATTTCAAGGATGAAGCACCGGTCATCGAGAAGATCAATGCCGCAAAGCCCGATGTACTCTTCGTCTGCCTCGGCGCGCCGAAGCAGGAGCTGTTTATGAAAAATCATCTGGACGAGCTGCATATCAAGCTTATGATCGGCCTCGGCGGCTCGCTCGACAGCTTCGCGGGCACGGTCAAGCGCGCTCCAAAGTGGATGATCCGCTGCAATCTTGAGTGGCTCTACCGGCTCATCAAGGAGCCGAAGCGGTTCGGACGGATGCTCCGGCTGCCAAAATACCTGTTCGCCGTGCTTGGCAAACGGATAAGAGGGTAAGCAATATGGGAAAACTGATCGTGTTTGAAGGAACCGACGGAACAGGGAAGTCGACGCAGTTTGCGCTTCTGACAAAGCGCCTGCAAAACGAGAACGTTTCATTCCGCCGTCTGCAATTTCCGCAGTATCTGGAGCCGTCGTCAGCGCTCATCCGGATGTACCTGAACGGCGAGTTCGGCGAGAACCCGAACGATGTCAACGCCTACGCGGCCTCCACATTCTATGCCGTTGACCGCTTCGCGTCCTATCAGCGCGTGTGGAAAAACGACTATGCCTCGGGCGGGCTGATCCTGTCCGACCGCTATACGACCTCCAACGCTGTCCACCAGGGCGGCAAGCTGGAGGGAAAGGCGCGGGAGGAATTCTTCTCGTGGCTCTATGATCTGGAATTCAACCGCATGGGCTTGCCGAAGCCGGATCTGGTCCTGTGGCTCGATATGCCGGTCGAGATCGCCGAGGCGCTCATGCGCAGACGCGAGAGCGACACCAGCACGAAGGCCGATATCCACGAGCGCGACGACGGGTACCTGCACAAATGCCGCGAGGTCGCGCAGCAGGCGGCGGATTATTTCGGCTGGACGCGCGTTTCGTGCGTCCGGGACGGAAAGCTCCGCTCCATCGAGGATATCCACGAGGAATTGTATGCACGTGTAAAATCATGTTTGGAGGAAGTGTGATACCATGGTATATATCATCTTGGGTAAGGGCTTTGAGCCGATGGAAGCAATTGCGCCGTGCGACATTCTGCGGCGCGGAGGCGCGGAGGTTCGTTTTGCCGGGATCGGCGGGACGCTGATCGAGGGCGGCCACGGCATTTCGGTGCAGGCGGACTGCACCGTTGAGCAGATGAAGCTGGCGGACACCGATATGGTGCTCCTGCCGGGCGGACTCGGCGGCGTGCATTCGATCCTGGCAAGCGAAACGGCCATGAATTTCATCCGCCTTGCGTATGAGAAAAACTGCCTGATCGCGGCTATCTGCGCCGCGCCGACCATCCTCGCGTCGCTCCACATCACCGACGGCCGCAGAGCGACCTGCTACCCCGGTCTGGAAGATCAGATGGACGCGGCAAAGATGATCCCCTGCGGCGCAGTGCAGGACGGGAACGTCATCACCGGCCGCGCAGCCGGCTCTGCCGACGAATTCGGCCTCGCCTGCCTGCGGGCGCTCAAGGGTGAGGATACGGCCCGTCAGGTCGCCTCCGACATTGTCTACCGCGCATAAGGGAGGAACACATGGCAGATTTGACCCCGAATAAGCGTCCGGACGGGCAGTCGCCGGAAGACGGCGGGCTGGAAAAAAGTCTGGAATCGCTTTCGCTCGACGAGCTGCTTGCGTCCGTCAAGGACGATCTTGCGCGCGTCGACGCGATGATGAACGACAAGGATGAGGAAGAACAGGCCAAAACGCAGGCCGAGGCCGAGCTGGAGCAGGAGACGCAGCCGCAGAAGCAGACGCCCAATATGCCTCCGCTGTTCGAGCCGAAGATCCCGGAGGAATACGCGGATCTGACCGTCGACCAGCAGCCGCAGGAGCCGGAACCGGCGGAGGAAAAAAAGCACGGACGGCTGCCGTCCGGCATCCGGGTGCTGCTGTATGTGTGCTGCGTGCTGGCCGCGTCGGTGCTGCTTGCCGTGTTTGCGTGGCGCTGCGCGGACGATGTGCTGTCCCTGACCAAGCCGGACGCAGAGGTGACCGTCACCATTGCAGACGGCGCGACGATCTCGCAGATCGCAAAGGAACTGCGGGACAGTGGCCTTGTCCGTTCGGAAACGCTTTTCAAGCTGTACTGCTGGGCCACCCACGCCGAGCGCACCATTGAGCCGGGTACGTATTCGCTCAACAGCCGCTATGATTATCATGCGCTTGTCAGCAATATGGTCGAGGCCAGCCCCGACCGCTCTGTCGTGGAGATCACCATTCCCGAGGGCTACGAGTGCGAGGATATCTTCCGTCTGCTGGAGGAAAACGGCGTCTGCTCGTATCAGGATCTGGCGAACGCCGCGTCAACCTATGAATTCGACTATGCGTTCCTGCAGGAGATCCCCTACGGCAGCGAGAACCGGCTGGAGGGCTATCTCTTCCCGGATACCTACCAGTTCTATATGGGAGACGACCCGGAGAACGTCATTGACAAATTCCTGCGCAACTTCGACAACAAATTCACCAGCGACCTCTATGACGCGCTGGACGCGCTGAACGACCGCCTTGCCCAGCGCATGCGGGAGAATGCGTTCACCGAAACGGAGATCACGGACGCCAAGCTTTCGCTCTACGACCTCATCACGGTCGCATCCCTCGTCGAAAAGGAGACGGCCAGAACGTCCGAGAGCGCAACGATCGCCTCCGTCATCTATAACCGCCTGTGCAGCAAGCTCTATCCCTGCCTGGAGATCGACGCGACCATCCAGTATGCGCTTGCCGAGCGCAAGGAGATCCTGTCCAACGCAGACAAGGGTGTCCTCAGCCCCTATAACACCTACACGAACGCTGGCCTGCCCGCAGGCCCGATCGCAAATCCCGGCATGAATTCCATCCGTGCCGCGCTTTACCCGGCGGAGACGAAATATTATTTCTATGCGCTGGATACGACCGGTGTGCACCACTTCTCCGAGACGTATTATGAGCATCAGAACTTCCTGAACGAGCTCGCGGGCAAGGACGAAGAGGAAGATCAGCAGACCGTTACGGGCGATGAAACCACCGCAGATCAGACCGGCGACACCGCAGATACGGAGAATCAGACAGATGGATAGACGCAAACCGGAGCTTTTGAGCCCCGCAGGGGACATGGAAAAGCTGCGCATGGCCGTCGCCTACGGCGCGGACGCGGTCTATCTGGCCGGAACCAGCTTCGGTATGCGCTCGTTTACCGCCAACTTTACCCCGGACGAGCTGCCGCAGGCGATCAAGCTTGCGCATGACGCGGGCGTGAAGGTGCACTGCACGGTCAATATCATGCCGCGCAACGACGAAGCCGCCGCGCTCCCGGCTTATCTTGAGCAGCTGGACGCGGCGGGCGTCGACGCGCTGATCCTTGCGGATCTCGGTGCGTTCATGATGGCCGGGAAGTACGCCCCGCACTGCCAGCGCCACGTGTCGACGCAGCAGTCGGTCGCAAACTACGCCTGCGCGCAGAGCTGGTTCGATCTCGGCGCCAGCCGCGTTGTGCTTGCGCGGGAGCTGAGCCTGCGGGAGATCCTCGGCATCCGCGAACGCGTCTCGCCGGAGCTGGAGCTTGAGACGTTCTGCCACGGGGCCATGTGCGTGTCCTATTCTGGCCGCTGCCTGCTCAGCAACTATATGACCGGCCGCGACTCCAACCGCGGCCAGTGTGCCCAGCCCTGCCGGTACCAGTACGCGCTGATGGAGGAAAAGCGCCCCGGCGAATATTTCCCCGTCTTCGAGGATGAAAAGGGCACGTACATCATGAATTCCCGCGATATGTGCATGATCGACCATCTGGACGAGCTATGCGACGCCGGGATCGACTGCCTGAAGATCGAGGGCCGCGCCAAATCGGCCTATTATGCCGCCATCGTCACCGGAGCCTACCGCCACGTGCTCGACGACGTGTGGGCAGGCCGCACACCGGACAGGATCTGGCGCGACGAGGTCGAGCACGTCTCGCACCGCCATTATTCTACCGGCTTTTACTACGGCCAGCCCGGCCAGTTTACGGAGAACTCCCGCTATCTGCGCGAGTGGCAGATTTGCGCCGTCGTTGAGAAATGCGACGCGGAGGGAAACGCGGTCCTCAGCCTGCGCAACAAATTTGCGGCAGGGGATACCGTCGAGGTCGTCGGCCCGGATCTGCACCTGTTTTCATGGCAGGTGACGCCGATGGAGGATCTGGACGGCGTTCCGCTCCTTGAACCCCGCACGCCGCAGATGCGCTTCCGCGCGAAGCTCCCCAAGAGGGTCCCGCCCCTCTCCTTCATCCGCCACGCCGTCGAATTATCCGGCCGATAAGCAAACAACAGGCGCTCCGATTTCTGCGGAGCGCCTGTTGTTTTCGTCAATCCTTATGGTAGCCGAAATTCGAGATCATGAAATCGCTGTCGCGCCAGTTTTCCTTGACGCGTACCCAGGTCTGCAAAAAGACCTTCGTGCCCATGAAGCGTTCGCAGTCCTTGCGTGCATCCGAGCTGATCTTCTTGAGCATCTGGCCGTTCTTGCCGATGATAATGCCCTTGTGGCTGGCCTTTTCGCAGTAGATCGTCGCGTCCAGATCAATGATGCCGTCGTCGCGCTCGGAGAATTTTGTAATCTCGACCGCCGTGCCGTGCGGAATTTCCTTTTCGAGGTTCCACAGCAGCTTTTCGCGGATGATCTCGGCCATAACCTGCTTTTCGGGCATATCGGTCGAAATGCCCTCCGGGAACATGAACGGCCCCGGCTGTGCAAAGCCCTCGCAGACCTGCATCAGGCTGTCCAGCCCGTCGTGCCACTTTGCGCTGATGGGAATGACGTCCGTAAAGTCCAGCAGATCCTTATAGGCCGCGATGACCGGCAGCAGCGTTTCCTTTTCCACGGTATCGATCTTGTTGATGACCAGAATCGCCGGAACCTTTGCTTCCCTGATCTTCTCAATCAGCTCCTGCTCCTGCGGGCCGACGTTTGCGATCGGCTCAACCAGCAGAATGACGGCGTCGACGTCGGCGACCGACTGGTTGACGACGTTCACCATGTAGTCGCCGAGCTTCGTGCGCGGGCGATGGAAGCCCGGGGTGTCGATGAAGACGAGCTGCGTATCGCCGCGGTCGACGATGGCGCAGATGCGGTTGCGCGTGGTCTGGGGTTTATGGGATACGATGGCGATCTTCTCGCCGACGAGCGCGTTGGCAAGCGTGGACTTGCCGACATTCGGCCGCCCGGCGATCGTGATCATCGCGGTTTTGGTTTTCATATCTGTTCTCCTGTGCAAAATTCAAAATACATCTGGTCCTCGGCCAGATTCTCATGTCCGTCATCAATTTCTCCGACCACGCCGCCCATTTTTTCATAAAAGCGCCGTGCGGGCAGATTATGTACATTGCAGCCGCAGAAAAAACTGTCCAGTTTCCGTTCCCGCGCGGCCTGACGCACCTGTGCAAAGATGCGTCGACCCAGGCCCATATGCTGGTACGGCGGCAGCAGGTACAGAGAATTGAGGCAAAAAGAAAAGTCCTTATAGCCACCGTGGCTTGCCGCGCCATAGCTGAAATAGCCTGCACACTGGCCGCCGTCCATGACCAGATATGCCATATAATCTGTCTGCTCCAGCCTCGCCCGTTCCCGCTGCGTCTGTTCAGCAAGATCATATTCGTCGATCCATGCATCCGGATAGATTCCACGATACGTCGCGTCCCATGCGCTGCGCCGGGTCTCGGCAAGCAACTCCGCATCCGTGACTGAAGCGCGGCGGATAAAAAGATTCTGCTCCATCATCTCGGCAGTTCAATTTCGGCCAGAATGGCCTCTTCGGCGGCACGCATCTGCTTTTTCATCGGCCCTTCGTCCACATGGTCGTAGCCCAGCAGATGCAGAATGGAGTGGATGGTCAGATACCCGACCTCGCGCCGGGCGCTGTGGCAGAACTCAGCGGCCTGCTGTCTGGCCCGTTCGAGACTGATGGCCATGTCGCCCAGCGGCACAAGCCCGGTGTCCGGGTCTTTATATGCTTCCCACGACGCGGGGAGCTGCCCTGCCGTCAGCTCAAACATCGGGAACGACAGCACGTCCGTCGCCTTGTCGATCTTGCGGTATGCGTTGTTGATGGCGCGGATGCCCTCGTCGTCCGTCACAAGGACGTTGATCTCACATGGGGTGTTGACGCCCTGATGGGCCAGCGCGGCGGTGATACATTTGGAGATCTGCTGCTTGAGCGCGAAATCACGCAGACTGCGGCCCTCGCAGCGGATGACAATGCGATGCTTCATTTCTTTTCCCTCTTCCAGTCCGGCTTCCTTGTGAATGTCCGGGCGCGTTCGTCCGGCAGCCGGTTCTTTTCATATTTGTCATAGGCCGCGACGATGCGCTGCACCAGCACGTGCCGCACCACGTCTGCCGGCGTCAGACGGCAGATCTGGATATCCTCGACCCCGTCCAGCACCCGGATGGCCTCCTTCAGACCGCTGACCTTGTCGCCCGGCAGATCAATCTGCGTGATATCGCCGGTAATGACGATCTTCGAGCCGAAGCCGAGGCGCGTCAGGAACATTTTCATCTGCTCCCGCGTGGTGTTCTGCGCCTCGTCAAGAATGATAAAGCTGTCGTCCAGCGTCCGCCCGCGCATATAGGCCAGCGGCGCGACCTCGATATTTCCGCGCTCAAGATACTTTCCATACGTCTCCGGTCCCAGCATATCGAACAGCGCGTCATATAATGGCCGCAGATAGGGGTCTACCTTGTTCTGCAGATCGCCCGGCAGGAAGCCAAGCCGTTCGCCAGCCTCCACGGCGGGCCGCGTCAGAATAATGCGGTTGACGGTTTTTGCACGGAACGCCGCGACTGCCTCCGCCACGGCCAGATACGTCTTGCCCGTACCGGCGGGGCCGACGCCAATGGTAATGGTGTTTTTCTCAATGGCCTTGAGATAATTCTGCTGGCCTATGGTCTTGGCCTTGACGGGCCGCCCCTTGGCCGTCACGCAGACGACGTCCTTGGCCATTTTGCTGACCTGATCCTCGTTTCCGGTGTTGACGAGATTGATGAGGTAGCGCACCTTCTGTTCGTCGATCTCCTCACCCTTGGCTGACAGCGCCAGCAGCGCTTCAATTGCGCGGCACCCCTTGTCGGCAGCCTCTTCGTCGCCTGTGACCTTCAGCTCGTTGTTGCGGTTCGTGATCTTGACGCCGAAGGCGTCTTCGATCCGGCGCACATTTTCGTCGAAGGAGCCGAAAACGTCGATCAGCTGCTCGACACGTTCTGCATTGATGGTTCGTTCTGTCATTCAATCGCTTCCTTTAGGCTTGCGGGCCGCATACGCGCAATCATTTCCTCGCACCGCAGACTGGCATACAGCCGGATACACCCGCCGGACTGCTCCGTCCGGACAGAGCTGCTCCTGATGCTTCCGGCGATCATATCACGCATGGCATCCGCCTGTACCAGCTCCAGAAGCCTGCCTTCCGCGTCCTGCGCCCGCAATGTTTCTTCTCTTGTATCATACTCACAAATTCTTGTAATTGCAATCCCCAAAGGCAAAGAAAACCCGCCGGGGAGCGTCAGAACCCGTGTTTTTGTCTCTTTTTCATAAAATCCATCCGGTTCGTCCGCGCCGAAAAGCGAAATGCGCCGCCGTCCGACAAGCAGACTGACCGCATAGCGCGGAGCCGTGCGGTTCGTCTTGATCTGCTCCGCCTGCGGTAGGACGCACACGGCCTGCCGGACCGTCTCGGCGTAGATCTCCGCCCGCGCCGCTGTCACCTGCGTTTTAAACCCGAAGTCTGTGTACGCCGATACCAGCAGCTCTCCGCCCGCAACAGCCTGCCCCGGCGCGCAGAGACAGTTCCCGGCCACAGCCTCCACGCGCGTTAAGACGCCCGCACGCGAGGCGATTACATCTGTCGGCACTTTTCGGTCGAGCACCGGAGCCTTGTCTGGCCGTTCCCGCACGACCACGCGCGCATACATACCGCTCTGCTGCACCGTCAGCCACTGCAGCTTCGGAATGCGAAGCAGCATCTGGTTCTTCAGCTCCTGCGGCTTGATCGACGGCCCATATGTCCCGAACCCCACGCCAAGCTCCCGCAGCTCCCGCAGGATCTGCGCGCTCGGGACAGCCTCGTTTCCCTCGACTTCGTAGAAAAAAACATATTTCGGCACAACGATCCCCGCTGCGATAGCCGCTGCCAGCAGAATAAGCAGCGCGGGCCGCTTCCGCAGCCCGCCGAACACGGTGGAAAAGCCGCCGCGCTCTATGACCGCACAGTCGCACCCGCCCATGCGCACGAGCTGCGCCGCGCGCGCCTCGTCCCGTCGCAGGATCCAGACCTCGGCGGTAAAGTCGTCCGGTTTTGCGCAGAAATGGAATGCGATGCGCGCCTTTGCCAGCCGCTGCATACACCATTCCGGGCTTGCTCCCGTGATGGACAGCCGAGACACGCCGAGAAAAAACCAGATCACCCGCCACATCCGCGCAGACCTCCCTCACCGTAGGTCAGACAGTCAATCTGCCCGATGATCGTCAGCCGTTCCCGGTGCATCTGCCGGATCTCCAGCCCGCTTCCCACGACGGTCAGGCTCCCGATGTTCAGCCCGATCACGATCCGCTCCCGGTTATATTCCAGAATCCCGGTGTGCCGGTCGACCGAGCACTCCCGGAACCCGTTGACCTCCAGATGCGGCAGCCCCGCGGCAATATCCATCGGCAGCCCCAGCCGCACAGATGCAGCGGCCAGATACGAACGCAGTTTTTTCAACCAGCAGCGCCTCCTGTTTTTCGTTTGCTATATGCTTATGCCCAAAAGACTAATTCTTTCCACCGCTGCATAGGTTTTTATCCAGAGGAGGGGAGAGGCATGAGAAAGCTATTTCAGGCGCTTGCGCTTCTGGCGGCGTTTGTTCTGCTGATTGCTCTGCCGCAGGCTGCAGCGGACGGCGTGCGCAGCGCGCTCACGCTCTGCGGGCGGGTGATCCTGCCGTCGCTGTTTCCGTTTTTTGTGTGCAGCAATCTGTTCCTGCTGCTTGGCTATTCCGCACGGCTCTCCGCGCAGTTCGGAGGCGCGGCGGCAAAGCTCCTGCGCCTGCCGCCCGCAGCGGGCAGCGCGTTTCTGCTGGGGCTTCTCGGCGGCTATCCGGCCGGCGCGCAGGCGGCGGGTACGCTTTACGCGCAAGGGGAGCTGTCCGGAGCGAACGCGGAGCGCGCGCTTGCCGTCTGCAATCAGGCGGGGCCGTCGTTCATCTTCGGCGTACTCGGCGGCGCGGTCTTCAAAAGCGCGGCGGCAGGCGCATTTTTGTACGCGGTGCAGATCGTCTCCGCCGTGCTCGTCTGCCGTCTGACCGCGAAAAAACAGTACGCGCCCGCCAAAGCCGTCGCGAAGCCGCCGCAGCCGGAATCCTTTGCCGCAGCCTTTTCCGAATCGGTGCGCCGCGCGGGGATGAGCGCGATCCAGATCTGTATGTTTATCACGGTTTTTTCCGTGCTCACCCGCTATTTTCTGCTTGCCGCGGGCCGCTTTCTGCCGCCGGAGGCGCTGCCGCTGGTTCTCGGATCGCTGGAGCTGTCCGCGGGCTGCGCAGCGCTGGCGGACTGCGCGCTTGCGCTTCAATGGAAGCTGTGCATCGCATCGGCGCTTTTGTCCTTCGGCGGCGTAAGCGTTCTGGCGCAGAGCCGCGCCGCCGTGCAGGAGCACGGCCTGACCGGGAGGCTGCTCCTGCCGTGCAAGGCGCTTCAGGCCGTGCTTTCCTGCACGCTTACGCTCATCGCCGCGCCGCTGCTGCACGCGGAAAGCTGGCCCGCCGCCGCCTTTTCCGGCACGCAAGGCCCGGAAACGGCGGGAGCGGCGTCTTTGCTGCTGTGCTCGGTGAGCCTGCTGCTTTTTCGCAAAAAGTACCATAGCAATTTGCACGGAAAGCGTGTATAATGGGGGCAAACATCAAAGAAAGGCTGCTGCCCCATGCTGTTCCGAAAGAAGATCGACCGCTACTGTACCTATTGCCAGTTCGCGGGGAAAATTGACGATGAAACGATGGTCTGCCAGTTCTGCGGCATCGTCCCCAGCGACCACCGCTGCCGCCGCTTCCGCTACGACCCCCTCCGCCGCATCCCCGGCCGCCCCGCCGCCCCCAAGCACACCCACGACGACGCGGATTTTTCGCTGTAACCTCTGTACCTCAATGGCTGACGCGCCGGAAGGAAAATGCCCCTCCGGCGCGGTTTCGTGTATTTACAAAAATTCCGGTCAATGCTATACTATACAAATTGATTGAAACGCTTTTCTGAAAGGAACGGTATCTATGGGTCTGCCTGCGAAGCTGGTGCGCGCACAGCTCAATTTCTTTAAACCCTTTGTCGCCAACTGCTCTCTGGAGATCACCCGGAAGGGACAGGACAAGCTCGGCGAGCTGATGGAGGCCATCCACCGGCGCGACGTGATCGTCCGCGACCATGACTTCGGCCCATTTCAGGGCGCGTGGATCATGCCCAAGGACGAGCGGCGGCAGGGCGTTGTGCTCTATCTGCACGGCGGCGGCTACACCTGCGGCAATCTGGACTATGCCAAGGGCTTCGCGGCCACGCTTTCAGACGAGTGCGGTGTGCGCGTGTTCTGCGCAGCCTACCGTCTGGCCCCGGAGGACCGCTTTCCGGCTGCGCTGGACGACGCGGTCGTGAGCTATCAGTATCTGCTCTCCAAGGGCTATCCCGCCAGCCAGATCCTGCTCTGCGGCGAGTCCGCCGGCGGCGGACTTATTTACGCCCTCTGCCTGCGCCTCAAGGAGCTGCGCCTGCCGCTTCCGTGCGGCCTGATCGGCATTTCGCCGTGGACCGACCTGACCGGCTCCGGCCAGTCCTATATCGACAACCGCGACATCGACCCCTCCATGACGCCGGAGCTGCTGCAATTCTATGCCGCCTGCTATACCGACGACCCGAAAGATCCCCTCTGCTCGCCGCTGTTCGGCGATCTGACGGGCCTGCCGCCGTCGCTGCTGTTCGTCGGCGGGGACGAGGTCATGCTCGACGATACGCGGATGCTCCATAAAAAGCTGCTCGATTCCGGCTGCAAGAGCCAGATCGTTATTGCGCCGGAGCGCTGGCACGCATATGTGCTGTATTATCTGAATGAAAATATGTCCGATTTTGACACCATCGGACGGTTCATGACGCGTGGGCTCTCTCCCGTGCGCAAGCTGCGCTGGATGCGGCTGGATAACGCCGCGAAAATTTACCCGGCGGCCAAGCGCCGGAACTGGACGAATTATTTCCGCCTGTCCGCCACGCTGACGGAGGAGGTCGATCTGAGCGTGCTGCGCGCCGCGCTGGACGTGACGGTGCGGCGCTTTCCCTCCATCGCCGTGCGGCTGCGGCGGGGCGTGTTCTGGTACTATCTGGAGGAGATCCCCCAGCCGCCTCCCATTCAGGAGGAAAAAAGCTGCCCGCTGGCCCACGCGCCCTTTCAGGAGGTGCGGCGCTGTGCCTTCCGGGTGCTGGTGTACCGTGACCGCATCGCCGTGGAGTTCTTCCACGCCCTGACCGACGGCACCGGCGGCCTCATCTTCCTCAAGACGCTGGTAGCGGAGTACCTGACCCAGAAATACGGCGTGTCCATTCCCGCGGAATACGGCGTGCTGGGCCGTCTGGAGGAACCGGACCCGGAGGAGCTGGAGGACAGCTTCCTCCGCTACGCCGGGGATGTGAAGGCCAGCCGCAAGGAGTCCACTGCCTATCATCTCAGCGGAACGCCGGAGCGGGACGGCTACAAGAACCTCATCACCATGATGCTCTCCGCCGAGGAGGTGCGCGCCTGTGCCAAGAGCCGGGGGCTGTCCGTGACGGAGCTACTCTGCGCCGCCATGATGCAGGCCATTCTGAATCTGCAAGCGGAGAAGGTACGGGATCCCCGGCGGCGCAAGCCGGTGAAGGTGCTGGTGCCGGTGAACCTGCGGGGCCTGTTCCCCAGCCGGACGCTGCGGAATTTTGCGTCCTACATCACGCCGGAGCTGGACCCCCGCATGGGCGAGTGCAGCTTCAAGGAGCTGTGCGACGAGGTACACCACCGGATGGGTCTGGAAAACAACCGCCGCACCATGCGGGCCAAGTTCGCCGCCAACGTGGCCAGCGAGCGCTCGCCGGTGCTGCGGGTCATGCCGCTGTTCATCAAGAACATCGCCATGAAGGCGGTGTTCGACGCCGTGGGCGAGCGGAAATCCTGCCTGTGCCTGTCCAATCTGGGCAACGTGCAGCTGCCGGAGGCCATGGCGGCCTATGTCCGCCGGATGGACTTCATCATCGGCGTACAGGCCGCCGCGCCCCACAACTGCGGCGTGGTGACATGGAACGGCACCATGTATATCAACTGCATCCGCAGCATCCGGGAGCCGGAGCTGGAAATGCATTTCTACCGCGTGCTGCGAAAGCTGGGTCTCCACGTCACCGTGGAGAGCAACCAGCGCTGACGCGGGAAAGGAGCGTAACTATGTACTGTATCAAATGCGGCGTGGAGCTGGCTGACAGTGAAAAGGTCTGTCCCCTGTGCGGAACGCCGGTGTTCCACCCCGACCTGCCCTGCGGACAGGGCGAGCCTCCCTACCCCCCCGACCACCGTCCGCGGGTGGATGAGGTCAGCCGTGCCGGCGTCCTCTTTGTGCTGACGGTGCTGTTCGTGCTGCCGGCGGTGATCTCCGTGCTGTGCGACTGGCGGATGGGCAACGGCATCGTGTGGTCCGGCTATGTGGTGGGCGGCCTTGTGGTGCTGTATGTCGCGGTGGTGCTGCCCCTGTGGTTCAAACGGCCCAATCCGGCAATCTTCGTGCCGATCGACTTCATCGTCATCGGTCTATACCTGTTCTATATCAACTTTGCCACCCACGGACACTGGTTCCTGACCTTTGCCCTGCCGGTGACCGGTGCAGCCATGGTGCTGGTCACCACGATGGTGGTGCTGCTGCGCTATGTCCCCGGCGGCGCCCTGTATATCTGCGGCGGCGCACTGCTGGGCAGCGGCGGCTTCGCCGTGCTGCTGGAGTGGCTGCTGAATGTGACCTTCCACCTGCATGACACGTTCCTGTGGTCGTTCTACCCGCTGGCGGTGTGTACCGTGCTGGGCGCCATGCTGCTGGTCATCGCCATCTGCAAGCCGCTTCGCCGCAGCCTGCACCGGAAATTCTTCCTGTGACGTCATGCCTCGATATAGAAAAACCTCTCCTGCCCCGATGGGTAGGAGAGGTTTTTTGGTATAGGCTCAAATATTTTCCGAAGCGGCGGAGGCCGCTTTGCCGAAGTGATAGCCGAACCGCACACCCGCCAACCCCACCAACACGCCGCAGGCCGCCGCCACGGAGCGGATGCTGACAGCGGACCAGCCCTGCTGCCGGATCAGCTCCCGGCTTGCCTTCAGTATTTCCTCTTTGGATGTGACCACCGTATTCATACAGCACCTCAATCTGAACAACGTTCAATATCGTTATACAGAGTTTTTCCCGCTGTCAACAGGTAAAAAACGCCAAAAAGCAGCCTTGACATCGGGGGTTATCTTTGTTATCATCGGGCGGGAGAGCCGGAAGGCTTTTCAAATTTTCACTTATCGGAGGTGAATGTTCATGGATAGCTGCGGAAGTACAGGGCGAAGCCGGATCTGCGGTACGCGGAAATACAGGACGCGAATGCGGTCATCCATGGACATGGACTGACCACGTTCTGTTTTGTCGTGTTCTTCTGCACCGCACCGGAGACGTCTTGCTGTGGCAACTATCTCTGAAGCGGTGCATTTTTGCGCCCATTTTTGGTGCCAAAGGAGGACACAGACATGATGAACAGGATCACGAGAAACGATTTTACGCAGGAGATCGCGGCGACCATCCGCGCCGCAAAAAGCGGCGTGGGACTCTCCAAGCTGCTCAAGCGCTACCACGAGCGCGATGTGGCGAAGGCCCTCTCCCTTTTAACGGAGACTGAGCGGGAGCGGGTGCTCCGTCTGATGGATGTACCGTCGCTGACAGCGGTATTCCCCTATCTGGACGATGCCGCCGGCTGTCTCGCCGCCCTGCCGGAGGCGCGGACAGCTGAGGTGCTCTCCGGCATGGACACCGCAGACGCGCTGGACATTTTGCAGGAGCTGCCGGAGGAGGAGCGGCAGCGTCTGGCGGCGCATCTGGCCCCGGACGTCCGGGCGGATGTCCGGCGGCTGCTGGCCTTCCGGGAGGAGGAGATCGGCAGCCGGATGAGCAGCAATTTCGTGTGCATCCCGGACACGCTGACCATCCGCGGCGCCATGAGTGAGCTGGTGCGGCAGGCCGGAGAGCACGACAACATCTCCACCCTGTATGTGGTGGACAAAAGCAACGCCTTTGCCGGTGCCATCGACCTGAAGGATCTGATCATTGCCCGGGAAAACGACCGCTTGGAGGATGTGATCCGCCGGGGGTATCCCTATGTACTCGCCCATGAGAAGGTGGCGGACTGTGTCGACCGGCTGGCGGAGTACGAGGAGGACTCCCTGCCGGTGCTGTCGGAGTCCGGCGGCATCGTCGGCGTCCTGACGGCGCAGGATCTGGTGGAGCTGGTGGACGACACCATGGGCGACGACTACGCCAAGCTGGGCGGTCTGACCTCGGAGGAGGATCTCCGCGAGCCGGTGTTCGTCAGCATGAAAAAGCGCCTGCCGTGGCTGATTGTGCTGCTGTTTCTGGGCATGGGCGTATCCTCGGTGGTGGGCGTCTTTGAATCGGTGGTGGCGGTGCTGCCCATCGTCATCTGCTTCCAGTCGCTGGTGCTGGACATGGCGGGAAACGTGGGTACCCAGTCGCTGGCAGTGACCATCCGGGTGCTGATGGACGAAAACCTCAGTCTGAAGGAGGAGCTGGCGCTGCTGGGCAAGGAGATGCGTGTCGGTCTGCTCAACGGTGGGTGTCTCGGGCTGATGGCGCTGGCCTTTCTGGGCGTGTACATCCACTTTTTCAAGGGGTATGTGTGGACGTCCGCCTTTCTGATCTCCGGCTGTGTCGGCGTGTCGCTGCTGGTGGCCATGGTGATCTCCAGCCTGGTAGGTACCTTGATCCCCATGCTCTTTCACAGGATCCACATCGACCCCGCCGTGGCCTCCGGCCCGCTGATCACCACCGTCAACGATCTGGTGGCCGTGGTGACATATTACGGGTTGGCGCTGGTGTTCCTCATCGACGTATTCCGTATCTGAAACACAGCGTTCCCGGCGGCAGACAGCTGTCTGCCGCCGGGAACGCCGCTTCTATTGTTCGCTTTGACAGTTTTCGGCGTTATCAGTCGCTAATTTTATATATTTCGCCCATTTACTTTTGCCGTTAAAAGTGCTAAAGTCTCAATCAACAAGTCGCTGCCACGCAGCAGAAAGGAGTCCGCTATGGCAAAGCTGAACGCTGTCAACTGCATCTCTGCGTCCCTGATGGGCTCCTACCGTGTCTATGCCGCCTTCTATTACGAGGGCTATTTTTGCTGCGCAAAAAAGGAATTTCCGGCAGTGCATAGGGCATAGACGCAACGTATTTGTTTGCAAAAGCTCTGTTCCTCCCGGAACAGGGCTTTTAATTTTTGTATCACCGAAAAAGGAGAAACACCATGAAAAAGCTGTTTACACTGTTCCTTGCGCTGGTCATGCTCGCCAGCATGGCAGCCTGCGGCAAGACCGATACCCCCGACAATACCGGCGACAACGCCGAGAATGCCACCTACCGGGTGGGCGTGTGCCAGCTGGCGCAGCACCCCGCTTTGGACGCCGCCACCCAGGGCTTCGTGGACGCGCTGAAGGAGGCGCTGGGCGACGATGTAAAAATCGATGTGCAGAACGCCTCCGGTGAGAGCAACAACTGCTCCACCATCATCAACGGCTTCCTGTCCGCCGATGTGGATCTCATCATGGCAAACGCCACCCCGGCGCTGACCGCCGCGGCCTCCGCCACCTCCGAAGTGCCTATTCTGGGTACGGCCGTCACCGCTTACGGCGTGGCGCTGGATCTGGACGACTTCAACGGCACCGTGGGCGGCAACATCTCCGGCACCTCCGATCTGGCCGATCTGGAGAAGCAGGTCGCCATGGTGACGGAGTGGTTCCCGGATGCCAAGAACGTGGGGCTGCTGTTCTGCTCCGCCGAGCCCAACTCCCGCTACCAGATCGATGAGGTCACCAAGGCGCTGACTGCCAAGGGCATCACCTGCACCGAGTTCGCCTTCACCGACTCCAACGATCTGGCCGCCGTGACGGAAAAGGCTGCCGCTGCCAGCGATGTCATCTACATCCCCACGGATAACACCGCCGCCAACAACACCGAGAGCATCGCCAACATCCTGACCGCCGCCGGTGTACCCGCCGTGTGCGGCGAGGCCAGCCTGTGCGCCGGCTGCGGCGTATGCACCCTGTCCATCGACTACTACGATCTGGGCGTGACCACCGGCAAGATGGCCGCCAAGATCCTCAAGGGCGAGGCCGATATCTCCACCATGCCCATTGAATACGCCCCCGCCACCCCCAAGTACAACGCCGCCATGTGCGAAACGCTCGGCATCACCCCGCTGGAGGGCTACACCGCCATTGAGGGCTGAACGCCTGCCCTGTGACCGGGAGGGGGTCTGCCCCCCTCCCCCATACAGGCAGGCTTCGCCGCAGGGGAACGAACGTGGTCGTCCTCCTGCGGCAAAGCCTGCCAAGGAAAAGGAAGGAAAACGATATGCTGCTCACCTCGCTTCTCAACTCTCTGCCGGGTGCCGTCACCCAAGGCCTTATCTGGGGTCTGATGGCCATCGGCGTGTACATCACCTACCGTATCCTGGATGTGGCCGACCTGACGGTGGACGGTACGCTGGCACTGGGCGGTGCCGCCTGCGTGATGCTGATCCGCGGCGGCGTAAACCCTTGGCTGGCGCTGCTCATCGCCACATTATGCGGTGCGGCGGCAGGCTTTATCACCGGTCTGCTCCATACCCGCTGCGGCATCCCCGCTATTCTGGCCGGTATCCTGACCCAGCTGGCGCTCTACTCCGTGAATCTGCGGGTCATGGGCGGCAAAGCCAATCAGGCCGTCAGCGTGGATAAGTACGACCTCATCGTGTCCCAGCGCTTTGTGCGGCAGCTGAGTCTGGAAAACCCCATGCCGCTGCTGCTGCTGGTCACCGCCCTGCTCATCGCCGTGCTGTACTGGTTCTTCGGCACGGAGATCGGCTGCGGCATCCGCGCCACCGGCGCCAACGCACGCATGGCCCGGGCGCAGGGCATCAACACCCAGCGCAACGTGGTGGTGGGTCTTGCCCTCTCCAACGGCATCGTGGCGCTCTCCGGTGCGCTCCTGTGCCAGTATCAGGGCTCGGCGGACGTGAACATGGGACGGGGCGCCATCGTCATCGGACTGGCCGCCGTCATCATCGGTGAGAGCCTGTTGGGTAAGGTGTTCCGCAACTTCGGTCTTCGGATGCTGTCGGTGTCGCTGGGCGCTATCGTCTATTACCTTGTTTTGCAGATCGTCTTGCAGCTGGGTCTGAACACCAACGACCTGAAGCTCCTGTCCGCCGCCATCGTGGCTGTATTTCTGGCTATTCCCCATCTAAAGGGAAAACTCGCCCGCAAAGGAGGCGCCGTCCATGCTTGAACTGAAACATATCTCCAAAACCTTCTTTCCCGGCACGGTCAATGCCAAAACAGCGCTGGATGACCTGTCGCTGACCCTCCACGACGGCGATTTTATCACCGTCATCGGCGGCAACGGCGCGGGAAAATCCACCATGCTCAACGCCGTGGCCGGTACGCTCACCGTGGACAGCGGCTCCATCCTGCTGGACGGCGAGGACATCACCCACAAGCCGGAGCACCGCCGTGCCGCCGATCTGGGCCGCGTGTTCCAAGACCCCATGATGGGTACTGCCGGCGATATGTGGATCGAGGAAAATCTGGCGCTGGCCGCCCGCCGCGGCAGCCGCCGCACCTTCAAATGGGGCATTTCCCGCGCCGAGCGGGAGGAATACCGCGCTCTGCTGGCGCCGCTGGGGCTGGGGCTGGAGGATCGATTGACCACCAAGGTAGGGCTGCTCTCCGGCGGTCAGCGGCAAGCGCTGACGCTGCTGATGGCCTCCCTGAAAAAGCCAAAGCTCCTGCTGCTGGACGAGCACACCGCCGCTCTCGACCCCAAAACCGCCGCCAAGGTGCTGGAGCTCTCCGACCGCATCGTGGCCGAAAACGGCCTGACCACCATGATGGTGACCCACAACATGAAGGACGCCATCGCCCACGGCAACCGGCTCATTATGATGGATGCCGGCCGCGTGGTGCTGGATATTGCCGGCCGGGAAAAGCAGAAGCTCACCGTACCCGATCTGCTGGCGCTCTTTTCCGAGGCCGGCGGCACCGATGCGGCGGACGACAAGCTGCTGCTGGCTTGAACGGTCTCCTCCTCTCATAACCAAAATAAGCACGCCCCCGGCTTTGCCGGGGGCGTGCTTATTTATCGTTTCGTTATCAGAACGCCAGCTCAACGCGGACATCGTCCAGCGCGGGGGCCTTGGTGATCAGGTTCTGTGCCAGCATCCAGTCGATGTTCTTCTGCCAGCACTCGTCCGTCTGGCTGAGGAACGTGGCGTCCGCCGTCTCCATCAGGGGCAGCAGCGTCGCCATGCTCTTGCGCTCCACCGTCTCGGACAGGGGGAAGTTCTCCTCGTTCTGGTTGGCCAACAGGATCCGCAGCGCCTCCTCCGGGTCTGCCTTCATGTCGGCAAAGCCCTTGGCGGACGCCCGCAGGAAGGCGGAGAGCGTCTCGCTGTCGTTGGCGATGGCGTCGTCGTTGGCCAGGAACACACCCTCGTAGTAGGTGGGTACGCCGTAGTCGTCCAGATCGAACCAGTTGACCTCGAAGCCCTCCTCCTCCATCTGGGGTACCTCGTGGTTCACCAGGCAGCCGATGGTGGCGTCCACGTTGCCGGTGGTCATGGAGCTCATCAGGTCAAAGCCCACGTCGATCAGGGTCACGTCGCTGTAATCCGCGCCCACATAGTCCATGATGCTGCGGATCAGTGCCTCGGACAGCTCCGTGCCGGCGTAGCCGATGGTCTTGCCCACCAGATCCTTGGCGCCGGTGATGTTCTTATCCTTCAGGGACAGCACGATGTTCAGGGGTGCCTGCACCACAGCGCCGATGGACTTCACGGGGACATTCTGCTCGGCGCGGGCCTGAATGACGTCCTGCTGATAGTACAGGCCGATGTCCGCCTGTCCCGCCGCCACAAGGGAGATGGCGTCGTTGGCGTTGGAGGGGAAGCGGATGTTGATCTTCAGACCCTCATCGGCATAGTAGCCCTTCTCCATGGCCACATACATAAAGGCGTGGAGGGCGTTGGGGTACCAGTCCAGCACCACGTCCAGCTCCTTCAGGTCGCCGGTGGTGTTGTTGTCGTCGTTGTTCTTGGCGCCGCAGCCGCTGACGCAGCACAGCAGCAGCACGCAGGCCAGCAGCATGGATACGATACGTTTCATCTTTATATACCTCTCTTATGTTTCGTTTTTTAGAATTCGCCCCGCCAGCGGACGACCTTCTTCTCCAGCAGCGCCACCAGCCCCACCGCCGCCATGGCCACGGCGGACAGCAGCACGATGGGGGCGAAGACGCCCGCGCCGTCCAGCTGGGTCATCATGCGGCGGGAAAAATAGCCCAAACCGCTTTGTGCGCCCAGCCACTCGCCGATGGCCGCGCCGATGATGCTCATGGGGATAGCCATTTTGATGGCGGAGAAAAAGTACGGCAGTGTGCAGGGAACCTTGATCTTGCAGAAGATATCCCGCTTTGTAGCGCCGTAGGTCAGCAGCAGCTCCATCATCTCCACCCGCGCCGACTGCAAGCCGTCGTAGACGGTGATGGTGATGGGGAAGAACGTGATGAGCACCGTCACCAGCACCTTGCTCCAGATACCGTAGCCGAACCACAGCACGAACAAGGGGGCAATGGCGGTGGTGGGGATGGTCTGGGACGCCACCACCACGGGGTAGATGGCCTTGCGGCAGAAGGGGCTGGCATCCATCAGAACGGCAAGCCCCAGGCCCAGCACCAGCGAGATGGCCAGTCCCACCGCCGTGACCACCATGGTGGCGGGCAGATGCACGGTGAACAGCGCCGCCCGCAGCTGCCACAGCCGCTGCAAGATCTGCACGGGGGTGGGCAGGATGTACGCCGCGTTGACCCTCATCGCCCCCAGCTGCCACAAAATCAGCAGCGCGAACAGGAAGATCAGCGCCGGAAGATTGCTTTTACAGGCTCTTTTCATTCCGTCACCTGCTTTCTCAGCATCTCCACCAGCTGCTCCCGCAGCGCCGCCACCTCCGGACGGATGAGGTCCTGCCGGGTGCGGGGATAGCTCATAGGGACAGGGATCTCCCGCAGGGCGTGGATGGGCGTTTTCTCCACCACCAGCACGCTGGAGGACAGGAAGATGGCCTCCTCCACGTCGTGGGTAATGAACAGGATGGTCTTCTTATGGCGCTGCCACTGCTCCAGCAGCCACTCCTGCATGGAGATGCGGGTCAGGAAGTCCAGCGCGGAGAACGGCTCGTCCAACAGCAGCAGGTCGCTGCCGGTGAGCATGGTGCGGGCGAAGGCCGCCCGCTGGCGCATACCGCCGGAAAGCTCGTCCGGCCGCTTGTCCCGGCAGCCGTCCAGCCCCACATCCGCCAGCGCCGCGTCGATCATGTCACGCTGCTGCGCCTTGGTGTACCCGCGCTGTATCTCCAGCGGAAGCGCCAGATTCTCCCCGATGGTGCGCCACGGAAACAGCATATCCTTCTGGGGCATATAGCCGCAGTAGTGCTCCCGCGCCGTGATGGGCTTTCCATTGACGGAGATGGTGCCGGCCTTCGGCGGCAGCAGACCGTTGATCATGCGAAAAATGGTGCTTTTGCCGCAGCCGCTGACGCCGACGATGCAGTGGAACGACCCCGGCTCCACGGAAAAGGAGAGGCCATCGATGATGTCGAAGTCCTCGCCGGGGTACTGGTAGGAGACGTTGTCAAAGCGCAGAATACTCATGGCTGCACGTCCCATGCCATGTCCCAGAAGCCCAGCTCATACCGGCTGCAATTGACAAATACATCCGTCAGGTAGGCCAGCTGTTCCTCACCGGCGTCCGCCGCCAGCGAATCCATCAGCTCGATCAGCGCCTGATTGGTGGCGGCGTACTCCTCGGAGGCGTAGCCCCGGATCCACTCGCCGTAGAAGGGATGCTCCGCCGCGCCGGGGATGGCGGCCAGCGCCTGCCCGATCTCGGCGTAGCTCCACGAGCAGGCCAGAATCGAGGCCACGATCTCCATGGGGCCGCCGGTCTGGGCGACAGAGAGCATATAGCTTGTATAAGAGAGGTTTGCGAGGGCAGGCTTTATGGAAAACACCTGCTCCTCCGTAATGTCGAGACGCTTCATATAGGCGCGGTGGATCTTCATCTCACCGCCCAGAATGGCGTCCACGTTGGCAGCAAAGACCCGCATCAGCTCCGGGTCCCGCGCCTTGACCACGCCCAGCGCAAACACGCGGGCGTAGTCGAACAGGTAGAGATAGTCCTGCAGCATGAAGTACCGGAACTTCTCCATATCCAGTGTGCCGTCGCCGATGCCGGTGACGAAGGGGTGGCGCAGGCAGGCCTCCCAGACGGGAGCCGCCGCGTCGTGAAGGCGGGTGGAAACAGAGGTCATATCACTCCGCCTCCTTCATGTATGCGCTCTTCAGATCAAAGAGGTGGTTCATGGGGCCGCGCCCGTGACCCAGATCCAGCATGGCCGCCAGCGCGCCGGAGATATACTCCTTGGCGCGGCGCACCGCGTCCTCCAGCGCCATGCCCTTGGCCAGATTGGCGGCGATGGCGCTGGACAGGGTGCAGCCGGTACCGTGGGTGTTGGGGTTGTTGATGCGGCGGCCGTTGAACCAGTACCCGGCGCCGTCCTTCCAGAGGAGGTCGTTGGCGTCGTTCAGGTCGTGTCCGCCCTTGCACAGCACGGCGCAGCCGTACTGCTCGCTGATCTTCCGGGCGGCGGCCTCCATGTCCGCCGGAGTGCGGATGGGCATATCCGCCAGAATCTCCGCCTCGGGGATGTTGGGCGTGGCTACCTCCGCCAGAGGCAGCAGCTCCGTTTTCAGTGCCTCCACCGCGTCCTCCCGCAGCAGGCGGGAGCCGGAGGTGGCCACCATCACGGGGTCTACCACAATGTGGCGCGCCCCGTATTGCCGCAGCTTCTGGGCGATGACGGAGATCAGCTCCGCGGAGGACACCATGCCGATCTTGACCGCGTCGGGGAAAATATCGGTGAATACGGCGTCCAGCTGTGCGGAGAGAAATGCGGGGGTGGAATCCAAGATGTCTGTGACGCCGGTGGTGTTCTGGGCAGTCAGGGCTGTGACCGCGGTCATGGCGTATACGCCATTGGCGGACATGGTCTTGATATCTGCCTGGATACCGGCGCCTCCGCTGGAATCGCTTCCGGCGATGGATAATGCTGTTCTCATTGGTTTGCTCCTTTCCTGTTTCAGCATTATTTTTATAGAGCGGCGGAAGGTGGTGCCCCCAATCTGCCGCTTGAAGGCCCCGGCCATGGGTCGGGACGGTCTTCCGAGATTTAGAGGATCCCCAGCTCTTTTGCTCTATCGCGCAGGTCGACGGCGGCCTGCCGGGGATCGTCCGCCTTCATGATGGCGGAGACGACGCAGATGCCGGCGATGGGGATGCCGCACAGCACGTCGATGTTGGTCTTGTTCAGGCCGCCGATGGCGTTGACGGGGATGGGGACGGCCTTGCAGATGTCTCGCAGAGTATCGGTGGAGGTCAGGACGGTCTTGACCTTGGTGGTGGTGGGATAGATGGCGCCCACGCCCAGATAATCCGCCCCCTGCTCATAGGCCTCCGCAGCCTGCGGCACGGTCTTGGCGGTAGCGCCCACGATCTTGTCCGGCCCCAGAATGCGCCGGGCTATGTGGATGGGCAGGTCGCTCTGCCCCAGATGGACGCCCTCGGCGTCCATGGCCATGGCCACATCCAGCCGGTCGTCGATGAGCAGCGGCACGCCGTACCGCCGGGTCAGTGCGTGTACCTTTTCCGCGAGGGACAGGTACTCCCGGGTGGTCCGGTTCTTCTCCCGCAGCTGCAAAAGGGTGACGCCGCCCCGCAGCGCCTCCTCCGTCCGGCGGAGGAACTCCTCCTCGCTGAGGCCTGTGCTGTCGGTGATAAAGTAAAGGCTGGTGTCAAGATGCTTCAATTTCGATCTCCTCCAAATCCATATAACGTTCCAATTCCGCGTCCTGCAAGGTGGACAGCGCGTCCAACAGGCCGACCATGAAGCTGCCGGAGCCGCGTTCCGTCTCCGCCAGCTGGCCGCAGATGCCCAGCACGGCGCAGGCTGTGACAGCGGCGTCCAGACCGCTCGCCGCCGACAGATACGCCGCCGTCAGTGCCCCCAGCATACAGCCGGTGCCGGTGACGCAGGAGAGCTGGGGCGTGCCGTTTCTGACGCGGATGAGCCGCGTCCCGTCCGTCACGATATCCACCTTTCCGCTGGCCAGCACCACCGTGCGGCGGGTACGCGCCAGTGCGGCGGCGGCTCGCTCCACGGTCTGCGCGTCCAGCGCGGCGTCCGCGTCCACGCCGGAGGCGCGGTAGCTCTCCTGATACAGGGCGTTGATCTCGGAGTAGTTGCCCTTGATGACCGCCGGCGTCACGCCCTCCAGCAGGCCGCAGGCGTAGTCCCGGCGCAGCTTGGAGCAGGCTACGCCCACCGCGTCCAGCAGAATGGGCGTTCCATGCTCCGCCGCCGTCCGCGCGGAGAGGCGCATGGCCTCCATCCGCACGTCGGTGATGTTGCCCAGATTCAGCATCAGCGCCCCGGCGGTGGCGGTGATCTCCGACACCTCACGGGGATGCTCCGCCATGATGGGACGGCCGCCCACGGCCAAAATGGCGTTGGCGCACTGGTTGATGGAGATAGGGTTGGTGATGCAGTGGATCAGGGAGCTGCGCTCCCTGACCGCACCGCGAATGTCAGGAATGGATCGCATCAGCAGGTTTCACCTTCTTGACGATGTAGTAGATGACCGCCGCGGCCGCGCAGACCGCCGGTGCGGCGTAGGACAGGGTGTTCCAGATGGGGTTGGTCAGCTCAAAGACGCCGGAGGCCAGCTTGATGACCACAAAGAGGATGCCGCCGAAGGCCGCGATGGTCAGCGCGTCGGACAGGACGGTGCTCTTGTCGGTATAGCCCTTGGCGTTCAGCTTGACCTGCAGCTTTGTCAGCATACCGTTGGATGCCATTTTCCGCAGAAAAACATAGGCGATGCTGCCGCCGATGAGGGTGCCGCAGATGAAGGACGGCACATAGAACATCCAGCTCAGCCCCTCCTTGCCCCACAGGAACGTCATAACGGGGTAGGAGACGATAGCGCCGATGATACCGGTGCCGATGACCTCGCCGATGACGGCGCAGATGATCTTACCCTTGGACAGGCGGTAAAAAACGCCGGAGAGGAACGCGCCGAACACGGCGCCGGTCAGAGCCAGCGGGGGGATACCCATGGTGGCCATGCGGATGATGCCGATCAGCGTGGCGCAGAGCAGCGAATACCACGGCCCCAGAAAAACGGAGCAGACGATGTTGATGAAATGCGCCATGGGACACATACCCTCCACCCGCAGGATGGGCGAGATCACAACGCCCAGCGCAATGAGCATAGCCAGAACCGTCATTTTCAGAATGCTGTTAGAATTTTTCACTTGTATTGCCTCTTTTCATATTTATACGAAGCAACATACTTCGCTCGGTCGAGAATCCATTTTCTCCTCTCACCCCGAAACACGGGTTCCCTCGCAAATTACAAGACACAAGGCGCTCCCCTTCTATCCGCCCGAAACCACTCGGGATAGGTCCACTCACGTCCTTTCTGCCAGAAAAAATAAAAAACGGAAACCACCCGACATGGGTAACTTCCGCAAAGCGCCGATCGCCGTCCCTACGTTGGCATTATCCAAATCAGGTCACCGGTCGAAGGTAACACCTTCCTCTCAGCCCGTCACACAAGCTCCCGTCTGTTCAGTTTTCTGGATCATTATACACCTGCCCGCGCCCGATTGCAAGAGGGAATTGTCCGTCCGCCCCTCCCTGCCGGCACGCACCGCCCCTCCGCCCGTCCGGGTACGCCTCCCGCCCCCGTCAAATTGTCCTGATTTCAGGACAATAATCCTAAAATCAGGACTGCGTAATTTTTTTGACAATCTTCGCGCCGGTATGTACAATGTTCCCAGAAACACGGAAGGAGTGCTTGGTCATGCAATTCTGGAAAATGAACGGAGCCGGCAATGATTTCATTGTGGTGGACGACCGCGCAAACGCCATCCCCGATGAGAAGTGGCCGGAGATCATCCGTACCCTGTGCGAGCGGCATATGTCCATCGGCGCAGACGGCTTCATGGTGGTGAAAAATCCCACCTACGGCGGCGACTACAAGATGCTGTTCTTCAACTCCGACGGTTCGCTGGGCGAGATGTGCGGCAACGGCGCACGGTGCATCTGCCGCTTCGGCTACGAGAACGGTCTGGCGGGCGAGGTGCAGAAGGTGGAGACGACGGCGGGGCTTGTCACCGGCTGGCGCATCGACCGGCAGCACTACCGCGTCCGGCTCAACGACCCCTGCCATATGCGGCTGGAGGACAAGGCGGAGGTGGACGGCGTCACCTACGACTGCGCCTATGTGGAGCTGGGCGACCCCGGCATCCCCCACGCGGCGGTACCCATCGAGAACCTGAAGGGCTACGACACGCAGGCACTGTTCCAGCTGGGCCGCAAGCTCCGCTACTATAAGGACTTCCCCAAGGGCGCCAATGTGAACTTCTACGAGATCATCGGCCCCGACCACGTCTACGAGCGGACGTATGAGCGGGGCGTGGAGGATTTCACCTACGCCTGCGGCACAGGCACCGGCTCTGTGGTGACGGTGCTGACGCTGCTGGGCAAGGTGTCCGGCAAGGGCGTCCGGGTGGACATGACCGGCGGTACGCTGACCATCGACGTGGAGCGGGACAGCGCAGGCCACGTCACCGACCTGTTCCTCACCGGCCCCACCAACATCGTCTGCAAGGGTGAGATCACCGACGAGGCGCTGGACCCTTCTTTATTAAGTATGTAAGCAATATGCTTTACATAGAGAGAGCAACCAAATCAACCAAACATTGTTAGGAGGAGAAAAATCTAATGGAAAAGAAAGCAGTCGTCAAGAATTATATTTTCCTTGGCATCATGCTGGGCGCGATGGTGCTGGGCGCCATCGTCGGCTGGCTGGCCCCCACCGCTGCCGGCGTTCTGAAGCCCTTCGGCACGGTGTTCATCAACATGATGTTCTGCGTGGTGGTGCCGCTGGTGTTCGTGTCCATCGCAGGCTCCATCGCCAACATGAAGAGCATGAAGCGTGCCGGTAAGATCATGGGCACCACCGTGGCGACCTTCGTCATCACCGGCGCCATCGCCGCCGTCATCATGTTCGCGCTGATGAAGATCTTCCCCCCGGTACTGGTTCCCTGGAACGACATCCCCTCTGAGGAGATCGGCGAGTACGCCTCCATCTCCGACATGATCGTCAACTTCTTCACCGCCAGCGACTTCGTGGGTCTGCTGACCCGCAAGGCCATGCTGCCCCTGATCGTGTTCTCCGTGCTGTTCGGCTTCGCCACCAACATGGCGGGCGGCTCTGAGACCCTGGTCGCCAAGTGGCTCAGCAGCATGACCGAGGTCATGATGAAGTTCATCAAGCTCATCACCTACTACGCGCCCGTGGCCTTCTTCGCCATCTTCGCCGGTCTGGTCGCCGACTACGGCCCGCAGATCGCCGGCTCCTATGGCCGCGCCATGGCGGTGTACTATCCCCTGTGCTTCATCTACATCTTCACCGCCTTCCCCCTGTTCGCATGGTTCGGCGGCGGCAAGCACGGTATCAAGACCATGTTCCGCCACATCACCAAGCCCGCTCTGGTGTCTCTTGGCACCTGCTCCTCTGTGGCTACCATCCCCACCAACCTGGAAGAGGCTGAGGATACCGGCGTCAGCAAGGACGTGGCTGAGATGGTCGTGCCTCTGGGCGCTACCATGCACATGGACGGCTCCTGCTTCTCCTGCGTGCTGAAGATCGCCTTCGTGTGGGGCGTGTTCGGTCAGGAGATGAGCTGGGGCTCTCTGATCCCCATCGTCCTCGTGGCGGTGCTGTCCTCCGTCGGTATGTCCGGCGTCCCCGGCGGCGGCTACATCGGCGAGTACATCATCTGCTCCATCTTCTTCCCCAACCAGATCGAGCTGGCATTCCCCATCCTGGTCGCCATCGGCAACCTGGTCGATCCTCCCGCCACCATGATCAACTCCGCCGGCGACTATGTGGTGACCTACATCGTCTCCCGCTTCGCGGACGGCAAGGATTGGCTGGACAAGGCAGTTGCTAAGAAGAACGCTGCCACCAAGGCCGAGTGACCTGAGCATTTTCGTACCTCCTCTGCTCTCAGCAGACGGGCAGGGGACTGCGGTGTGGTTGAGCCGCAGTCCCCCCGCCCTCTCTCTTTTCCCCACAAATAAGCGATAGACAGTTATTTTCCGCATCAAAACCCTTAAATTCGCGCATCCGGCTCAATGGGAGCCTTCCCATACATAGGACTTGTCCCGCCTCCGGCGGGCAGGAGAGAAAGGAATTTACCATGATCTGTGACAACATCACCATCGGCGCCAATGGGCATCTGCACTTTGCCGGGCAGGATACCGTGGCGCTGGCCAAGCAGTACGGCACGCCCCTGTACCTGCTGGATGAGGACTACATCCGCCACCAGTGCCGGGTATATCAGAACGCCTTCAAGAAGCACTTCGGCCCCACCAGCCGCCCCCTGTACGCCAGTAAGGCCAACTCCTTCAAGCGCATCTACGAGATCATGCGGGAGGAGGGCATGGGCATCGACGTGGTATCCTCCGGCGAGATCTACACCGCGCTGCAGGCGGGGTACGACCTGAGCCACGCCTACTTCCACAGCAACAACAAGACGGACGAGGACATCGTCTACGGCATGGACAACCACATCGGCTACTTCGTGGCCGACAACGTGGAGGAGATCAAGGCCATCGAGGCCGAGGCCGGCCGCCGCGGTATACGCCAGAAGGTGCTGCTGCGCCTGACGCCGGGCATCGACCCCCACACCTACGAGGCCATCGCCACCGGCAAGGTGGACAGCAAGTTCGGCTCCGCCATCGAAACGGGACAGGCCGAGGAGATCACCGTCTTCACGCTGGCGCAGCCCCATGTAGAGCTGATGGGCTTCCACTGCCACGTGGGCTCGCAGGTCTTCGGCGAGGACATCTTCGAGCGCGCCGCCGTCATCATGCTGGAGTTCATCGCCTCCATGAAGGAGAAGCACGGCTACATGGCCAAGCAGCTGGATCTTGGCGGCGGCTACGGCGTGCGCTACGTGGAGAGCGATCCCTATCTGGACGTGGACACCAAGGTCAGTCAGGTGGCAGCCGCCATCAAGGCCGCCTGCCAGCGTCTGGCCATCGAGATGCCGGAGATCCACATGGAGCCGGGCCGCAGCATCGTAGGCGCGGCGGGCATGACGCTGTACACCTGCGGCACCGTGAAAAAGATCCCCGGCTACAAGAACTACGTCTCCATCGACGGCGGTATGCCGGATAACCCCCGCTTCGCCCTGTATAAGTCCAACTACACCTGCCTGCTGGCCAACAAGATGCAGGAGGCGTGCGACTTCGAGGCCTCCGTTGTGGGACGCTGCTGCGAGAGCGGCGACATTATTCAGGAGCACGTGATGCTGCCCTCCTCCGTGAACCGCGGCGACATCGTGGCGGTCTGCACCACCGGTGCGTACAACTACTCCATGGCCTCCAACTACAACCGGCTGCCCCGCGCCCCCATCGTCATGCTCCGGGGCGGCGAGAGCTACGAGGCGGTCCGTCGGGAGACGCTGGCCGATCTCTGTAAATGTGATCTTTGATCGTTCCCCCCTCTCCTGGGAAAGCAAAGCCTGCTGTATCCGCCGCAGGCTTTGCTTTTCCCTATGTTGTAAATCGTCCGCACATGGTGTAGAATAGCGGTATCACTGCCGAAAGGGAGCGGGAAATATGGATATTCTGCAAAATGTGATGGACTCGTCCTCCCATGCCATGTTCACCATGGACCGGCAGGGCATCGTGACCCATATCAACCAGCAGGCCAAGGAGCGCTTTGGCCTGTTCAACCACAGCCTCTACTCCCACCCCGCCGGCCGTCTGGAGCCGGAGGATATGGTGATCTTGGCCACCTCCGCCATGGGCATGGACGACGGCAGCCTTGCCGCCGCCGATCTGGCACAGCTGGGCATTGAGGACCCTCGTCTCCACGCCGGCGATATGTTGGCGGCGGTAGGCATCTACAAGGGCCCCGGCATCAAGCCGGTATACAAGCACCTGCGGCGCGGCGAGGCGGTGGGGCTGAGTCTGGACGTGACGTTTCAGGGCGTCCCCATCTCCATCCACATCGGTGACAAGGAGATCGCCATTGAGGTGCGGGAGAAGGTCTACTCCATCAATTACTTCGTCTGCATCGGCCAGATGGTGGTCTTGGATCACCGGACGAAGCGCGTAAAATTCTGGGAGGAGAAGGGCTATTCCGCCCGGAAGGAGGGCATCGGCAGCCTGCTGCGCGGCGGCAGCTTCATCGCCAAGGGCCCGGATCAGGAGATCTGCGTGGTGGGCTACCACTTCCGGGATTTCTTCGAGGGCGAGCTGTTCGAGACCCATCTGCATCAGGTGCTCAACGGCGAGGTACCCAGCTTTTCCGACGTGGCCTACGAGATCAACGGCTTTGCGCTGCTGGCCTCCATCCTGCCCATCGAAAGCGACGGGCAGATCGAGGGCATCATCGTCAAATTCCGGAATATCGAGGACATCCGCACCACGATCATGGAGCGGAACACCGCCATCGCCGCGGCGGAACGCAAATACCGGGAGTCCTCTGAGCGGAGCCTGCCGGACAGCGTACCCAACCCGCTGCTGCCCTTCGGCAACTCCGCCCCTACCCGCGCCGTGCGGCGGCGGACGTACAAGATCAGCCAGATGGACTGCAATATCCTGATCGTGGGTGAAAGCGGCACAGGAAAGACCCGGCTGGCGCGCTGGATCTTGCAGGCACAGCCCCGGGGCGGCCAGATGGTGCAGGCGGACTGCTCCGCCATCGACCCCGCCGAGCTGGAGGAAAAGCTGTTCGGCCGGGCGGGCGGCGCACCGGGACTGTTCCGCGAGGCGGACGGCGGCACACTGCTGCTGGAGGAGGTAGACCGCCTGCCGCCGGGCGCGCAGGCCCGGTTGCTCCACGCCATCCAGCGGCGGGAGGTGCTGCCGCTGGACTCTGCCCAGCCCGTCCCCGTGGACGTGCGGATATTGGCAGTGGCCGGCCCTGCCCTGCGGGAGGCGGTGGATGCCGGACGGTTCCGGCAGGATCTCTACTACCGGCTGTCCGCCTTTTCCGTGGAGCTGCCTCCCCTGCGTGACTGCCGGGAGGATATCTACGCCATCGCCAACGAGTTTATGGAGGAGATCTGCCAGCGCTACCACATCCCGGACAAGGCCCTGTCCGGCGAGGCGTTCAGCAAGCTCCTCAACTACGACTGGCCCGGTAACCTGCGGGAGCTGGAGAACGTGCTGGAGGGCGCTGCGGCGCTGTCCGACACGGACATCATCTACCCCGAGCATATCCATCTGGACGCGGAGCCCGTCCCCCTGACGCTGCGCCAGCATATGCGGCAGGAGGAGCGCCGCTATATCCAGCAGGTGCTGCTCCAGTGCGGCGGCGACAGAAAGCTGGCGATGAAGCAGCTGGACGTGTCCCGCTCCGTATTTTATGACCGGTTAAAGGAGTACGGTCTCGGTTGACCCGCTCTTTTTATCGTATTTTCGTCACATTGCGAAAGGAGAACAAACATGAAGAATTTGCAGGATTTCCCCCGCATCCCTCTGGCGGTACTCCCCACCCCCATTCAAAAGCTGGAGAACATCAGCCGTCTGCTGAACACCAATGTATATATCAAGCGCGACGACCTGACCGGTATCGGTCTGGGCGGCAACAAGGTGCGTAAGCTGGAGTTCCTGCTGGCGGACGCCAAGCGCAAGGGCGCGGAGGTGGTGTTCACCACCGGCGGCGCACAGTCCAACCACGCCATGCTGACGGCGGCCTGCGCCAAGAAGCTGGGCATGGAGCCGATCCTTATTCTGAAAAAGCGCGGCGTTACCGAGCGCAAGGGCAACCAGCTGCTGGAATATCTCATGAATACCGATGTCCGCTTCATGGACACCAACAGCTATGACGATATCTATGAGGAGATGGACCGCGTGGGCAAGGCGCTGGGCAAGCCCTACTACAAGATCCCCTGCGGCGGCTCCAACGCCATCGGCGCGCTGGGTTATGTCAACTGCATGAAGGAGATCGCCGACACGGGGATGCACTTCGACTACGTCTGCTGCGCCGAGGGCAGCGGCGGCACCCACGCCGGCGTGGCGCTGGGCGCTATGCTCTATATGCCCCAGACCAAGACCGTGGGTCTGATGGTGGACAGCGACCCCTTTGAGGTCATCACCACCAACATCATGCAGGAGACCGCCAAGCTGCTGGAGCTGGACTTCACGCCCACGGCGGAGAACGTCCACCTCATCGATATGTGCGGCCCCGGCTACGCCATCCCCTCCCCCGAGGGCAACGCCGCCATCCGCATGATGGCGGAGAATGAGGGTCTCTTCCTCGACCCCGTCTACACCGGCAAGGCCTTCGCCGGTCTGGTGAAGATGGCCCGTGAGGGACAGTTCAAGCCCACCGACAACGTGCTGTACCTCTACTCCGGCGGCGCGGGCGGCCTGTTCGCCATCGACGTGGATCTGGGCTGACGCCCCCATAAAGACCGATAAAAAGCCCGCCTTTCGACGAGAGTCGAAAGGCGGGCTTTCTGTTTGTTCCGGGGCGATTACTTCATGAAGGTGCCGGCCTTCATCTGATCCAGATAGGCGTTGTACTTCTCCACCTTGTCGGCGGGAACCAGCTCGGTGTTGATGGCACCGGCGGACAGGCCGCCGTTCTCCAGCGTACCGTACACGGTGTTGCCGCCGAAGGTACCGGCCTCAACAGCCTCCATGGAGACCTTGATCATGGCGGCGTTATCGGTGACCTGAGAGCCGATGATGCAGGGGTTCTGGCCCAGAATGTCGGCGGGCTGGCCGATATCGAAGATCTTGATGGCGCCGGCCTTCTCGTTGGCGGCGTCGATGGCCTCGCGAGCGCCGGAGTCAACGGCGGAGGCGTCGCCGAAGAACACGTCAGCACCCTTGGAGATCAGCTCGGTGGCAAACTCCTTGCCCTTGGGGGCATCGGAGAAGGAGTTGGCATAGGGAACAGCCAGCAGCTCCACGGTCTTGCCCTCCTGCTGGCCCACATACTTGGCGGCCTCCTCGAAGCCGGCGATCTTGCCCTGAGTGGTTTCCAGCTCAAAGCCGCCGATGAAGCCCAGCTTGCCGGACTCGGTCATCAGGCCGGCCAGCGCACCGGCGATCCAGCCGATCTGCTGGGCGTTGGGCAGCAGGGAACCGACGTTGCCGTTGACAGCCTCACCGGGGGTCTTCTCCGCGCCGTTCAGCAGGGCGAAGGCGATGTCGGGATACTCCTCAGCGGCCTGCAGGACAGCGTCGGTGTACTGGTTGCCGGGGGCGTAGATCATGTCATAGCCCAGGGCACAGTAGGCAACGATGGAGTCGTAGTAGGCATCCTGAGAGATGGAGTCGGTGACATCATACTGCCAGTTCTTCTCCTCAGCGGCCTTGACCATGGCGTTGTAGCAGGCAGCGCCCCAGCCGCCGTCG
>ENA-OPEC01000177-OPEC01000177.1-human-gut-metagenome-genome-assembly--contig:-NODE-177-length-56662-cov-8.819492_pt1 | contig 56662 bp, 95 predicted proteins | sample MGYA00241622_ERZ501507 | MGnify/ENA primary metagenome ERZ501507 (study PRJEB25962, sample SAMEA2042582) | human gut metagenome | biome: human gut; feature: human-associated habitat; material: faeces... | reverse complement strand
TTCAGGAACAGGCATCCAATGTGTAACGGTATACGGGATTTCGCTTCCAAGTTCGACCCAATAGCCATCAGATGTCATAAAGCCGAAAATCATATCCGCATTATCGCAATACGCAATTACAGTTTCAAACGCTTCTGGAAGTTGTTTTTTTACGCTAATCCAATCGTTCATGCTCTCACCTCTTCATCTTCGTTTCGATGTTGTCCAGCTTACATGCAATCTGCCAGACTGCACAGCAACCGTCCAACTGCCGCCACCATGCGCACTTTTCTTTCTCGCATACGCACCGCCCAAGCGGATTGCTGGTCATCTTCATCGGGCAGTAAAGTTCGTTGTCCATACTTACCTCCCAAGAAACACAAACGCCCACTTCATCCATTCGGGGATGTCTGCGGAAAACAAGCCCTTATACATAAAGATGGAAAGCACGACAGACGAAACCGCAACGACTGCAATAAAAGCGATCACAACGACTTGCAGAATCGCAAACTTTCTACGGCTTCTTTCCATCCTCTTTTCAATGTCATATCTGTTCATGTTATTTACCTCCACCCCATCATAATTGCCGTACAAGCGGCCAGACACACGTTAACGAACAACCAGACAATCATTGCCTGTCGTTCCTCAAACAGGTTGTCTACCGTGTATTTGATTGTCCGTTCTGACTGAACTACCACCGACAGCAGGACTAGGCAGACCAGCCAGCGAGTTGCAAATTCAAACATTGTTATCCTCCATCAAATCGTCCATGCTTAATTGACCGCTGACGTTGTCATCTTCCATCCACCAGCGAAAAACGTCCATGCCGGTCTGCCAGTCGCACGGCAAACCTTTTGCTTTTCTGACATCAAGCATTCGTTCAAACGCTGAGATGTACATTTTCTCGTAGGCAGGCCAGCGCATAAACTCACGCTGTCTGCCCCCCCTACCGGCCATAGGACAGCCGATGCAGCCAACACGCTTCTGCCCTTCGCAATACAGTGGATTGATAGGCAGGTGTTCGCTGTGCGTGTAGTCCCACACATCATCGTCAGACCAGTCCACAATAGGATTGACAGTCATCTTGCCTTTAAGGTTGCAGGTCTCGAACAGCTGCCTTTTTTCATCATTGTCTCCCATAAGGATGATGCGCTTTTCCTTGTCACGATGGCTAAACTCCATCGTTCCACGGTTTTTCTTTCTGTTTGTTGATTCTGCCCAGCGAACGCCGGTAGCGATAAATCTATCGCGGCCAGTATTTTCTTTGAGAGCGGCACAGCAATACCGTACAAGTCTTGTAGGCGGCATCAGCTTTTGCGGAATCAGCGTCCACATGGACACAGGCTTGTCCTTGTACCGTGGCATAACGATGGAGCATTTGATTCCACGATTTTCCATCGCCTTGAACTGCTCACGGATAAAATAGACCGTCTCCGGCGCATCTGCGGTGGTGTGACTGTTCACTACCTCAAAGTTGATTCCTGCACGTTCAGCCAGAGCCACAAGCACCTGTGAATCCTTGCCGCCAGAGTATGTGACCATTAACGGTTTCTTGTACCGATGCTCGGATAGCCGTGCAGCATCCTGCAACCGTGCGATAGCAAGCTGTTCCTTATCCATCAGCTCCACCTTTCTCTCAGCTCTTTTTCGACCTGTTCTGACTTTGCGGTGATGTAATCCGCAAACTCGTCAGGGGTCATATCCTCTTCTTTGAACTTGCCGACCATCTCCCAGTACCTGTCACCAATGCGGATGATTTTTTGCACTTGCTCATCGGTCAGGTCTGCATCGCACCGAAGGCTCTGAATCAGCGCGCCCCATGTGGCGGCGATGCCATCTAGAGCCATGCGAAAACCGTACAACTGATTCTGCCGTGCGATTTTGCGGAGGTTGACCGGCTTGACCTGTTTGCCACACAGGGGGCAGTTTCCGAATTTATTCATCCGACTGCTCACTTCTGTTCTCCTTTCAGCCAGTCGTTCAGCTTTGCCATACAAGAGGGGCAAAGAAACGGTTCATCATAGCAATCGCAACTCCAGTAGTCCCATGCGTCATGCACGTTCTTGTCAACCAGAATCACGGCATTTGGTTTATGCCTTCCCATCTCATCGGACGGTTCAGGATTAAACACTTCTCCGCAGCGGTCACATTTCATGCTCATTTTCTTTCTCCAATCTCTTTAGTAGCCCATCAACGTCATACCGCCAATGGACACGCAGCCTTTTTGCTTTGACCTCTATCCCCTCTTGTTCTGCCCACTGCCAAGGGATGCTCTTGCGGCTCTCGTTGTAACGGAACGTCAAAACCTTGCTGGCAGGGATTGCAAAGGTGCGGTTGACTGCCCTGTAATTGACTATCACATGGGCGGTCTGACCGCCATATCCCATCGCTTCCACCATGTCAGTGATGTGCTTTTCCTTGCGGTATTTGCACTTTGCCTTGTCATACTTGCCAAACACCTTTTCCAGAGGGATAGAGGGCGTTTCGATGGTTTTCAGTTCAAACAGGTGGTTCATTGGGTATCGGTACACAAGGAAATCGCAGATGTTGTCGATGGAAAAGGACAGGTTTTCGTTGCCGCCGTAGTAGGTGGCAGCACTGTCTTTCAGGCGGTAGCACCACGCATCGGATGGCACGGATGCTTTGAAGTCTGCTTCAAACTGCTTGCCAGTGTTCATTCGTTGTCCTTTGGTTCATCGGGTAAAGGCATCCAGTGGGTTACGTTTTCAAGTCGTTTTTCATCAAACGTTGTCAGCCAATCACCATCGTCTGTAAGTACTGCCGTTTGCATTCTGCTATTTTCGTCATACATGGTTTTATCAAACGCCAGAACAGGCTTGCTCTCATACCAAAGCGTATATTCTCTGTCGCCGTCCACTTCGGTAACTTCTTCCGTCATCTCTGGTAACTTATCTTCGACATTGATCCACTGATTCATCCTCGTTCACCTCTAAATTCACTTCCGAGAAACCGCTTCTTGCCACGTTCCCGGTGCTTGTCTTCATAATCGCGGTGGTACACGCTCTGGCTGTGGTTCAGCTCATACACGAAAGCCTTGCGTTCCTCAAAGTCTTTCTTCTCTGCCTTGTACTTCTCGCAAGTGTCGTGGCAGGCTTTGTGGCGTGATGTGCAGTTGAGACAACAGGTAATCATTCTATCAACCCCACTGTTCAGACATGGCTTTTGCAATGCCCGGAAATGTTTTTGCTCGATTTTTAGCGCGGTCGGTGGTAAACATGCCCTTGTTGCGCTTATCATGCTTATGTGCGTAAGAGCCAGACGGGCACCATGTCGCGGTAGGCTCTACGATGTTTGTTGGATGCAGCAGCGGTACACCGCGCTCCCACAGTAGCGTTTTCTTGCTGTATGGATGTCCATACTCGTAGGGCTGTATTGCCTGCGTAGGCTTTGGATAATCAAAAATCTTGCTGGGGGTAGGATTCTCAATCACCACTTTTTCGCAATCTGCTGCCCACACGGCAAGAAAAAGCGCCTTGCCGCACAATCCCTCATAATACCGGGAAAGATTGAGCTTTCCTCCCTTGTACAGGTGTCTTGCTCCCGCGTTGCTCGTCTTTGTGCAGGGGACAAATGCGATAATCATATCCCAGTGGGGCATATTATGCGCAATTCCGTCCATTGTCACGACCTGCCCCCCCTCAATAGCCTTTAGGCAGTCACCGAGAATATGCCATTCTGGATGCCCGCCAGACGGCTCCTGAATGTCGCAGGAGTAGGCTTCGTGACCTTTTGCCCGGAACGCTTTGCAGACTTCCTGTGATTCCTCACAGGCAACTAAAACTTTCATCTTTCCAAATGCCCGTCCAGCCAGATAGCGCAGCTCTTATATAAGGTAGGCGGTCAACGACTTACAAATCAGAATGGCAGCGAACCATCGTCCTCGTCAATCACAGAGAAGTCGTCTGCGTTGCCCTGAGAGTAGTTTTGCGGTGCATCCTGCATCCGATCGGTGGGCTTGCTGTCAGACTTGCCACCGCAGAAGTCAACCTTGTTCGCCATGATTTCCGTTGCGGTGCGGTTGTTCCCCTGCTTGTCGGTATACTTCCGGGTCTGGATGCTACCAGTCACCAGAATCAGGCTGCCCTTCTGGAACCACTTGGAAACGAACAGAGCCGTATTGCCAAATGCGGTGCAGTTGAAGAAGTCGGTTTCCTTCTGACCGCCACTCTGGCGGTCACAAGCAATGCTGAACGTGCAAACATCCTTGCCGGACTTCGTAACCTTAGCTTCGGGCGTGTGAACCAGACGCCCCTGAATTGCGATAGAGTTAAGCATTGTTTAGCCCTCCTTCGGCTGTTTCTGAGCACATTCCCAACACAGGACGCGCCCAAATTTCTTTTCAGTAATCCGCTTTATTTCTAGCGGAGTTCGGGTACGGTTGTTGTACCGCGCAGGCTGCAACGGTTTTCCGCAGCAAGCACAGGGCGGGATTTCTTCCTGTTGTGCTGGTTCCTGCTCAGGCTTTCTTGCTCCTCTGGCGGTTTGCTTCTGGTACTCGTCCGTGTCAGCGTCTTTTGTATCGTCAATGCAGAACAGACCGTTCAAAGCGTACTTTCTAGCGTAGCTACTTGCAGTGCCGGTAATCTGCGAATCGTCCATGCCCTTCTTAAACTCAGGCTCACGAGCGTATGCAGTCACCGTGTATGTGGCTCCATCCTGCGACTCAACCGTTGCAGTGGCTTCGATATAATGCCAGCTGTCAACGATAACAGGCTTGTCAGAAAGCCGCAGCACAAGGCTATGCGCTTTCAAGATGGGCTTGACCGCTTCGAGAATGTCCTCACACGAGCGGTATTTGTATCCACCGAACTTGTTCATCTGCCCCTTTGGGGCTTTCAGCTCTGACTGAACAGCCATCAGAGCTTCATGGATTTTGCTGTTGTCCATCAGTTGTTCTCCTTCCTCGCTTCTTTTCTCACTTTACGGCAAGCCGGGCAACGCTTGGGCAGTGCCATGTTATGTGATTCGAAGAAAAAGCGTTCTGCTTTGGTAATTTCAAAAGGTTTGCCGCAATCACGGCAAGTTTTCTTGATGCTTGTGTTCCCGTCCCACGAAGCCCTTCTTTCGGCATCTTCGACAGCAAACGCTTCCTTGAATACGTCATCAGGGCTCCTAACAAGCGTATGCTGCGGTGCGTAACCGTTCCTGCGAAGCGTTTCCTCCAAGTTGTTCCTTTTGCAACTTGCGCAAAGAGTTTCGGTACTGTTCGGGAACACTGAAAAATGCTTATTGCACTTTTCGCAGTGCTTAATTTCTTTCTTGTATTTGCCCATTTTCTTTCCTTTCTTCGACTTCATTAGGCTTCATTGTTCTTACTTTGGCTTAATTTGGCTGTACAAAATCAGCCTGCCATCAGTTCTGCCAGCTGTGCACGGAGGTCTTTCAGCTCTGCTTCCCTGTCCTCGATTTCAGACTGCAAGTCCTCAATCTTAGCCAGCCGGTCAGCTTCTTTGGCTTCTGCCATCTGTTCGTTGGTCATAAAATACACGCCGTCCTCCGGCTCGTTTATTCCGCCAAATCTGTCAAGGTTAATCATCTTTTGGTCTCCCTCTCCTGCGTTCCTCTTTGATTTGCAACGCACTGTACCACTGGTCTTTGTCAATCTCGATGGTAGACCACCGGTGGTTACAGACAAGGCACTTTTTTCTGCGAACGATGCTGTCATGGTCAGACCGGCTATCAACCGTTGTGATGTTGTCACTACCACACATCGGGCATTTCATCGTGCATCCCTCCACTCGTTAGCGTGGTGAGCAAAACGCTTGATTTTGCGGCATTCTTGCTCGCTGCGTTCGTCTTCCTCAGCGCTGACTGCCAACGCACACAGCAAGATAGCCGTTGCGAGAAGCCCGCAGGACACGATCACCCAGCCAAGCATCTGCGCTGTGGTCTGGCATCTTTGAATCGCATCGCCACACCCGACTGCTGCGATAGCTACGACCAGACCAAGCATGGACAGCGCCATTCCTTTCAAAGTTTTCATTGGTTCTCCTTTTTGCTTCCAAAATTAAAAATCCACACAGTTGCCATCACGGCAGCCGCTACGATGATTCCCCATGTGCCTTTTGTGCCGACCAGCAGTTCAACCAGATGTACCAGCCACAGGTTCAAAAGGAACACCGCCAACACCACCGCAAGAACAGTGCCCCATATCATAATGATTTCTACCAATGCTTTCATTTCTATCTCCTTTCGTTTATTTTTTCGCCATTGCAAATCACGTCTATGCCATACTTTGCCACTGCAACACCTATCTACGCAATTCCTTCGCTTTTCATTGCTTTTCCTCGCGCTGCCTCGCCTCCGCTTATCAATTCCACTCATCGCATCTCTTAGCCTTTGCGATGCACCGCCTCTCAACGCCCCCGCTGCTCACGTCGATGTTTCGCCTTGCCGTTGCTTATCAAAGCTACGCCTTGCATCCATAGCCATTGCCGCTCAAGTCGCTTCGTATCTAGGCATTTCCTTAGCATTTCTGAGCCAATCGTCACTATGCCTTTGCCGGGCGACGCGCGCCGCGGCTAAGCCATGCCCTCGCGGTTAGCCGAGAATCTCGTAGGTGAAGCGGCCTTTGCCACTGTTGCGCCACTGGCCCAGGCCCCGGAGCTTGCCGTAGTCCAGCCACTCACGCACGACCTTCTCGTGAGAATCGTCCAGCAGCATGACCTCAAACTCGCAGGTCGAACCAGCGGGAATCTGCTCGCTGTTGGCAAGGCTTACACGCTCGCCTTGCGCAGTCTGAGCACGGAGTGGGCGCTGGCACTCGGTAATCTCACCGTTTACATGAATGGGAATCATACGGGGATGAACGAAAATCAGACCATCAATGACCTTCTTGTAAGCCGTCAGCTTGCCGGATTCGTTGACAGTTTTCTTCTTGCCAGTCTCGGTCTTGCCACCGATACGTCCCAGCATACCGCAGGAATCCTTGAAGAAGCCCTTAATCTGGTAGTCATACAGGATGGGTTCGCCGTTCTCGTTGCGTGGGAACACGGTCATGCCCTTGTCTGCCACAGCATCAGCGCCCAGAGCGGCAACTTCGTCCTCGATAGTGTTTGCATCAGGGGACTTGCTGGCGATGAACTCCCGTGCGATGTTTTGGTTGCTAGGCCATGTGCCGAGAACCGATTCGGTGAATGTGATTTTGACTTTGATTTTTTTCATTTTTGTTCACTCTTTCTTTCTCGATATGTTTCAGTCTTAAAGGTTCACGCTCTTGCCATCGCTTCCGCCACGGACTGCTTTTGTTGAAGTTGCTTATTGCTTTCTTCATCGTTTGCCATCCTTCGCTTGCGTTGGATGCGTTCCAACCGGTCTTTCTCCCGGCTGTGCCAGCGGATTTCCAGCTTTCCGTAGTATTTACCGTTCATAGGTCAGCTCCCCTGTTGCAAGCATCTGCGACACCTCGCCGTAATGCTTGCCCAGCTTGTCCGCAAGGGCTTGTACTTCTCCGATGGACGGAAACGTCTTTTCCGGTTTGTACGCTGCCTTCTTGCGCTTCCTGTCACGCTCTTTGTCAACCTTGCGCTTGCATTCTGAACAGTACTTTTTTGTCGGTCTGACAACGCCAAGATACAGGCCGCAACGCTCACAGTACTTAATCTCCATCCACTTCACTTGCCTTTCTTAAGGCTCTTTCATTGTGTTCAGAAAAACACTGGTCAAGAAACTGGATGAACTTTGCGATTTTCTCTGCATCTTCCGGTGTGCAACCATTTTCCACAAAGCGCCTTGTCGTCTGCTCACGCTTGAAATCCGAGTAGGTCTTGGCAGCAGCGTCAATGGCAAACTTGGCTTCTTCCGGGTATTCAAGGTCTACCTTTAATGTGATAATCTGCTCCATGTTCAGTCCTCCGCTTTCTGGTTCTTCTCTGCTTTCAAGAAAAGGTTTACAAAGTAGACTTGGCCGCGGCCGGAAATCTTCGGAGTGCGGTTAATGGAAATGTGGTCGCTGTGTTGAATCGTGGTCTCTTTGATTTCAAACAGCCCCATCTCCATACTGCGCTGCGTTGGCAAGTTGTAGTCGCTTCGTTTCGGGTCTTTAATGAGGTAGCCGTTCTTTCGCATCCAGTCGAACAAGCGGTTCTGTCCGATGTTAATGCCATTTTGCGAAAGCAGCTTTGCAAGCTCACCAACGAGAATGGATTTTTTGCTTGCTGAAACTGCGTCAGCAAAAAGAGCTTTCGGCTTCATGGTTTCAATCTGCTTGTCTTTCTCTTCCAGTTCCTCATGCGCTGCGATCAGTGCAGTTGCAAGAAGCTGCGACCGGGTAAGCTGCGGTGCGTTGTAGCTTCCGGTCTTACGGATTGCAGGAAGCACATCGTTTGTGACCCATCTGCGAAACGGTGCTGCTTCTGGTTTGTCGCTACGGAGGATGACATGGTACAAGCCGCTCTCGTTGATAATTGTGGTTGACTGCTGACGGCCCATGCTATCGGTGAGGGGTGTTTGGCACACCTCATCTTCATCAAGCCGTCTTGCGACAACTTTATGGTCTGCGATGTCGAGAACTCCGCACACGTCTTTCAGAACAAACCACGCTTCTCCATCCACATCGACTGTGCGAACTTTGCTGTTCTGATATTCAAAAACTTGAATGTTTGCCATTTTTTCTCTCCCTTCTTACACTCCCGAATCCTGAATATTCAAAATCCGGCAGATGCTTTTCTTGATGCCGGGCGTTTCCAGCTTCCCTGTCTTAACCTTGAAAAGGTAAGAACGGTCAAAATATCGTCCGGTGTCCTCCTTGACTTTTTCAATCAACCAGTCATTGGTCTTGTCTTTTTGGATAAGAGCAATCTCGATTTGTTTGCCAAAGTCACACAGAGGCTTTTTTTCAGCCATTATTTCACCTCCGGCTATTGATTTTTACGCATAAGTGTAATATAATGAAGTTGCTAGAAATCATTCATTACGCCTTCGCGGTACGGTCTTAGTATAATACGCTTTCGCGTAAAATGCAAGGCTTTTTTAAGCGTTCGCGTAATTTCAGCAAACCTTACAATGCGAGGACTGGAATTATGGCAAACTTGTACGAAAATATTGAAAAACTCTGCAAGCAGCGTGGAGTAAACGTGACCACCATGTGCAAGGAATCGGGCGCAAGCCGTGGGTCTTTGACCGATTTGAAAAACGGTAGAAAGCAGACCCTGAAATATGAGACGCTTGACAAGATAGCTTCTTATTTCGGAACAAGCGTGGATACATTGGTTTCTGGTGAGCAAAAAGAAAACCCGCCCCAGCAGCCGCAAAGCAAAGTTGACGCGGATATCAAATGGATTGAGCAAAAGCTAGTAGAGATGCCGAAAGAAAAGCGTGAAGCTTTGATGAAGCTTATCAGGACTATGTGAGGTGACGGCGTGGGCAAAAAGAAATTTAGCAAAGAAGAACTGCTGAACGACAAAAGTTCTCACATGGGTGATAGGTTTTCATTTGCCTTCGGTGCGCTTTTCTTGGTTGCTTCATTTATTTTCCTTATGTATTCTTCAACCGCCTTTTTAATCGTTGCAGCCATTGGGGCTATGATGCTGATAAAAGGTAAACGCGGATACGATATGTTTCTTGAAAGAGAAAGGCTCAAAACAAAAATGTACGAAACACCTGTGTCCGCAAAGATTGTAGGCTCTGGTGAAAGCAAGAAGGCCGGAAGCGCCGCACTCCGTTCCGCTGTTGGCGGTTCAATTGCCGGATTGCCCGGTGCTGTTTACGGTGTAGCATCTGCAAAATCTAAAACCACCGTCACGTTTTATGTGACGTATGAAGATGGGCACAGCGGAACTGAAACCGTAAAATCTGATTCTAGCCGGTTCTTAAAATTGATGAAAATCTGTGAAGATTGACCCGGTACAAATAAAACCCCTTGCGCCGGGCTTTCGGTAGCCTTATGCGCAAGGGGTTTTGTCATGCGTTAGTTATTATTTCTTTAGCTGCCGGAATCTTTTCAGGATGTTCCAGCAGCCATGCAATAAATCGGTCAATCTTAGCTCTTTCCTGTTCACTCATTGTGGCATATCCTCCCGATCTGTAAGTACGGACGTTCATTTGATACGATTATACACCTTTCAGTTGTCAAGTCAATGCGTTTTTAACAACTTCATAAAAATCGAACGTTTTCTTCGCATCCATTACTTCACATCAGGGAAGCCACGAGTGTTTAAGTCAAAAGGGGCAACGCCTATCCATCTTTCCTCCAATCACAGCTCTACGAGCTGTCCGTCAATGCGCTCTATGTTGTCTGCCGGGTCTCGCCCATCGTCCAAGGCGGCTACGGCGCGTTCCAGGATGCCTTTTGCTTCGAGGTAAGCATCTTTATCAGCTTCGTACCCAGAAAGGCTCAGGACAAGCTCCAGAGTCCGTCTGCGAGCGTATGGGATAATCAGAGCATCTACGGTTTGGTTCATTAGCTTTCCTCCCACGGTTCAGGTGTGTGCGGCTTCCCATCGGGAACACTGGCAGGCATTCCGTCGATAATCGGCATACGTTCATGGTTCCAGATTGCAGTTTCTTTCATTTTTGTTCCACTCCTCTTTGGAATTTTTTGACAATACAGTTATAACACAGGCTGCTGTTGGTTCTCCATAGCAGCTTTTTCCATTTTTTGGCTTGTCGAATCCGGCAGTTTTGCTGGATTTTGTTGAAAGGGTGAGAATTTATGGATGAGTATTTAGTAAGAACAGCCAAAGCATTAGAGATAGCTCGAATGCGTTCCGGCTTGAGCCAGCAGAAATTGGCGGCAAAAATGGGCGTGAATCGTGGCACGGTCGCCAATTGGGAGCAAGGTCTGGCAGCCATTTCCCTTCCGATGGCTATGCGCTGGTTCACCTGCTGCGGCGTATCGGTGGCTCGATACATGGACGCTTGCATTCATCCGGGACTGCTGGAACATCTGGAAGATGACCTTTCCGATTTGGAGAAACGGCGGATTCTCATAGATGCTATGATGGAGTGCTCATCCTATGAAATAGATGCCTTGCTGTACATCCGGTACGGAGATCACGGTTCAGACCACATCGGCGTACTGACGGAGATTCTGGCAAACCTTCACACACCGCTCAAGGACAGGGTCGCTGTCTGCAGGATGGTGTCCGGTAGCTATGAGATGGCGCAGGCTACCGGAACAGACCCAGACCCGAACAGTACCGCCCCAAAGATGGAGATTCTCTATCAGGCGCAGGACGCTGGAACGGAAGCGGCCATGAAGTCTAATGATTCCTATACTGTAAATCCAAATAATATAACTGGATGATTGTCGAATTATCGCAGTTTTTGAAGAACATTTTGTCCACGTTCATCCACTTTTTGTACACCTATCGGGTAAATTCACCTTGTCAATCCGTCCCCCATAGTCTGTAAATCGGCAATATTTGCGCGGAATAAATAACGAATTATCGTCAATCTATTACCTGTGATTGGTTGGCTTGTCAATCCGTCCCCCATAACATTGACTTAAAATTTTTTCATCCACTTTTTGTACACGTTAGGTAAACCTAACCGTTAAGCGTTTCAACCTTTCGGATGCTGAACATCTGTTTATTTAGCAATATTCGCTTTGTGTTTTCCACTTTTTAAGAGAGAAAGAAAAGATTTTGTGGAAAATTTTCTTCTTCTGCTATTAGTAGAAGTTATTTTATTATCCTGTTAATAATCTTGTTTTATATAATGTAAAGAGGTGTACAAAAAATGGATATAGGTGTACAGATTGTGGAAATAGGTGTACGAAATGTGGACAGTTAGGTGTACAAGAAGTGGAAATAGGTGTACGTTTGTTATTGATTTGTACACCTATCTGTGATATACTCTTATACGAGAGGAGGCGTGATAAGATTGTCTGATATTAAAGGCGGGAACTTGGTTGAAAAAAGCAGACAGCTTGTTTGGGCAAAGTTTACTGACTATACAGCAGGAGAGCTTCGGTTGCTTGAAGTGTATCTTAGCCGTATCAATCCGAGAGACCCTGAAACTTCAACGGTTCAGTTTACGTTACAAGAGTATTGCGAATTTTTGGGGTTGAAAATCAACTCTAGGAATTTGAAAGCGCAGGTCAAGCATTTCATCGACAACTCCGTTGAAGTTCCTAGAGGTGACGGTTCAGGCTCGTTTGACTTGTATCCCCTGTTCAGTAGAGCAACTGTAAACTTTGAGCCTAGTTTGATGAATATTACTGTGTCGTTATGTTGTAACCCGCTTCTGCAACCTGTTTTCTTCGACATTGCGGAGCGTGGATATGTCAAGTATCGCTTACGCTACACAGCGAATATGAAATCGCAGTATAGTATTTTGCTGTATTCAATTCTCCGAGAGTTCATCGGACGTGGCGTGAGCCAGCCCGAAATTACGTTGGATAGATTAAGGGAACAGCTTGGTGCAAGAGAACCTAGCTATCAAGAGTTCAAGCATCTTAGGCGGCGTGTCATTGATATTGCGGTAGCTGAAATAAACGAAGTATCAGACCTGTGCGTTGAATATGACAAGGTCATGAGAGGCCGCAATGCGGTTGCTGTGAAGTTCAATGTAGCTTTCAAGTCTAATGAGCCAGTCATAGACGTGGAAGCTAATGAGGTTGAAAGCGTAGAGCTAAAAGATGTTCCAGAGAGTCAACGACCTGCCAGAAAGCCCCGCAGCGGCGCATACAAGGATGTGGATTGGGCATCTATTGCGCCGGAGATGTCTAAAAGCCAGTGTATCTTGACCGCAAAGCTGGTTGCAAAGAGATTGCCGGAGAAATATCCGAACATCAAGCCTAAAAAGAAAAAAGAAGCTGTTGTGAACATCATTGAGAATGCATACAGGGTTCTTGTCAGCGAGCGACTTGATAGGATTGAAAAAGACCCAGGCGCTTATATTTACTCAATTTTGAAAGAAGCAGACCTTGACGATTATGCTACGTTTGACGATAGCTTCTTAAGGTAGTTGGATGTAGCTCATTGAGCAGATGATGCAGAAAGGAGAAGTTATGAGACTGATTGACGCAGACAAGCTAAGAGATTATCTGCAAAACCATTACAACGAAGTGGAAGCACTTCACCGTCCGAATGACAGCGAGTATCTTTGTGGAATTGGGACTTGTCTTGATTCTATTGACGCAGATGGCTTTGACGTGCCAGACAGCTATCCAGCTTGGATAAGCGTAAAGAATCAGTTTCCAGAAGAATTGGAAAACGTAATTGTTTTTACGGAAGGGTGCGTTGATGTTGGGTATTTAACCAAAGACGGATTCGGAAAAAGGCAATGGGAAACAGATTCTCTCGATGAATGGGGGGATAGAGAAGTCCTTAAAGACGTAACTCATTGGATGCCGCTTCCTGACGAACCGAAAGAATAAAGAAAGAGTGATAAAATGGCAAAAATCATAGCTGTCGCCAACCAGAAGGGCGGCACAGGAAAAACCACCACAAGCACCTGTCTCGCTGGTGCGTTACAGTTGCTTGGTAAGAAAGTCCTGCTGGTGGACTGCGATGCCCAGTGCAACGCAACGGACACCTATGGCGCACAGACAGAGGACGTATGCACCTTATTCGATGTAATGACCCGGCAGGGTACAGTAGAAGAAGGAATCCAGCACTGCGAAGCTGGTGACATTCTTCCGTCCGACAGCGCATTGAAGGACATTGACGAACAGCTTGTCCGGGACATGGGCAAGAACTTCCGGCTGCGAGAAGCCCTTGAAAGCGTGTCTGGTCAGTATGATTACATTGTGCTGGACACCCCCCCGCAGCTTGGCCTTGCGCTTGTGAATGCGCTGATCGCCGCCGATAGCATTATCGTGCCCATCACGGCAGACCGTTACGCACTGGCTGGTTTGAGCCAGCTTTCGCAGACCATCAGCGATGTTCGCAGATACTTCAACCCGACTTTGAAGATTGAAGGCTTGCTTCTGAACCAGTACAAGAGCCGAGAGAACCTGTCCAAAGAGGTTGTGGAGCAGCTTCCTGTGATTGCACAGAGCATGGGCACAACCCTGCTGAACGTGAAGATTAGACCGTCTATGGGCGTTCGTAAGGCTCAGGCAGAGCGTCACAGTCTGTTTAGCGGTGACACGGCAAAGAGTACTAGCGCAGAGGATTTCAAGGCGTTGGCAGAGACGATTGTAGAGGGGGATAAAAATGCGACTGATTGATTCTGAAGAACTCGTAAATTACTATTTGCAGAACCAAGCCGACCAAGCAAGATTTCGTAGTGAAACAGCAAATGTATGCGATGTTTTAGAAAATGTGATTCGCCATGTAAAATTGATGGATGAAATTCAGCCGAAAGAAACGGCAAAGTGGGAAGTTCATCATCGAGTGGACGAGGATGGAGAGCATTGGAATTGGCTCGAATGCTCAAACTGCCATTATAAAATTGCACGTTATCCGAAAATGTACCGCGAGACAAGATTTTGTGCTTGTTGCGGAGCAAAAATGGAGGACGAAGAAAAATGAAGTCAACTAGCAAAAAATCCACAGGTCTGCTTGGCGGGTTTGATTTTCAGCCTGTTTTTTCGGAACAGCCATTAAGCCAAAGTGAGCCAAAGGAAGAAGAAGTAAGCCAAGCAAAGCCGAACGAAGCCGAACAAGCACCGATTAAGCCCAGTGAAGCCGCAGACGGCCATGCACAGCCTAATGAAGCAAAGTTAAGCAATATTAAGCCGAAGCAAGCCAAAGACAGCAAAACGCAGCCGAACAATGCCGTAGTAAGCGAAAGTAAGCCAAAGAAGCTGAAACAGGCGAAAGAAGTTCAACGTCTTATCGAACAAGGCGATGTTCCCGGTGCACTAGCAGAAGCTGGCTTGACAAAGAAAAAAATCCCAATGCCGAAATCGCATCAGGGCGTTGCAAGCGGCGATGGCAAGCGTTCCAAACGCATTACCATCCTTATGAGCGAGGAAGAACGCAAGTATATCAACCGTGAAGCAAGACGGCACGGAATGACGATTGGGCAGTTCGTGTACGCTCTGGCAGTTGCAGCGGCAGATGGGAAGATTGAGTTGGAGGATTTCTTGGAGGATTGACGTATGATTGTTTATAGACCTCATCGTGGTTCTTTGGAAGATGCCATGAAAGAAGTAAAAACATTTGACAACTGGTATCAGATGACACATTATATTGCAAATAATTGGAATTTGGCGGTTGGCAAGAAAGTGATAGACCCTGATGATATTGTTATGGACGATAAACCGGTCAATGATGACCGTGTTGGTTGGAAAGACGTTCACATGGTTTTGGCAACTCGTATTGGGAACGATAATTTTATGGAGAAATACGGAAACCCGCAGTGTATCGGGTATTGCACTTACGATGTCTCAAGTGTAAAAAAATACTTAACAACGAAAGAAGTAGGTGGCGAAAACTTTTATTGGGCCAAAATCCAGTACGATGATGACGTAAAATGCAGACACTTCCAAACTCCGTTCGTTTTGTTTGCAAACAGCAAAGAAGAAGCAAAGGCGAAAATCCAGCGAGAAGTTCCCGGCAAATTCTCCATCGTTGGCATAGTTGAGCTTGATAAGAGCCTTGTATTCCATCCGCAAGACTTATTTGACATAAAAGCCAAATCTGTACTTTGGGAATAAAAGAAACCCTGTGTAAATTTGAAACGCTTTATATTAAAGAATTACTCAGCCGATAAAAGCTAAGATTTAGGAGGATATATGGATTTCATAAGCATTGATGAGATTCGTGTTGGTGACGAAGTTGGCGTAGTTCGGCCATTACCGAATGGATGCCATGGGCATTTCCCGCCTGTGTTTTATATCGTAAGGAGAATTACGCCCAAGAAAACGAAAGTAGAGATGGACAATGGACAGACATTCTTGGTGAAGAACGTTAAATTTTGTCGTTCTGATAGAAGCTGAGATTTAAGGAGAATATTATGACTTATGGGGAAATGAACAATTATATCACCCATATTAGTGACAATGATTTGGTTGCGTTGTGCAAGAGTGTTTACGAGTTCAAGAATGGAAACGGAGTGTTGGAGCCCACTTCAACGCTCAAGATTTTATCAGAAAATTTACAGTTTCCCGATGTGAGAGCGTTGGAATATGCTATCACAGAAGAAGCGCATAAACGATACAAGCCGATTGTTTTGCTTCTTATGAAAGATGCTCCGGCACATTATTTGAAATAAGGAGAATCATAATGGGCAAGTATGTGAAGCGAGAAGACGTCTTAAAAAAGCTAAAAGATGTATCAAAATTGGCAGACGGAAAATCTGGCAGAGCGGTGATTGCGTTACTTAGAGCATCTTTGGAGAACATTCCGTACATTGTGGTTGAAGAAGAAATTAAGCAAAACAATAAAAACTAAGTTCTAAAGTTAAAATAGAAGAACCCCTGTGTAGTCGCAACGACCGCACATGGGAGAAAGGAAGAATATGATGAAAGTAGAACATTCTAGCGAAACAGATTCATTGGCGTATGAAGAATGGGCTAAAGAACGGTCGGATGTCACAAATGTCAATTATGTTGAAACTGGATGTATAATTTGGCACTCTATCAAGAAAGAAGGATTCCCACCAGAACAAACTTGCGAAAAATATCTTATTTCCGTTGAAAATGGGCATACAGGGAAAAGCTACGTAAATGCCGCATATTTTATTAGGAAGGGATGGTTCGACAGCGTGTATACGGAAGAAGGGAAAATAATACCAGAACACGATATTGTAACACACTGGGCGAATTTGCCAAAACCGGCACAACTTCCCAAAAGGCCAAGATTCCCATTGGACAATCAAACGCCAGAAGAAAGAGAAGTTGAAGCAAAAGAAAAAGCAAAACAACTGCAAGAAAAAATAATGAAAGCGTTTGGATATAAGGTATAAAAAAATCCCCCTGTGTAGTTTTTAACGGCTACACAGGGGTTCTGTTTTACTTATCAGCAATGCAATCCCAGTAGAGATATGCCTTGCCATCTGCGGCATCTGCGTCCTCAAGGAACGCCTTTGCCATGTCAGCGTAGAAGCCCGGAGTGTCAACGGACTGACGCTTTGCGACCTGACAGTAATCCGAGTACATCATGTTCATGACCGCCCAGAAATCGTTTGGGTCACAGTTGATGTTGCGCTGCTTGGCAACGTCCTGCGTCTGTTCCAGCGTCCAGTGACAGCCCTTTGTGCCGTCAGCGTTCACCATGCTGTCACACCATTCCTCAGCTTCATCGTGGGTGAGGTGCTGGCGCGGCATCCTGATCGAGCGGCTGTCTGCACCACCACGTTCGTATTGTCCAGACCGTTTATCCCAGTCGCCGTTCTGCGAGAAGCCGATTTGCGGTATCTTGCGCCCATACTCTACATCAGGGTAGCGGGGGATAGGGTAAGGGTCGATATAACGGTTCTCCTCCTGCGGATAGTATGGATAGCGGTCGTTGCCACCTTCCAGTTTACGCAGACGGCGTTCCATCTCACGCTCCCTGCGGTCACGCTCTTCCTCAAGGCGGTCACGTTCCGGCTCACGGTCTTTGTCGTGTTCACGGAGCATCATCATGCGGCGAAAATTAGTCTTGCCCATAATCTATACCTCCTCAAGAAATGGACGCGGGTGCACCAGCGTGGGAACGGCAGAAGCAACCAAGATACTTGAACGTGCCGGTGCCGGTCGCAGACGTTGCGACGCGGGTAGCGTAACGGGTGCGAGTGTGAATGCTCTCAGCGGTTGCCTGAGCGCAGTTGCAGTCGGTCAGAGGGTATACGGTAGTGCCTGCGCCGATGGTAATGACAACAGGGGCGTTGATGGTGGTCGTGTCCGGCAAAGCCTGAGCAATGACCAGACAATATTTTTCTCCCGCTGCGTAGGAGCCAGCAGGAATATTGATGGTCAGCGTATCATTGGCGAAAGTCACCGACTGGCTCAAGACCAGATGGGGGCAGAGTTTGCAGCTTGTTTTGCAAGCCATAATGTTTTCCTCCTAAAAAATCAGGGGCAGAGGTGTCTTACCCCTGCCCCGATGGTTCACCCGGTGTTATCGGGGAGTGTGTTGGTTAGCAGCAGCCGCAACAGTTCACGCCCAAGTTGGGGTTTGCCACCTGATAAGCGGGAATCGGGCGAGGATTCACACGGTTCAGGATGGTGTCAGTCTGGGCGCTCATCGCGGAGGTCAGAAGCGCATTCTGCCGATCCTGAGAAGCCGCGAACTTCAGGTTCTGGTTCTCAGCGGTCAGAGTGGCAATCTTATCCTGCGTGAAGTAGTCCATCATGCTGCGGAAGTTGGCGTTGCAGTTGTCCACGATGGCGCGGGCGTTATCTGCGATGGCCTGTCGGGTGGCACAGTCTTCCGTTGCAATGGTATACTTCAGGTCGCCGATCAGCTGCTTGTTCTCGCAGCAGCAAGATGCCAGCTGCGTGGCAAGTGCGGTCTGACCAGCCTGACGTGCGTTGCCCTCCTGCATGATGGCAAGGCTGATTGCGTTGTCACCGTTGGACACGCTGCGTTCCAAACCGTTCACGAGCTGTGCGTTCTGGTAGCCAAGCTGACAGATGGCACTGTTCACACCAGCAAAACCGTTTGCAATGTTGGCGTTGACGCCGTTCATCTGCGCCAGCTGGTCATAGCCCAGAGAGCAAATACCGCTCTGGATGCCCGCCAGAGAACGGGAGGTATCCTGCTGGTAGAAACCCTCAGACAGAGCCGCGCGGGTGTCGTTACCGCCCTGACCGGTTGCGCCAGTACCGACCAGATAGGGGATGTAGGCGTTCATGCCGTTGTCGCCGCCGTTCCGGCCATAACCGTTAGTGCCCCAGCCGAAGATGATGGCGAGGATGATAACAGCCCACAGACCTTCGTTGCCGAAGAATCCGCCGTTGTTATTGCCGCCGTCCTGCCCAGCCAGATAGCCAGTTGCAAAATCGTCCATAACAAAACTCCTTTCAGTTTTGCGTTATGCCATCCCACCGCCGTATGCGATGGGCGAAGCCAAACAAATGCGGTTTTTGTCAAGTCCGCAAAACTGAGAAGCGTTTCGCTTAGAGGGATGCTTATTTTAGGATTGTTAAGTCAGCTTGGAGGGTTGTCTTTTTTGTCTTTTTGGTCATCCCAATTTTTGCTGGCAGCGCCGAAAATGAAGCCAAGCATTAAAGGAACCCATATTTTGTCATTGCCACACAGATTGTTGATGTCAAAATCTTTTTCGGAATGGTTGTTTTCAAAATCATCCATTGTAAAGCCTCCTTACTTCGGAAGCGTCAAATTCAGGACACTTGCCAGTTGATTCAGGTCAATGCCGCGCTCTTTGGCGAGGTTCTGCGCCATCGTTCGGAGCTGTGCTTCGTTCTTGCCCTGAATCAGGTTCAGCCCCTGCATGATGGGTGCGCTCTGCCCACCTAACTGCTGAATAAGCCCCATCGGGTTTTGCCCGGCACGAGCAAGATTTGCAAGCTGCATGATGGGGCTGTGAGTAATCATGTCAAACGGAGATGACATTGCTTATTCTCCTTTCTTTGCTGCGGCAGTGGGCTTCGAAAAGCTCTTCTGCCACTTTTCCAGTTCATCCAGACGGTGGACGAGGGCGTTGTACTGCTCAATAGGCACATACTGCTGTGTCGGTGCAGCGGTCTGCTGTGCCTGTTGTGCCTGTTGTGCTTGCATCTGCCTCCACGCTTCCGGGCTGTAAAACTCCTGCACATAGGATTCACAGGTGTCCGGGTTGAGCCGCTTGCAGTAGATCACGCCGCTGCGCAAGTCCGGGCAGTAGGTTGGTCTGCCGTACAGGTCAGACGGTATCGCCAAAAATTCCTCTCTGCTGGAAACAGGTCTACCAAGCAGCCAGCCGCCGTCTTGTGCCGACTGCTGAACAGGCTGTTGCCCGTTCATCGACTGCGGACGCTGCGGCTGTGCCTGTTGCATCTGCGTATTGGGCAAGGAAGTGGCAAGCCCTACCGTACCCATGCCGCCGTAAGGATTGACAGGCTGTTGCGGAACGTAGGGCGCTCCGGGTGTTGGATAATAGCTCATAATACATCCCTCCTTGCGCTCCAAGTGTACCGCATCGGCAAAAAGTGAAGGACAACGAAGGTACAACGAAGGACAAAAAAGAAAAGCGCCCACACGGAAAAATCCGCATGAGCGCTTAACTGTTAAGGGTTTCACTTTGGGAGCAAGAATAAAATATCACGTTTTAGTTTGCACAGCAAGAGTTTCGACAAAACTAGTGCAAATAAGGCAAAAAATCAAGAGCGGAACTGCCCGTAGGCAATGCCGCTCTCTACAAAGGCCGTAGCCTTTCAAATCATAAATCGTATGGCGTATAATGCAAAGACGCATATACCGATAAAACAACGCCTATAAATGCACTATGCCAAAACGGAAAGGCGGCTTTTAGAACACTTGATGTCGCCTCAAAAATAATCAGAGCGAACAAAACACGGGATAAAAAGTGATATATTTTATTTGCCATAATTCATATAAAATCGTCTCCCGCATGGTACGCACTATAAGTAGGCGGGCGGGAGACTGGTCGGCGCCTATCTGGCAACCGCTTTTTTCATTCCCAGATAAAGCACTGGGCTGGCTTGCAAATATCCACCCTGTTGTGCTTCTTCGAGAGGCCGGGTGGATTTGTTGAGATTATTATACCACAATCCGTGCAAAAAGAAAAGCCAGCGGGTAAACGTTCTTCCGCTGGCTCTCTGTACACATTTCTCCGAAGTGTGTGTACTCTACTTCGGACGGTATAAATATTATATCACACATCCAGCATTTTTTCAATGCCTTTCAGCCGGTAGCCTATCGCCGTCCGGCTGTAATGTGTCTGCGCTGCAATGTCCGGCAGCGGGAGCCGCTCAACGTACCGCAGTAAGGCTATCTTACGGTCAACCCTCCCAAGCGGTGCGTTTTTGATGGCGGCGGTCATCTGCTGTCGGTCAAGCCCTTGCAGCGCAGCGGGCAGCACTACACGAGCCGCTGCCACAGGCAGCACCGAGCCAAAAAGGCTGCGGCAGCTGTCCCGCGTTGCGCACCATATTGCCAATGACGGCAAACTGGTGACGTTTTGTCACCAGTTTCGTGGCCTCACGAAATTGCTCTTGTGCGGCGTACATTTTGTTGGTGTCAACAAAATGCTCGTATGTAGTGCTGGTCATGGTGTTACTCCTTGTTATCCAAAACGATTACTGCGTACACGCGGAGGCTTTCCAACTTTTCAATAACGGCATTATAAGTTGCTCCCGTTGCGATGTGTGCGATGCGCTCCAGCTCGTTGTTCTCTTTTGATGCAGCGATAATTTCATCCGCAGATACGCGTTTCATGGTTTCAATCAAATCGAGCAAATCTTCGGCATTTACTGCGTTCATGTGTTATGTCTCCTTACAGTGTAATTTCCTCAGCGTCCGCCTTGTCTTCTGCGTCCAGTGCGTCATAGTACGCCTGTGCAAGGGCTTCAACCTCTGCGATGTCATCTGCGGTCAGCAATCCGTTGTCGTAGTGCACGTATGCTTTATCCAGCCAGAACGCAACATCGCGTCCTGCTGCAATTTCCCGCTTGATGGAGCGCAGGGTCAGGTCGTGGCGGGCTTTGCTTTTGATTGCCATAGTCAGTCCTCCTTAGGTCGTTGTCATGGACGCTACTGCGTCCTCAAGGTCAGTGATGCGCTTGATGGGGTCAGCCCTGCCGGTCACCGTCACGCTGTCTGCATCGGTCAGGACGGTGTTTGCGCCGCTCAGAGAAGAGATGGGCTGTGCGCCAGTGGCCGTGATGGGGACGGGGCTGGCCAGCTTGTAAGCGATTTGTACAGGGGCTCCGGCTGCGTACTGGGCAGCGAGGTAGTCTTTATACGCATCTAAGTCGGTAAATACACTCGTATAAACGCGGATAATTGTCCCCCGAGAAAACGCAGCTTTGCTAAAATGTGAACATATAGTATTAAGCGGTTCGCCATCTGCGGTATAGTCAGTCGTGTAAAAAAATTTGTCGCTACTACCATCGTCATATAGTGCCCAATTTTCTGTACCGTTAAAGGACATGGCTTTCCACGTCTCCAGTCCCTCTCCCGTCACTGCATCCACCGTGCCGCCGTAGATGGTGCGGGGCAGTGTAAGGGCTGTGGTTTGGCCGGTGTAGGGGGTGTAAGTGGTGGGGGCGGTGGTGCCGGGGACAATGTACGGGTATACGGTTGTATCAAGCGCCGTGCCGTTAATAACATTCAAGTACCAGTATTTAATTACATCTCCCGCAAGGATTTCAAAAACGCCTTTGGTGTTAAGCCACAGATTAGCTCCGTTGCGCTGTACTACTATAGACGTGGCAACATCTACTATACTAATATCAAAGCCGTAATATTTGCCGGGCGGTAGGTGCCCAATAGCAAATATGGGGCTATCTGCAACAGCCGTTGCGGTACCGGAAATATGTATGCCGCCGTTGGCTACATACTCATAAGTGATGCCTTTATTTGTCAACTTGGTAAACGGAGCGATATTCAGCAGGTTCTCCCCGCACCTTGTCACTGCGACGCTGTCACGTCCCTTGATGGGACGAATGTTTTCGGGGCTGGGTGTCCCACTTCCCTCCTGCACGGGTTCCCACGTCGCTTTCACGCCCAGCGGATAATTTTCCACCGGGTAGCAAACGACAGGGTTCCCGGTCTCCTCCAGCGGCGGACAGAGGGTGTCAATGATGTGCTTGCTGCTCCATGCGTCGGTGCCTACAGCGGTGTCATCTATGACTGCTTTGGTCGCCAGCGCGTCGCCGGTCACTTTAGCGTCTGCTGCCTTGCCGCTCTGGCTCAGGGTGGCATCCACGGCGGCGTCTTTGCCGGGTGCGCCAGCAGGGCCCACCTCACCGGTCTCGCCCTTCTCGCCCTGCGGCCCCTGCTCGCCACGAGGGCCAGTCTCGCCCTGCGGGCCAGTGGCACCGGTAGCGCCTGTGGGGCCTTGAGGCCCCTGCTCACCTTGCGGGCCGACCGGGCCGATGGGGCCTTGAGGACCTTGCTCGCCTTTGAAATCACCGTTTGCAATGCCGTCCTTCAGTTCCTGCAGACTGCCAGCGGCCGCCTGAGCGCTCTGGTCTGCATTGCCTGCGCTGGTGGCGGCTTCACTGGCAGCGGTCTGGGCGGCTTCTGTAGAGGCTTCCACCTGCTGGAGAGCCTTGTCCCGGGCTGTGTCCACAGCCTGTGTGGCGGTGGCCTGCTTGTCACCGATGGCTTTCAGAGCATCCTCTTTGGCGGTGATGGTGTCAGAAAGGGCCTGCCCGGCCTGCTGTGCTGCCGTCTGTGCGTCGGTCTTGGCCTGCTCTGCGGCGGTGGCATCGGTGTGGACAGCATCCACCAGCTCCTGCCAGGCAGGTGTGCCAGGCTCCGGCTCTGTGCCGTCCTCCGTGCCGCTGTTGGCACTCACCCGGTAGCGCAGATCTGCACTTGTCACGGTGCGGGTGCCGTCGCTGCCCTCGAAGGTCACACAGCCGGAGCCGGGTTGGGCGGTCACGCTGGCAGGCACGGCCACATAGCCGCCCACCACCAGCGAGGATGCCGGGTCTTTGCCGTCCGGGACGTGCCAGAACGCCCGGATGGTCAGCCCTTCCCACTCGCCGGTGGCAGTGACGGCAAGGCGGTACACACCCCGGTTCTTGGTGTAGCCAAAGCGCACCAGCTGCTCATAGCCCGGCACTTTGACGACGCCATTGGATGCGAGAGATACGCTTTGCTCGATCATAAATTACTCCTTGTTGATGGTAGGCTTCTTGCTTTCCAGCGCCTTTTTCATCATGCTGACGGCCTTTTCAATCACGCTGTCCAGCACTTCATCGGTGATGAAAGGCTTCAGCCAGTCCGGCAGTGCGCCGCGCAGTGCGGCAAAAACCTGTGCCTTTTTCTTTGCACCCTGACCGCTGCCCATGATGCTGCTTTCTGCCAGGGTCACGAGCTCCAGTGCCCACTGCTTGACGTACTGCTTGTAGCCCAGCCGGATGGCACCCACAGCCAGAGACACAAAGCCAAGGGCCATCAGAACCAGGGCGACGGGGGTGGGGATAAAGTTAAGCATTGCTTCCATGATTTGTTACTCCTTTCAGCAGGTAGTTGTTAATATCGGATTTGCTTTTTTGCATACCTTCGCGGTTGTTGCCGGAAAGTTGTGCATCCAAAAGATTCTGCACGCCAACAAGGACGAGACGCATTTCTTCATCAATGCCGTCAAATCGCGTCAAATCGCGTCTAAGGGCCGCGGCGTGCTGCGTGGAAACGGTTTCTACCGCAGCCAGCCGCTTTTCAATGGTGTCAATGCGCTTGTTCTGCGCGTTGTCCGGCTCCTGCGCCTTTTTGACGTACTTGTGGATAATTTCCAGCACCTTGTCGATGGTGATGGTCGCAGCGCACAGGCTGCCCAGAATGCCCAGCACCCACAGCAAAGCTTCTTTTTCGGTCATTTGCCCTCCCGGAGACGGGTCAGACCCTTCTTGCAGATGATACGGGGGTAGTTGCGTGTGGTCACATTAAGGTCAACGTGGCCGGAGATGCCAGGTACGCTGCCCTTGCTGGTGTGCTGGTGGGAGTTGTAGGCAAAGGTCACGGCAGGTGTCTTTCCTGTGTAGTCGGCCAGCCAGACGTCGTAGGGGCTGAGGGCAGCACCGCCCATATACAGGCGTGTCTTAGCAAAGCTGGTGTAGGTATAGAGCTGGGCATAAAAGCCCATGTCTTCCACCTTTTTCAGGGCGTAGGCTGTCAGGTCGGTCAACGCCTGCTTGCCAAGAACCCTGAATTTGTTGTCCTCCACGTCCACTGCCACAGGCATTTCCAGCGTCTTGCCACGCAGGGCGTCAGCCAGCAGGGAAAGTTCTGCATCGGCCATCGCCTCGCTGGTGGCGTAGGTGTAGTAATACACGCCCACAGCCAGACCTGCCGCCTTTGCATTGCGGTAGTTGGTCTCAAAGGTGGGGTCGATGTACAGGCCATCTGCCCGCTTGGAGAGCCTACGGTTTGTGCTGACGGTCTTGAGCATGACGCCCTGATAGCCAGCGGCCTTGACCTTCTTCCAGCCATCCGGTGTAATGCTGCCCTGATACCGGCTTACGTCGATGTAGCGATAGGGCGGTGCTCCCGTCCACTCGGTCACAGATGCCATTGTGTCCTCCTGTTCTGCCTGTTCTTCCGCCAAAGCGGCAAAGAACCGGCTCAAAAAGTTAAAAAGTGCGGTCAAAAATGTGTTGTTTATTGCGATCAACCTCCAGGGCCCAAGAGTAGGCATTAAGCGTTATGGGTGGCCTCCTGCTGGGCCAGCAGCTCGGCCAGCGTAGGGTAGTGGTAGCCGGTGAGCCAGATCTCTACGGTGTAGCCGCCGGTCGACGTTTCTGTTGCAAAGTGCAGGGTCCCGTTTGTCTGGAAAGTCGTGTTGGATGCGAAAATTCCAGTGCCATTTCCGTAGTTATGATTGGCGGTGCCGCCTTTTGCAATGTCTACTTCCTCGCCGTATGGGCTGCCGGGGCCGTTGTAGCGTGTCTTGACGTGCACGTAGTCCAGGCCGTCTGGCATTTTGATATCGTAGGTCTTCCACCTTTTTCCGGTTTCTTCGTAGTGGTTCCACACCAGCCGGGGCTCCGACTTTACCGCCACGGCGGCAGCGATCTTGTCATTGAGCGTTTTGGCGCTGAGGGTGCCGTCCGGGGCGATGTCCAGATAGTCGCCCACCTTCACGCCGCCAAGCACGGTAGCAGTGGCGGGGCGAAGGGGCATGTACTGTTCAAGCAGCTTCCTGATCTGGTCCTGCGTCAGGTAGTCTGACAGGTCCACCTCTTTGCGGGTATCGACCCACACGCCGGTGTCACCGTCCCACGTCCAGATGGTGTCGGTCGCGCCGACCACTGCCCACCAGCCATTTTCGCCCACCGGCACAGCAGCCTTGAGGGCTTCCGGCGTGGCGTACCACCCCTGTGCACCGATGGTGATGGTGCGGACCTGCTCAAAGTATTCTTTTGTGCCCTGCAAATAAATAGCAGATTGAGATTCCGAACGCTTTGAATTGGTTTCGCTTGTCTTGGCAGCAGCAGCAGACAAAGCTGCATTTTCAGAGTCCGCTTTTACAATTGCAGAAACATCTTTTGCGGCATTTTTTGCAGCCTGTTCTGCTTTTGCACGTTCTTCCGCAGCGGATTGTGCCGCAGAAACGGCTTCTTCTTTTGCGTTGATGGCACCTGCAACTGTGCTCAACTCATTTAAAGTGGATGCGTTGATCGGTGTGCCGTCCTTTATGGGTTCGTCATTTCGGACGAGCGTTACAACTTCAGACGACCCATCCTCACGGACTAACGTCCACCTGCCAGGATATTTTGATATGCGGTCTTCAAAAACCATATTGGTCCTCCCCAGCCATGTATTCGCCAGAAAAAGTAACGTAAGTTTTGGCGATTGATTCTATGTCTGATAAAATGCTTTCAAGTTGGTTCATTGTCTCGAATCCAAGCCTATCCATAGACGTAGGTGTCGGCGCAGTTTTGGCGTCCCCCGAGTTTTTTGAACGAATGGATTCGATATTTGACAACCACCTAGCAGCATCCGACGTGGTAAGATACCCGTTTATGTCCCAGTCCGTCTTGACATCTACGTCCGCACCGAGAAGTGAAGCAAGCTCTGATATGCCGGTTTCTATTCTCGAAAAATCCCTGTAGTCAAGAGCTCCTTTCATGCCGGAAAGCCACTCCGCTTTTTCCTCATCCGTCCAGGTCCCATTCACGGCTTTACTGTAAATGAACTTTAGGCGGTCAACATCGTCTTGGCTTCTGTCTGTAATCCAAATCGCCATAGTCTCTCCTTAAAGTAAAATCTTTTTGCCGTTGCCGACTTTAGTCGTGGACGGAAGCGTAAAAGCAGGGCTGAACTTGTTAGAGCTCCAAGCATTGTGCTGCTCTGTTAAGAAAAATATCCTACCTGCGCTAGACGTTCCAAGACTGTAAGTCCCAACAAGTTGTCCCACGATATGGTTTCCATCAAAATCTCGCCATGCAGGGGAACGTGACCATCTGCGGATAAGACGATTGGCGGAATCATCATAAGACTGAACAAAAACATTTCGGGTTTGCTTTGGTAGTACAGAACCTTCTTTTTTGAAAAATGGGTTACTGCCATTTACATAAACATCTGCGTTTTTGTCTTCCGGGTCAAACATCTCATAAATAGACGGGAGAAAAACACTGCGAGAAAGCGTTCTGATTTCCGTAGTGCTACCGCCTACCGTGTAATAGAAAGAGGTAAGCCCAATTGCGGACTTGACGGCATCGTTGAATTTGTTTTTGTAATCGCCATTCAACAATTTGTCGATGGAACTTCCAGCGTATGTATTGACGTGTGTCTGGTTCCACACTGTTTCAGGAAGAGGTTCTTTTCTGATAAGAAGTGTTCTTCCGGGACCATTTAATCCAGGCTCATACTCATGTTTTGCAACAACAAACTCTACATCCGCACCACTTTCTTGAATGTAGACAGACGATCCTTCTGGCATATCCGACAAAGACGGAGCCTGACTGATAACGTTACACTTTGCAGATACGGAAGATACGAAGGCTGTGACTACGGCATCTCCACTGGAAACAAAAGAAATGTCGCAAGCAGAAACGCCGCCTTTGTTAGAAACCACAGAAATGGAAACAACGCCTGGAGGAGATGTTTCCCATCCGATTGCCGGGGAATCCTCTGAGGAAGGAACAAGCGTTGCGGTTAAACGAACAGTTTCTCCAGGAGCCACAAAAACGGAGCCCTTGTCAAGTCTAAGGGCACTCGCGCTTTCCACCATATATCCTTCCATCGTCCCTTTAAAACAGCCATTAAAGGTATACTTGGCATCCGTAACGAGAACATTCGATGCATATCCAAACTGATGGTTTGCTCTAACAAAAGACAGTGCATCAATATGAGGGCTTGCACGAAATTCCAAGTTTACCTTTCTTCTGTTAGAAAGAAGTGCGTATGTTTCGGTCAACGCATTTTTTGCACTAGAAGATACAGATTTCGATACAAGCGGATTATTGATGCTTTGGGTCGCTCCATTCCCACTAGCTCCGGCTGGATAAAAAACGGATTCGCCGCCAACCTTGCACGATACGTTTTTTATTTTTGTCGAAAACGTTATTTCTGGGTATTTAAAGCTATTCAAAAGCGATATTTCCTCGATACCAGACCTCGTGACTGGAACAAGAGGGACACGTTCAATGTGAATGACCCCATCTCTGGATTGGTAAAGAGCCATCCCGGCTGCGTTTGCAGCAAGCTGAAGAATGTCTGCGTTTTTATAAGAAGAAGCATCGGAGGAAATGTCGCAAGAATAGTTTTTTAATTCTTCCGAAATTTCGTAAGATATTCCGGAAACATCCAGAAGTTCCAACGCATCAAAGCACATCTGATAAAGGGTTCCGCTCGTGTGCCCGGTATAGATGGAATCTTGGAGGAAAGACAAAGCGTCCCTGGCATCAAACGACGCCGTTATGCCATTTGCTGGAATTGTCCACCCAGAAAGAAAAAACTTCCCTCCATCAATCCATTCGACAGCATCTCCAATGTCCATGCCGTACTGAACTGAAATCTCCTGACGTTCATAAAGATACCGATAAAGTCCACCTGGATTTACCGGGTTCCAGCGTTGTTCGGAGTTATCAACAGAAAACGAAACGGAATCTTTGGAAAGCTGCCCAGAAATCGGGTCGCGCTTTGATTCGTGCGTATAAGAAAGCAAATCCGCTTTGCTAAATTGGACACGCAAACCAAATTCAACTTGCTCCACTCTGGCTCTGCGGCCCTGGATGCACCATTCTAAAATTTCCAAACTGATTGAATCATATCCGGAAACCTCAAAATCTACAGAGGATTCAACAGACTGGTTGTCGTCAACTTGTTTTGTTGCAACAAGCTCGCTGCCGTTATAGACCGTCAATTTAAAAGATTTTGCATATTCATTTAAAGCGGACGACCACACGATTGTAATTCCTGGAATTCTTTCAGTGTGTGTTTTGCTGAAAGAGAAAGTAATAATCGGATGGTTTGTGTCAGAAACGCAATCCATACTTAAATACCCAGCGTTCTCGTAGGGCTCTGAACCTGGGACTAAAAGTTTGCTCCCGTCAAGGACCCACAAATTAGGTTCTCCGGTGGCATAATTGGCCAAAGAAGCAGAATCCAGGTCTGTGACAGACAACGTGTTGCTGAATAAAGCCTGGTTGGAAGAGCTGGCAATAGCGTCTGCTTGGGCCTTATCGTCAGAGACGTGGTAAGTGATGCGAACAAACATCTCCGGAACAAGTGTCTTGTCGTATTGTTCAAGCCACTTGTCGGAAGGCAAAAAGCCCATGAATAATCACCTCTCTTAAACTTCAACCAGGCTAAGGGCTGCTCCGACCCATCCCATGACGTTTCCGTTGGACGGGGAACGCCTCCACATCCCAGCGGTTCTATCGGAAACATACATTTGCCTTGTCGTGTAGCTTGCAGTTGCTTGGTTATAAAACCGAACCGTGCAGTAAAAGTTTGTGGTGAACGGCCCGATGATGTCCGCCCACTGTCTTGCGGTAAGATAATTCCATTTTAGGGAAATCTTCGCAACATCGTGCCGCACCACAGACCCAACGACTTTGCCTTGTACGTTTCGTCCAGAATCGACTATAGTGCTTGTTGTAGCGTCGTAGGAGGAAGGCTCAGGCAGCTCTCTGCCATTTACTGTGACGAGAGATTGCATAAAACGTAAACCTCCTTAGTAGCTGTAAACTTCGTCTCCCATAATCTGGAACCCACGCTCAGACTGTCGTTTCTCAACGGACGCAGTGATTTGCTTTCCGTCAAGGTAAATCTTGAGTTCTTTCCCTCCGGTAAGCTCGTCTCCGTACCGCTGGAAGATGTCAAGGAATGCATTATAGCAGCCATCATGGACGGCACTGCGGAGCTCTTCGGGGCTTGCTCCGCTGGCAGAAGAACTTGGATAATAGCTCCCAACAGATGTGGTAGAGCCGTTAGCGGAATCGTAATCGCTCGTGCCAGGGTAGCTCGAGTAGTTATTGTCTACGGACGGGCTGGAGCTTGTTCCGTGCTTTCCAACAAGCGTTCCGACAATTCCTGCGATGGCGGCTGCAATTGCAACGCCGCCAGCAATCATGATGACGCCGGTTGGAATGCCAAGAGAGGTCAAAACACTGCCGATAGTCTGCAAGATGCCCATAAATGCAGCTCCAATTTGACCGATAAGCCCGGCAATGCCAGCGATGATAGATGGGAACTGGCTCAAAACGCCAGAAGAAAGGCCAATACTGATCGCCTTGCCGGATGCCGAGATTGGTCCAATCAGAGAAGAAAACGAGGACGCAATTTTACTTCCAAGACCGACGACCTGCGTGGAGATTTCGCCAAACTTGGATGTGATTCCATCCAAAATGTTCTTTCCGACAAGTTTTGCAGAAGAAAACGCTTTGGAACCAACGGTTTTAAGAGCACTGGTGAGATTGGAAACCAAGTCGGAAGCGTAAGACTTGACCTGTTTTCGGTTTTCTTCCCCCATTGCCTTCCAGATGATAGCTGCTGTGTTTTCGGCGACGGTTTGGATATCGCCTTTCTTGACCGCATCAATCATGCCCTTAATCGTGCCAATGAAGTCGCTCTTAAGACCGTTGTCGATTTCATTCCACTTTGCGTCAAACGTATTGACCATGTTATCAACAAAGCCATTTGCAACGTCTGCGCCATAGTCAATCATCTCGTTGCCCTTCTGCTGAACAACGTTTGCCAAATTGGTCATAGCTTGTTCAACATAGGGAGACGCAGCATTGATGCCGTTTGCAAGACCTTGAACGATGTAACCGCCAATCTCCGCAAATACAGTAGAAGGGGAGTGGATGCCGAGCACATTCTTGACCTTATCAATGACTGCATTGCCAACATTTGCAACAGCGTTTTTGGCCGTTTCAATCATGTTGTTCACGCCATCAATAAGACCCTGAATCAGATTTTTGCCAATATCAAAAAGACTAAAATTGTCGAATGCACTCTTGATTGCAGAAAGAATCTTCTTTGCGGTTTCAGCTACGCTAGAGATAGCATCGGTAATGCCTTTCTTTAATCCAGCGATAATATAGCCGCCTTGTTCGGCCATTACGGTAGATGGGGAATTGATTCCAAAGGCAGACTTAAAGCCATTGATGAATGGATTGAACACATTTTCGACAATCCAAGAAGCAACATTCGTGATTGCGTCTTGAATGCCATAATAAATACCGTAGACAATATTCAGGCCAACATTATTGAACGGCCCCTCTGCCACTTTCTTTTCAAAATAATCGGCAATTCGAGAAACTAGACCGCCCATGAAGTCGAGTGCTTCAATGAATGCTTCGCCAAAGAAACGACCGATGGCTTGAGCTAGACCGGCCCAATCTACAGAAGTAACGGCTCTAATAGCAAAGTCAACGAGGTCTTGACCGAGCTGGTAAGAGTCTGTGCCAGCCAAGAAATCAGAAACAGCGTTAATGCTATCAGTAATAAAGTTGAAAAAAACTCTTGCAAGCTTTTCAATCTCAACATTTTGAAGAGCATCAGAAAGCTTATCAGTTAGTTGCTTCCCAACACCAGTCCAATCTACTGTTGCTATCCAATCTGAAAGTTCGTGAAAAAATCCAGAAAAGCCATCAATAAAGGCGTTAAGCACAGATGTCCAGTCAAGCTGAGACAGGAAACCACCAAGAAGCTCAAACTCGATGATGAATCTGTCCGCAAGTAATCGGCCAAACAAATCCCAGTCTACAGAATCCACGAGCCCGTTAACGCCATCTGCAAAAAACGCTCCAAGCGAGGCCCAATCAATAGAATGGATGGCATTATAAATCATGCCCATAAGTTTATTTAGCTGTTCGCCGATTTGGGTTCCGATTTGGAAAGAATCGAGAGATTTTAATTTTGCCTTAATCTCGTCAACAGCGCTTCCAGCATAATCTTTGAACATATCATACTGGGAGAGGTCAACGTCGCCGAGCAGATTGCCAGCAGCACCGCCACTGCCAGAGCCAGAAGAGCCGGAATTTTGCGAAGGGTCGATAATGTTTAATTCATCAAAGCCCATCGTATAATCTTTGGCCGCTTTCGCCGCCGCTTTCGTAGCATCAGCAGTGTCATCCATAGCGCTGGTTACACCGCCAATATCTTTCTGTGTCTTGCTAAAATCGGTAAATTCAATTTTCTGCCCGAACACAGATGCAAGAGAGGCCACAAATTCTTTGATAAGGTCAACTGCTGCAATCAGAACGGGGAGAATCGCCTTAAATGCGGGATAAAGAAGCTGGCCTACAGCCTTTGCAAGCTGCGAAATTTCAGACTTCAAAATGCGTACCATATTGGCGGGGCTACTAATGGTCTGCGCGAGGTTGCCTTGAATGTTGGTAGTCTGCTTCATAATGGCGATGTAGCGAAGAACTGCCTTATCTGCCTGAGACAGACTAGAAACCTGTTTATTAAAGCCCAAAGCAAGAAGTTCCTGCTGCAACCGTGCCTGAGACAAGTCAACGCCCAAGCGGCGAATAGGCTCAAGTTCTCCAGAGATAGCAGAAGCAATTGCGGTAAAGGTAGTAGCGGTATCTTTATTCCAATAGGACGATTCGTCATAGGCAAGTTGGGTCAGGTTCTTGGATAAGATATACGCTTTATCGCTTGCCAGGCCGAACGAAGTTGCAAGGCTTTGGATCGTAGCAATGTTTGTCATTGCTTCTGTCGGGTCGATGCCAAGCAGAGATTCCATCTTATTGATAAGCTCTGTTGCTTGACCGCTTAACTCGCCCATTGCGTTATTGAACAAGTCTGTTGCTTCATAAAAGTCATTGAACTTAGTAACGGCATTGGCAAGATAAGTGGCAATAGCTTTCAGAGAAACTAGCTGTGCTGCACGTTTCTTGATGGCTTCCAACTGGCTTGCCAAGCTTGAAAGGCTAGTACTTGCTTTCTGGTTTGCCGAAGAAAAGCGGGTTGTAGAATTGACAGCACTTTTAATTTTAGATGGAAGTGAAGAAAAAGAGCGCCCTACCTTGTCCAGTTTGGAAGCGAGTGGAGAAATAGCGGATGCCACTTTCTTACAAACTTCCGCAAAATCATCAAGCGTTTTAGAGTCCAGCTTCTTTGTAATGCTTGGGATTTTAGCAATGGAATTGATTGCACTGCTTACGCCACGCAAACTCTTAATGGAAGAATCGCTAATAGAAGAAATAGGGGAAAGGCCGTTCTTCAAGCTGTTCATCTTGCTGCCAAGTCCTGAAAAATCCATGTTTCCAAGATTGACGGACGAAATTTTGTTCAAAGCATTAGCAACAGAGCGGATGCCTTTTGCGCTTTGAGTAAGGTCTACATTAGCAAGACCGTTCATAAAAGACGTGATTTTGCTAAGACCGTCCAGCCCAGTAGATGCGGATTTAAGAGCGGAAATAGAAGCAGATAACTTATCAAGACTACTGCAAACCTTTGCCACGTTGCCTTTCGTCCGCAAATTAGAAATGGCGGTAGCGAGCTTGTCGATATTAAGCTCTGCACCCTGCGATTCCGCAGAAATTTCTACGGATAAGCTCGTAATATCAACATCAGCCATCACTACCACCATCACTTTCCATCATAGAGAACATCATTCTCTTGATTCGCTCCTGCGCCTCAACTGCGCGTTGGTATTCATACTCGTCTTTCTCCTTTTGGGTAAGGGGAAGCGGTCTATCCATGTACTTGATGGGTTTAGACCCTTTCTTTCGGAACATATTGCCAACCGTAGAGGAAAGCGCAGATGCCATGTAAAAGCCGTTTCTCCACGCTTCAGCATTGGCTCTGCGTTCCCGCAGCTCCTCTGCGTCACGGTAGGCCTTCGCCAGCCAGACATCGCCGTACCAGAACTGGTCATAGGTCATACCAATGGAGATGTAATAGGCTTCTACATCGTGGAACAGCTTGGAAAAGGAGAATGGTTCTCCTTCTCCGTCTGTTTCTTGAGATTGTGCAGTTACACAATCTCCCACGTTGCGTTTTTTGCGGTCTTGTCCTCGGTGTCAGTTGCCAGCAGAGACTTAGAAGCATCCACGAACATCTCAAGCAGAACGCCCATAAGGTCTTCCTTATCCTCAATGTGCTGGAACATCTCATCAACGACCTTGCGCTTGATGCCCCTGTTCCGTGCAATGAAAGCACCGTAGAACAGGGCACGGGAGTTGGACAGCAGATTGGTCATCTGGGTGTACTGGCCAATCTGAAAGCCTGCGCGTTCGGTGGCTTCCACGCTGTCACGGGTGAAGGTCAGCTCATAAGTGTTCTTACCATCGGGGGAATGAAAGTTGATAACCTTAGCAGCCATAATAAATGCTCTCCTTTATAAATAGGGGCAGAACCAAATCCGATGTTCAGTTCTGCCCGGTTTGATTGATTTGATTTTTGCGGTTTAGCCGCCGTTGACAGTCAGGGTCTCGCTGAACTCAGGCTTCTTGGTGAAGATGCAGTTGATGGTCATTTCCACAACCTCGTCCACGCCAAAGCCGGACAAGCCAACCTGATGCATACCCTGCCAAGTGAAGCCGGAGCCGTCCTGCATCTTCAGGGCGTAATACTTCACGGTGTTGCTCTCGGAAGTCTCATCGTAGCCAGCTTCCTTGACCTTCTTGTAGTCAGTCTTGTTGTAGTTGGCAGTAAAGGACTTGGTGTCACTCTGGATGATGCCAAAGATGTTGACCTGCATAGGGTCAGACAGGGTGGTGGCATCCAGAAGGTTCGGCTCAGAGATCAGGTCGGGCACATCCTTGATGTCGCATAGCTTTGTCAGAGCGGTTGCGCTGTCGCCACAATACAGGGTGGTATTCAGACCGGAGATAGCAGTACTCATAGAATGTTTACCTCCTTAGTTTCGGTAAATCATTCCGTCCTCTCCGATTGTTGCCCCGTAGCTGCAATCAATCCGATAGACGGAATTGTTATACAGCCCATTCAACGGGGCAAACGATTTGCGATAAAATTTAAGCGGTTCAAGAACAGAATCCACGATTCCAACGATGGAACGTGCTTCTGCAATGCGTCCGGTGTTCTTATTGGAGTAGACCCGCACGCGCAGGGAAACGGCAGCGTACTTGCTGTGACCGGCAGAATCAATGTACACAGGCAGATTACTGTTTTCCTCTATCTGCACACACGGAAACTTCTTGACATTGCTGTCATTGATTTCACCAGTAACGAAGATGCCGGGAACTTGCTTTCGCAGCTCCTTAGCAACAGCCGTGAAGATAGAATTGAAATAATCGATCAACTATTCCAAACCTCCCTCCACGTTGCTTCAACTTGAGAAGCCATTTCCTCAACAGCTCCCCACATAGCCATAGCCGGTTCGTTGCCGTCGGTATAATTCAACTGGCCTTTGCCATCCACCTGTTTGACAGGTGTGCCAGCATTGCCGGGGTCACCGTAGTAGTACCATCTGCGGTTTGCACCTTGCCCTTTGCCGTAGGAGCCATGAGCACCAACGCCGGGCGGTAGTTCACCGCCATATCCGTTGTGATGTGCGCCAGTGCCAAACTCGATGAACGCAACTGACTTGCCCTCTGCAACGATGGTGCAGGTGTTTCCATTCTGCTCAACACGGCAAGAGACATCGTTACTGCCGGCATATTCTGCATTTGCAAAGCGAACTTTCGCCACGTCAAGCCCTTTGTCAGCCAACGCCCTTACAAACTCCTGTGCCTTTTGGTTCAGGGTGGCCTTGTACTCCTGTATCTGACGTTCCGCATCACGAAGTCCGGCATCGCTCAACCTCACTTTAATTTTCACTTGCAGCCACCTCTTTCAGCGCATACAACGTGTCCGTGATATGCTCTGCGACCTTGACCACAGTGTAATTGAAGGGCTTTGAAACGTCCGCCTGAAACCAGACGCGTGTGCCTTCATAAAGCGGTGTGTTGCGCTTTTTGCTGGACGAACTGACAACGTAGCTGTAATCCGTGAACGCTCCGAAAGGGTTTGCTTCCGCAGAACCAGTAGGAGGGCTGACGTTCAGCATCAATTTTGCGGGTTCGCTCCACGATTCGTATGCGGATTCGCCAGTCTCGTTTTCCCACTCGTCCACAACAGGCTTTTTCTCGCCGACTGGGTTTGAATACCACAGCGGGCGTTTGTCCAGCGGGCTTCCATTGAACATCAGCCGATAACACCTACTCTCGGAACCACTTCATTCAGCAGGGACTGCGCCACATCGGAACTTTCCCACACACGAGTAATGCCATTGTTGGTATAGCTCGTCTGTCCGTTTGCGCCGATGTGGTTGTACAGTTCTGCTGCAATGCGTATCTGCAACGACTGATACTGCGAGGGCAACTCGTCCGGTCTGTTACCGAATGGGTAGCCCTGTGCAAAAATCTTGTCTTTAGCGAAATCAAGCAGCAGGTCGAAGAGTGGGTAGTCCTCGTCCGTGATTTCACGGTCAAGTGCAGGGGCGATATACTGCCCCAGCTTGACTGCCGCTTCGGAATACTGGTCTCCCATGCTGCTTTCCTCCTTTCGCCTTAGTAAGCCTTGATACAGTACACAGCGTCCATGCGCTCAAAGGACGGCAGGACGATTTCGGAGACGTAGATGTTGGTGTTGACAGGATGCACGGTCTGCTCGGTGGTAATAGCAACGCCAGTGTTCACAACGGAAACCTGTGCATTGGAGATACCAGCCATCAGGTCGGCTTCCTCAGGAGTGGCAACATAGTACATATTGCCCAGAGAACCAGAAGGAGCCAGCACAACATAGCCATCAGGCAAATACTTCTCGGCAGCAGCGGTCTCCTCCGGCTTGTACATCTTGTCGTACAAATGGATACGGATGCCGGATGCACTTTCGATAACAGAACGTGCTTCGGAATCAACCAGCACAGCGGTGGTGGTCTTCATAACCGTAAGGAACCGGTTCTTGATTTCATCCGCAGCAATCATCTTGTGGAAAGTGTTGGTGTTCATGTAGGCATCGGTGATAATCTCACCAGTGTTTGCCAGCACGGTGTTTGCGGCAGTGGTCATCGTGGCGATGGGGGTTGCAGTAGTAGGAGCATCCCACTTCTCCTTGGTAGCCAGAGCCTTGTAATTGGACTGCTGCCAAGTGCCTTCAGGGTCGTAATCGTAGACGTAACTCACGCCATTGGATTCGATGGAGATGCCGGGCTTGCCAGTCTTAGGAGCCAGAAGCTGCCACACCATTCGCTCAGGCACAATGCGAGCACCGGTAATAAGCTGTGCGGTATCATCGTAGACACGATTGATAACGTCTGCCGCAAACTCCTGATTAGTAGCCAGAACAGAGATAATCTTGCGGCGGTCTTCCTCGTCAATGTGAGTGCCCTCACGGAAGAACGGCATACTGGTCTCGGTCATCTTGATGCCCTGACGAGTACGGAACGTAGCCTTAGTGTCGAACACGCTAGGCTTCAGCGAAACGCCAACGCCCTTATGACCACGCAGCCACTTCAGTTCCATGCTAACCTTCTTACGGGCAGAGAACAGAGCATCAGAAGCATAGGGCTGCGCATTGGTCGGGTCATTCGTCCAGTAGGCGGCAATCGCAGCAGGGGAGAAGATTTCATTCAGATTCAGTGCCATAATTTAGTCCTCCTTACTCGCTCTTTGCGCCAACATCGGTACGGCAGAAAACGGCGGGAACAGCCTTTTTCAGAGCGGCAATATCGTTTGCAGAATAGGTAAAGCCAGACAGCTTTGCCTTGTCCACATCAATAACGCCCTGAATCAGCAGTGCGCCATTGGGGTTGACGGCAGGGTCAACAGTGTGCAGCAGAATGCCAATGGCATCGGTAGCTGCATCAGCAACGCCGGTGCCAGTAGTGGCAGCAGCTTTCAGGCCAGTCTTTGCCATAGGATAGCCAGCCGGAACGGCATTGGTTTCCTTGACGGTAAAGGGAATGGCAACGTAGGTATCAGCAGCCAGAATAGTGCTTTCAGGAGCCGATACCGGAGTATTGGTGTACTTCATGTTTTCCTCCTTAATGGAAAGCAGCCATTGCGTCACTCGATGCCTTGTTTGCGTCTGCACGCTCCTTCGCAAAACGTTTAGCAAAGGAGACACCTGCGCTATCTGCGCCGTCACCATTGCCATCCGCACCCGGAGGTGTGGGCATATCCTTCAGCAGAGAAGCCTTGAATGCGGTGTCGTGGGTGGTCATAAACTCCGACTGGAACTTAAAAACCTTGTCCATGTCACCGTCAGCCAGTGCAGACGCAGCCTTGTTTGCAAGTTCAGCGTCATAACCCTGTGCAACGAACTTCTCACGGTAGGATGCAAGGGTCTTTTCCTTAACGAGGTTCTCCTTGTCGGCAGTCAGGGCTTCAATCTGCTTCTGCATCTCTGCCAGCTTGTCAGCCTGTTCCTGTGCGGCGTTCTCATCATCGGTGCGCTTTGCCTTGAGCTGCTTCTTGTACTCAGCAGCTTCGCCGTTTGCTTTCGTCACGGCGTTGCGCAGCTTCTCGACCTCCGCGCTAGGGTCTGCGACCTTTTCAAGCGCAGAAATGATTTCATCGGCGGTCATGCCCTCTTTGTAGGCATCACCAAGCAACACATTGAGTTTCATATCGTTAATTTCCTCCTGCGTTTTTTTACCGTTGCTTCCCTGCAACGCTGCGAAATTTGTATCCCGGCTTCCCTGCCGGAATATGCAAAGGGTTATTCGCCCTCTGTTTCTTTGTTTGCACCGCCAGCCTGTTCGCCAACCATTTTGCCGTTGTCGGCAATATGGTTTGTGAGCTGTTCCTGCGACTTCGGCGCTTTCCCGTCCTCGCCCAATTTGCCGGAAGCAATCAGGAAGGGCTTGCTCATTTCGTAAGCAGCCTGTGGGTCAGGGAACAGACCGGGCGTAGTGAACGCCAACTGCGGGTCAATGGGCTGGCCGAGCATCTGCGCAAAAATCTGAACTTTGCTCTGCTGGTTATCATACTGGCGGCGCGGCAGTTTGATGTTGATGTCACTTGCCATCAGCTTAGAACCAGCCGTATCACGCAGGATTTTCAGCATCACAGACAAGCTCTGGCGTTCAGCGTACTTGAACATATTTTCGTACTGCTGCGCCCTTGCTTCGGTGTGATTCCAGCCGTTTCGGACGATGACTGCACCCACATTGTCAGACGTTGCGTTCTCACTGCCAGTAGCACTTGGCATGGCAGTCAGACTGCGGTACACATTCAACATGGAATCAATCAAAATCTGCGTTTGTTGCTGATTCAGCTCGTTTGCAAGCTGTTTTACATCAGCGGCAAGTCCAGAAGTAGACTTGATTGACATTGCGCCCATAGCCTTGACAGCTTCCAACGCTTCTTTATCAACAAGGCAGTTAATAAAGACCATGATGGATTGGATGAACTGCTCTACGCCATCGAGACGATTGCTTTCCAAAAGGTTGATGGCATCCAGCACAGGGATAGCCGGTTCAAATAGACCCATACGCTCCGGGTTCAGCTTGTATTCGACCATCGGCAACATTCCGAGAGAGTGATTCTCAGACTTTGTAACCTTGCCGTTATCGATTTCAAAGTACTGGTTCGGCGTATACACGCAAATCAGGTCGTTCAGGTCATTCTGATAATTGCGTGGGATGTGCAGCACGTTGGCGATGGGCTTGTGACCGATGCCGGAGTTGTAAATCACATACGCCATATCCGGGTCTGGAGCGTCCACCAGCAGGGGCGTTTCGTCCGGGTAGTTGCCGTTGTACCCCTTGTCAGGAAGGACAATGCGGTATCCCTGTCCGCACTCCAACATCCACTGCCAGAGCCGCCGATCAAGCGCGTCCTTGCCCTCGTATTGCAAGGCGTTGGACAGGCGGGCGATTTCCTCACCATCACCTGTTGCCGTTTCAGACCGCACATAAGAGCAAGGAGTACCGCTCATGTAGCCGGTGTAAAAGCCAACGCATTCGTTGGCGTGGTTCTCTACAATACGGTTGGTGATTTCAGCGTGGTACTCCTTCGTGCGATGGAGGACAGGCTGGCTACCCAAGTAGTAATTGTGCAGAAAACGAATCTCGTTCTTGTTTAGCAGATGAATAGGCTCTGCCTTGCCCATGACCACTTTCAGCACGTTTGCCCGATTGATTTCCGTCTCCGGCGTTTCAATCGGTCTACGTCCGGTCAGCGGCTTATTCAAAAAGCCGCCAACTACCATCTGATACTCAGCCATGCGTTCCTCCTTTCTGACAAAATAAAAAGCGCAGCAAGACAAACCTGTTAAGGTCTATCTCACTGCGCCAAAACTGCGCTTCAAAAGCTATTTACTTTTCCGGCGGATGGATGATTTTCACCCATCCTTCCCTTGTGTCTCCTTCGATAACGCCCTTGCATCTGTCACACTTGAAATGGTATCTTCCGTCCACTTCGCCAAGATAGCGGTTGCAGCGGACGTTCTTATAGATAGGGTTTTGCCTGATACAAGGGCAACAGATTCTAACTAACATGAGCGCTCCTTTCGTTGGATTTCTGGAAACAGGCTGTTGAGCACAGACCTGTCAGAAGCTACTGGGAAACTGTTCGCACTTCCAGTCGTGCTATTCTTCGCCCGAAGAAAACCATTGCAGCCTTTACATTCAGTTGTTGGACAGACGTAAAACGGGTAACTGCAATTTTGGTGCTGCATAATGGATTTGAACCAATGTATGTCCGGTTATGAGCCGGATGCTCTAGCCATACTGAGCTAATGCAACATAAAAGCCCGGCTTGATTGGTTAACCGCTGCTCTTTGCAATGTCATGCATAACCATTGCATCGAGAGCCGGGAGTAGCGGTGGAGGATTCAGAGAATAGAAAGTCAAGCAAAGAAGATGGTTGTGCTGCGTAACGGAATCGAACCGTTGCTTGCCAGCCGTGGGGGAGACAGTCTGGCATTCCCCTTACAATTGGAAACGCAACATATAAAGCCCGGTGAAGGCAAAAGAGTGAGAAAACCTCCACCGGTGAAAGGAGGAATATGCCTATTGACGCCCAAGCAAGTAAAAATGACAAAACCTTGCTGCGCTGGGCTATTCCTTAGAGGAAGCTGCAAATCTTCCTGCGTACATTATAAGCCTTGTCAAGTGGTGAAATCAAATAAATAGACCCAGCGAACACAATATATTGTGTTTTTAATCAAAAAGGCCTCTTGACAGGCTCAATTTTACTGATCCCGTTGTAAAGTTCATCGGCAAGCTGTGCCAGACTGTCCGGTGCATCATCGTGCGGAACTTTGCCAAGCTGCGTGAACATCGTTACCTGTTCCATGAACGCCTTGTACTCTTTCGACTGGTGTTTTTCGTCAAGGAAATAGAACCGTTTGATATCCGGCGCATACTGGATGATTCTTGACAACTTGCTTTGACCACTGGGCGCACGCTGGCTACGAACGGAGCAGTGATAGCCTTGCTGCCGAAGCTGGCTGTCTACCACGTCACAATATTCGTCACCGCCGTTGTTGGCTTCGCCGCGCACCACGTTGATTTTGTGCTGGATGATTTTGCCCACGACTTCCGGTCTGGTCACGGTCTTATCGCCGTTATTGAACACAAGGTCAGGGATGAACACGGCATCACCGTACACATAGGCAATAGGACAAGCCGTGAAGTCGCCGCCACCCCATGCAATGTCCATGACCATGAGCTTGCGATCAGGCTCACCATCAGGCAAAACGCCGTTGAAATACCTCAGTTCATCAGCAGGGAACAGCAGACCTTCGCGCACATAGGGCTTGCCCATGTACTTTGCCCACCATGTTGCATCGTCAATGCTGGCTTTCATGTCAGCATAGTAGGCATCGTCAAACCCAACGCCATAGTCATAATTGAAGTTGCTGTGCCCGTTCTCGTCTACCGCAGGAATCACTCGGAATCGGTACTTTGGGTTGTCCGCATACTGGTTCTGAATGCGTCCCAGAGGGTCAAGCACGTTCCAGCGTGTACCAACCATCAGCTCCAATGCGCCCTGCTTTTTACGGTCTTTCAGCTGGTTTAGGTAAGCATCGTACTTGTTGTTCAGACGCTCAACATTCAGGCTTTCCTCCAAGTCCTCAATCAAGTCATCGCTATACAAAACGCCGCCCTCGCCAATTTCAACAGCACCAGTCAGAGTGCCGACAATGGAGCGGCAAGTAAGGGTAGGGAAGCGCTTTTTACGGTTCAGGTCAACACTTTCATCCTTTGCACTCTTGTCCACAAGCTGAACGTCAGGGAAAATTTTGCCCCAGTTGTAAGTCACAGGGTCAGTGATGATGGACAGCACTTCGCCGTAAAAGCCATTGGTCAGCTTATCAGAGTGTCCGCTCATAACCGATGCAACGTCAGGGCGGTTGCCCATCAACCATGTAATGAAAAATATACAAAGAGTTGATTTTCCTGTTCTCGGAGCCATAGAAATCCCCAAGAAATCTACACGATGGAAAAACAAATCCTCTAGGTCATTAACAAGCGTGTGGAGAATACGTCTGCGTGGTTGGTAAAACTTCTTCTCCGGCGCACGGTTCCATTCAAGGTAGATGCAATAGCTGTCAAACACATCTTTTGCTTCAAACAGGTATGTCCGGCCGATAATGTCATAGACCTTCGCCACGTCCTCGCCTGTTTTCATCTTGCCCATCATGGCTGCACAGACAGAGCGCAGCTCACCGGAGTATTTGTAGGCATCGAACCGCTTGTCTTGCGGCAGAGCATCTCTCAGGTTCACCACCGCCTGAAACCAGTCCTCGTAGACCTGCGCTTCTGTCGGATTCTGCTTTGCATATGCTTTGATACTGTCAATGATGGCGATACACTGCTTTGGCTGCATAAAAAAATAGGCACCCCCTACCTGAAAATGTAAAGAGTGCCTACAACTGCACAAAAATCAAATATTCGGTTTTATAATGCGATTTCAGAAAATTTCTTTCTAAAAATCAATTAAAAGAACTGCCCGACCGTTTCTAGCCCTTTTTCTACCTTCTTCATTATGCTGTTTTCGGAGAGATACTCCATACCTTTCAAGGTAATCTGCGGGTGAATCGGCTCTACAATATGTGGGAACTTGTTCGTCAGGTCTTGCGTGTAGACCAGACCACGAATGAAACCGTTCATTTGCAGTTCGATCATAATCTGCTCCCAGTCAGAGACCTTTATCTTCATTGCTTTTGCAGAGATAAGCTCATAGTCAAATTCTTCATCGCCCTTGTGCTTATCCAGCAGTTTGAGAATTTTGTAGATGGCATTAAAATTGTCCATAAGCTACTCCTTTCACCTGTTCTGTTCAGCAATCCGATACCATGTCTGGCGGGTCACACCAAGCTGTTTGGCAGCGTCATTCTTTGTATAATGTCGGCTCACGTTTGCCATCACAACCAACTTTCATAACGTAATCAAGATATTGTTTTACCATCGTACTATCTTCGCAAATGCTGGCATACATAGCAAGCTGGATATTCTGTCCTAAGTTTGATTCAGTTGGTTTAATGGTTAATCCTTCATTTTCAAAAATCAGAATGGAGTTTGCTAATTTGCATCCTTCAACAAAAGCAAACAATTCTTCGTATTTCACAAAATCAAAAATTGAACGCAGCTTTGTTGTTCCATCTTGAACAATCAAATTACCGCCATGAATATTTTCTAGCTTTTCAGTTAAATCCATCTTTTGTTTCTTACTCATATTGATGTTCCTCCAAAAGAATGGTATACTGTGGTTGCACCATTCTTTTTCCTGTTTTGATGAAGTTGGTGTACTCTTAGCGGTGGCTTGTGGTTGGGCTGCCGCTATTTTTATTTGCGTATCTTTCGACACGCTCATACCAAGTGGATTTCCCGATGCCAAGCTGCTTGCAGCACTCTTTTACGGTAATTTTGCCTTTTTGCTGTTGCTCTAATAGGCTTTCAAACTGCTGCTCGTCAACTTGCTTTTCCTGTCTGCCAAAGCTACGGCCTGTTCTGGCCGACACTCTCTTGCCATCAACAATAGGCATGGCAGCTATGCCCTCTGCCTGACGTTGCTTGGTTTTCTTGCGTTCCTGTTCAGCTACTGCGCCCAAAACCTCAATAAGGATGTTGTTTACCATTTCTAGCACCCACGTCTGGTCTTGGAAGTCAATAAGCGTAGTCGGAATGTCGAGAATGCGAACAATCACGCCTTTTTCTTTGAACCATTGAAGTTCTCGCTTCATCTCGTCTTTGTCACGCCCGAATCGGTCAAATTCCTTAACAATGATCTCATCCCCAGCCTTGACAGTCTCTTTTAATCGTTTATATTGCGGTCGATCAAAGCTGCTGCCTGTCATTTTATCACAAAATACATTCTCATCTGGGATGTCGAACCGATCTCGTGCGATTTTAAGCTGTCTCGCAAGATTTTGCTCTTTGCTCGACACTCTCGCTAAGAAATAACGCATTACAATCACCCATTACTTGTCAATTTTGATTTTATAGGAGTATTCATCCAGTTCCTTCGTGGTTTTCGGCCTAAGAATGACTTCGTAATCCAGTGCTTCTGCAAATTCGCATAATTTTTTCACAGACATATTGTTGCCCTTCAAACGTTCTCCAACGCCAGAAGCAGACTTGTAACCCATATCGTTAGCAAGAACTTCCATCGTTTTAGGAGGGCGGCTCTTAATCATAATGTCTTTAATGATTTCGGTGACAGTCATTTTAATTTCCCCTTTCTTATAACGGCTCCTTTTCTGCATCCATGTTACCATGTTTTCATGGAAATGTCAAGCGTTTGTTTTTATATATTATATAAATATACTCTAGTATGTATAAATACATACTAGAGTAGTATAGGAATGTTTACTTAGTTAATCGCAATCAGGCAGAAAATTTTCTATAATAAGGAGTAATTCTTCCAAACTTCATTTCCGTAAAACTTTGGGTCTTGACAAGCATATTTTCACGCTTTATACTTGTTCCAGCGAAAGCGAGGTGATAGGCTTGGCAAGACGAGCAGAAACCTCGGAACGTGATAAGCTGCGCATGATAAGCACCCGGCTCACTGAGAACCAGATCGCAAGCATGGAGAGCAGCGCAAAGGCATTGGGTATCTCAAAGGTTGATGTTATCCGCATGGGTATCGAGTGGGTAGCATCCTACGTTGAGAACATCAAAGCATAAAAAAATAAGCTACCAGCGGAACTTTGGACGGCAACGCTGATAGCTTATCCACATCACGAAACGAGAACCTGCAACCACCAAGGGGGCAGTCTCCCTTTTCGGAATCTATTATACCAAAAAGGGCTGCTCTCCGCAAGAGTTAGGAGAAAAAACATGAAATTTCCCACGAAAACCGAAGAATTTCTGAAAACCCTTGCCCACGGCAAAGAACCGACCAGCGAGGACAGGGAGTACGCAGAAGCGCTGGGTAAGCTGTCCGAACTGAACTACCGGGCAGGGTACGAAGCGGGAGCAGCCAATAATAATGGCTGAGTTTTGTGCAAATCTACAAACTTTTAGATTTTGTACAGATACCAGTACTACATTAAGCGTTTGCGTAATTGACAAACCACAACATATTGCGTATACTGGTTGCACCCACATGAAGGGAGGTGAGTTTATGTACAGTCCTTATCTCGAACGCCACAATCACACGTTCACTGTTGCGCTGACCGAACGGCAGTTCCAGTGGCTGAAAGCCTATTGCACCGAACACAAGGTCGCACAGGCCGCAGCCATCCGTGACACGTTCTTTGAGGTGCATCCCATCCCGGAGACCGATGAAAAAGAATAAGACGCTCGCTAAAGTTTGCAGACCACAGCGAACGTCTTATGAAACACTCAGAGAGTATAGACCCTCTTTGGGTTATTATACCAGAGATGGCCTACTCTCGCAAGATAGAAAGGTCAAATTTCTATGAATAATAATCTCGAAACCATCCGAATCTTCTCCGAAGATGTTATCCCCGTGTACGACACTGACACCGGCGAAAAGGTTGTGCTGGGTCGTGAACTGCACGAGCGGCTCAAAATTAAATCCAAATATGCAGACTGGTTTAAAAACATGGCTGCCTATGGATTTGAAGAAAACGTAGACTATGCGTCGTTTTCTAAAATTTTAGAAAACGGTGGCCGCTCAATCGAACACGCTATCAGCCTTGACATGGCCAAGCACATTGCAATGATTCAGCGGACACCGCAGGGCATGGAAATTCGCCAGAAGCTGATTGACCTTGAGAAGAACGTAGCCGTCAACCAGTTTGCAGGGGCATCCAAAGAACTGCAAGCAATCTTCGTTCTGGACAACCGTTCCATGCAGCACGAAAAGCGCATCTCTGCTCTTGAAACCAACATGACAGTGGACTATGAGCAGCAGCGTGCTCTTCGCCGTGCGGTAAACCGTGTCGTGGTTGAAGCACTTGGCGGCAAGACATCTCCTGCATACCTTGACAAGTCCACCCGGTGCAAGGTTTACAGTGAATGCAACAAGGATGCACAGGACTGGTTCCATGTGAACAGCATCAGCAACGTTCCTCGCAAGGATTTTGACAACGCCATCGCCTATATCGAACAGTGGCGGCCTTGTGCAAACACCGTAATGATGATTCAGAACGTCAATAGCCAGACTCAGATGGCAGTTTGAAAGGAGAACAACTATGCTTACCGCAGATAAGATTCAGGATATGGGGGAATACCTCAACTACGCTTTCGAGACCATGCTGAAACTCTGGCGCGCCGTTGACTACGGCGAGTGTGTCAACGAGCCTGTTATCGCTTGTGACGGAAATGTTGTCGATAGCGGCCAGCTTTCCTTTGAGCCGGACGAAAACGGCGAGATCGAGCCAGTTTTGCTCCGTGACAGCAAGTGTATCATGCACGATGTGAAGTATTGGATGCCCTTGCCCAATGTTGAGTACCATCCCTATCACGCTGAAATCGTGAAATAAACAGCCTATAAGAAAAGCCAGTGGTTAGAAAATATCTAGCCGCTGGCTTTTTGTGCTATGCGATTATTTTTCTACAAGGTCTGCGATGGCTCCTATTTGTATTTCTCCATTTATTTAACTGGCGTTAATAGAATTTCCGTGCTAATCGAAAGTTCAATATGATAACCGTCTTTAATGGTAACATTCTGCTTTTCGCCAGCTTTTTCAAATTTCAGTACATCGCTCACATCGTCAGAATTTGCATCAGACACAACAAATACTGTCGCTTCTTTGTTTTGATTCTCAACTTCGTATGTACCAGTCGGAACCATGTACCAGATATATTTATAACCACTCTTGTTTGTTTCTTCTTTTCCATAATCACCAAGAACTTCATCAACTAAAACAATAGAGCCGTTCTCTTTTACGGCTTCTTCCGAAGTAACAGACGGATTTTCAGATTCTGTCTTTACAGATGACGCAACGGATGATGTTGGTTTTTCGCTTTCAGAGCTAGCCGAAATATCTGTTTTGTCACGAGGGCTTACCAAATCCATAATAAAGGCCAATACAAACATTATCGCAATGACTTTGAACCAAAATCTTTGATAAACAGGTTTCGGAGGTGTATTTTCTCCACCGCACTGCGGGCAGGTTTTAGCGGTAACTGCTATCCTTGCGCCGCAGTGTTTACATTTTACGAGTTTTGCCATTTTACAATGCCCCTTTCTTACGGTCAAGTATAGCACAGATTAGATCAGGAAAGGGGTCTTTTTGTATTTTTCGGAATTTTTGGAGACTTGCACAATCAGATAGGATTTGTTTTGTGAAGGTGGGGTGGGTGTTGGCAACACGAACCCCGAAAAACGCCTTTTTCTTTGGAAAATTTTATCGCGGGCATGACCCACCCCACCCCCGGCGCTCCCTGTATACCCCGCCGGTGGAGACCCCAGCCCCAAGCACACCTGGACAGGCCGCATATCACAGGCAGCAGGGCAGGCCGTGCCAAATGCAAGGCAGACCATGCACGCCCGGACGCTTTACGCGCTGCACCGGTCTGTGCCCGATACCAGACAGCCCGCGCCGTGCAGATCGTACCGGCGGCGGCGCTGGACTGTCTGCGCAATGTGTCCGGCAAACTACACTTTTTCGGATGCAAAATATTTTCCATGCAAACGTGTATAAGTGTTGCCTGTGCAACTTGACTTTTCCATGGATTCATGTATAATATAATCAGAACACGGAAACATGGAAACATGGAAAAAAATCAACCACAATACCGTTACAAAACAGGAGGACAAAAACCATGAAAAACACAAATAACATTCTTTACCTTGAGTGCCGCGGCTGCTACTTTTTTGCAAATGACTCTATCAACAATCTGTCCGACGTTGGTAACTACCGAGTAGGAGCATATAAGCACCGGATTGCAGCAAAAGACGGGCGTTCTTATATTCTGGAATTTGGTAGCTACGACAGAAAAGAAATGCTGTATACATCACCGAAAACCGGAAAGCCCTTGAAGCGCCCCAAATACGAAGTAGTAAAAAATGCACTGCACATTAGCACAGAGTTTGAAACGCAAGAAAACGGCTATAAAGCATCATGGAGAAATTGCAAGCTTGAAAAAGAAATGCACGACAAAAAAACATATCTTTTCACAAAAGCCGATATTTTAAAAGCCGTAAACGATATTAGCATAAAGCAATATGCCAAAATTGTACTGCTGTCAGATGAAAGCATTGCCGACAGCCTGCCAGCAATTTATAAACTTGGCGGATACCGTGAAAAAAGTATTCTTGACAGCCTTGTTGAAGTAAAAACAGAGCAATACACAAAAGAATATCATGTATATACCTTTATCGCTGAAAACGGTGACACGTTCGACTATGAAGCACTTAGCAAAAGAATAGTAGGATAAATGGAGGTTATGAAAAATGATCACTTTGGATTTTACCCAGTGGGCTGCCCTCTGGTATGTTGGCGGCATGATCTCCGGCGCGCTCGTTATGATCGCATTTTTCAATAGCTAATAAGGGAGGGCTAAAAAATGACGACGTTTGAAGAAAAAGTGAACGCATACCGCGAAAACAAGCGGCTTATTGAAGAGCTTGAAGCAATGAACGACGCTGTAAAGGCTGAAATTATCAACATGATGCACGGTGCGCCGGAAATGGTGCAGGGCACTGCAAAGGCCATTTACAAGGACGTGCAAAGCGTCCGACTTAACAGCAAGCTTTTGCAGGCCACACACCCGGATATTTATGCAGAGTGCAGCAAGCGCACCACATACAAGCGTTTTAGCGTGGTATAAGGGGGTGCAAAAAGTGTCATGTATCCTGTTCATTTTTTGGTTTTTCTCGGCGCTGTTTAAGGCGTCAAAGTAAGGAGGGTTTATATTATGACTACCACCAATAAAGGTTTTGATATTATGACCGGACTGTATACCACCCGATACTATGCGCGCAAGGCTTGCCCCGGTGATTGCGTTGTTGTCAAGGTTTGCGGCGGCTATACCATCATGGCAGCCGCAGATTATAACATTTGGCGCAATCAGCACTGACACAATATTAGATTAAGCCCCGCCCCGGAAATACGAGGGCAGAAAGGACCACACAATGAAGCCCGATGGATATTGGCTTTGCCGCAACGAAATCCGCAATCACTACGGCGCAGACCTCTACAAAGAATGTTACGCGGACGTTCTACGCGAAGTCATGGAGCTTTCCAACTAACACTATATTTCACCCCGCCCACGTGGCGGGGCTTTTCTTTTTCCTTGCATCTGCTGAGGGTGCAGGGCTTTTCTTTTGCCCTGCCGCAATACAACCACATACAAGCGTTTACAGCGTGTTTTGTGCTGTTAATGCTGCAAATTATACCGCCAACGCTACAAAACAGCACACACGGCTTTGCAGGCTCTTTTCCGGCGATTGTGCCCGCTCAACCGCCCACGATAACAGACCGGCACAAGCGGCTATAACACCGCCTGTACCACGCTGGAGCGTATCACAGCGCCCGGACGGCCTGCACCGATACCAGATACCACCGCCACGCCGGACGCTGTACAGGTCAGCACAGCCGCCCTATTATAATAAGGTATATAAGGGTGCAACGGTGCGCCCCTGTTATAGATCCATGCCAGACGGTGCAACACATCGCAGACCATGCCAGCCCGGCGGGGTCTCGATGCTTCCCACGCCCGGCGACTTGCAATCTGGCACCGGTCAGCAGTCAGGGCGCACCGGGTCAGCCCGGCACCCTTCACCCGGCGGGGCAGTCCAGCAGTAGGGGCGGGGCGGGCGGCGCGGAACCATTGGCGGCTCTCGCCGTACCTCTTTTCGGGCTTTCGCCCGATAGCTAATAGAGGTCAGCAATAGTCGTAGTTTCTCCAATAAAATAGTCATAGAATAGTCGTAAAGTCGTCAGACAACCAGCTTTTGAAAGTCCTGTATATCGTATAGTAACGAGTAGTCCGCTGATAGTCGTAGAGTAATAGTCGTAGCGTTTTCTTGCGAGTCTGCGTTAAATAGTCGTGTATTTTTTGTGTGAAATGGTCGTTTGCCTTTTAGAGAAAGAGAGGTGCGATAGTCGCTAAGTCATCCGACCACTCCAAAAATCACCTCTCGTTCCAATTTCGCATAATTTATTCTTCCGCTAGTTATATCTATTTGTATAATAGCCGTACTTATTATAGTATACAGATATAGTTACTCCCGATAATCACAGATTATTTCGTATAATAACTCGTACCATCCAATTCGGTCTGTTCCTGCTCGATTTAATTCCCAGTAATGTACTATGGTATTATAATCAATCCATAGCATTCCGCTATGAATAGTCAATGCAACATTTTTACATATCAAGCCGATCGCAAAATGAAGTCAATTCTCCATGTCTGGAATAGTCACAGACCATCCACCAATCTGAACCTCACGCCAGTTCTCGCCTACGGTCTGCTCTGCCGGCTAACGGTATAGCTTTTGGAGATAAAGGGTTGTATGGGGGAAGGAGCCAGTTTGCAATTTCGCATAACTGTTATTTATTCACTTTTGAACTATCGTAGCACACCCGGCTCCGTCAACGCGCGCTCGCGCATATAACGCCCGCGGACGCGCTAAGCACACAGGGAGGGAAAGGGGGAGCACGGAAGATATTAGGGGGATTATAGGGGGTAATAGGGGTTGTAGGGGAAAGAGGGGGACAAAAGGGGGAAAGAGGAAACAAGGGGGAAAGGGGACAAAAATTTGAAAGCCATTTCCGAAAGTAATAGGCGAAACGTTTTTTCGTTTCAATCAGCCCTGCGATTGGACAAATAGTCGTTGGCATTCGCCCATTTGGCTACTATCATCGCTGGAAAGGCGTGCAGGAGCCTGTCTGCCGCGTTTTTCTGGATGATTCGATAACTTTCACGTCTGACCCTGAAAAGCCGTTCTCCACGCTCCTACATTGGTCTAATCAGATGGTCTGGTTTGAGATACACCATCAGCATCAACGGAGAGCCGCCTACGAGCGTCTGTGGTGCATTTTCGTGATTAAGTCGATAAAGTTATCGTCTAGCATCCAAAACGCCTTAAAACAGGCTTTCTCGTGGAGTTGGCAAAAACAAAAGGCCGTCATTGCTGACAGCCCATGTACTCAATCCATCCAAGTGTACTCTTGGAACCGTTGAATCTGCTTGTTAAACGTTATGGGAAGGTCGCCTATCTCGCCTTCCTTGTTCTTGCTTAGCCGGAACAGGTACTTGTCGGGGTTATCACCGGACAGAAGGATGATCGCATCAGCGTCCTGTTCAATTTGTCCGCTCTCTCGCAAGTCGGAGTTAGTAGGCGTTGCTCCGGGCTTGGATGGATTTCGATTCAACTGTGCCAGAGCCACCACGACAATGCCTGTGGTCTGCGCCAGCTCGTGTAAGGCAATGGATATAGCTGTAATGGCGGCATATCTGTCCTTTGCGCCTGTTTCGTGGATGAGTTGAAGATAGTCTACGAAGATGACCTGAGCCTTTTTACGCAGAGCCTGAGCCTTCATCCACGCCACGTTTTTTCCGGCAGCGGAGCGGATATATAATGGCATTTTCATGTTCTTTGCCTGTCCGTCAATTTCATTCAAGCTGACCGCCTTATTTTTCACCGTGTCCAGAGGGCAGTATATTTGATTAGCCATCAGACGTGCGCCCAGCTTGCGTTTGCTGGTTTCTAAGCTGAAATAGTACACGGTGTAGTTTTGCTTTGCCATGCTTGCTGCTATTTGCAAGGATAGGGCTGTCTTGCCCGCAGACGGTCTACCGCCGATGATGATAAAATCGCCCGGCGATATGTGCAGCGCTTCATCCAGACGCTCTAGGCCCGTCTTGATATACACAGGCTTCTCGTCCATGTGAAGCACATAGTCGTTCAGCACGTCCTCGTATGTCCACGCATCTTCTTCCTCAGCTTTCAGGCTCATTGCTTCGCCCATCTGCTGGTAAATGTCTGATAGATCAGAATAGTCGGTAAGCTCGCTGGTCATCTGAAATGCCAGACCTTGCACACGAGTGAGTGCAGCTTGTTCTCTGATAAGCTGTGCCCAACGCTGCATCTGTTCCCTGTCAATTCGTACACACTCTGATTCACAGGTTTGTACACACGCCAAGAGCGTCTGCGCTACGTCTGGATGCTGCGTGTTTATCTCGACTATATCTATCTTACCCCTAGCCGTCCAATAGCCCTGAACAGCCGCAAAAGCGTCTCTCAGCTCAGGTCTGAACAAGTCAAGTTCAAGGTCTGGTATGATTTCATCCGCAACGCCCGGCTTGCAGAGCATCAGCGCACCGATAAATACCGTTTGAACGTCCATTGTCATAGTCTAGGAAACTCCATCTCCGTACTTTGCTCGTACTGGTCATCCTGTTTCAATGCGTAAATGTCCTGCCATCCAGCATAGATGCTCTGGTCGAGAATGGATTTCCAGTCATGCCGATCAAACTTTTCCAGCTTGTTGCAGAGCATCTGTTTTGCCCGGTCTGTCATAGGCTTTTTGATTCTTGTACGCATCTGTGCGAACTCTCGCAGGGATTCCAACAGGGCTTTATCGCCATGCGCAAAGTCGGAGAAGATGTCAGGTTTCTTCTTGACTGCGCTCTCCGGCAGGGTCTTGACGTTCGTTTGACTGTCAGTTGATACAATGGGTTCATTGTCATCTGACTTTGAACTCATAGATGAGCTGACCTTCATCTCATTTATGACATGAGGATGAGCTGACTTTCGTGTAGACCATCCTTTTGACGCAATATCGCTTCTTTTCCATTCTTCATCGAGCAGATGCTTAATCAAAATAAAACAAGATTCTGCTTTTTTTGAGTTCAAAGTTGCGTCTTTTCCTTCAAAAACGTATGCACAGATTGCATCGTACAGTTCCAGTTTCTCTTTACTTTTGAGTGTGGAGATTGCTTCAAAGTAGTATCGTTGGAACGTAAAGCTGTCTCGTTTTTTGTCCATACTCAGTCCTCTTTGTAGCGTTTGTTCCATGCTTCGATGGCTTTTTCCTTGCCAAATGTTACAGAAGTGCTCACCCCGCATTTTCCGCAGACAACCCAATTAGCCATGTTAATATCAAGTGGATGAAGCACTTTTACAGTCGGTGGTTCCGCACCGCAGAACGGGCATCTCTTGAGTTCTGTCATTTTCTGAATCCCTCTCTCGTTCTCGTGATTCGCTTATGCGCCTTTACAGGCCTTTCGCCTTTGCCGTACGCTGGGCGGATATGTTTTGCCTTGATGTACCCGCAAGGCGGCTTCGGCCCAAAGTCGAAAAGGCTCAAGTCCATAATGATGATGCCAAACTTCTTGTTCGTCATATTTACTGCTCCTTACGCATACCATTTCGGTGCTTCGTCAAAGATTTCCACTCCTTTTGCAAAGCCCAGCTTTTCTAAGGTTTCACACATGATGCCGTCCATCATGCTGTGAACGATTTCTTCATCATCACCGTACTTTTTGTATGCTTCCTGCATTTCTGCCGTGAATGCGTCAACCATATCTTGCGTAACAACGATATTGTTTTTCATAAGCCCTCCTACACCATCGGAAACGCCATCCAATGCGTCACCGTCACATCTTTCGGCAGTCTCTCGCCTATCTCATCCCAGAACTGACCGTCTGCGTAACAGCCAAGAAAGTACGCTGTCGGCGAGGCTCCTTGCAACATTTTTCCATCTTTATCACGCCACGTTGTCTTAGTTGCAAGCAACAAAGGCTGCGTTCGCTCTCGTGGCGGTTCGCTTGCTGGATGCCAGAGTGTGTTAGCCATGCGTAAATGCTCCTGTTGTAACCATGATATAAACAGCCGGAATGCCGATGCCAAAAATGATAATATGGAGGATTACGTCTGCAATAATCTTCTTTTTTATGTCATAGATTTTGCCCAAAATCATATCCCAGAATCCAACAGTTTCAACAAAAAACACAACTACGCAAACAAATGTTCCGATCAAGAATGACATAAAAGGCATAAACGCCCAAAAAATAGCATCATTCACAATTTTTTCTCCTTTCAATCTCCGTCCCACACACCGTCAGGACGCATCTTTGCAAACGCCAGCAGACCGTATAGGGCACGTTTGGCGTTGCCCTCTGTGGCGTTCCAGTAGTCGCCATCGTCCACATCGTCACCTAGTGCAGAAATAGCCTCTTCAAGCATCGGGATGCTCTCTGCGCCTGTTTTGCCATAGATGGAGCGGATGCCGTTCTCTCCGAATACTTCCGGTCGATAATAGAAGTGACCATAATTATAGGTGACGTTGAGCCACAGTTCTTTTGTGCCGCCCATAGCGCGCATACCGCCAGCGATAAAATGTGTGCTATCCGCTTTGAGCGGTTCATGTGTTACAGGGTCGCACAGCGAAATGTCATAGCTCATATTCGTCCAGTTCCTTTCTGATTTGCTGGCGTTCAATCTGCTTCAATCTTGCCTTCGCCAGCTTGCGGTTGTCAGCCTTGCGGATAGCCCAGTTATTGCGATGATTTGCCCAACAAGTGTATCTGTGGCTAAATTCGCTTTGGTCGTACCAGCCCTTGCCAATAAGCCCTTTATAGGTCTGCTGACGTTTCATCTTTCTTCTCCCATTCCTTGCATCCTCGTTCGTCCCACACGAAGTCTGCAACGTGTTCTGACTGGTCGTTCACGCATACGCCCTCCGGCTCTGCGTACCATTTGCAAGAGCCACAGGACGGTTCAGATTTGTTCTCACAGGATTCTGCTGTGCATCGGATGGCCTTGCCAGCAGAGAACTGCTTGATGCCCATGCAAGAGCAATGTTCGGCGGTGCAGTAGAAATTCATCCGATTTTCCTCCAACCAATTAACTCGCATACACCAATCGTTACAGGGTCGCATCTGTGGATAACTATGTCCCCTGCTCTATATGCGTTAATAGACGGTCTGTAGACAAATCCTTTTTCTTTTGATTCAAAAAATCCATCGAGAATGTTCTCCGGCAAAATTAAGAATCCATCAGAATCTAAGATGGCATCACATTGCTTGCATTTATAGACGCAAACTTTTTTCATCTTCTCTGCCCTCTCTTTCCCCTATTGAACCGTTCGATCACACGCTTATACTCCGCATAGCACTCCGGGCACAGGTCGCCAGTGTCCCTGCGCCACGTCCAGTCCTTGAAGTATTCGTCAGGGTTCATCATCCTGCCGCCAAGAACCGCTCCGCAGCGGTCACACACTCGCTTGTGGTAGATTCCTCTGTCAGTTTGCATTAGTTGCTCCTTTTGCCAAATTTCTTCTGCATCTTGGCCATCAATGCTTCGATACGATCCTTATTTCGTCATATTATCGCCGTGAAAAATTAAGATTCCGTTTGTTTAAAGAATTCTTTCCATTTGCCGCACGGAAGATAATGCCATTCTCCGTAATCATCATCGTAGAAATCCGTATTTATCGCCAAAGTACCATCTAATTCAACCTCCCCGAAATAATTTTCTCCTTTTTCAAATGAGCCGTTATCCTTGATGCACAAAAATTTGTCCACAATATCCTCCTTCTTTTCTGTGTATTGACGCCTTCACGTTTTTTGGCTTACTACCAATAGCTATTTCCCATCGCTTGCCACCTCTCTATATTCCACGTCAATTCCTTTAGGCAAAGCCGTCTGGTACTTCTGTGCCAACTGTTCTGCGCTCTGGGCATCGCCCAACGGCTGCTCAGGCGGCGCAACGGTAACTTCCACGTTGTCACGCATACCAAAGTAGTTCTTGGCTCGGAAAATCCACTCTGCCGGGTTTTCCTGACCGTGCATACCGTTGTATGCCCACATGGACTGCATTTGCAGAATCAGCTTTAGGATGTACTTCTGCTGCAAGCTGTCGTCACGGCGTTTGCCCGCCATAATCTGCTTCAGGCTCACCCATTCGATGCCCAGCACCAGTGCAATCCATTCCACCACAGGGGAGATTCTGGCTTCGATGCAAGCGTCAAAGAAGAAGTCAAGGCGCTGCTGCACTTCAATCGGGTTGTTCATGTCCACGCTCGGAAGGTCGCCAAAATACTTGGCTGCAATCATGCCGATGACCTTCTTGTCCTCTTCATCGCCGATTCTCGACTGCAAATCGCCTGTGTTCATCATCTTCGACTTCTCGATAGCCAACTCTTGTTGTTCTTTCACCTTTTTACTCACCTGTGAGCGGATAGATTTCCGCTTGTTAAGCATCTGTTGTTTCTTCTTCTCACGCTCTTTCTCGCGCTTCGCAGCGGCTTCTTCTTTCGCCTTTTGCGCCCGCTTCTCACGCTTTTTCTTTTCAGCTTCGGTCAGCGGCGGCCTGCCACGACCACGCTTCGGGGGTGTTGCCATGTATCAGGCCTCCTTTGGCGGTTCAGGAACAGGCATCCAATGTGTAACGGTATACGGGATTTCGCTTCCAAGTTCG
>ENA-OPEC01000133-OPEC01000133.1-human-gut-metagenome-genome-assembly--contig:-NODE-133-length-63887-cov-5.946109_pt1 | contig 63887 bp, 52 predicted proteins | sample MGYA00241622_ERZ501507 | MGnify/ENA primary metagenome ERZ501507 (study PRJEB25962, sample SAMEA2042582) | human gut metagenome | biome: human gut; feature: human-associated habitat; material: faeces... | reverse complement strand
ACTGACTGTATGCTTCTACCTTACGAAATGTGTTTCCTAACATTTCCCGATTCCTATATTCTCTGATAACTTCCATATCAAACTCTGCGTAAAAAACACCTTCTGTTTTATCGTCAGCCAGCAAAACTGTGTTATCAACACATTTTCCGTTTCTATCCCAGCAAATGGGACTAAATGCACAGGAACTTCCGGCATTATCCCCGTTCGGATTTGCCATAGCAACTGCAACCATATTTTCATATGCTCTTGTAGAAAGTGCTCTTACTCTTGGCTGCATAGAACCACAATCATTTGGTACGAGAATGACCTCTGCACCTTTTAACATCAGTATTCTTGCACTTTCAGGACACTCCCTGTCATAACAGATCATAATACCTAATTGTATTCCTTCAAAATCACACACTTTAAACTCTTTCCCTGACTCAACATTTCTTTCATCTGCGAAATCACATGTATGAACCTTAGAGTATTTCATTAATATATCGCCTAATTTACTGATAACAAATGCTGAGTTCTGCGGTTGCTTATTATTATCTTTTGTAAACGAAGTAAGCACTACACCTATTTTATATTTTTTAGCATTCTCACATATTTTTGCAATTCTTATATCATCGTCTGCAATGCTTTTTTCATATAACATAGGCAAATCATATCCTGTAATAAAGCATTCCGGCAGCAATAGGATATCCGCATGATTCTCCGAAGCCTCTTTCATTGCCACAATGATACTTTCAATATTCTTATCTATTTGTGCATGAATGGCACGTTTTTGTAATATCGCAACCTTAAACATTTTTTCTTCCTTATCATCACATTATAATTTCAAATCCAAAACTCTCTTGAAAAAGTCTAAAAATCCATCTTCAACTGCTACCTGTTCAAGTCTGTTCGTCGGCAGGTCGTAATAATATTTGTTAGTTTTTATATCCAAAGATATGCTATCTAACGGAAATCCTTTCTTCCTGACTATGCTATGCGGTCTATCAGTTAAAATAAATTTTTCACTCTCCATGGACGGTTCCATGGCTTCATATATGTGCGTATCATCCTGTACAAAACAAATTGCATTCCGATACCTTGCCACCAAATTCCCATAAATTTTTACCAGACCGGAATAGTAGTCTATCATTTCGTCATCCGTCAAACATTTCCCGTTTACATTGCGGACATGCACGCCCGGCTGGATTGCCTCCGAAACATTATCAAAATACAGTCCTGAATCACACGAAAAGACCGGAATATGAAATGCTTCATAATATGCTGTTGCTTTTAATCTTGCATTTTCAAGCGGAGCCTTGCCATCCTCGACTACCTGAGGAATTGTTTTACCCTCTGCCCTTAAATCATCCAGTCCTATTAATTCTATATCCAATTGTTTAAGCCTGCTCCGCATCGCAAATAACTTTGCCCGATTCCCGGTTCCGTATAGTAACTTCAACTTGTAAACTCCTTAGAATATGTACGCTGGGTTTAGTATAGCATAGATTGTACTAAATATGTTCATAAAGTTCATCAACGATTTTAATTATTCCATGCTTTATCAGTATATCAGCAATAACCCCTGCCTTGTCTGTTTTAAGATTGTTTATTATTCTTTGTTCTTCTGTAATATTTATAATTTTTCTGCCACTACAGCAAAAATTACCCTGCATATTTTCTATCATTTTAATAGTTTTATACTCTTGTCTCAATCTTTTATCTAACACCCACGGATTGAAACAATTATTCATTCCACTTAATATTATATCTAAAACCGCCAAATCCTCTACTGCTCTGATATCATCCATACTGCTTTTTGTTTTAACTAATTCATATGCTAAATTAACAAACTTTTCTTTACACACAACCATATATGTCATATATTACACCTCCATTATACAAACCGTTTCTTAACTATATGTGTTTTATTATCTACAGTATATTAATACTCATAATGTGTATAAATTTTTATAGATTAATTTGCTCAATAAACTCCGCAATACCATCTTCATCATTTGAGCCAATTACGATATCCGCTTTCTCCTTAACTTCATCAATCGCATTACCCATTGCAAAGGACTTTTCCCGTAATCAATCTTATTTGTATATTCTTTTACAAAGTCCATATCTATATCATCTATTGTAGCATCAGGTACCGCTTTATCTTCAAAGTAACGTTCTCCCTTGTCATAATTAAGCTGAAGGCGTTCTTCAAATGTCTGCAATTTAGATTTATCACCAACTCTTAAAAATACATTATCTGCCTGATTTGCATGTCCCTGTGGACTTGCATCAATATGAACGCCTTACATTACAAATACAAAGACGTAATGCGTCTAACACACTTGTCATGCAAGATATACAACAATACTTTACCCACTATCAATGCAGACTTAGCGCACATTAACGATAAACTCCTCGCTTTTTGCAACACATATGCCTTTTTTTATAATAAAGCACTGTACCGAATGCGATCCTGAATAGGATGTGCTCTCATATTTATCACACAAGCCATAATCAGATTCCTCAAAATCTCCGCGGAGACATTCAGCAGCTTGAGCTTCCACCCCTGTATTTGTAATTTGCCACATAACCTTAAACGGTTGTTTTACTCCTGTTAAAACTCTAAAGTGTAATGAACAACCTTTGTCTAACGGAACACCATTATTAGAATATTCTATTTTTTCACCTGCAGCTGTTGTTACGCGCACTGCAATAAACGCTGCCCCTCCACGTTGTATAGGCCATATAGGACGTTGTCGATGAAGTGCTCCAATACATTTCTTCAAATTGGATAACGCTAAATTGTTAGCTTCCGCAGAACTATTTGGAAATTCAGTTCCCAATACTTTTCTCCAAGAAGCATTTGTTGTTCCTTCTGTATTTAGCAAATTTACATGTTCCTCTATTTTATTAACGAAATCTGCAAAATCATCTACAAAATATCCTTCTAGCAAATCATTTTCATCTATTTTTTCTGAAGGATCGTCAACAATCGGATTGGCATTTTCATTCACATAACTCTCTTTATAATTTGACACTATGTTTTGCATCGTTGCAATCAAAAAATCCTCTGTACTCAAAGAAGAATCACCTAAATTGTCAGCCACAATTTTTTCTAATGTTATTCCTTTAGGATACTTCTTATCTTCCGGACAATTACATCTTCTCCACCACTTAAAAATCTTTACTAGAGGTTTGTATTCATTGTTATTTTCTTTATTAATAGCTGTTGACCACTCCTTATGTCCTTTTGGATCGGTTATCGACCATTCACCACTATCAACATCACCTACATAATAAAGTTGATCATCCTCCTCGTCAGCAATCACAGGCACAACATCTACACTAATTCCACTCATTTCAATGCCTACAGAATGTTGCTGAACCAGCGCCGTATCATAATTACTATTTTCTAGCAATACATCTTTAAGTTCTTCTAGCACCTCTTTCGAATTTTTATCAAGCTTATAAGATGTTACTACAATAATATCTACATCGCGTTTTTTGTCACCTAAGACTGGACGAATAGATGTATGCTTTGCGTATGAACCAGAAAGGAATGTATCAACATGAATATTTTTATATTCTTCATGCTTTTTCAAATATTCTCTTAAATTTGTTTGTATGCTGCTTATGTAAGATACCGTAGTCGGACTTGGCTCTATATTTGATAAAAACTTATTAAAATCTGCTTGTTTTGCCATATATCTCCTTTCATGCTTTCAGTATCTACTGCTTGGTACTTTTTCGGCATATTTAGAAAAGTCAATAGCTGGCACCGTACCAATATCACGTAATCTCCTCAATAAATTCAGTAGCAAATATACTAACGACTCTTTTTCCTCGCAATATAAAATCTCCGGATTACTTGTTGCATCATATTGATTCATAAATGTATTGTTCTCTACCACAAATGTATTATTTGAAATACAGCAAATGAAATCTAAACGTTCTTCTCGTTTACGTGCCCTAACGTGCTTCACAACCATTCTTGCAATAGGTACTTTCCAATCACATCTTGTGGTTAAAACTCCTGCCAAAATCTCATGTAACTCTTTTGGTGGATACTCTCCACCTGCATGTTTAATTGGAGCAGATGTTCTCAATAGTTCCCTGACACTTTTTGCTTTGACACCAGCATATTCAATCCTTTCTTTATTTAAGTTTTGTTTAACCTCAAAAACAGCATAAACACTTTCTGCCGGAATCAAAAGAGTGTCATTTTGTCGAAAAACCAAATATGAATATTGTGCATCATAAATTATCAAATCAATTTGTTCACTTTGCTTTCCCGTTGAATCGATAACAATTCCTTTATCAACTTTATACCTTTTGGGTAAATACTCTTGAAACCAATTAATCCAATTTGATTCCGTGTTATCTCCCTTTGTTCCAGAATGTACAACTGCGTTTGCACCCGTACTCAATTTTTGTAACATCTCTTTTTGCATTCCTGAATACAATGTTGTAAGATCTATTTCCGGCATATCAGCACCTCCATAACCTTCATTGCAAACTAATTTTATAAACAGAATTATTTGTACTTCCCTCTGCTTCTACATAACCTGTCCCAACCAATATCTTCAAATATCTTCTTACAGTTGCTGCAGATTTTCCACTAACTGCTTCAGCCTCCTTCGGTGTTATTTCACCCTTTTCTTCAATAAATTTGATTAACTTCTCTAATTTACTAAAATCGCTTGCTTTTAAAACTTCGCTTAAAACTTCGCTCAAACTTCGCTCATTTTTTTCATCAACTTCGTTCATTTTTGATTGATTTGCATCTTTAGTAAACTCTTCATGTATAAATAATCTCGTTATAAAATAACTTCTATCTTCATCCGTCTCAAATTCCGGCTTTGGAGAACCATTCGCCTCAAGTGCATCCAAAATTTTCTTAAACCCAGTGTTTCTACCCTCTGTCAAATGCAATTCTTTTAGGAAATCTCCAATTCTACGATTTCTGTAACGACGATTTGAGACACGGAAGCTTTTTAACCCTTCAATTGTAACCGAACGGTCAGGTCCTGGGAAACTTACAATTTCAATTCTGTCATTTTCAACACGTACCTCGATTGGCTCGCGCTCATCATAGGCACGGTGATATACAGCATTGGACAATGCCTCTTCTACTGCTGCATACGGAAAATTAAAGAAACGATCTGCTTCCGCTCTATCCGGATGTTTTACAACCTTTTCTGTAATAATCACATTTTTAATATACTGCAATGCATCCCTAAGCTGTTGCTGAATCGGACCCTTGAATGTTTTCTCAATAATATCATTACCACCAAGTCCACTTGGAAACTGCACCACATCAATCTGAGTATATGGAAAGAACTTGTCCGGTTCCATGCTAAAAAACATCAAACCTACATTCTTAGGCTTGGTGTATTCCGGCAATGTGCTGACAATATTCATATCCTGACACACCTCAATAAAATCCCCTGTTTTTGCCCTCTCATACAAGGAGCTCTTTATCTCCTTCAGGTAATTCTGAATAAGCGTAATATTTAAATCCGACATCTCTGCCTGATGATTTACACGATCATCAAAGGGAACTCTGTTTGCAAGATTAAATAAATCCTTTTCTTCATCATCTGATGGTTCTACCGTATTTGATGTCTTACGGATGTAATGGATTCTCTCCTTGTTATCCTTTTCCATAGTCTTCGGTGATGAATATGGTCTATTATCTCCGCCCGGACACCAGATAACAATAAACAGCTTATCCTGATATGTCTCAACTCCTATTATCGGAGTATACGCCGGTCTGATAAGCTTACATTTGGAAAATATCTCCTTTTGATATTTGTCAAGTTTTTCTACTGGCACACCTTTTAGTGGATATACCGGACGTCCAACCTCTTCCTTCACGCCTATGACAATATAGCCACCACCCCAGTTATCAAGGTCATTGGCAAATGCACAAATGGTTTTCAAGGAAGCTGCCGCATCCCAAGTTTCTTTAAATTCAATTCTTGCCCATTCGACGACTTCGCCGGATAGTAACGTTTTTATGTTTGTTGGAATTGCCATGATTGTACCTTCCCTTCTGACCAAAAACTAATTAATTACATAAAGTATCTAAAATCATATGGTCTATCATAAACAACTAAATCTTGCTTAGCAACCCTCGATAATGTCTTGGCAAAATCTAGCGTTACAGGCAAAATTTTATATAATCCGTCCCCACTATTCCAGTTCATTTTTGTAAGCATTAAAATCTCATCTACCAATTCTTCTGCCGAAGATTTTCCCATAAATCTTCTTACCAATAATGGAGCTGGTATTCCCCTTCCACCTTTATAATAATTCATATTCTTTCCTGCCAATTCTTCGTGTTGAACACTGCCGTGTGTCCAAACAAGAAATGTATCTTTATCGAGAGGAATGACCGTACCTCTTTGAATTGGAAATGGTGCTACATTATCATTCTGAAATCTAATCGCTCTCCATGCAGTAAATTCTTGAATTTGCAACAACTCAATATTGTCTACACTTGCAAAACCTTTTGTTATTCCTTCCATTTCTTCCTTGGTAAAATGAGTTGTCTTATGTATTACAATTCGATTCAGCTTATGCAAAGGAATTGATTCATCGTAAATTTTTTTCAAATTATTCATCAGACGACAAGCGTCTTCACTTCTCATATAAGGATTCTTCTGAATAATCTGTGGATTCTTTAACGGACGCAGGTATAATTTCATGCCATTTCCTTCTGAATCAAATAGCTGGCTACAACCAATTGATATTTTTTCATTATTTTTTACTGATTGTACATAGCTTAATCCAATATAGGCTGTATCATATCTTGTTGTTTTAGGCTTCCATAATTTTCCTATAGCCTTTGTATATATAGCAGTAGAAAGCCCCCAAATAATTTTCGCCATATCACTATTAGTATGGACAGATCGTTCTTCTACTATTTGTGTAACAATACCCTTCCCTGCACAATAAATTTTAAGCGAGTCATGCAAATCAAAATAAATTTTATCATTCTTTAACTCCCGCATTTTACTTAACTGTTTAGGTATATAAATTATCAAAACATCAAATTGATGCCGTTCTCTTTCTAACCTATCAATATATTGACAAATGACATTAAAATATCTTTCAGCATCCACCTCTAATGCTTTACTTAGTGAATATCCCATAAATCTTTTTACATCATTTCCATTTGGTATATCCAATCCACACCTAAATACATTTTGAAAACCTATATATTCAGGCAAAAATGCCCCATCCTGCTTTAACTTTGTGGCATGATACATATTCAGTTTATTTAGGTGGTTCCATATATCTTCTGCACATTCTCTCGGAGACAGCACCGCTAACCTGATACTTCTATTAGCATATGCTTCTATTGGACCATAATTAATTAATCCTTTTAATTGATTAACTGCCACACAACCATTATTTTCATAATCAAAAATAAGTTCAGGTTCTTTTGCTTGATAACATTTATCAATACTACCTGTTCCTGTAAATCGCATTCGTGTTGTGCTAAATTCTAAAACAGCATTTCCTAATTCAAAAAGTAACTTTCCATTCCTTGAAAGTTTCTGTATCCATATCTCTATTCTTTCATTTATCTGTTTGTTATACAGTGTTGACATCTCACTGTTCACTATATTCTGATACTCGAACCTATCCAGTTCATTTCCATTACTTGTTAACACATGAACTGTCGGCAACAAATTCATAACCACATTGCCATCAACAAATGATATTGTTATTTTGATTGCATCATAAACAAAGCAACCATTCTTAAAACGCTTGCTGTCTTTATCAAAGTACTTAGTTTTCCCAAAAGAAGAAAAGCCTGCACTCAACAAATGATATTTTATAATCTCATAAAACATACCCAAAATATCTGAATGTTCCAATTTCATCATATATGTTGGAATATCCATTTCTTCTATATCACTAATATTTTTATCTGCAAATGCCTCCAATATTCCACACTTACTTCCCAATGTCCATACTTTTCCTTTATGTAAAATAGCAACGAAAGAATCATTTATTGTTGCTCTCAATTCTTTCCACGAAGTGATGTTGGAGCTAAACACATAACATTTTCTTGGGAATTGCACTGCTGGTAATGCATTAGTTATCGCTGTTGCAGTATGCCTCCCTATAGCATCGTATAAAATATCTTGTTTTTTATCATTATCCTTCCACAATTCATCTATACTAGCGTTTTCCAAATTCATAGCCACATACAGACTATACATCAAACTATCGAAATCATCAATTTCAACAACAGCTGATTGTTCATTTCTCGTACAGGCTTTATCCATAAAATTACTTGCTCTTAAACCCAACTCCTTTCCCTTGGGTTTACACCAATATATCCCCTTTTTTATCTCTCCTGCTTCAACTAACCCTTCCAATACTGTCATCACTGAGTTGTCATTACCAGCATATCCAACTATTATTAGACCATTTTCTCTTATAGCGGCTTTCCATATTTCCGCAATTTTATCTTCTAACTCCTGTAATTCTATCTCTGTATTTTTTAATTCATCAAACAAATAATCTCCGTGCAATTTTATTATATTAGGAAATCCCTCATACAACGAAAATCCTACACTATTACTAACGGCTGAGGAAATAGTTTTAATTGAGATTCCCGAATCAATAGCATGAATACCCGCCTGTACTAAATCATCAAAATTAGTAGTTGAAACCAAATCAATCTTCCCATTAATTATTAATTCACCCATACACAAATATCCTAGTGCCGGTTTTATATCTCGAACTTTATCTTGAATATAATACTCTCTATCTCGTCTTAAAGGATAACACTTTTCAAAATAGAAAGAATATTCCTGAGTTGACCATAATTCTGGATATCCTTCTTGTCCATCAAAGTATGCCTGAATCTCTTTCTGTACACTTTCTTTTGATAGATCGCCGTACATGTTAGTTCTTACATTGTGTGCAGCACAATACAAGTTCCTCTTAAAGTCCCACACCATTTGTCCGCCAGACGGTATATTTGATGATACTGATGCCCCTGCTCCCAGAAGGAAAGACATACTTTTATTAGGCTTAATCTTAAAACTATTCACAAATGTATTGGTGTCCATTGTTCTCATATTTTTCCTCCTGATATTATGTTATTTTAGAGATATCCACATGCGCACATTGTTAAATGCAACTTTGTTCAACTTATTATCCTCCTACAAATACACCTCTCGTATCAATTCCATTACCTTCTCTACAAGCTTATCTAAGCTATTTCCTATTGCCATTGCTGATATCTCTTCCTTGCTTCATTTAAAAGTGAAAGTAAAACTTTGAATGAACGTCAATTTTTAGAATATTTCTTATATGGATATTATACCGCTGCTTTTTCATCTTGTCAGCAAATATTCCAAGACATTATCAGCTCGTTCAAAATATTTCTTTCATATACTAAAATATCTACTATACTGTAATATGATATAGCTTCATTTTTCAAGCTTTGCTTCGAAAGAACATTACTCATAATCATAAATACAATACATATTAAAGTCATAAAAATAAGTTCTATTGTCGAAAAAAACTGTCCATTTGCTAAAGTTGTATCGATTTTTCCTAATATATAACCCCCAAATACAGATATAATAAGTTGCATCCACTCTTTTCCAATTATTCTAGCACTATTAATTGCTGGATTATTTATGGCATCAATTCTTTTTTCTATATATGCTTTTCTTTTTATAAAATCAGCTTTTTTCAAATTATGATACAAAAATCCATCATTTTTATTAAAACTGTTCTTAAAATAAAAATTGTCTATTACCTTCATTGCATTTTCAAATTGTGCCTCATGTTTTTCCAAATTTTCTTTCAATTCATTTTCAGTAATTTTTTTTCCTGTTTCAATAAGAGCTCCTACCTTATTTGCATTATCATACTTCTCTACTTGGTTCAAGACTTTATCAATACATTCAAATTCTTCTGCTAAAAATTCTTTCTTTATATATTCCTTTTTCTTTTCAACTATTCCCTGTTTTCGCTCTCTTCTATAAGTTATAAATGGAATTCCAAATATATACATAATAGACAAGCCGCCGAAAATAAATAACAGATTTAAATTATCACCCGTAATCAGATAACCGATTAACATAAGTATTGTTAAGCCTACCAAAAACTTCTCATACTCTTTTTCTTTCGAATATTGTTTCTTCACATAACACAAATAATCTATCATAAGTACCTCCATTTAGTCGCATACAATAGTATATCTATATAAATCGGTAACATCTATTTATCACTTAATCTATATCTGATTAAAAATCATTCTAATATCCAGAAATAGGGAAAGCAACCTCAAATGCCTGCTGCATCTCTGCAACACTATGATATCTTTCATCTAAATTGGATGATATACCTTTCAGTACAAAATCCTTTACTTTTTGATTTTTAATATTTTCCAAATTATATCTTCCTGTCATCACATAATAGATAAGTCTTGTAAGCGCAAAAGTTTCATACTCCATATTGTAGTTTCCAAACCCTACAATTTGAAGATTACTGTCATTTAGTGAACCCTTTATTTCACTACCGAAACTTGTCAAATCACTTTATTTCATCTTAACTAAACCAAAATCAGAAATTTTTACTATCGTCAAATCATTTTCGTAGTGTTGTAACAGCACATTTGTAAAACTAATATCTCTATGTAGATACCCTTTTGAATGAATATAAGAGAATCCTTTGAAAATCTGCATCGCAATTCCTCGTCGTCTTTTTATTGTTAAGGTACTGTTATTTCTTTCTATGAATTTTTTTAGTGTCTCATCCGCATATTCCATATAATATTCATTTTTTTCTTCATCATATCTATGAACCTCCAATACATATGGCGATTTCAATTCATTCATGACATCAAATTCCCTTTTATAAAATTTTCATTGTGTCAGGCACTCCTTGCATCAATGCCATTTAGCTTCTCTAGATTAACAGCACTTTTTTAAAATTATTATAACACTGACAACACACAGCTTTTCGTATTTTGTTCTATTTTGGGGCTGGCACTTATTTAACATTTATGTAACATATTTTATGTTTCTTTTTGCATTTTTCTATTGACATGCAATAAAAAATGTGCGGTCACCTTGTTGTCCATTGGGACAACAAGGTGACCCCTTAGTTTATAAAGGGAATTGATTCCACCACGAATCATTCTATCCCAAAACCCTGCAAAACTAAGGAGGCACATTTTTATTATGAACCATTATCCGTCAAATGTAAAAGAAAAATTGAATTCTATCATCTTATCCATGGCTGAACATCACTGGCTCTTTTCCAAAAATCCTGGCCACGATTTTACACGCCAGCATCTTGGGAAACTATCTTTTTATGATACCATGCGTCTGATCATAAGCATGGGGAAAGGCAGCACGAATGATGAGATCATGGATTACTTTGACCTGGACCCTGACCTTATCCCTTCACAGTCTGCTTTCTGCCAGCGCCGCAGACAGATTTCCCTCTCTGCTTTTGAATACCTTTTTTCGGAATTCTCTTCTTCTTTTCCATCCACTACGGACAAATTCAAAGACCATTGTATTCTCGCCTGCGATGGGTGCCACGTTGTCTATGCTACCAATTCTGATATTATCGAGGACTATAATAAGCCCCGGCTTATCGACTATAAAGGTTACAACCATATGCACTTAAATGGTTTTGTTGATGTTATCAGCAAAGCCTTCCTTGATGTCGTCATACAGCCCGGACAGCAGCCGGATGAGCGTGAAGCGCTCCACTCCATGCTGGATCATTTCACACCCGATGACCCGCAAAAATATATTATAACTGCAGACCGCGGTTACGAATCCTATGATCTCCTGTTCCACTGTGAGCTCCAAAACCTGGGTTACGTTTTCCGTGTAAAATCACCATCTTCCCCAAAAAGCATTCTTTCTTATTATGCATCTGAGCTTCCGGATGATCTTGAAGAATTCGACGTTACGATAAAGCGCTTTTTTACGGATAAAGCCACAAATATTATGAAAAGCCAGTCAGATGTTTACCGCTACATCAATCCCAGTAAAAATACCCCTCATTTTTATGAGCTTCTCAGGAAAAACCACAGTCATCTTTATTTCCTGCAGTTTCGCGTTGTTAAGATCAAAACAGCCGGAATTTCTAAAACAGGAAATCTATTGCCTGATTCTGTACAATTTCGGCATTTTTATCGCAAACGAAGCGGCAGAAGAAAACCTGAAAAAGAAACGGGATGGCAGCAACAAGTATCTCTATGAACTTGACTTTTCTTCAGCATTAAAAACAGCCAGAAAGTTCTTCATGCGCAGGGATTCTGGAAGGCACATCGATATTATCCGGCTGATGATGAAATATGTCCACGCAGTGAAAGACAGGTTCCGGCAGTTTCAACGGCCTCTCCGTGGAATCAGCGCAATTCATTTTGGATATCGGTAAGTTCTGCAACTGAATATCCTTCTTTTTGGCAGATGGACAGCATCTGTCTTTTTGGCATACCTGTTTTTGGCTTTTTGAGTTCAAAATATCGGATATTTGACAACAACTGAGCTATCGAACAAAACTTCGAACAACTGGCTTAATGGCATTGCCCCTTGTTTCATAGTACCAAAGACATCTTCATTAAGTAATGTCATGACATTTGTTATTATTGTTTTAACTTCATCTTCTGTAAATCTACTCATATTTTTTTCCCATCCCTTTATATTAACCATTAATCTTGTTATCAACAAATATCATACCAATAAAAATCTGTATCTTCATTACAAATCTTCTTCACAAATAATTTCAAATAACAATTAATCATAAAAAGAAATGTCTCACAGAAAACAACAAATATAATTGTATGTAAGATTCCATCCCACTTACACCAAAACATAATCAATGATGCAATTATTGACTCTACAGAAATAATAACTATTTCAATAAAATCACTTAAAAGTTCAAACGAAAACCAGCACTTATATGCAATCCAAGCTACTAATATTGTTAATAACGCAAATCCAATATTATAAGGGAAAGGTTGAAAAGATAATGTAGTAATCATTGTTCCATTTACAATTAATAATAGACTTTCTGTTGTTCCATCATCACATTTTTCTGCAACAACCACAAATAAATAAACTAAAGTTAATATTAATGTAGAAATACCAATGTTGCTATCTTGTTGATTCGAATATAATAAACTCCACATTATAGTTAACCCCATTACATAAACAATAGTTGTCAGCACTTTTCTTCTTCGTAATTCCGGAATTACTATTTTAGTCTTATATAAATCACATCTAAAAAAGAACCCAAGAATAATACCTCCACCTAACAACCAATACTTCGAAAGAAAATCTATAAACAAATTAACAATTTCTGCAATCATTTGATCTATAATCTGCATAATGTCACCTCTATAGATATTATAAACCATCTTATCTATTTTAACTATATTAATTCTGATATTCATATGCATTCATATGCATCCTCAAACCTTACAGCACCATTAATTCTTTTCACTTCATCCATACACTTTACCTGTAGCTTCTTTAGTTTCTCTTCATTCACTCCATGACTATATGCAATCACATGAGACAATTTGGATATTTCCACAGCCAGCCTATACATCGCACGAGCCATTCGGTTCTCGCTGTCTTTCACTGTGGAATGCATCACTGAGGAAATAGTGGAAAGCATATAGTTTTCGATTTTCTCTGATGTCAGATAACCGATATAAAACTTCAATGCATGATTCATAAATTCATTTCTTGATTTCACATCTGCCTGCTCTAACAAGCCATCCATCTGTTCCAGTAAGTCTTCCTCAATATAAAATCCCTTCCTTACTTTTCCCTTGTCCTCCATCATTGCTACCTCCCACAAAAATAAAAGCAGCAAATCTTTTCGGATTTACATAATACTCTCGCTCATATTCTTTATCAAGTGGTTTTCACGCAAATGACAATTCGCGTTTCAATTCCTCATAAAGCATAACACAGCAAAAAAATATATATCAAACAAGCCGGCGCACCAGCGCCGGCTTCCCCTTACCATCTCACTATTCCATTCTACTCCACCGCAAGCCCTTCCTCCCGGATCACCTGCACCATCTCATCCACATACTTCGCGCACAACTCATCACTCTGTGCCTCAACCATCACACGAATCACCGGCTCCGTACCGCTCTCACGCAGAAGAATTCTTCCATCCTCGCCCAAAGCGGTGCTGATCCGATCCTTTTCCACCTGCACACGCGCATTGCCGGTAACCGCAGCCTTATCCTCAACCTTCACATTCTTCAAAAGCTGCGGGTACATCTGCATCCCCTTGCACAGTGTGCCGAGGCTCTGCTTCTTCTCCAGGATCACCTCCATCAGCATCAATGCCGTAAGGATTCCATCTCCGGTCGTCGCATGCTTACTGAAAATGATATGTCCGGACTGCTCTCCGCCGAGCACATATCCGTTGGCAACCATCGCCTCATTGACATACTTATCGCCAACCGTGGTCACACATACCCCAATGTCCTCGCGCTTCATCGCTTTGAACAATCCCATGTTGGACATGATCGTGGCAACCACCGTATTATTCTGCAGACGGCCACATTCCTTCAGATACTTCCCACAGACATACAGGATATAATCCCCGTGCACTTCCATACCGTTCTCATCCACGGCAATACACCGATCCGCATCTCCATCAAACGCAAATCCGCAATCCAGATTCTTCTCCCGGACAAGTCTCTGCAGATTCTCGATATGTGTCGATCCACATCCCATATTGATGTTGGTACCGTCCGGCTCATTGCCAACCACATATGTTTTGGCGCCAAGCGCATCAAACACACTCTTTGCAATATTAAATGTACTTCCGTTAGAACAATCCAGCCCCACACGCATCCCATCGTAAGATCTGGTAGCCAGAGAAATCAGATAGCCAATGTAACGATTCCGTCCGATCGCATAATCCCGCGCCACACCAACCTTGTCACGCAATGCAAAAGGCAGTTCTCCCATCTCACCATCTATGTATTTCTCCAGTGCAGCTTCCACCTCTGCCGAAATCTTGTGTCCATTTCCATCCATGACCTTGATTCCATTGTCATAATATGGATTGTGACTGGCAGAAACCATAATGCCACAGTCGAAATTTTCTGTACGGACTACATATGCCACACTTGGCGTAGTGGTAACATGCAGCAAGAATGCATCTGCTCCGGATGCCGTAATACCGGCAGCCAGCGCATATTCAAACATGTAGCTGCTGCGACGTGTGTCCTTTCCGATGATAATCCGTCCCTTGTGGTTTTGGTTGTAATACCAGCCCAGATAACGTCCAATTTTATATGCGTGATCTGCGGTTAATACTTTGTTGGCTTCACCGCGAAAGCCATCTGTTCCGAAATATTTTCCCATGACAACCTTTAACTCTATATATGTACTAATTACATTAAATTATTCTAACCAATATTTCTTTCGTAGTTTTTATTCTTACTCTATCCTAATGCATAAACCACAATTCCAACAATAATCAATGCCAATGCTATTATTTTCTTAGAATTTAATTTTTCTTTAAAAATTTTCACTCCAAAAAACGTAACATAAATATAGCTTGTAGCCTCCAAAATCGGTCCCATTGATAAAGGAATTCCTTTATATGCAATAATTGATAAAAATGTTGTTCCAACAAACATTATGTATGCAATGATAACCAGCGGATTCATATATTCTTTGATTTTAGACTCATACTGTTTCATTGCTGATTTTTTTAACATCACCTGTGAAATTGCACTCACAAAAACACCAAGCAACAACACACAGGAATAAATTACAACTGTCTTATTCATCTTTTACTTTCCCATCCGCATTTGCATAAACAACAACTCCAAGAATAACTAGAATTGCACCAATTACTTTTCCAATCGTAACTTTTTCCTGAAAAAACACAGCTCCCCATATAATTCCCCATACAACGGTAACTGCCTTATTCGCAAAAGCTGTTGTCAGAGGCAATCGTTTGATAATCTGTTGCCAGCCAATTGCATAAAAACCAAGCAATAAAATTATAATCGCATAATAAAGACAAAAATGCGGACTTAAAAATTTTTCGCCAGATGCAAGTTTACTGCAAATCCCACTCATCGAATAAATCATCAGCATAATATGCAATAAAAATAATACCTTTAATTTTGATTTATCCACGTTTACTCCTCCTGTGGTAATGGTAAATATTTCTTCAAATCTTCATAACTTGAAGCTTTCATCAGAAATGCCCCATATCGGCTTGAACTATCCACAATAGCATCCGTTCCTTCTTCGGTTCCTTCTGTTCTCACTAAATACTCCGGATGTTCTACCCTCAACTTATTCAATATATCTGCATCTTCTTTACCGAAAATATAATGAATTGCGGCCGCCCCCGCTCTATGATAATCAGATAAATCCGGTTTTTCTCCAAGAGCAACATTAATTACTGCTTTAACAAAATCTACTCCTGTTGACAATTGTACCAAGTCACTTCCAATACAATCTCCACCCATTCGTCCACCAATTTCAATCAATTTTATATTTCCATTTTGATCAATTTTTAATTCAGAATGAGATGCACTATCAGTAATCATCAGACTATCTAGTGCGTGAAATACCACTTTTTTTACATTTTCTAATGTTTCTTCTGAAACCGGTGCTGGCTCTAAATGTCCCGTTTCAATAAAATGAGGTGCACCGGTTGTAAATTTATGTGTCATTGCCAGAAAATGATGTTGTCCATGAAAAGAAATACACTCAACACTATACTCCTGTCCTTCTGCAAATTCTTCAACCAATGCTTTCTTTTCAAATCCCTGCTTTTTTGCAGTTTCTATTGCATCTGCCAACCCCTCTGCATTACTAAGTTTTGTGATTCCCCGACTTCCTGAGCGATCTGTCGGTTTGACAATTACAGGATATTCTAAAGTTATTCCTTTCAGATCCTCTATAGAATCAGCCAAAATGCTTTTTGGAGAAGGATCTCCATTTTTCTCAAATGCCATGCGCATCAAATGTTTGTTTGTAGAAATTTCTGCACATTCCTTGGAGTTTCCCACTAATCCCATTTCAGATGCAACATAATTGACCGTAATAGCAGCTAGGTCACTTGCAATACTACAAATTCCATCAATACCAATTTCTCTGCATTTTTTTAAAATTTCATCCTTTTCAATAATACTGATTGGATAAAAATAATCCGCACTTTTTTCTCCCACATCTCCTGCTGCCCAGGCAAAAACATGTGTTTCCAATCCCATCTGATTTGCTTTTTCAATTAATGGCTCCTGTAAGTACGAAGCACCTATAATTGCCAATTTTTTCATTTTGCCACCTTATTTCCTGAATCAACAAGTACTTCCCAACGACCACTTTCTAATTCTTTCTTATAATCCTTCATCATTTCCATATAATCCGTATACTTCGGTATAAAGCCAAAATCTTTCTTTGCCTTTTCCATACTATATAAAAATGACGGTGTATTATTTTCTTTTTCTGGTTTATATACAATGTGGCTTTTATGTTCTTTATTGCCAAATACTTCAATTACTGCTTTTGCCTGATCTTCTAAGTCAAGTTGTGTGCCACTCGTCATATTATAAAGACCATATGTTTTATTACTCGAAAGTGCCAACACATACGCATCAGCAACATCTTTCACATAAATAATGTCTCTTTTTATATGAGGATTTCCCCATAATTCAATATTTTTTCCTTCTTTTGCATTATCAATAAACGTAGCAATTCCTGACTTATACGCTTTTCCATTTACATAAATTGTTCCATGTGGTCCAACTCCATACACTGGTGGAAAACGAAACCAAGCACATTGCATGCCATGTTGTTGATTATAGTATTCCATTACATCATTACACGCATTTTTACTAATTACATAAACGGCATGATCTCCTTTAAACTTGAAATTCCTTGGTTCATCCTCCGTAATGGAATATCCTTTTCCCCATGCCCCAGACACATCACTATAACTACAGTTTCCAATAACTTTTTTTATTTTATTTTTTCTGCAGTATTCTAAGACATTAATTGCACCAATTACATTAATCTTAAAGTAATCTGCTGCATTTTCATTTGCCTCCAAGTCTGCCTTTGCATTCGCAGGCAATAAACCAGCAAGCAAAATAACTCCTGATACATTCTCCGTTGGAAGTTTTGAAAAATCTTCTTTTTGAGTAATATCAAGTTCTACAAATTTTGCTCCCATTTCTTCTAATTTTTTTCCAAGAAGTTTATTTCTACCTGTTGCAACAACATCTTCGCCCTTTTTTAAAAAAGCTTCCGTTGTATACATGCCAATAAACCCTGTTGCACCTATAATAACTACCATTTTTAACTCCTATTTTTCTTTAGCATTTAAACATTCATCAATCACATATAATGGACGATTCTTTGCTTCATTAAAAATGTTTCCGACATATATTCCGACAACTCCAATTGCACATAGAATAATACCACCCATCAAATAAATCGAAGCTACAATACTTGTCCAGCCAACAAGAACATCTCCCAAGATAATTTCCCTAAAAACAAGATATATTATATAAATCAAAGCTAGAAATGCACTTACAAATCCCAATTTTACAGAAAAAAGCAAAGGTTTATTTGATTGTGAAGTAATAATTTCAAATGCCATCTTCAATTTTCGTTTCAAATTATAAGAAGATTTACCTTCAAACCGCTCATCTGCCGGCATATCAATTGCCGTCTGTTTAAACCCCAACCAGCGAATAAACATTGTATATGCGCGATTCTGTTCTCTCATTCTACAATAGTAATCAATTACTTTTCTTTTTGAAATACTAAAATTACAAATTGAACTGTCAAAAGTTCCGTCTGTAAAATAATCATATACCTTATAAAAACATTTAGATAAAAATTTTGTAATTGCACTATCTTTTCTTCCTTCTCTTCGTGCAAAAACTACATCATATCCTTCCTGTGCTTTTTGATATAATTCTGGAATTGTCTCGGGACGATCCTGTAAATCACAATCCATTACAACAACCCAATCTCCTCTACTTTTATCTAATCCTGCTGTAATTGCACGAATTTGCCCAAAGTTGCGAGCCATATGAATTCCAATAACCCTTTTATCTTTTTCACAAACTTTTTGAATTTCTTCCCATGAATTCTGCGGGCAATAATCATCTACAAGGATAATCTCAAATGCTTTTGAAATTTTTTCTAAACTCTCACATAATCTGCGATGCAATTCCGGTATTGCAGCCCGACATCCATAAACAGGAATCACCACTGAAATATCAATTTTTTTCACCTGTTCTTCTATTTTTTCACTCATTTAGTATAAAACTCCATAATAGCATCTATTACTCTTTCCACATCAATTTTCTTCATTCCATAATACAATGGAAGTCTCAACAAACGCTCACTTTCTTTGGTTGTATATACATCTTCTCCCACAAACTCACCATATTTCTTTCCTGCTGGTGCGGTATGTAATGGAATATAATGAAATACTGAATTAATTCCATTTGATTTCAAATAACTGATCAACTTTGTTCTTTCATCCAAATCTTTTGCTTTAATATAAAACATATGCGCATTATGATTACATTCATTTGGAATAAATGGCAGTTGAATTTTTCCACTCTCCGAAAGACCTCTTAGTCCTTCCCAGTATAAATTCCAGCTTTCCATTCTATTATTGAAAATTTCATCTGCGATTTCAAGCTGTGCCCATAAATATGCTGCGTTTAATTCGCTTGGAAGATAAGAAGATCCGGCTTCAACCCATGTATACTTGTCTATCTGTCCTCTGAAAAATTTACTTCTGTTTGTTCCTTTTTCCCGAACAATTTCAGCCATTTCACAATTATCCTTATCTCGGATAACTAATGCTCCACCTTCACCCATACTATAATTTTTCGTCTCGTGAAAACTATAGCATCCATAGTCGCCAATAGAGCCAAGTGCCCGTCCTTTATATGTACTCATTACACCTTGCGCAGCATCTTCAATAACCAGTAGATTATGTTTTTTTGCTATTTCCATTATAGTATCCATTTCACAAGCTACTCCCGCATAATGAACTGGAACAATTGCTTTTGTTTTTTCCGTAATTGCTTCTTCAATCAATTTTTCATCCATATTCATGGTGTCCGGTCGAATATCAACAAATTTTGCTTTCGCACCTCTCAAAACAAATGCATCCGCCGTAGAGACAAACGTATAAGCCGGCATAATAACTTCATCCCCAGGTTTTATATCCGCTAAAATTGCTGCCATCTCCGTTGCATGTGTGCAAGAAGTTGTTAATAAAACTTTTGGTGCACCACTCCATTTTTCCAGCCAGAAGTTACATCTTTTCGTAAATTCTCCATCACCGCTTAATTTTTTGTTGTTGATTGCTTCTCTTACATAATCAAAGGCTTTTTCTACCATAATTGGCTCATTAAAATTAATCATTATTTTTCTCCTTCTTTCCTATTACGTATTATCTTTTTCATTAGGTTTCCGCATATTAAGATTAATATAGTTATTATTGAAAGTATAATTCCATTTTTAACAAACGGAGAAAGATATTTTATCTGTATCTTACTATTTCCAACTGGTAAAATAACAGCCATAAATCCTTCATCTGCATGAAATATTTTGCTTTCTTTACCATTAACAAAAACATGCCATTTTTTATCATATGGAATTGGAATAAACAATAAACTACTTTCTGAGACTTTTATATTTCCGTGAATTTCTGTATCGGTAAATGTGACATTTTGTAAATGATTCTTATTCAATGCCTGCATACTTGTTGAAATTGCATTTCCATCTAACTCATAAATTTTAAGTGATGAAATATTTCCTTGCGAAATTTCAAACTTGATTTTAGAAATGTCTATATTATCTATGTAAATATCTGTTTTTCCTTCTAAAGTTTCAAAATTATATGTATCTAAGATTGCATCATCATCTGATAATACATTCAAAACACCTGAAAGATTTAATCCCGAAACACTAACTAATATTGGATTTATAGTTTTATTTATTTCTATCACATTAGCCGGATCTATCTGTTCTTCATTCAAAATTAACTGTTTAGACACTCTATAATTTGGGCTTGTTTTTGAAATCTTCTGCAAATTTTCATCTTGTTCTTCGTCCCGTATAATGCAACTCTGAATCAATTCATTCTGTAAATCCCACTTATCTAAATTTTCCACTTCACTTTTTAATTTATAATTTTTATAAATCGTACCAAAATCTACAGCATTCATATTTTGATATATGTTTATATCATCGATTGTCTTCAAATAATCATATCCAAAATATTCCGTTGAAGATTTCGTTAATTTATATTTTCCCGATGTAATATTCCTTAAAATTTGTTTATCATCAAATCCGTATAAATAATTTGAATTTTTAATTCTCAAATCAAACAAATCCATCATACCCCATATTCCTTCTGGAAGAATAGAACTATATATTTTTTCTCCATGATAATTTTGAAACATACTATCATTTAAATCAATATGAGCATAATTTTTATTAATTCTATAAAATGAACTATCCATATTCTTTATATAATCTACTGCTTTATTTGATGAATCAAAATACGACATATTTTTTATCGAATCAGTCGAAACAATATTTCTGTCATACACTGTTATTCCTGCATTCAAACACATTTCAATTGCTAATATTACAAGCCAAAATTTTTGTTGAAATAATTTATTTTTGATGCAGGCAATAGCTACCCCTTCTAAATTTAATATAATTACCGCAATTATATAACTAATAAGAATTGTTTTATCCATAGTTTTTCTATTAGCTAAACCATAAAAAATCAATCCAACATCTAACAAAGCACAAATTACTAAAGTTTTTATCTTTATTTTTGAACAATCTATATATTCTAATTCTTTTCCACAGATCAAGGCAATTAACGGAACAAATACAAATGTCCAACGATATGTTTTTGTACTAAACCCATTAAATACAATTGAAGAAAAATTAACAAATACAAATACAGTAATTGATAATATCACCGCTACCCAATATGATTTTATCCATTTTTTTTCTATAATAAAAAACACTATTCCAAATATGGAAATAATTCCCACATACATAAATGGGCTTTCATAAAAATTTCCATATCCTAAATATTCCCCATTAATTCCCATTATAGAATTAGAAAACATTCTCATAAACAGAGTAACATATTCTTTGATATCTGCTAATTTGAATGAAGGATATATATTTCCACTCACCCGAGGACTTGATAATAAATCTCCAATATACGGAAGAAAAACAAAAGCTGAACAACCAATTCCCAATAAAACCACTCCAGCGGTTCGAAACATATGGGATATTTTTTCAGTAAATACTATTTTTTCTTTTGTATTATAAAATAGTACAAACAAATAATAAAAAGCCAGAAACAACAAAACCATATAACAAAAATATGGAGAAACAACTGCAAGCAATGCTGTAGAAACTATAAGACCTATATATTTTTTTTCTTGCATCCATATTTCTAAATAGTATAGCATCATAATAAAATAAACATATATTGTTGCAAAAGTATAATGTTGTCCCCAACCAACAAACCAGCCACTAAACACAATCATTATAGAAGAAATAATTCTTGGATAACCTTCTATCTGCTTTTTTCCAATATACTTATAAGCGTAACATGCGACACAAACATTTTTAAGGACTAAACCAATATAAATTCCCATATATATTTTTTCCGAAGGAAATAAAAATGCCGGCCAATCAAATGGATCACATAAAATACTGCTTATATATGTAATAGTAGATGCACCTAAACCTAAATTCATGTCCCATGTCTTTAATCCTTCATGCAATAGTCCTTTTATATACGCAATATTTGGCCAATAACTACAATACGTATCTGCACCTATATCAATATATATATATGCTTTTTTCATTAATATAATAGGTACATACACAACAAGAAACATCAAAGTAACTATTCCTATATATGTCTTGTCCATTTGTTTTATTTTCAAATTTTTTTTATGAAGTTTCATTATTATTTTCCTTTATTTTTTAAGTGTCCCAAAATTTTACTGAAAGTAACTTTTATTCCATTATCTTTTAAAGAATTTAAAACTTTACTTGTATTGTTTTCTTTTTTTAATCTTAACATTTTCTTTACATCATTATTATTTAAAGCGAATGGATCATCAATAGAAAACATTACATCATTATTTTTTCTATATTCTACTCTTAATTTATCGTCAATCTTTTCCCCAGAGTAATATTGACTATAACTCCATGGTGTTTTGGAAACACCATCTTCATTATTTTTATCATGTAACTTAGAATATTCACTATACAGTTTTCGGAACGGATGATCTCCTTCTGGAAGCCAATCATTCATACATTTCTCAATTGTTGCACCATATCCTGAAAAATGAATAAAACGAAGAGGATCTCCTTTCACAAAAAACTTTCCATTCTCTTCTGTCATCCCACAATCCAAAAGAGACCATGTTGCAAAATCATAACCTCTGTGTTTAAAAATTTCCACATCAAAAAAGCAAGGAGCCAAATCAATCCATTTCTGATCTGTAAAAATTCCTCTGGCAATATCATCATAGCAAAACAAATATAATCGGTCTGCCCACCAATTAATAAATCTTATAGCCTCATCACTGCGATTCACAGCAAGAAATCCCAAATTATATACGCCATGTGCTGTTGAAGATAACTCCATATCAATATTTCCAGGTTGCAATAAATGTGGGCATAAAACAATCGGTCTTGTATTTAATAGCTCTCTCAATTCTACAAAATCTGAATAAACGAAACAATCCGGATCCAAATAAACAAATTTATCTTCATTTGGATAATGTTCAATAATATATTTGAAAAAATGCCCTTTCACAGAAGTAGAAGCTTCCACAATTGCATGTTTATAAATATAGCGGTTAAAATTCCCCTCCCACATATCCTTTGACAAAATTACTTCATCAAAATATGGACACTCCATAGATTTTGGTACTTCTCTCTCTGTTAAGCATACCAAAAACTTAGCATCTGGAATATTCTTTTTAACGGACTCCGCCAAAGTTCTTGCCTTATGTGCATAATTGGTACATATAGATGTAAAAATAATCATTATAATCCTCCACTAATTTGCTATGATCTTTCTTATAATATTCTTTATAATCGGTATATTGTAATATTTCTTGGCTTTTTCAAATCCATTTTCATATTTCGTGCGTATTGCAATTTGTTCTATCAAGGCGTCACGCAAAACCTTTGCATATTTTTCCTGATGCTGTTCATAGAACTTTTTATGATTATCATAAATCTGACGGTATACCTGCTGTACCTGAATATAATCCGATTGAAATCCTGTTGTTCGCGAAACCGGCTTAATGCGGTAATGGAACAATATTTCTGGTATTTGATAGATTTCTTTCCCCAGTTCCAATATTCCAAGCCAGAAATCATAATCTTCCATTCCGGCTTGCATATTAGTATTAAAACCGCCTATCTTCTCCCAATCTTCTCTGTAAAATAATGCTGTGACAAATACAACATTATCCAATAACATTTTTTCGAATGAATACGCTGGCAATTCCCATTTTCCAGTTTTTTCCCCAAATAAATCAGCTTCACAATATACAACGCCTATTTTTTTATCAGATTCTATCTTTTGAACTGCTTTCTCCATATATGTCGGATCTATTTTATCATCTGAATCAACCGGTAATATGTATTCTCCATCCGCATGCTCAATTCCATAATTTCTTGCTCCTGCCGGGCGAAGATGCTCTGTATGATATATCTTAATTTTTTTGTTTTGAATGGAATCAATGATTGCAATTGTTTCTTTATCATCTGATCCATCATCGATAATAATAAGTTCCCATTCTGGATATGTCTGTGCTTCTACCGATGCAATTGCCTCTTTAATATATTTTCCGTCATTATAGCAAGGCATAATTACACTTACTTTTTTCACTGCTGAATCTCCTCTTATTTTCTGTGCAACATCCGATATAGTTTCATATAAATTCGATAAAAAATATGGCTTTTAATACGCGTAAGTTCCTCATTAAGCATATCTTTTTGTTCTATCACTTTATAAAGTTCCGTTTCGGTCTCCTGTTGTTTAATTTCTCTTTCATTTATCTCATTATTCTTTTCATTTATCTCATTATTCTTTTCATTTAAAAGCTGAAGAAATTGTTTTTTTTGTTTTTCCAGTTCCTGCATGCCCTGAATTACTGTCTCTGATAATAACTTGCACTTAAAAACTATCTCAACTTTCTTTGTATCAGATTCCAGAAGATAATTTACTTCACTGGATGCTTCAGATAAAACCACACAATTATCATCTATACCAATACCGCTTGTCCAATTATACCCAATTTCTTTTTTTACTCCCTTTTCATTTATACTATACGCATGCAATCCATACACTAATGCACAATTTTCTACTGGAACCAGACGAATACTGGATGCATCTTTATAACCTTCCATGTCTACTTCTACTGATACATTGTCATAATGATTTTGGAATATAATTTGATTTTTCAGCAAACCATCAACCAGTATTTTTGTCTGACACATATCCTGTCGTATGATTCCGTCTTTTAATTTATCAATCCTTTCCGTTTCCTTCTTTTCTAAAACAACTAAATATTGATAAACATCTGCAAACCTTCTGGTTTTCAGATACTGTTCTACCTCTACAGGTATCCCTTCAAAGCTACATTTTATCTCTGTATCACTGACAGCTTTTTTTATTGCATCAATATAATTAATATGTAGCTGTACATCTTCTATCATTTTTATCATAGATTCATATGCAAAAAAATGCACATGCGTGCGATCCAGCAATCCAAGATCATGATAGCGGAAGTTATTCTGCAGAAGTTCTAATATTACAGCATTATGTGCTAAATTAGGTACAGACAATAATATCTTTCCAGATTCTTTTAACAATTTTTTTAAATTCTGTAATACATGTTCGGGATTTTCCAAATGTTCCAAGACATCTAAGCTTATGACATAATCATACTTCTCCGGTTGCAAATTATGATACCAGGTATCCGTATTCAAATTTCCATCAACAGAACCAATCTGTGCTCTTTGTGCAAATTCTGCGGCCTTCTTCCCTGCTTCTTCATCTATCTCAACAATATCAACAGTACAATGTTTATCTTTTACCAGATGACTGGTGAGATTTCCAATTGCAGGTCCAATCTCCAAAACCCTGCTGTTCTCCTGAACCATTTGAAATGCCCATTCGTTGGTACTTCCAGCTTCTAATTGATAGCCGAAATCATATTTACTCATTTTCAACTCCTTTGCTGTAAATTTCTATATTTGTGTCCAACTGTAAAATTCCATCATTGTTTCCTACATTTGTAATCTGCATATATAATACATTATATAACCATGTCAACACTTTAAAATCTAATACACTGCCTTCTGAAATTGCAACTCCAACAACATAATCTCCATTTACCAGTTTAGGCATTTGGAATGTAAAATCAATTTTATTGATTGTATCTTTTTTTACAGAAAATGTATCTTTAAGCCCTGAGGCAATACTGTTACAATTAATAACCCATAACCCTTTCACAGTCTCAATAACAAATCCTGCAATACACTCTGGAATATCTCTTTTTGTTGAAAAAACTATAGATATGGTATATTTTTCTCCTGCTAAACAAGAAGACACTCTCTTTCCATTATGATCAGAAATAAAACTCGAAATGATCTTCACATTTTCATCAAGTATACTTTCATTGGTATATGTAATTTCCGGATAATCTTCTAATTTTAACTCTTTTGTAATTGAAACTGATTCTTTAAATTCTGTATTATTATTCTTTTCAAACTCTTTTGCACGTTTTTTTAATATGCTATTTGAATATTCATTACATACTTCCACACTATCTCCAACCATTTGTTGTATTCCATGTTCCAGCCATAGAACTCTGGAACATAACTGTTTTACCGTTCCAATATCATGTGAGACAAAAATAACTGTAATATTTTTTTCTCTTAATTCTTCAAACTTTTTGTAGCATTTATTTTGAAAAAAAACATCTCCAACAGATAATGCCTCATCCACAATAAGAATTTCCGGCTCAATATTAATAGCAACCGCAAAAGCTAGTCTTGCGAACATACCACTGGAATACGTTTTAACCGGCTGATAAATAAAATCTCCTATATCCGCAAATTCTACAATAGAATCTATCCTCTGCTTCATTTCCTCTCTGGAATACCCCATCATTGTTCCGTTCAGATAAATATTTTCTATTCCCGTATAATCTTTATTAAAGCCCGCACCCAATTCCAGCAACGCAGAAATCTTTCCATTAACATTAACCGCCCCCTCTGTCGGTGTCGCAACACCGGTAATAAGTTTCAGTAATGTTGACTTACCAGCTCCATTTGTTCCTATGATTCCAAAAGTTTCTCCCTTTTTCACTGAAAAGTTTATACCATTTAAAGCATAATAATTATCATGAAATTTTTTACCTCGAATGCTGAATATTTCTTTCAAACGATCAGCAGAACTATTATAGAGGTTATAAACTTTCACCAAATCTTTTACTTCAATTGATAAATCATTATTCATTCTCTTGATCTCCAACTCAATTTACAATACGTCATCAAAATGTGGTTTTGCTTTCTTATAAAGTTTTGTACCGATTATCCAGATAATAATTGTTACTGCCCAAAAATATGTCATAAGCAATGGATGTCTATAAAACGGTACATCATAAACAAAACAATCTCTATAGCCCATACACACATAATACATTGGATTCACTTTCACCAGGAACGCTGCCACATCTGTTAATGCTGATGGATCCCAAAATATTGGTGTAATCCAAAATCCCAATTGAATAATAATAGAAACAATATTTGACACATCTGTTGCAAATGGTGTAATTGCAGAACATAACCATCCAATGGACATGGAAAACGCTGCCGCACAGAAAAAATAATAAATCACCTGCAGATAATATATCGTAGGCATTTTGCCATAACAAAAGTTTACAAAAATAATAAATGCTATGAAAAAGCAATGAATAAATGCATTGGAAATTATCTTGATCGGTGGAATTACTTCTACATCAAAATTTACTTTTTTTACCAGATAACTATATTCCAACATACTGTTTGTTGACTGACTGGTTGCTTCCTGAAAATAATTCCATATAAGAAATGCTGGCATATACCATATAATAAATGGTATATCTCCTGATAGATTCGATGATTTAAATCCAATTTGAAAAACAAGCCAAATAACCAGCATATTTACCAAAGGCTGTAATATGGTCCATACAATTCCTAAAATAGATGATGAAAATCTTGCTTTGCAATCATTTTTTGCTAATTCTAATATTATCTTTCTGTCTTTAATCAATTTTTTTATCATTCTTAACACCTGCCAAAATCACTTTTCCCCAAAAAATATTGCCCTGAAAAACATACGCATATAACGCATAATTCCATTATTTTTATATTCTCTTATCACATAATTCATTTCATTATGAACATTTTTTATATCCAGATCAACATGATAACTCTCAAAATTTTGTATAACAGGTGTAAGATAATCCCGTAATCCATTTGATCGATTTCTTCTGGCTCTGTTTGTATATGGTACATGGTAACATGACGTTAATTCATTTACAAAAGTAAATTCTGTTTTTTGAGAATACCTCACCCATAAATCCCAGTCTTCCAAATTATCTAATTTTTCATCAAACCCACCATATTCCTCGTAAAGCGATTTTTGAAACATGATACTTTGAATCGGAATATAGTTAAATGTATATAATAAAAGCCTGTTAAAAGGTTGTTTATAACGAATCATTTTTCGTTTCACCTTATATTCATCAGGTTTTTTTGAGTTTTCTATTATTTGACGTTCTTCCGCAATACTATATGCCGCCATATTCGATGACTCTGCCAAAGCATTCACCAAAGCTTCAATATGTTTCGGAAACAACATATCATCATCATCAAGGAAATTCAACAACTCTCCTTCTGACAATTTCAAGGCAACATTTCCTGCATGCGAACGTCCACATTTTTTTCCAGTAGCATAGTACAACATATTTAAATCTGGAAATTTTTCTCTTATATATCTTTCAGACTTATTTTCTCCATCTTCTACAATCACGACCTGTATATTTTTGTATGTCTGTTTTCGAACACTATTTAAAGCTCTTTCTAATACATGTGGTCGTTGGCACGTTCTTATTATAATAGATACCAATGGCTGATTCATTTTATTCACCAAATTGCCCTCTTATTTTTTAAGAAGCCTTCTTATAACTAATAAACTTTTTCTATATAAATTCAAAAATATGAGAGTTATCCCATTTGCCTGCAAATACTCCCGACAATAATACTGCTCACTCTCCCGAATACATTTCTGCATAAACGCACTGTTTTTCTGTGTCGTGTATCCATGATGATGTTCCACAACCGCGGTCCCACAATACCATGTCTGCAGTCCCGCCTGTTCCATCCGTATACCGATAATCAGTTCTTCATCATACAGAAATGTGTTTTCATCTAATGGATACAACGTCTCTGCTGCCTTTCGGTTCATTAAAAAACAGCATCCCGAAACATGATAAACAGGATACTGTCCCCCAGCATCCTGATCCATTCCCTGATATTTCATCATAGCTTTTCTCTGAAAACATTTTAAAACTGTATAAAAACGGAAAATTTCTTTCATTCCTGTCCTTACCATTGCTACACTTGGCTGATGTTTTCCTTGTGGATCTACCACCTGCGGTCCAACAATTCCGCCATGTTTTTCTTTTAGAAATTCACACATTGTTTCAATCGAATCTTTTTTGTATACAATATCATTATTCGAAATCAATATATACCCACACTGATCTTCTAATGCTTTTCGAATTCCCAAATTATTTCCGGCTGCATATCCACGATTTTCGTTTGATGAAATATACACCACATCATGATCATTTATATACTGTTTCAATGCTACCGGCATATCCGAAGATGATGCATTGTCTATCAGATAAACACGAACCGATTCCGTATTTTCTGTTTTTTCAATACTTTTGATGCATCTCAATGTAGCATCCCATGTCTCGTAATTTAAAATCACAATTCCAATCATGCTTTACTTTTCCTATTATAGTATATTTGTCGCAAAAAATCCAGCATCCGAGGTGGGACTAATCCAATCACCAGAGGTTTCAATGCATATATAATTCCTTCCGGCATTAATCCCAGTTTTCTAAATGCCTCAAATTTCATTTGTGCCTCATAAAAACGATACCGATATTTGCGACGTCTATACTGTGCAAGATCTCTTCTTATATAATAAAGTACATCTGGAAGATTTGCGCCTCGATATCCAGACTCATAAATGCGTAACAACATATCATAATCTTCTACACGAATACGGTTTTTTCTCACCGAATATCCTTTTACCATTCCAAGTACTTCTCGCCGAAACATGCAGGAAGCATGTACAAATGGCAAATTTAATAAAAAATCCTTACCCTCAGGTTTTTGACAATACCGATATACTTCATCGTCATCTCCAATTCTTTTTTCAAAGAACTGTGCTCTGCTACCCACAAATCCTATATCCCGATGCTGTTGCAAATATGTCACCTGTTTCGTAAATCTGTTCTTTACAGAGATATCATCCGCATCCATAATTGCAATATATTGTCCCTTTGCCTTTTTTATACACAAATTCCGAGCATATGCAGCACCATGATTTTGTTCATAGTGAAATACACGTATTTTTGTATACTGCTTCTTTATTCGATTGATCTGTTGTAATGTGTTATTGGAAGACCCATCATCACAGATAAGTAACTCAAGATTTTCATAATCCTGTTGCATAACGGACGCTATTGCACTTTCGAGCACTTTTTCATCCATGTTGTTATAAACAGCCATAACCACACTAACCAGAGGATATTTTTCATTTTCCGGCATAAATTTCTCCATATTCTTTTATCACATTCACCAAATCATATTTTGATAATTTATTATACACAACATTTTTTTCGTTTTTCTTTAATATCCATTCTATACATGCCTTTACCTGTTCTTCATCATCTGGTTCAAACAGACATTTTTCTTCCTGTATCAGATCAGTATTTCCCCGAATTCTGCTGCACACTACCGGAACCCCGCAAGCCATCGCTTCCATCAATGCTACCGGAAGTCCCTCCTGTTTTGACGGGAACACAAACACGTCTGCTGCCTGACAGAGTTCTGCCACGTCTGTCCGAAATCCCAGCAGCTTCACATGATCTTCCAAATGATATTTTCGAATCAACTGCTGCAGTTCCTGTTTTTTTTCTCCCTGTCCGCAAATAAAATATTTCAGTTGCGAATGTCTCTGAACCAGCTGTTTCATTGCCTCAATGACAACGACATGGTTTTTACGATCACTGAGTTCTCCCACAGACAGCAAAAACACATCTTCCGGCTGCAATCCAAGTTCCTGCCGTTTCTGCTGGATTGTTTGTGCATCTCCCGCATGGAATCGCTCCAGATTGATTCCGATTCCTGGCAGATAATAGGTTTTTCCGGCATGAAATTTCTTTTTTGCTCTGGCATAGTCCTCATGATTGATCGTTATCAACACATCCGTCCATCGGCTCAGCATCTTCTCCACCGGATAGTACACCAGCCAGTTCATAACCGGTGCCCCCTGATAGAAATGAAACCCATGTGCCGTATAGATCACTTTTGTCTTTGTCCGGTGTCCGGCAATCCTTGCGACCACACCACCGATCGGGCTGTGACAGTGACAAAACTCATAGGTATTCTGCTTCATCAGTGCTTCCACCTGCCACAACGCTTTCATGTTCTGTCCCATATGCTTGATATTCCGTGCGAAATCGATCTGATAACAGTGCACGTGCATGTCCTGCAGTTTTTGCTTCAATTCTGCGACACGCTCATCCGAGCAGGTATTTCCTTCGATAAAATTGCAGGCCACATCTACCTCATACCCCAGTTTCTGCAGCAATGCAATGTTTGGCATATTAAATTGATCGATCATTGAGGCGACGGACGCCAGCATCAGGACTCGTTTCATCTTTTCCTTTCACAAAATAACCACCTAGCTATTTTTATTTTCTAATTTCAAATATTCTTTTTTTATTTCACTGTAATACTTTTGAACCCTTTTCCATCCCAATACATCAACAGCCCCAACCACAAAAGTCAATATCCAACTAATTAAAGTAATAAACACACCGCCCAAATCATCTGCCCTAACCACACTTCCATTCATCGCGCGCATAAATATCTCATAAAGAAATGGCTGCGCATCTTTAAAAATAAAAATATCAACCCATTCATACAGTATAAATATGGTCATACTCCCCATGATGGCTAACAATACACTCATCTTTACAATCGCCCAAAACAAATTCTTCCCCTTTTTATCATTTTCCAAGCTAACCACACGCTTCTCAAGGTCATTGTCCGTTTTCTCAGCTTTATCATCTACCGTCTCCACCTTGTCATCCCCGATCACCGGAGCAACATTTTCTTCCGATTGCTCGACAACCACCGGACGGAATGGAATAATTTCTTTTTCCGGCTCACATGTCATATAAAAGATATCCGGATACGTTTCTTTTGTATACTGCATAAAGTCATCCTTGGAAACACTGTAAAACGGTCTCCCCTCGTTTTCTACCCGTGCCGGTTCCAGGATTGCCTGACAATGATAGCATTGATACGAAGCAGCAAATCCATCACATACGAAGACATTCTGACTATGGCATTGTGGACAGCTATAGTGCAGTTCTTTTCGAACCAGATTTTTTGCACACAGAACCTGCAGCATACTTTTGGTATATGTAATTTCCAGATCCAGCCGTTCACTCAGGTCCTGCGTCGTAAACTGTTTACATTGCCTTTGTGTCAACTGCGGCAGGATTTTCATACATTGCCGAACCGCTTCTCTTTCGTTCATACTCTTTATAAAGCCCCCATATCTGCTGGAATTCTTCTTCCGAATAATATTTTCCTTCCAAAATGTGCAGCGTCAGAAACTGATAATTATCAGCTTCATATTTCACTTGCAATACCCCTCGCGCTCTTGGAAAGTTGACCGTCAGGGAAATAATTCTTTTCACGATATCCAAAGAATCCCTGATACACATAAACGTCTTGGCATCATAAATACAATCTACACCATTTTCTCCTGTTAAGTTTGCCGACAGATTATCTCTGTCACTGAATCGAATTTTTGATATATATTTTTCATCGCTTGGAAGAAGCGTATTCAATGCATGATCTTCCCGGTAATCATATAATGCGGTCTGTTGAATCAGGCGATATAGTTCTTCCTCTAAATTAATGATTCCATCCGGCATATATAATTTTCCGTCTTTTTGTTCTACATGATGCAACGGAATATTTTGTAACATTGCATCGATAATGCTGCTAAGGCTCTCTCTCTTATCATCAATCTCTTTTATATTTGGAAGCCGTTCAAAAAACTGGTTGAACAATTCTTTGCTCATGTCATACAATACATTCTGAGGATCAACCTCTCTATTGTTGTCCAATTCCAGTTCTAATGTTTCTTCTACTATACTATAGATTTTATCAAGCTGAATCTGCGGACGGCTCTCCTGTATAATTCCATGCTGATTCCATACTTTAACAATCATGCAGCGCTGTTCCAGGTCAATAGTTACCGGAAGATAGGAACACTCCTCCTCGATCGGACCGGCAGAATCTTTTAACATGCAGAATACAAAAATCAGATGCACCCTGATTAAATTTCCATTCCTTCTTTCTTCCTGTATCGCTGCAAGCTTCGTGGAGTCTTCCTTCTGTGGAATCGTCGCTATGATCTGGTTGTACGTCCAATCTGGGATCTGGAATTTGCGCATAAGTCTGCCCCACGAATCCCTGCTCTTTAATCGCAGACAGGTCGAAGCAGTTAATGAATACACGCGCAGCAATCGATGATGACCATATAATAATTCTTGAAAGAAAAAATCATTCAGATCCTCAACAGAAATCAATCCGCTTTGACAAAGCTGTTCTAGCAAAACCCGATGATCCGAAAAAGACAGCCTCTGCTCATTTGCAATTTTCTGTTCAGTAAGAAATCTATTCAGGCTTGTTGATGATATATTATCGATAAGTTCCTTAACTATATGCATTCCCTTGTCCTCTGTCTTCCGTAACCCCAAATCCAATAAATATTATTTTTATTATATCACGAACCTTTATCTTACTCAATGTAAAAAACCGGTCAGACTTATCATCCAACCGATTTTATCACTTCTACCGAAACTATGGCTCCATATTTTTTAATAATGCATTAATATTCTGCGTATATAAGTTTTCACATAATTTCAAAATTTCTGTTTCAATCTGCTCATCGCTGATTGAAACTCCCCTCTCGGATCTGCAATTAATATCTCCAATTCATGAGACGTTCTCCAGCAATTTACAGCTTCTACAACGTCAAGCATGATCTCCAATGCCTCACGCAGCTCATCCACTGTCACAATAACAAAATTATCCCCCGGATATCTTGCATCATAATAATAGTCTTTGAGTAATGCCAGATCCTTCCTCTCTAATTGCAAGGAAGTATCCACCCTTTTAATCTCATCGTATAAGGCACGCAAATTATGGGATGTCATTAGTTTTTCAATTCCAGTACAAACCAGTTCTGCCACAGATTTCAACATTTTTTCTGCGATTTGCTGTGCCGAAGCTGCAGCCGGATTGCAGTATACAGGTGACACTGCATCCCTTAAATACCAGAATTCATTGCACGCAATAGAATAATAAGAATTTGCCTTTATCATATTTTCAACTCCTTATAATCTCTTCTTAACTGTTGTGTAAACTTTGAATTATCATGTTCGAAATACTGCGGTGTTACAAAAACCACATCCGCATGCAACATCTCGAGTTCTTCCCGCAAGGCTCCCATCATCCATCTTTCCGGTTTTTCCGGAACTATGATGCAAAAGTCGATATCACTGCTGGCCTTATAATCATTTCTCGCGTAACTTCCAAAAATCCCCAAACTCTGATATTTGATACTCGAATTTTTAATAATATCTACGCACTTATTCAACCGGTCTTTAAAATCATTTTCAACAACAGGTGACACGTACGACATCCCTAAACCTCCACTCTTTCTATTAATCTGTCCTATCACAGTTTCTACAGATTCCACTATTTTTTATTCTTCATGATATCTTCTATCAATTATAAGTTATGCAATTACCCGGGACACAAATTGGCGATTTTTCCCATTCTGATGCTCAAATTGAAATTCGAATTCCAATGTAACTTCCGAACTGTTCACCATATTATTTTCCCCTTCAAAATATACATAACCATCAAGAGAAACATCAGCTTCCAATATGCCTCTCACAATCGTACATGTATCATCCTCTTCCTGTTCTACCCGGACAACTTTGACATTTTCTATTTGATCCAATTCTGCATAGTCAACATATATCTCAAACGCTTCATCCAATTCCTGACCTTCCATGTTCATAACAGAATCGTCAATTTCATTATACAAGTCATCCCAAAATTCGTTTTCTATGATTGTAGCGACCAGATTTCTATCATATTTCACGTATATCAGTCTCCCTGTGTCAAAAAATATTTAATTGCGTCCCAATAAGGTGGCAGTTCTTCCGAACATTCAAATTTTTTCAATTCCCGCTGTTTTTCTTCTCCATTCAACTGGAACACATTAAACGTCCATAAAGCGTTTTCTCTGGCACGACATAAACGTTTATCATTCAGGTTCAACTTTGTAATTGTATACTCAGCTGCCTCATCTGTCTTTTCCGCCGGCTGTATTGTTCCATCCTGCTGATATCGAAAATGACTTTCACAATCCTTCTCCAGCGGAGAAATCATCCGCTTTGCATCAAAATTATTTTCTTTTTTATGCCCACAGTGCCTGCGATTGTCTCCATTACAAGAAGCATGAAGATTATTATAGGCCAGAGATAAATCCTGATTTTGTGCCTGAGGTCGAAAATGTTCCACATGAAAACTATTCTTTTGTACTTCAGTCTCTGTATTTTTAATATAAGAACAACAATAGCAGCAAAGATGTCTCTGTTCTGCAAGCAATGCATTTTTTAATATTTGCAGTTCCTTTTCATGCCGGATATCCTCATACCCTGCTTCTCTTTTATGCTTATTCTTGAATTTTTTCTTCCACCGGCTTACTTCTTCTGGTTCACCTGTCTTTTGAATATAAATCATAAAAACTTTATCGCCCTTTTGCAATCAAGATTCTTGCACGCACAACTTTCGTATTCTCTTCCGATGTCATCCATGCAAGCTTATTTACAAGTTTTTCTGCCTCATCATATGCTTTTTCATTCAGATACACATTTATTTGCTCTAAGAGTTCCGTTGTCTTCCTGTTATATACTTCGGTATCCATGTAATCTTCCAGAATTGTATTGACATCCCAGCCGTTCATCGGCTCCATCGGTTCTGCCAAAACCAGGTGCGTTTCTGCATCTTCATGCAAACGTATTACCTGTATATTTTCATCCACAGACTCCAGCACTTTCGGAGCATGTGTGGAAACAATAAACTGAATATTTGGAAAAGTATTCTGTAAAGCCGGAAAAATCTTCTCCTGCCACTTCGGATGCAGATGCAGATCAATTTCATCAATCAGCACAATGCCATCCCCTTCCAACGGATTCTCCCTCTTTGGATTTGCAATTGCCAGCCTCCGGCTCAGATCGCCTACCAGTGCGATTACACTTTTTTCTCCTTCTGACAATTGATAAAATGCCAATTCCAATTCTTTTTTGATGACAATAAGTTCCGCATCTTCTTCTGTTACTTTCACACGAATTTCCGAAAATCCATCTCCCAATGCGTTTAATATAGCTTTTTTTACTGCATGTAACTGTGGATCTTCTGCATTCGGTGTTTCCACTCGTATACTGTTTTCATATTCCTGTCTTCCCCGGAACCATTCAAAAAATAACCGGAAATTGATCACTCCTCCAAATGCAGAATCTCTCCACGCATCCAGCTTCCCTGCTGCTCCTGTATAACGCCTTCTCAATTTACGTGTTTTTTCATTATAGCGGTCAACTCCATAAAACACATAAACAGGAATATTTTCATTATTTAAAGTAAACTCTTTCTGTGGTGTTTCCGTGTCATCGTTTTCATACTCTTCTTCTGTTTCCAAATAATCTCCCAGATACTGTTTTCGAATATATTCCGAAACTCTCTTCAGTTCTTTGGAATTATGCAGATTTTTCCCCTGAATTCTTTTTCGGTAATAGTGAAAATTATTTCCCTGGTCTTCAAGAAACAACGTTATTTTTGCTTCTTCTTCTCCAACTTTTACATCTTTTTCTCCTAAAAGAGAGGCTGTTATCTGTTCATCCTGTGCGGCTTCCTGCATAATTCTGGAAAAGAGAAGATTGCAGACATCCAGTATTGACGATTTTCCCATTCCGTTTACTCCATAAAAAATGGCATCTTTTCCGTTTAATACTATTTCTGTATCTGAAAAACCTCTGAAATTGTGCACTTGCAGTTTGTCTATTCTCACGCTTTTCTATCTCCTAAACCTTCGAATGCATACCATTAAGCTATTTATCATCTTTTCAGTAGTATCATACTTTAATTCTTTTATTTATGCAAGATTTTCCCATTCCAGCTCTTATCCTTCCGTCCTTCTTACCGACTCTTTCCAGTCACACACACGATATTCTTCCTTATATTCACTCATCTGCATATCGTACACACTGTCACCAAACGCTTTGCCCGTCAGGGTGCCAATTTTTCCCGGAATCTTTTTCATCAGCCGGATGATCCAGCCAGTCGCTGGGGCCATCACAAGCCGGTGTCCTTTTACCACAGCGATCATCTGCACCAGATCCGAAGTATTGATATACTGCTCGTTCTGTGGGAAAAACACTCCGGTCTCTTCGTTGTCGATCATCCGTTTGACAAACTGTGCCAGATTTTCTATATAAAGCATGGAACGCTGATTATGTACAATCGGAAATAGCGGAAGCTTTCCTGCCAGTTTTGCAAGCTGTGGATAGTTTCCCTTTGATCCCTTTCCGTAAATCATCGGCGGGCGCAATACGACAACTTTAAAACGTTCATCTGCCAGTGCCTGTATTTTCTGATCTGCCTGCCATTTGCTGTCTCCATAGAAATTCAATGGTTTGGGAATTGTATTTTCTGTGATTTTCTTTTCTCTACATCCGCTGTATACAATCATGGAAGACATAAAGAGAAACTGCTGCACGCCTTCCTTTTTTGCTTTTTCGGCTGTCTCTACTGCCAAATCTGTATTCACGCGGTAATACTGCTTCTTTTCTTCTTCCGTCACCTGTCCCACGTCTGCATGTGCAATTCCCGCCACATGATAAACCACATCATATGCAGAAAAATCGTGTGTCCGCCATGTTTGGGTTCTCATATCCAGCGTGTCAACCTGATAATACTCCGGCCATTGTCTCAGCCATGCCTCCACGGAAGTTCCCACATAACTGCCGCTTCCGGTGATCAGAATCTTCTTTTTTCTCCTGCCCTTTTCACGTTCTTCTGTGTCTTTTGCAATGGTTTCCTTTTTTGCGCTGCTCTGTGCTGTTTCGCTTTTGTGCGCTTCCGTCTCTTCTTCCTCTTTGTTCAGTTCGCCGGTTCCACCTTCAACCACGCCGTTGTGCATGAGCACGGAGCCAATTGTGCCAAGAAAACATTTCAGATCCATCCATGGTCCCAGATGTTTGACATATTCGCCATCCAGTCTTGCTTTGTCCGGAATCTCCAGTTCATCTCTGCCATTGATCTGTGCCCACCCGGTCAGCCCCGGTGTCACATCATTGGCACCATATTTCTCACGTTCTGCTACCAGATCATCCTGATTCCACAGTGCCGGCCGCGGTCCTACGATACTCATTTCTCCTTTGAAGATATTAAAAATCTGCGGCAGTTCATCCAGACTGGTTTTGCGCAGGAATTTTCCTACCTTTGTGATGTACTGCTCCGGATTCTCCAGCATATGTGTCGGCACATCCTTCGGTGTGTCAATCCGCATGGTACGGAATTTGTAAATCTGGAAGAAACTCCGGTGGATGCCGACACGCTTCTGCTTAAATAATATCGGTCCCGGTGTATCCAGTTTGATCGCAATACATAAAAAAAGAAGGAGTGGTGATAAGATCACTATCGCCATCCCACTTAATATGATATCAATTCCTCTTTTGATGTAATGGTATCCTTTCATGGCTGACTTGCTCCTTCCTGATTTCCCATATTTTCATAAATTTACATATGTTATATCATACTCTATTTTAGTGCATATTGCAATGACTGTGATTATTACTTCCATTACTAATTTTATCTCATTGTTTTTTCGGTGTGTAAGCCTACATCACATAAGAGGCTCCACAATTGTTATCTTTACAATTTCTATTTTCCATGGTATTCCAAGTAAATTGTATCTACTTGCTCACTCTCACTTTTTTAATCATCTATTTTTATTATCATATATCCTTCTCATTAATCTGTTCTTTCTTACGCCTCATAGTTCTCATTATTTCAAAAAATTTTTCAATCACAGAATTTTTAGCACTTTACATGTTAATACAAAATTATTTGATTTGAAGGATAATAAGAAGTTATCTGTTATGCAGTTTGAAAAGATGATGAATAATTAATGATGATGTAGTAGTTGATACACGAAAATTGGAGGAATATATGATTTTTATTGGTTACTCAAGTAAAGATAGATATACCATTGTAGAATCTATGGTTTTTCACTTAAAAAACTATGGCTTTAATGTGTGGTATGATTTTCATGATATGTATCTCAGTGATGCTAGATTTGAGACAAATTTCGAACATGGTATAAAAGATAGTAAATATGTTATATTCATTTTATCTCCCAATTTTTTTACAAGTAAATGTGCAGTCGAAGAATTGGATTACGCTCAAACGTTATATGAACAAGGAACAATTAAATTATTTCCAATATTATATTTGTTAGAGGCTAACCAACTCCCTGAACATTATAATTGGATTCGTAAAATAATATATAATGAAATAAATAAGCACAGCGGTACACTTTTTGTAACCAATCAGATAATAGAAAAATTACTATATGACCAAGTCAAAACAATGGATTTACGATCTATGTCTGAAATAGCACAATATTGTTCAAACAATAATTTATGTTATTTACATAAATTGGCAGAGGCTTTTATAAACTTAGATTTAGGTAATTACTCGGCCAGAATTGCTATGCTTTATTCTATGTATTTGTATGTTGATACACAAAATGAAAATAATACTATAGATATTATTATTCACCGGATTATAAATTTTACCTCATTTAATATTTCTTTAGATCATTTGAGTTTTAGTATATTTCAGCTTGCAGTTATCATTAAACTTAATAAATATTTACGACAGAATCTATAATCGAAGCCACAGTTTTGCAAATTTTATTAATGTCAGTCTCATTTTCCAATACAGTATAGTAAGGTTCAAGATAAGGAAAATCAACAATATTAGCCTTTACGGCATCAAATATTTCACGAGCAGCAAAACCAGTACTTCCTATTGGAATAATAATTTTATTCATTTTCTTAGCGATCTGAAATTCTTCTATAACACCTTTGGAATTTTGAGATATGCCATTAACAAATTTTTGACCAAAGACAAAAATTGCAATATTATTTTGTGAAATCAAATAGTTTCTATAGGAACTAAAATCTTTAGCAGTAAGATTATCATCGAATGGTCTAATTTGAATTCGCTTATCTATTTTATGTATACCTTTTGATAAAAGATATTGAATCGATGGTCCCGCAACAAAATAACCTATTTTTCTTCCCATTCCAGTACATATGTTAAATTCTTTTTCTAATAATTCAACAGCCAAACAATTTAGCAAATTGTTTGCAAACAGTTCTGTTTCTTCATTGTAATCATCTAATCTACCTGAAATAAAAACATTTCTTTCAATAGTTTTTAAATAAATTTGTTTTAAAATTTCCGGTACATCTGTGTATTTTTCAACTAAAACTGCTTTTACATTATAATTTTTTTCTAAATCATCAATATAATATTTAAACTCTATTTTATTATCCTTTTCAAAAATAGCATAATGATGCATTCCATTATTTCCAACAAACTGTTGGATTGTACTTAAAGACGTTTTTACTAACTTATCTTTAAAGCTATACCCTATGAATAGAAATGTATTCGAAACAAGTTCTTTGTTTAAGAAATTTAACATTGTAGGTCTTTTGTATGTAAAATTTTCCCAATCCCTTTGTGTCAATATAATATTGTCTAAATCACTAATGTCTCCATTAATTTTGTAAATTATAGGGTAGTCATTCATATTAATACAGGCTAAATCTTTATCATTATGAACCTTTAAATAATTTATTTTTTTACTAAACAAACAGTTTTCAATAGCATTATCAAAATTTGTTGTCCATATAGAATGAAATTTCAAGTCTAATAAGTTGTTAAGTGTAGGGCTGTCTGTATTTAATGTTTGAATTTTAGGTAATATACTTCTTTTTAAATCACTTACGCTATATTTATTACTATAGTACTGAGCCAATTGATAATAATCGTCAATTTCATCGATATTTAAAGAGATCTTTGCCGCTATATCTTTAAATAGATCTTTCCAATTAGGTAATTTTAACTCTGTTGAAACACCAGAACCAATGAAAACAGATACTTGTTCATTATTTAACTTATAAGCAAAATCCGTAATAAATTCTTCAATAGAAATACTCATAGCGATTCCTTTCTTTTATTAATCCATAATCATTAATTATCCATCATCTTTTCAAACTGCATAACAGATAACTTCTTATTATCTTTCAATCTTTTTTCTATTATATTAAAGATTATAACATACCTTTCAAAAAAATATAACAAAATCCCTTATTTTAATCCATTTTTCTTATTTAAACGGCAATTTATTGTTTAATCTCACCGTTTTCCCATCAAAACATCACCTTTCGACATCCACATTCTGTATTTTCCCGAAGTCTATACCATATCCTTTCCCACCCATACTGATACAGGAAACACCACAGTTCTATCCATGTAATTGTTACATATTGTACAATTTTTTCAATTTTTGTCTTATCCAACAAAATCTCCCCCATTTCATGTACCATATACTCCTAAACAAAACTTCATATACAAAGTATAAAGGAGACCACCCATGAATAATTTACAGACACACATCAACAACTATCTGGAACACTGCCGTCACCAAAAACGCCTGGATTCCAAGACTCTGAAAGCATATCGCATCGACCTTCAGCAATTTTATGCCATTTTTTCATGCAGGGATGTTTCTGATATTACACCGGATCTGTTGGAAAATTATATCGGCAGTCTGCACCAGAAGTACAAACCCAAAACCGTAAAAAGAAAGATTGCCTCGGTCAAAGCTCTTTTTCACTACCTGGAATATAAAGAAATCATCGCCCGGAATCCTTTCAACAAGGTGCAGATCAAATTCCGCGAACCTGTGATTTTGCCGAAAACCATTCCATTGCACACGATCGAAATTTTCTTATCTACGATCTATGAGCAGCGCACCAGCGCCAAAACGGATTATCAGAGAAAAAATGCTTTGCGGGATGCCGCTGTCATAGAACTTTTATTTGCAACCGGAATACGGATTTCCGAATTATGCGCTCTGCGTATCTGTGACATTGATTTGTACGATGGATCAGTCCTGATCTACGGAAAAGGTTCCAAAGAACGAATTGTTCAGATCGGAAACCACGAGGTCATACAGATTCTGTCGGAATACCGCAATGAATTTCTCCCCCAGATGGAAACCTGCCAGCATTTCTTTGCGACGCTAAACGGAACGGCATTATCCGATCAGTCGGTGCGGCGGATGATCAACAAATATGCTTCTCTTGCTGCAATTGAACAGCATATTACACCGCATATGTTCCGGCATACATTTGCCACCAGCCTTTTAGAAGCGGACGTCGATATCCGCTATATACAGGAAATGCTTGGTCACAGTTCCATTCATATCACAGAAATCTATACGCATGTTGCCATGTCAAAGCAGCGTGCCATCCTCACTACCAGACATCCCCGCAATACGTTTCATCTGTAAAAAGCAAAACAGCAATTCACGTGCCATGCACGGAATTGCTGTCATTGATAGCTGTTCTATTTTTACCTATTTATTCTCCCCTGCCAGTTCCGGATGATACGTCGGCACGATTTTCTTGACACACTCCCGGATGTCTTCCGGTTCTGTCACAACGTACTCTTTTAATTCTTCCAACTGCTGCATGAATTTTTCTTCATCCAGCTCAATCGGTTTACCGATATGAATCAGATTGTTTGCGGTATCCTGCATCCCTTCTTCATCCATCAGCATCTCTTCATAAAGTTTTTCTCCCGGGCGAAGTCCTGTGAAAATGATATGGATATCTTCATCCGGCTTGTGACCGGAAAGAAGAATCAGGTTCTTTGCCAGATCCAGAATCTTGACCGGCTCTCCCATATCCAGAACAAAAATTTCTCCACCTTTGGCATAGGTGCCCGCCTGCAGCACCAGAGATACCGCTTCCGGAATTGTCATAAAATACCGCACGATATCCGGATGGGTAACCGTGACCGGACCTCCACGCTCAATCTGTTTTTTGAACAGCGGAATCACACTTCCGTTACTGCCAAGCACATTCCCAAAACGCACGGCTACGAAATCTGTCTTCGATCTGCGGTTATAGGTCTGAATGACCATCTCACAGATGCGCTTGCTGGCACCCATGATATTGGTTGGATTGACTGCCTTATCCGTGGAAATCATCACAAATTTCTTCACCCCGTACCGATCTGCCGCCTGTACAATCTTCCACGTGCCAAGCACGTTATTCTTAATTGCCTCGTTCGGACTCTCTTCCATGAGAGGCACATGTTTATGTGCCGCTGCATGATAGATAATCTCCGGCTTGTAATGTTCAAAAATCCAGTTCATACGATTCGTATTCCGCACGGATGCGATCAGCACAACAAGATCCAGCTCTGGAAACCGGACTTTCAGTTCGTTTTGCACATCGTAGGTCGTATTCTCGTAAATATCCACAATAATCAGCTGTTTTGGCTTGTGTGCGGCAATCTGCCGGCACAATTCGCTTCCGATGGAGCCGCCACCACCGGTCACCATGATTACCTTTCCGGATACATAATCCATGATAGACTGCAGATCAACGGTCACCGGATCTCTGCCTAACAGGTCATTGACATCTACATCTTTTAATTTGCTGACGCTGACATCGCCGTTTACAAGCTGGTAAATGCCGGGCAGACGTTTCAATGTGCATCCGGTTTCTTTGCAGATATCAAGAATCCCCTTGATCTGTTTCTGCGTGGCCGATGGCATGGCAATGATGATCTCATGCACATGCAGTTCTTCGACTTTTTCCAGAATATCGCTCCGATCTCCTACGACTTTCGCTCCATGAATATAATTGCCAATCTTGTTCCGGTCATCATCAATCACACCAACAACCTTCTTTTTCACATAGCGGCTGTTGTTGATTTCTTTGATGATCTGGTTTCCTGCATCCCCTGCTCCGATCACAAGTACATTCCGTCTGTACACACCGGCTCTGCGCATATTGCGAAGCACACGCAGACCGCGGTAAGAATATCTGCATCCCATGACAAACACAAACAGGAACAGACCATACAGAATGTAAAAGCTTCTCGGCACCGGATACATATTTCCCCAGTTCCGAAGCAATATCAGCACTGTCACAACAACGGTATCCAGAATACATGCCGAAACCACATACATCATTTCCAGTGCTCCCGCATAGCTCCAGAGACTGGAATACAGTCGGAGCAGCCAGAAAATGACCAGCGTAACAATGATCATAAAAGGAAGCGCTCTCCACACTTCATCCAGATATTGAAACGGCACGTTCATAATATTCAGATCAAATCGAATCAATAACGCAACTATGCTTGCAGCAAACACTGCAAGCACGTCGTAGCACATCAGAAAAATCCGTCTGATCAGTAATTGTTTATCTTGAATGATTTTTTTCATAATTTCAATCTGTTATTTTTGATTCTTTCTCTGTTTTCTCGATTGTTTTTTCGATGATTTCTTCCTGACTGAGGATTCTGTCACTCCAGCCCCTTTAGTATTCTGTACCGTCTGCGCGGTATCTGCTTTTACACTCTCTGCTGCTCTTGAAATACTCTGTTTTACGGCAGTATCACTTTCCGCAGAAACCGTTTCTTTAACAACAAAGAGATTTTCTTTCTTTACAAGCATCCGGTTCACCGCAAGTCCCAGGCCAAGCATACCCCAGAATACCGGAGCGGTACATACATTAGAATCGTTTGCGATACCTGCAATCATGTACACCAGCACTGCCGCAAATAATCCAAATCCAACCCAGCTGATACTCTCGTGCAGATCCACTCTGCGGTAAATGCGTACCGACTGTACCAGATACCAGAACAGAAATACCAGAAGTGCCAGGGTACCGATCAGTCCGGTTTCCACCCACTGCTGCAGATACCAGCTATGGGCTTTTACATCATAGCTGTTTGCTCCATAAACATAGTTCTGACTAATATAATCTTCCTGTGGGACTTCAAACATATAAGTATTTGCCCCGCTCCCCATAAAAGCATGCCTTCCCAGAAGCGGAATTGTTTTATTCCAGATATGTCCTCGATTACTCATTGCATCATCCAAAAATACTTTTGAAACCTTCGGATTCTCAAACTTCACTAATTTTCCTGCTGGATTCAGATACTCATATCCATTCTCATCGGTATTTATAAAGTTCCACTGCACACCATCAATCGTTGCACAAATTCCGGGCAAGCTATCTCCAAAAGATACCGGTTGCAGCTGTACCCCAGAAAAACGGCTGTCATCCATCGTTGTCACCTGATTATCTGCATCCACTATCGTCTGACTTAACTCATTTCCATCCGAATCTTTGCAACTGATCTGTGTTGTTCCATCCTCTCCCACGGTATAAGAAACACTCAGTTTATTCCCGTGAATGTCAAGCACAACATCATCCGTATTGGTTTCTACTCCATTCAGAGCCCATCTGTCACTCATCCGGTATGTACCAGCAATTGTATTTTTTATATTTTCACCTGCTGAGGTGGTATTTCCAAGTACGATTGCTGCTATAATCCCAATTACCACTACAACGGCACCCACAACAAACAGTTTTTTCTTCCGGCTCAAAAGCACAAGTATAAGTACCACTGCTGCCAATGCAAGAGCCATCCATCCACTCGCACTGCCGCTTCCTTTCAAGCAGATGGCACAGCATACTACCGCTACTGCCAGCACTATCCGATGCCATATCTTTTTTGACGCAATAAACAGGCATACCGCCAGCACAATGAGCATACCAAAATAAAACGATAAAAAGTTCGGATTGTATAATGTCGTATAAGAAGTTTTCGGTGCAAAATTAAATGTCAGCTCTTTTAAATTCTTCCACCATCCAGGATTTGTGATCAAATGTTTTCCAAAATTTGACTGAAAGAAGTCCAGTCCAAAATACTGAAATACGCCGATCACTGTAACAATAGCCATGCCAATGCCCGAAATTTTCAAAATGAATTCCACATGTTTTTCTTCATTCACAAAATTATATACATAATAACACAGCAGCATATACGCAAAAACTACCCACACAGACTCAAAAAGTTCATAAGTTCCACCGGATACCCAATGCTTATACTTTGAAAAAAGTGCTGACATCAGAACAAAAAGTCCGTATACCATCAGAAAATAAAAAGAATTTTCAAACTGCAGGGTCTCTTTCTTCACATAATGCCGATACAACAGAATTGCAGCCATCACCACTCCAATGATTACAATCGCAATCATCTTCCATGCAAAAAAGAAATCTGTCTGTGTATCTGAATTGGCCGGAAACCATTCAAACTGCGACAGATTTGAATTATAGGAATACATATGTACAAGCAATGGCACAAACCCCATCATCAAAATGACGGGAATCATCAGCTTATTCGTCTTTTTTAAATTTCGATATCCATTCTCACTCAAAGTTTTCTCTCCTTAGTAAACAATTTTTCTAGAATATAATACCCCTAAACCTTCGTTTTTTCAACACGTAAAATATATATAATAAGTAAAAACTCTTTTTTGTTACTTGTGTGATACTTAAAAATTTTACAAATAAATGTGTATGATTGACACGATAATATAAATTTTTACACACGAAAGGAAGAAAAATGAGATTACCAAACGGATACGGCGGAGTCGTAAAACTCTCCGGCAACAGAAGAAGACCCTACGCAGCGCGCATCACTACGGGCTGGCACATCAATGACATCACGGGAAAGCGCATCCAGCACTACCAGATTCTGGGGTACGCTCCTACCCGGTCGGAAGCTCTGCAGATTCTGGCACGTTACAATAATTATCCCATCGATGGGGAAACGCTGAAATTAACCTTCCGGGAAATTTATCTCCGATGGTCCGAAGAAAAGTTTCCTACCATTTCCCACTCCAACATCAAAGGCTATCGGGCGGCCTTTGCCACTTGTGAAAACATTGCTGATATGCCATTTCACAATTTGAGACTCAATGATTTACAGCAGGTGATTGATCACAGCGGCAAAAACTATCCTACCCTGAAAAAAATCCGTGTTCTCTTTAACCAGCTCTATTCTTATGCCATGAAACACGAAATTGTCTCAAAAGATTATTCTGCCTATGTAAATATCTCGAAATACAAAGACCGGAATCCTAATAAAAACATACGAAGCTGTTTTTCCACTTCTGAAATTGCTCTCCTGTGGAAACACAAAAACGATCCCTATTGCCAGACAGTCCTCATGCTGATATACAATGGGATCCGCGTCTCAGAGCTTTTGGATCTGAAAAAAGAAAATGTTCATCTGTCCGAACAATATTTTGATGTCATTGACAGCAAAACCGAAAACGGCGTTCGAAAAGTTCCGATTGCTGACAAAGTACTCCCCTTTTACCAGCGCTGGCTTCATGACTGTTCTGATTGTGAATATCTCATCCATACTCTGGACAGCCAACATTTTACCTATTATATGTATTACCATAATGTTTTCCAGCCTCTGATGTTTCGTCTGCACATCGATCATACACCTCACTGCTGCCGGCACACCACGATTTCGCTGCTCGCCGAAGCACATGTCGATCAGACTACCATCAAAAAAATTGTCGGTCATTCCGGCGCTATGTCCCTGACGGAACGGATTTACACGCATCTGGATGTGCCTGCGCTGGTCGAAGCCATTAATCAGATTTAATCGCTTCTTGTATGTTGCTTGCGTGTTACTTGTAGAAGTGATTTTGCCCCAAACTCTGTTTATAAATCCGGTATTTCCAATACTTCCGCGGAAAATACCATGCATATTTCCGGTTAAGGTAACTTACAAGACTTCTACAAAGAAGAATGCTAAGGCAAAGACAAAGAAACTTACTTACACAATGAAAGTTGCTAAGGCAAGTGTTGCTTTATCTGGAGAGTCAGCAGTAGCAGTTGGAAGCACAACTAAGTTAACAACAACTAAGAAGGCTTCTTCAAGAGCTAAGATCACTTACACATCCAGTGATGATACAATTGCAACAGTTTCTGAAGACGGAACTGTAAAGGGTGTTAAGGCTGGTAAGGCTACAATCAAAGCTACACTTAAGATTGGTAAAGATACAGCTACCGCTACTCAGGAAGTAGAAGTAAAGAACTATGTTCTTTCTACAGTAGCACAGAACAAGTTAACAGAGCTTAAAGCTACTGTTACTGGCGATACAAAGAACCTGAAACCAACTGATTTCACAGTAAAGAATGAGACAACAAACGTTGTTTATCCTGTATCCAAGGTGACAGTTGATTCTAAGGATGCTTCTAAGGTTACATTAACTCTGTTCAGTGAAGCAAAGGATGCAGCTACATATGATGTAACTCTTGATGGAATTACAAAGACATTCGTAGCTTCTGACGGAAAGGTTGCTTCAGTTGCACCTAATACTCTGACAGTTCCTTATGCGACTGAGACAGAGATCAAGTTAGTTTCTAAGGATGCTAACGGAGTTATCATTGATGAAGTAGCTTATGGAAAACAGGATGCTTCCAAGTATGATTTCACTCTTACAACAAATAATGGATATGTAAACGGAACCAAGTTATATCTGAACAAGATTGGTAATACAGCTACGGTTGAGATCACTTACAAGTCTGGTAAGTATGATCAGAATGGTAAGGCAGAAGGAAATGTTACTTCTGGTAAGCAGACAATTACTGCTGTAGATCAGTCTGCTATCAATAACTTTGATGTAAGAATTGATGATAGTAACAAGTCTTATGACAAGGCTAAAGATGAGAAGAAGATTGCTGCTAAAGATACAAAGATCGCTTACTTCATGATTAAGAATGCTGATGGAAAAGAAATTTCTGATTACAGTAAGTATTCTGTAGTATCTTCTGATCCTACAACATTAATGGTAGGTACTAACAGCAATATCAATGCAAAATCTGTTCTTGTTACTGGTGTAAAGGAAGGTACCGCATATCTTCTTATCAAGAAAGATGACAAAGTAGTTGGATCTGTTGCTGTTACAGTTGTTGCAGAGAAGGCTGTTGCTACATTGGAATTAGACAAATACAGTGTTACACTTTCTAATAAGATTGGAAGATCAGTAGATGTAAACGTTACATTAAAGGATCAGTACGGCAATGATATGACAGCTACTAAAGCAGCTGGAATCAATGTAGAATGTTTAGCAAAACCTAGTAAGGCGGCTGGAAATCATTTTAGTGGCGATCATACAAAGAAGATCACATTTACTGCTGGCGATGTAGAAGGAAATTATACATTTAAGATTTCTTATAAGAATAACGATGGCAAAGAAATCGTTGCAAAAACCGTTTCTGTTGCAGTTAAGTCTACTAAGGCTACAAAGGCAAGTTCATGGAACTTAAATATCACAAATGATAACCTGGATATCAAAGTTGATAAAGATAACAAGACTTCTAAAACAGTTAAAGCTGAAATCATTGGTTCTGCCGATGGCGCTGATCTTTACTCTCTTACAGATGTAAGCTATGTTGTAAAGAAAGCTGATGGAACTGTTATCTATAGCGATGGTGTAGCCGGAGTTGCAGCAAAGAATAATCGTGCATTTGTAAACTCAAATGGTGCATTATCTATCGAAGCTGTAACAGCTACTACCAATGGAGATGGAGATCCACTTCTTATTAAAAATCTTGAGGCTGGAACATATACTGTATATGCAGAAGGTAAAGATAATGTAGATAGTAATGTTGTTCCAAAAATTACAACAACATTTACTATTAAAGACACACAGGCTAAAGCAACTGTAGATCCAAAACACAATAGTGTAGATGCAAGAACTACTTCTGGTTCTGCTATAAGTGCCGTTTTAGCTGATTCTGTAGTTGTTAAGTATGGTGATTATACTTATACAAATGTAAAGGATTATACAGATACACATACAGGTCTTGATGTTGCAACTTACGAAGTCGTAAAGAACAACGGATATACTGTTAAGTTTACAAATGGTCAGACAGAGAGTTTCCTTACAAGCGGTGAAGGATTTACCGTTACAAAAGTTACTGTTTGGGTAAATGCCGGTATTTTAAAAATCCCTCTGTGCAATGCACAGAGGGATTTTATTATTTAGATGAATAATTCAATCTAAATTATTTTACTGTAATTGATTTAATTAAATTTACATCAATATCAATGTTAGTATAAACATTAGGAGATACTTCAATCTTAAGAGTTAATTTAGAAACATTAAAATATGTTCCATTAACTTTAACGGAATCACTGGTAACTTCTCCCCTAACATTGTCATTAACTTTGTATTCTACAATATTAGCAGCTAAACCATCAGTCTTATTATCGACATCACTACGATCAGTGTATACTTTGTCGCCATATGTTATAACAAGTGCCTGACCTAAGGCAGCAGATACGGTATTGTAAGCTGCATCAACAGTTTCAGCTTTTTGCTCTACACCAGCAGCTGCCTGAGAATCCTTAATAGTAAAGCTTGTTGTCATTGTAACCTTTGTCTTAGCGTCCTTCTGATATACAGCTGTAACATCATATTTACCAGCAGCAATATTCTTTGTTGCAGTAATTGCAGAACCAGAAGTTGAAGTTGAAGTAGTTAATGCATCAAAAGTTAATACACCAGAAACATTTTTAGTAAAGGCACCCTTAGATACTACAGTTGCAGCAGTATCGTCATAAACTACTTTACCATCTTTGTCTTTTACAACATATTTGGTAGTAGTTTCTCTTGTAACATCAGTACCGTCATTCATTCCGATCATAGAAACTGTAACTGTCTGGTCTTTTACATCTTTTCCAACAACGATATCTGCATTGTCATTAGCTACATCTAATCTCCAAGCTGTAGCTGTAGTGTTTGTTGCTTCTTTTACTGTAACACTAACTGTCTTTGCAACAACTTCCTTGCCATCTTTCTTGTAAGAAATCTTGTATACATAATTTCCTTTTTCTGCAGAATTTTTAAATGTAACTGTCTTATCATTATCATATGTATAATAATTAGCTCCTGAAATATCAGCAGGAACCTTTCCAGATACATCTGTAGATAAGCATTCTACATTAAGAGTTGCTGAAATATCATCTCCATACTGATCCTTAACAGTTGCCTTTACAGCCTTTGCATCACCGGTAAGACTTCTTGATACAGTTACACTGTACTTATCTAACTCAAGAGTTGCTACGGTTCTCTCAGCACCAATTTCGATAGCAACAGATCCAACAACCTTATCATCTTTTTTAATAAGGATATAAGCTGTACCACTCTTTAATGCTGTAACATTTACTTTCTTTGAGCCTAAAGAAGATGTAGCTAACATAAGAACTGTTTTATCAGAAGTTTCTACGGAATACTTAGCATATTCAGAACTAGAAATTTCTTTGCCGTTTGCATCCTTAATTTTGAAGAATACGGCCTTATTAGGATCTTTTACTGCAATCTTCTTTGTATCTTTAGCCTTATCAAATGATGCTTTAGTATTATCATCAATTCTAGCATCAAAGCTATTTACAACAGCCTGATCAACTGCGGTAATTGTAACTTTGTTTGGTCCAATATTTCCTTCTGGCTTACCATTCTGGTCATACTTACCTGTCTTGTATGTGATGGTTGCTTCAGCAGTATCACCAACTTTATTTAAATAAAGCTTAGATCCACTTGTATAACCATTTCCCTTGGTATCAATTGTGAAGTCATAAGTAGAATCAGATGAAGGATAAGATACTTCTTTAACAATAACACCATTAGCGTCTTTAGATACTAACTTAACTTCCGTCTCAGTAGCTGCAGGAATTGTCACATTGTCAAGACCGATAGAAGCAACCTTTCCGTCAGAAGCTACGAATGTCTTTGTGATTCCATCAAGAGTTACATCATATGTAGCAGCATCCTTTAATTCACTGAACAGTGTTAATGTAACCTTAGAAGCATCCTTAGAATCAACAGATACCTTAGATACTGGATAAACAACGTTTGTTGTCTCGTTCTTTACTACGAAATCAGTAGGCTTAAGATTCTTTGTATTACCAGTAACAGTAGCTGTAAGCTCTGTCAACTTGTTCTGTGCTACAGTAGAAAGAACATAGTTCTTAACTTCTACATCCTTAGTAGTTGTAGCTGAATCCTTACCAACGGTAATCTTAGCTGTGATTGTTGCCTTACCAGCCTTAACACCAGTTACTGTACCGTCAGCTGCTACTGTTGCAATAGAATCATCGCTTGATGTGTAAGTAATCTTAGCTCTTGAAGAATTTTTCTTAGTATTTGTTAACTTAGTTGTGTTTCCAATAGCTACTACTGAATCTCCAGATAAAGCAACGCCTACCTTAGCAACTTTCATTGTGTAAGTAAGTTTCTTTGTCTTTGCCTTAGCACTCTTCTTTGTAGAAGTCTTGTAAGTTACCTTAACCGTAACTTTAGCGGTACCTGGCTTAACACCTGTAACCTTGATCTTCTTTGCTGCTGTCTTCTTAACAGTTGCAACAGACTTCTTGTTGCTTGTTGCAGTTACTTTAACAGACTTCCAAGACTTTGGAGTTGTAACTGTAACGGTCTTGTAACCAGCAGAATAAACTGTGGCTTTTTTTGCGCTAAGCTTTGCTGTAGAAGCTGCCTGTGCGTTTGTAGCAGGAACTGCTGTTACAACCATAGCTGCAGCGAGAGCAAAAGCTAACACTTTTTTGCTTGATTTCATGTTTTTTCCTCTCTTTCTTTTTGACCAACTTCCATCTCATCTACTCGTTTAACCCTGCATGTTTAAGTTCCTTCATCTTCTCTTCCAAACCGCTGCGGACGATTCTTCCAATCCAATGTTCTCGCTAATTGCCTCCACTGACCTTCCTCGGTCTTACTGTTAAGTCCATCGTCAGTTTCATCTACAGACACATAAATCAAAATTGACCAGAAACTTTCGTGCATCAGACGTCGGCGTAGAGTGTGATATCAACGTTGATTGTCCAGCATCAAGATCAGCAAGCTGAGGTTCCGATGACTTATATTTCTAATATGTATCTGCAATTGTAAGGTCTGTCTGGAATAACTTCCAGTTTCCATAGCCTCGATAGTAGTTCATCACTTGTCGTACTATTTATAGTACTCTTTTAACTACTCTACGTGACAATCATACACCAAGTATTGTATCTTTGCAACACCAAAATTACATTTTATTGAAAAAATTCTTTAATATTTTCTTAAGCATTTAAGAGTTTTTTCACTTTTTTCTATTATTAAAACTATTTCACGCGTAGTTCGAGTGAAACTACGCGTGAAGATAAACAATTCTATTTAAAGTAAGCAACTCCGGATTCGAAGATCTTCATATCCTGCTCTCCGTAGATGTTCATGGCAACGGCCTCACCGCGGCGCTCGCTGTGTGCCATCTTTCCGAGTACACGTCCATCCGGACTGGTGATACCCTCGATCGCCATGTACGAACCATTGACGTTCCACTCTTCATCCATGGTTGGCTCGCCGGCTTCATTGACATACTGGGTGGCAACCTGTCCATTTGCAAAAAGCTTGTCCAGCCATTCCTTCGGAGCTACGAAACGTCCCTCTCCATGGGATGCCGGGTTGCAGTATGTTGCACCAAGCTTTGCCTGCTGCAGCCATGGGGATTTGTTTGTCACAACCTTGGTATATACCATCTTGCTGATGTGGCGGTTGATGGTGTTGTAGGTCAGTGTCGGGGAATCCGCACTCTGTGCCTGGATCTGTCCGTAAGGAACAAGTCCCAGTTTGATCAGCGCCTGGAATCCGTTGCAGATACCAAGTGCCAGTCCGTCACGTTCTGACAGCAGTTTGCCTACTGCCTCTGTCATCTTTGCATTTCGGAATGCTGTTGCAAAGAACTTTGCAGATCCTTCCGGCTCATCTCCTGCGGAGAATCCACCCGGGAACATGATGATCTGTGACTGGTTGATTGCCTTGACAAATTCATCGACAGAATCACGGATGTCTGCTGCACTCAGATTCTTGAATACTTTTACAATTGTATTGGCACCTACACGCTCAAACGCTTTCGCACTGTCGTACTCGCAGTTTGTTCCAGGAAATACCGGAATAAATACGGTTGGTTTTGCGACTTTGTTTTTGCATACATAAATATTCTTTGTATCGTATACGTCACTCTGTACTTTTTCTTTATCCTCGGTTGCGCGGGTTGGGAATACACGCTCGAGTGTTCCCTGCCATGCATCCAGTGCTTCATCCATGGAAAGAGCCATGTCTTTGTATACGAATTTCTGTGCGTCGTTCACTTCTCCGATAACGATTGCGGATGCTTCTTTTATAATAGGAAGAAACTCTTCTTTTACTTCTGCAACAATATTACCGAATCCCGGTGCAAATAAGGTTTCTGCAGTGACATCATCGGCGATGGTCACACCCAGTTTGTTACCGAATGCCATCTTGCTGACTGCTGCTGCCAGACCTTTTCCGTCAAGTGCATAGGCACTGCGGATTGCTCCCTTGCCGATCAGCTCATGAATCTTGTCATACAGTTTCATCACCTGCTCATATACCGGCAGATCATACGCGTTCTTTTCGATCGTAAAGAGTACCAGCTTATCTCCTGCTTCTTTCAGTTCCGGTGTGATGACATCTTTTTCTCTTGCCACATCGACTGCGAAAGAAACGAGTGTCGGCGGTACATCAATATCGTTGAAGGTTCCGGACATGGAATCTTTTCCACCGATGGACGGCAGACCAAAACCGATCTGTGCATCAAATGCACCGAGCAGTGCTGCAAACGGCTGACTCCATCTCTTTGGATCTTCACTCATTCTGCGGAAATACTCCTGGAAGGTGAAGCGTACTTTCTTGTAGTCACCACCGGCGGTCACGATACGGGAAAGGGATTCCAGTACGGCATATACCGATCCGTGGTATGGACTCCAGGAGGATAAGTACGGATCAAATCCGTAGGACATCATGGTTACGGTATCGCATTTTCCTTTCAGAACCGGAAGTTTGGCAACCATGCTCTGTGTCTCGGTCAGCTGATAGCGGCCGCCGTATGGCATGTAGACACTTCCCGCACCGATGGAACCGTCAAACATCTCGACAAGTCCCTTCTGGGAACATACATTAAGATCCGCAAGCATGGCAAGCCATGCTGATTTGTTGTCGTTTTTCTGTAATGCATCTGCAACTTTCGGAAGTTCGATCTTTTTAAAGAAGTTGTCTTCCTCTTTTGGCATCTCGACTTCGACATCTGCTTCCTGATGCGCACCGTTGGTATCGAGGAATGCACGGGAAATATTGACAATGTCTTTTCCTCTCCACTCTAAGATCAGTCTCGGCTCCTCGGTAACAACTGCCACCTCGGTTGCCTCAAGGTTTTCTTCTTTTGCATAGGCAAGGAACTGCTCGACATCCTGCGGAGCGACAACCACTGCCATACGCTCCTGGGACTCGGAGATTGCAATCTCCGTTCCATCCAGACCAGCATATTTCTTCGGTACTTTATCCAGATTCACGCGCAGTCCGTCTGCAAGCTCACCGATGGCTACAGATACACCGCCGGCACCGAAATCGTTACATTTTTTGATAATATGGCTGACTTCTTCTCTGCGGAACAGGCGCTGCAGTTTACGCTCAGTCGGTGCATTACCTTTCTGTACCTCGGCACCACATACAGACGTAGACTGTGTGTTATGTGCCTTGGAAGATCCGGTTGCTCCACCGATACCGTCACGTCCGGTACGTCCGCCCAGAAGGATAATCTTATCTCCCGGATCAGAGGTCAGTCTCTGTACGGCACGTCTCGGTGCGGCGCCCATGACAGCACCAATCTCCATACGTTTTGCTACATAATCCGGATGGTAAACTTCTTTGACATATCCGGTTGCAAGACCGATCTGGTTACCGTAGGAACTATAGCCGTGTGCTGCCTCACGTACCAGTTTTTTCTGTGGGAGCTTACCTTTGAGTGTTTCTTTAACAGAAACGGTCGGATCCGCCGCACCGGTCACACGCATTGCCTGATATACATAGGTACGCCCGGAAAGCGGATCTCGGATTGCACCGCCAAGACAGGTTGCCGCACCACCGAAAGGTTCGATCTCGGTCGGATGATTGTGTGTTTCGTTCTTAAAGTTAACCAGCCATTCTTCTGTCTTTCCGTCAATCTCAACCGGAACTACGATACTGCAGGCATTGATCTCATCGGATTCTTCCTGGTCATCGAGTTTTCCTTCTTTTTTGAGTTTACGCATTGCCATCAGTGCCAGATCCATCAGACATACGAATTTATCTTCTCTTCCTTTGAAGATCTCTGCACGGTCAGCCAGATATTTCTGATAGGTGCCTTCGATCGGCTCACGGTAATATCCATCGGTAAATGCAACATTCTTCAGTTCTGTTGAGAATGTTGTATGACGGCAGTGATCAGACCAGTAGGTATCCAGAACACGGATCTCGGTCATGGACGGATCTCGGTGTTCTTCGGATTTGAAGTAATTCTGGATATGTAAAAAGTCTTTGAAGGTCATTGCAAGATTCAAAGAATCGTACCGTTTCTTCAGTTCTGCCTCCGGCATATCCTGAAATCCGTCCAGAATCGCCACATCTGCAGGCTCTTCAAATTTTGCAACCAGCGTTTCCGGTTTTTCCATGCCAATTTCCCGGGAATCAACCGGATTGATGCAGTGATGTTTGATAGCTTCGAACTCTTCATTGCTCACTTCGCCTTCGATCACATACGTGGTGGCAGAACGGATCACCGGTTCTTCCTCTTCATTCAGGAATTTCACACACTGTACTGCGGAATCTGCTCTCTGGTCAAACTGTCCAGGAAGAAATTCTACAGAAAAGGCGCGTGCATTCTCTGCCATCTCGAAACTTTCTTTGTAAAGGGTATCTACCGGCGGTTCTGCAAAAACGGTCTTGCATGCTTTTTCAAAAACATCATCCGATATATTTTCCACATCATAACGAATCAGTACTCTGACTCCGGTCAGTCCGGATACTCCCAGATATTTACGGAGTTCATGCCGAAGATCCTTTGCCTGTACAGCAAAAGCCGGCTTCTTTTCCACATATACTCTTCTTACGCTGCTCATAAGTTCCTCCATGCTCTGTATTGGTTGGTTAGTTACCTGTCTGCTATTGTATCACCTGACAGATTTTCTGACAAGTCGTATTTTAGTGCTCGTATTCTGAAAGCTCCCAGAAACGCCCGAGTTTGTCTGCTACATTACTCCGGCTGCAATACTCACACTCCTCCCATTCTCTCGGAAACATCTTCCGGTATTCACTTTTCGCAAAGCGTTCGTCAAGCAGCAGCACTACGCCCCGATCCTGTGCGGTGCGGATCACTCTTCCCGCGGACTGCAGAACTTTGTTCATCCCCGGATAGCGATAGGCATAGGCAAAACCGTCCTCGTTTCTTCCATCATAATACTGTTTGAGAATCTCACGTTCCCGGCAGATTTGCGGAATACCGGTTCCGACGATGATTGCTCCGATCAGACTGTCCTCTTTCAGGTCGATCCCTTCTCCAAAAATCCCGCCCATCACACAGAATCCCAGAAGTCCCTCGTCCTCTTTTCGCTTCTGCTCAAATTCATGCAGAAATGCCTCTCTTTCCTCCTCAGTCATTCCGGATGTCTGGCAGATACAGCGAATACTGCTATCCAGCTGCGGCCCGGTACACGCCATTACATCCTGAAGCATACGATAGGACGGAAAAAATGCCAGATAATTTCCCTTTTTCTGCATGACCATCTGTTTGATATAAGCTGCGATCCGCATATATTCTTCCTGACCTCTTCTTGTATAACGGCTGCTGACATCCGTTCCGATCAGAACAGCACGTTTTTTGGGATCAAACGGAGACCTGGCATAGATTGCATAATCGTCCTTCGCCTCACTTAGCAGACTGATGTAATACTGCACCGGAAGAAGCGTTGCCGAGAAAAAGACAGCTGCGTTCGCTTTGTCCAGACATTTCTGGATGTTTGCCGATGTATCCACACAGTAGAGACGCACTAAAAAACTTCCGTCCGGTGCATAGTACGTGTAGATCACATAATGATCATCCACCAGATCATAAATATTCAGGAATTTAGAAACTTCAAAATAAAATTCCAGCAATTTTTCATGCACTTCTCCATCCGGTTCCTCTTCCAGAAAATCTTCCAGTTCACCACAAAGATTCATCAGCGGCAGGATCAGCTCACTTATATTTTTTCGTATCTGATAATCTTCGCATTCCCGCTTCCATTCCAGAAGAACCCGGTTGCATTTTTCCAGCGTACGGCCGATTTTTCTGCTTTTGCTTTTTAGCAGGCGGCGAATTTCAAGAAATCGCTCTTTGCAAAGACTTGCACTGTACATTTCCCGTCCTCGTTCCACCAGATTGTGTGCCTCATCGATCAGAAACAGATACTCTCCTTTTATATTGTCCCCAAAAAAACGCTTCAGCCTTGCATTCGGATCAAATACATAATTATAGTCACAGATCACGGCATCCACCCACATCGAAAGATCCAGCGTCATCTCATAGGGGCAGACTTTCCATTTTTCGCTCTGTTTCCAAATGGCTTCCCGGTCAAACACCTCGGTCTCATTCAGCATTTCAAAAACTGCTTCGTTCACCCGGTCATAATGCCCTTTCGCATACGGACATTCGATCGGATTGCATTTTACCTCTTCCAGTGGACAGATCTTTTCTTTTGCTGTCAGCGTCAGTACTTTATAGCGAAGCCCTTTGCCTTTTAAAACAGAAAAAGCTTCTTCTGCAACGGTCCTTGTGACCGTCTTCGCCGTCAGATAAAAAATCTTTTCACCAAGATTTTCACCGACTGCTTTTACCGTTGGAAAGACCGTGGATATGGTTTTGCCGACACCGGTCGGTGCCTGGATAAAGAGTTTCTTCCTGTGTGCGATTGTCCGGTATACAGCTGCCGCCAGCTGTTTCTGCCCTTCCCGGTAAGGAAACGGAAAAACACAGGCATGGATGCTTTCCTGCCGACACGTTTTCCATTTCACCTGCATTTCACACCACTTGCAGTATTGCTCCGTCAATTCATCAAACCAGCTTTTCAGCTCTTTTACTGAAAACTCCTGCACAAAACGCCGAATCTCTTCTGTTTCCAGATTGCAGTATGTCATCTGCACCGAAATCACATCCAGTTTCTGCTCACTTCCGTAAATCGCCGCATAACACTTCGCCTGTGCCAGATGCAGTAGATCCGGCTTTTCCATAGCATCCAGACTGCGGTACACCCCTTTTATCTCATCCACCGTGATCCGCCCGTCCTGTTCCAGGATACCGTCTGCCCGTCCTTCTACGAAAAGTGTAAACGTTTCTTTTACAATCTCGGCCTTCAGAGAAACTTCCGGTCGGTATCCGGCTCCCATGCTGCCCTGTATTTTCCTGTGTATCCGGCTTCCGAGCTGCATGGCTTCCTTATCTGCCATACCGCCCTTTCCGCCGTCAATGTCGCCGCTGTGCAGCAAAAACTCCACCAGCGAACGTACCGATATCCGAAACTTTTCCACTTTACTCCCTCCCATACTGATTCTGCAAAAAAATTGCTGCAGGACAAAGCTCTGTCTTTTGGACTCACTTCGTACTGCAGCATTTTTATGATCGGAATATGATCTCAGATCATATGCTCTTCTTTATGCACATGCGTATTTACATAACACATTTTCAAAAGCGTTATTTTTACCGCCATATTTTACGGTTAATTCTCTTGACAAATCCAGACTCAGCACTCCCAGCATAGATTTGGCATCAATGATTATCCTGTTATAAAATACATCAATGTCAAAATCACACTTTTCAGCGGCATGAACAAATTCCTTGACTTCTTCATATTCCGTAAGTTTGATTTTCTTTTCCAACATAATCTGCATCCTCCTGTTCTGCGAAATGTTGTGTCTCGAAATCATTCCCGCAATCTCTGCAAGAAAAATCTCTTTGTTTTTACATTGCACGTATTATGACACCAAGCTCTTTATTTGTCAATGTGATTTTTTACGTTTTTTATGTAAAAAACAACAAAAAAAGCAACATTTTGACAGGATACAACGCTTCTATTTGGAAAAAAGTGCACATTTTTCTTCTTTTTTAAGGTGCTCCGTCTGATATGGGCGGTATTTTAATGGCAGAAGCTGCTGCTGCAATTTTTCATTTTTTCGTTCCTGAATCGCAATCGTATCAAAGAAAATCTGCCATCCCCGGCTCATTTCTTTCTCGTTATCGGACAATTTCAGTTTTGTTTCATCGAAAGCTTCGATGTGTTCCCAGATTACCCATTCCTTTCCTGCTTCATGCACCAGCATCGCCTGATGCGTCTTGTCATAGATCATAAAATGCTCCATTGGAAAACGGTCTGCAAAATGCTCCCCGATCAACGCCAGAACCTGTGCCTGCGGTGCGATCACAGAAAACAGAATCCCCTTTTCCAGCTCCCGGAATCTCAGAAATTCACAACAGTGCCCTGCCTCCCTCCCGGTTTTTCTCGCCATCCGGAAAATGCGAAAAATGGTCGGATGCTCCAGTGCATGGATGAGCTTTTTCCCGGTATGCAGTGCCAGCACAATCATTCTGTAGATGTCATCTGCTTTTTGATCATCCGCTGAGAGGAGAGCCTGATAGAGAGCTTCAAAATCTTCTAGGTACATTTTTCGATTCAGAGTGCGAAGTACCTTATCTGCCTTCTCTGCATCCGGTCCCACCTCCAGGCAGTCTGTAAAAAACTCGGGCTGATATCCTTTTTTCAGGGCAAGTTTTACATTTGCATGTCCCAGTCTACTGTCCCACGCATCATAAACCCCGGTCAGGATCCCGCACACACTGTCCTCGCACAAAAATACGGTCATACTATCCCTCCTCCTGATACCAGCAAGTCCACACACTGCTTATTGCTTTTCGCAATTGAAGCAGGGAACTTACTTGATTTGCTTAAAAATGTCCTGTAAATAATTCTCTGTTTTGTACTCCTGTAATACGTCCCTGACAAAGTGTAAGTCACCTCATATTTGGCAGATCCGCAAATGGCATAGTATCATCAAAAAGCGACATCTGATGATATTTCGGCACTTCCATACGGGCATCCTGCTTCTCTCCAGCAAGCAGATTACGGACGATCGCATCCTCTTCCAGCCTGACCGGATAGTACATCCTGCCACTGCAGGTGATAAAATAGATTGCTCTCTTTAAAACAACCCCCATCTTTTTCAGGCCTTCAAAAGAAAGACTTCCATATCTTCTCGCCTGGACGATCCGCTTTGCGGACTTGACTCCGATCCCTGGGACACGCAGAAGGGTATGGTAATCCGCGGTGGTAACTTCCACCGGAAACTGCTCCAGATGGCCGATCGCCCAGTCACACTTCGGATCTAAGAATACATTGAAATTCGGACGCTTTTCTGAGAGAAGCTCACCTGCCTCAAATCCATAAAACCGCATCAGCCAGTCCGCCTGATAAAGTCTGTGCTCCCGTAAAAGAGGAGGACCACCGGGCAGTGTCGGAAGTGCTGCATCTTCATTTACCTGAACAAACGCCGAATAAAAGACTCTCTTAATCTGAAACTTCTGATAGAGAGACTCGGCAACCGAAATAATCTGCAGATCATTCTCCGGAGTCGCACCGATGATCATCTGCGTACTCTGTCCTGCCGGCACAAACCGCGAACTCCGGCGATATACCGTCAGATCATACTGATTTTCCTGCCGCATGGTCTGGATCTGCCGCATCGGTGCAAGGATCGTCCTGCGGCTCTTATGCGGTGCCAGCTTTTTCAGTCCTTCCGCTGTTGGAAGCTCCAGATTGACACTCATCCTGTCCGCCAGATAACCGGTCTTTTCAATCAGAACCGGCGAAGCCCCCGGAATCGCTTTTACATGGATATATCCTTCAAAACGGTACTTCGTACGAAGCAGACAGAGTGTCTGATAAAGAAGCTCCATCGTGTAGTTCGGATTTTGCAGTACACCGGAGCTTAAAAATAATCCTTCTATATAATTACGCCGGTAAAACTCGATCGTCAGCTGACAGACCTCTTCCGGCGTAAATGTGGCACGCGGCACATCGTTACTGCATCGGTTGATACAGTACTTGCAGTCATAGACACACTCGTTGGTCAGCAGAATTTTCAAAAGAGAAATACACCTGCCATCCGCCGAAAAGCTGTGACAGATACCGGCTTCCACACAATTCCCGATTCCTGTGCCGCTGCCCTTTCGTTTGGTCCCGCTTGATGTGCAGGCCACATCATACTTCGCTGCATCACTTAAAATTTTCAGTTTATCAAGAATCCCAAGATTTTCCTGTATTACCATCTTCTGCCCTTTCTCGAACCTACGTTCTCGAATATTTGTTCGTATTATAGCATAGCTTTCTGCAAAATGCAAGTGTAAAGTGCCGGAAATCCGAACATATTTTCTGGTTTTTGTCAAAAAACTCCAAGAAGAACATTTACAAAACCTGTGCACCTACAAACGTTTAATAAGAATAAATTTTACAAAATCAAAAAGCAGCAAATGCATAAGAAATTTCTTATACATTTGCTGCTTTTATAATATGATGATGCCAGTGGTCAAAAGGTCTAAAACCATATGAGCTTACTCATAGGTGGGTGAAAGACCCTGGAACCTACTCCTCTTCTTTTTTCACACGATCCAGCTGATGCAGTACTTCAAATGCATCCGTCAGATATTTGTTTTCTGCTTTTGCAAAATCACCTTTATCAGAAAGTTCTGCCAGGGACGGATCGATCGGCATCTTTCCAAGTACCTTAAGATCCATTTTGCCTGCAATTTCTTCGATATGGCTTTCACCGAATACAGAAATCTTCTTTCCGCAGTCCGGACATACCAGATAGCTGTAGTTTTCCACAATACCAAGGATCGGCACATTCATGCTTTTTGCCATATGGTATGCTTTCTTTACGATCATCTGAACAAGATCCTGCGGTGAGGATACGATCACGATACCATCCAGCGGCAGCGACTGAAATACGGTCAGAGGTACATCTCCGGTTCCCGGAGGCATGTCCACGAACAGATAGTCCAGTTCTCCCCAGATCACATCTGTCCAGAACTGTTTAACCATACCGGAAATAACCGGTCCTCTCCAGATAACCGGTGCTTCTTCATCCGGCATCAGCAGATTGATAGACATAACTTTGATATCATTTTCTGCCAGCGGCGGATAAATACCATTATCGTCCGCCTGAGCCGGTCCGTGCAGTCCATACATTTTCGGAATGGA